>Ga0075522_10002452_pt1 | contig 13740 bp, 11 predicted proteins | sample NGEPerA_FD_74796 | JGI IMG/M metagenome (GOLD analysis project Ga0075522, IMG submission 74796) | Arctic peat soil microbial communities from the Barrow Environmental Observatory site, Barrow, Alaska, USA - NGEE PermafrostL2-A | ecosystem: Environmental > Terrestrial > Soil > Wetlands > Peat ... | reverse complement strand
TCGGAGTCTGCCGGTCAATGTTAACAAAGCGCGTTGACATGAAGACTTAGACCACCTGGTTCAAGTTATATTCGATACGCTTACTTTAATTATTAGTTTTAAGTCCGACAGGCTGCTAGCTAATTATGATACACTACACTAGGCGCCTGCCTAACTGCGTCGCTGGAAGGTATCCCACGCGAGTTGAGATACCGGTGCAAAAGGCTGGCGGGGTGACTGCTCCACACCTTATGATCGGCATCGGCTCATTGCCAAATGACGGTTTTTCAAATCATCGCGATCCTCATTTCGCTCACGGCGATGTTCAGCTACCTGAACTACCGCTACTTCAACCTGCCCTCCACGATCGGTGTCATGCTGATTGCCCTGCTGGTTTCGCTGGGGCTGATCGTTACTGGACATTTTGCGCCTTGGATCCGGGACGCCGCCGTGCGGTTGCTCAATCAGGTTGATTTCGACAACGCGCTCATGCAAGGGATGCTATGCTTTTTGCTGTTCGCCGGCGCCCTGACCATCAACTTGGACGACCTGGCCGAGCAAACAGCCGTTGTCGCCCCGCTCGCCATCGCAGGAGTAGTCATCTCCATGTTCGTCTTTGGCACGCTGATTTATTTTACGTTTGGCTGGCTTGGGTTCGAGCTGGATTATTCCTGGTGCCTGCTGTTCGGAGCGTTGATTTCACCGACCGACCCGGTGGCGGTGATGGGGATTTTAAAAGACGCGAATGTGCCCCGCAGTTTGGAAGTCCAGATCGCTGGTGAATCGCTATTCAACGACGGCATCGGCGTGGTGGCGTTCATCGTCCTGAAGGAAATCGCCGTGACCGGCCAGCACGCCTCGGCAGCGCGCATCGGGCTCTTGTTCCTTGAACAAGCCCTGGGCGGAACGGTGTTCGGTTTCGTCATGGGTTGGATTGCTTACCTCCTCTTAAAAAGCGTGGATAACTACCGCGTGGAAATGATGCTGACGCTGGCCCTGGTGATGGGCGGTTACGCGCTGGCATCGGTGATTCATGTCAGCGGCCCAATCGCTGTGGTTGTGGCGGGATTGTTCATCGGCAACCATGGCCGGCGTCTGGCCATGAGCGAAACCACCCGGAAAAACCTGGACGCGTTCTGGGGGCTTCTCGATGAAATCCTGAACGCGTTGCTCTTCGTGTTGATCGGATTGGAGATTCTAGTTTTGACATTTACACGCGGCCTGCTTTTCGCGGGGTTATTGGCCATTCCGGCCATTCTTCTGGCGCGTTGGGTCAGCGTCGTCCTGCCGATCGCGGTGATCAGCCGGTGGCGGAAATTGCCCCGCGGCACAGTTGCCATCATGACCTGGGGCGGGTTGAGAGGCGGTATTTCGGTAGCGCTGGCGTTGTCGCTGCCTCACGGGCCTGAACGCGGGGTGGTGGTGTCTGCAACCTATATCGTGGTCATCTTTTCCATTCTGGTCCAAGGGCTGACCCTCAAGCGCGTCGTACGCGGTTTGGTGAAGCGCTGATCATTTCGCTCCATGGATTTCCGTGGGGTGTGTTTTCAAATGGAACGGGTCGTCATGGCCCTGGCTTGCCAACGCTGAAGATTTTCCATTTTTTGGCCCGACAAATGAAGCCGGCTTCATTTCGAGCGCTTCGCACACCTGCGCCAGCCGGCTTTCAAATCTCAGCCGTTCGTGCGGGGACTCAAGGGAGCGTTCGGCCAACTCCGCGACATACTGCACTTGTTCAGCAAGAGTGCGCCGCCGGCCCGGATTGGACGTCAAACTTGCGATCGTTTGAAGCGCGCCCAGCATTCGTAACATGATGGCCACATTGCCCTGGGCGCTGCTGCGAATTTGGTCGAAAGATCCGGCCACCAGCCCGGCGAAGGTCGGCCCGATGGCGATCACCCTCAATTCCCCGTCCTCATAGCGCTGCGAGGACGGGATGGTCCGGGAGGCCGCCCGCCCCAGAATCGCCGTCAGATAATCCACGCACATCACAGCCGTCGTGGTGTCGTTAATGCCGGGTGAGAGTGCCCGCAATGCCATATCCACAATCTGTCTGATGCCGAAAGCGGAATCCTGCTCCAATGTGCGGTGACGGTCGATGCTGTAGGCCGACTGCAGAGCGGCGACGATCTCTTTGGCCGACGGGCCCTCAAGAGCGAGGGAGGCGAGGGTGGCGCCATGGACCACGAACTCGCCGATGCCGCGTTCCATTCGCACGATGGTCTTGTGCTGCCGCGCCAAACGCAGAAGCGTAGCGTCATCCACGTTTTGGATGTAACCATTCCCTTTGGATGGGACTGCCTGCCAGTTTCGGTTCTCCACAGGGTGCAGCGCTTCAACCTTATCATTGTCAGGCGGTTCATTTCCAAGTTTTCCTGGGAAAATCCGGTCAATGGCCAGCAAGGTTTCATCGGCCACCGAAGCAATAATACTCGAAGCCTGGATTGAAGAGGCAATGTGGTGGATGAAGAAAATGAGGACGCTGATACCGCCGATCGCCAACACGACGCCGAATGCCACAGCCAGGGTCGGAACAAACCCGCCCTCATCACTGCCGCGGATGGTGCGCAGCACGATGAGGCAATAGGTGAAAATGCCGGCGAATATTCCGAGCACGACCTGGGTGGCGCGGTCACGCATAAAGGTCCGCAGGATGCGCGAAGTGTATTGGCTTGAAGCCAGCGCCAGCGTGACCAGAACCATCGAGAAGGTGACTCCGACCACGGTCATCATAGACCCTGCAATGGTGGACAACATCCCGCGCGCACCAGCCGCGCCGGCGCCAAACACGCGCGGCCAGCGGGCCAGCCATTGGTCACTTCCGGTGGAATCTGCTCCAATCAAAACCACTGCCAGGACGATGCTGACTGCAACAATCACCGACGGCACAAACCAAAAGCTCGTCCGCATCCCGCCCCAAAACTGTTTGAGTTTATTCATCATTCAACCTTCCATGTTTGCCTTCTCCCAGTGTTCCTTGCGCCGCAATCGTGCCGGTGGCAGTGGGCTTTCCTCTTAGTATCCATTCAAAGAATACTGCCAGGAGGGCGCCCAGAATCGGGCCGACGATGTAAATCCACGAGGTGTTGAAATCGCCACGGACCAGGTCGGGCGCCAGCGATCGCACCGGGTTCATTGAGGCACCACTGATGGGAGATGCCCAAAGTCCGGCAAGAGCAATGTACGCGCCCACCGCAAGGGCGCCGTTGGTGCCGATGTTGCGCGCACCGGATGCCGTGCCAAGGATCGTATTCACAAGACCCGCTGTCAGCACCAGTTCCATGGCCATCGCCTTGGCGCCTCCGATTCCAATTCCAGGCACGGTTGCGCCGAGTGCGCCGATCTTCCCGAACATTGCGCGGAGAAACACTGCGGCGGCAATCCCGCCGATAAATTGCGCGAGACAATATCCCGGAACACGACGCCAAGGGAAATTCCTTCGAACAGCGAAGGCGAGGGTGACTGCGGGGTTCAGGTGCGCGCCACTCACCGTCCCCATAAAGTAAATGATCGCCATGACCATGAGCCCAGGCGCGACGACTATCATGGCCAGACTTAAGCTTCCCCCGCTTAGCTCCCGGACGACACCGCCGCCAGCGGCCACAAGTACCAGTAAGAAAGTACCCCAGATTTCTGCGAACATGCGCCGCCATTCCAGAGTGGAATCCAAAAAGTCCGGAGTCGCCTGCGGGTTGAGCATGCGCCGATTTGCGCCGGATTGCGGCCTATCATCGGCCAGGTTTTTATCCATACTCACTTCCGTTGATACAGGGTTAGTATAAAGTCATTTGCATATAGCGCCCGGAGGTGACGTCACCTCAGAGTCCTTTGCGGATGGATTTCAATTCCCGCCGACGGATTCCCGTATTTGCTTCAACAGGAACGCTACTTAGCCGCCAGTTCATCGACCCAGTAGGCATGGCGCTTGTAATGCCGATGCAGTCCGCTCTCATAATCCCGCGTTGGCAGAGTTTCTTCCGAGTACTCGGGTGAGCGCTTGATGGTCTCGCGGGAGAGATTGACGAAGACTTTTTTCTCGCCCCAACTAACGCTCTCGATCCATTTCGTTGAAATAAGGACCTTTTTACCCGGCCACCAATTATGTGTGTTAATGATTAGATAACGAATCGCCCATGTCTCGTCCTCGATGATAAAATCCTCGATATGGCCAATGTCGCCGTCTTTAGCCTGGACGTTATAGCCGCGCACCTCGCGAGTGCTGCGCAAATGGGCATCCCACCCTTTCTCCTCCGGGCGGGGTTTTTTCCAGTCTCCACGCTCGCGCACAAGATATGGAGAAGTTCCCCACATCCCTGAGCCTCCCCAATACATCGGCCATCCATAAAACCCATTATATTCGTTCTCGAATTGGCGGGAGACGGGCTTGTCACTGTCCAAGGATGGACTGTCTTCGATCTGCTTTTTGGTTAAGTTGACGGCGATGCGTTGTTCTGTTCCTGTCACCGCGACGAGCGCATAGGGAGAGATCAGCACCTGTCGGCCGGTGAGCCAGCTTCCCGTGTCTGCGACCAGATAGCGAATGGCCCAGTGTCGGTCGTCGAAATAGAATTCTTTGACCTTCCCTATTGGCCCATCGAGGCTTTCCAATTTGTGACCTTCCAGCGTTTTAGATTTATTTAGCATAAGTATTGCTTTCCTTTTTTACGTTTCGTTTTTGCTCGTCATTGGCGTCCGGCTGAAAGCAAGTTTCAGAAATCGGTCGTACCGCGTTCGCGTTCTGCGTAGCAGCAACAGGCAATTCAAATCTGCACCTTCAGGGGCTGGCTTGTCCATGGGGTAAACCCCCCATCAACCCAGTTCTATTTGGTCACTAGTTCATCCAACCCATATTCTTTGCGATTGTAATGTCCATGCAGGCCGAGATCGTAATCCCGCGCAAGCAACCACTCCTCCTTGTATCCCCGCGACTGCTTGATGGTTGAGGTTGGTTGCGGTCCCGCTCTCACATTCGGGAAGGATTCGTTGGGCCACGGCCTGATAACGGAACAGCGGCACGGCTACCGCCGCCCGCGCGTCTTGCTTTTCTTGCTTGATGGAACCTCCTCCTTATCCCCAAGCCAACCGCCTCGAAAGCCGGCCTGACGAAGGCTCGCGACCACATAAGGACATTGCCGCGTCAGACGCCAAAGAAAGCCACACCGGTAATTTTCGATCATCAAAACGATTGGCCCCTGGTTGAGACCGTAGTGATAGGGCGATATCCACGGGTGCGAAACATCGGATCTCTTGGCAAAGGTAGTATTGAAAGTCGCTTTAAAGCCGTAGGGGTTGTTCGCGCACAACTTCAGCTTTTCGAAGGAAGCAAGAGTCGGGAGAACGATCTCTGGCGCAAAGGGAAGGGAAGCAACTACCGCCCAGGGAGCGATGCTTCCGTCGTCAGGACCGTCGGGCACCCCACGCGCTTTGTAGCCGAAGAATTGTCGCTCTCGGCCGTTGATCGTGCTTCTCGCCGGCCCGGGACCGTCACTGGCCGTAATTCCCCAGCACTTTGCGCCGTAGCCGTCGAAGTGAGCGGGATTACGTATAGCGTACTCCCGCTGCACATAAGTCGCGCGGCGGCTATTCTCGAAATAATCAGTGCCTTTGCCGCGCATGTAGTCATCCTGGATTCCGCGGAAATCGATCCAGAGATGAGAGATTTGGTGAGTGAAGAGCGGTCCAGAATACAAAAATTCCTGACCGTAGATTTCTTTCCACTCATAAGTCGAAGCCCATTGCGCATAGCTTTCCTTGGGCAACGGATGAGTCGGCGAACCGAGGCCGAGGACATAGAGAAACAACGCCTCGTCATAACCCTGCCAGCGATAGGGCAAAAAGCCGCTCTCAGGTGTCCAACCCAGAGTCACCGCAAGGCCGCCGTTTTGGGCCCAGTTCCAATCGGCACGCTGATATAGCTCATCGGCTAGCTCTCGGATTTCACGTTCGTCCGAAGCGCCCTCCGAGAAATAGGCCGACGCCGTCAGCATGCCGGTCAGAAGAAAGGCGGAATCGACCGTGGATAACTCGCACTTCCATACTCGCTTTCCGGTGGTCATGTCGAGAAAGTGGTAATAGAAACCTTTGTAGCCAGTCGCCTCCGCGTCGGCGCTCTGAACGCTCCGGTGGAAGAAGCGGAGGGTCGTCAGGGTGCGCTTAACGGCATCCGCGCGACTCGTGAACCCGCGCTCCACGGCAACTGGGTAGGACGACAAGGCCAATCCGACTGCGGCGATACTCGCGGGCGAGCCAGGCTGGGTCTTGTCGATGACCAAGCCGTTAAGCGGATTCGTTTCATGCACGAAGTAGTTAAACGTCTCACGCTGCAACGCCTCCAGCATATCGGAACAGGCATGCGAATCATTCATGATTTGAAATTCTATCCGGTCCTCTTCGGCGTTAACTCCACCGTGATGGCTGCGATGGCGTGCGGCGGCATGCGGAACTTTAAATGCAGTGTTTTACCGGCATGTTTCCATGGCAAGGGCTCACGCACGATTTGGGAAGCCACATGCAACTGTTCGACCTCCCTTTCTGTGGGAAGCGCCGGCTTACCCATCTCAATCCAGAGACGCTTGGCGTTGGCATGGTCGTGGTCGATCCGCTCGATGTAAACATTGTGCGGCGACAGCAACTCCGTCAGTTTAACTTCGACAGACTCGGTCTTGATCGGATGACGCGGCAAAGCGTGGTTGGTTACGAGCACTGTTACGACGTCGCGGCCAGCTACCGCCCACACATCCACAGTCTGGCTTTTCCCCTTTACGGGTAATTCCTCTACGCCGAGACGGTGTAACAGCTCGAAGGCGCGGTAAGAAGGTTTGGCGACTCCTTGCAGAGTCAGCAGGCCAAAACCACCTTGGAAGGCGGTGGCAGGCATGTAGTTCTCCTCAAAGATATCGGTAAACGTCCAATAACTGTATCCCTCCACGAGTCCTCTGGCTTCCATCATCGTCTTGATAATGACGGCTGCCGTGTAGGGCTCATCGTGTAAGTGATCGCGCGGATTCGAAGAAGAACTCCATTCCGTGTAGTAGAGCGGTTTTCCGCGCGCCTTGCGGTGCGTCTCCCGCGCCCATGTGCGCAGGATACTCTTCTTACTATGAGCTAGCTGTGTCTCAGTATCTTCACCTACCGAACCCAGCGCATCGGTCGGATAATGGTGCGTGCTGACGAAATCGACGGGCGCCTTGTTCTTCTTGCAGAAAGTGAGGAACTCCGTAATCCATTCGTTCTTCGCGGTCGCCGGCCCGCCGACCCGCAGTCGCTCGTCCACCTCCTTTATCGCCTGCACAGTGAAACGGTAGAGCTTGAAGTAATCGGCCTGCGTGCCCGTCCAAAAAGCCTTTAGGTTTGGTTCATTCCACACTTCAAAAAACCAGGCGCTGACTTCGTCGATCCCGTAACGTTCGACCCAATGCTTTATCAGCCTGCCGACGAACCTGGCCCACTCGGCATAATCCTTGGGAGGCGTCACATTCGCGCCGTAATGGAATACAGTCTTGCCGCCGGAAGAGAGCGTCGAGGGCATGAAGCTCAACTCGACGAACGGCTTCATCCCGATCGAGAGAAGGAAATCGCAGATCTGATCGGCGTTGAAGAACGAGTAGAGCAATTGATCTTGCTCATCCATCAGTGTGCCCATGTCGTCACTGAGGATGTCATGGAAGCGCACATGGCGAAAACCAAGCTGCTCATGACATTGTCGCAACTGCCGTTGCCAGTCGGCGCGCAACGCCAGGGGCGCGTGTCCGCTGCCGACGGTATGTTCCCAAAAATGGGGCAACGGAACCGGCTTATCCGAGAGGCGGCACCTGAATTGCGCTTGTTTCCTGGCGCTTGTTTTTCTAGTTGTCATAATGATTTTGGGTTCTTTCCCGACCGCCACTGCTCTTCAATTTGTTCCAGCGTTTTCCCCTTGGTTTCCGGCACCAGCAGATAAAAGAAGATCCAGGCGCCGATCGCGATGACACCGTATAACCAGAAAGTTCCCGCGTGCCCAAGAACCCCAACCAGGGTCAGGAAGGTCACGGCCACCACCAAGTTCAAGGCCCAGTTAGTGACCGTTACAGCGCTCATGGCCGCACCGCGAACCTTGAGCGGATAAATCTCGGAAATCAACAGCCAGAAAATTGGACCGAGTCCAAAGGCAAAACACGCGACATAGATCACCAGTCCGCCAATGGCGACATAACTTTTGAAACCCGCCAACTGCTGGAAGTGGAAAGCCGCGCCCAAGATCGCCAGCCCAACAATCTGACCGGCCACTCCGCTTAATAACAAAGGCCTCCGGCCAACGCGGTCCAGCAAGAATATGGCCAGCACATGAAAAAGCCACATCACCATAGTCAACCCCGCTCCGGCCAGGATGGCGGGCCCGGTGGCGTTAATTCCGGCAAACTTAAAAATGGTCGGGGCATAATAGATGACCGTGTTAATGCCTGTGATCTGCTGAAATACAGCCAGCCCCAACCCGACAATCATCGGCATCCTAAGGGAAGGCTGGAAGAGTCCCTTCATCCCGCCGACGCCCTGTTTTCCCATGCTTTTCTGAATGTCCGTGATTTCCGGGCTTACATCTGACACCGTCCGCGCGCGCTGTAAAATCTTCCTCGCCTGTTCAATTTTTGATTTGCTGATCAACCAGCGCGGGCTGTCCGGCAGCCGCCACATGCCAATGATAAGGGCGAAGGAAGGTATGGCCGCCAAGCCAAACATATAGCGCCATCCGCGCATGCCGGAAAACGCATAATCCACCAGGTAGGCAACGACGATGCCGCTGGTAATCGCCAGCATGTTGACCGCCACCAATGAACCGCGGACTTTTGCCGGCACCAGTTCGGCGATATACATCGGGGAGATAAATGAAGCGATGCCGATGCCGATGCCGCTCACAATCCTGGCCGCAATCAACCAGCCAACCGTTGGCGCCAGCGCCGTGCCGAGGGCGCTGACCGTAAAGATTACGCCGGCCAGTATGATCATTTTTCGGCGACCAAAGCGGCCAGTTAGAGCGCCTCCGATAGTCGCGCCAGCAACGGCGCCCACTAAAACCGAACTGACGACAATTTCCTCCATGATGGCCGACAGGGAAAACTGCTTTTTAATGAACAGTATGGCCCCGGAAATAACGCCCGTATCATAGCCAAAGAGCAGGCCGCCGAGAGCGGCGACCCCCACGGCGAAGTAAACGAATCCATTCACTTCCGATTTAGCTTTATTTCCCATTGGTCCCATTCTTTTCAGCCGAGCCAAAGTCCTCGCCGCGCCAAGGTGCAATGCAAACCATGAAGTCTTTGCCTTCCCAAATCAGTTTTAATCTTCATGGTCGGCGTGCTCCTTCATTCGTCTTTTTTGAGTATTTCGTCATTCGATGGTATTTAGTCCGAGTGCGGAAAGTTTTGCGCAGGTGGTTTTGTAATCGGTGTGAAGAATGCTTCGAATCCCCAAGCCTTCGGCAATCTGGACGAACATCGGGGTGTTTTCGATATAAACCACCTGTCGGGCTGGCGTCTGGGCGATGTCCACCGCAAGTCGAAACATCTCCACGTCTGGCTTGCGGAGTCCGACAAAGCAGGAGGAAATAAAACAATCGACAAATGCGTCCAGCTTGTATTTCCGAATCCGATACGCATTGAGTTCGCGCGACTCATTGCTGACCACCGTGATCTTGAGTTCGTGCCGGACCTTGAGTTGAGCGACCAGATGAATCATCTCAAGGTAAGGCTTTGATTGCGCGCACATGAAGCTTCTAAACTGAGGGCGCGTGAATGGGCGTTTTTGATAGAAGACCACTCGGTCTAAGTACTCTTCAAACGTCATCCTTCCCTCTTCGTGCGTTTCGAAGTTCAAGGCATGCCGCTCCTCAATCTCGGTCCAATCCAGCTTGAAATTCTTCACCGCCCGGCGGCGCGCATGATGATCCCATCCGTTGGTGAGCAAAACGCCGCCTATATCCAGAAACAATGCTGTGATGGGGACGTTTTTTTTCATCGGGTCCGAGTGGCCGTTTTCTTGCCCTCCGGCCCGCACTTCTCCTCTAATTCCGTCGGCAAAGGCCGCCTGGGTCCCTGAGCCAGCAGGCCTTGCGTCTCTTCCGGCACCCATGTGCCGGCGGCGTAATTCGGAAAATCACTGGGCGGAGCCGCGGCCCAAACTTCGATCACTGGCATAATTTTCTTTCGTTCGCGCGTGTTTCTAGAGCCAGAAGTCACAGTAGGCTGTCGGCGACTGTTTGTTATGGGGGGGATTCACCCCATTTCGCGGCCTGATTTTTTGCAGAACCCCGGCGCGCGAAACGGGGTTGATGTCTTGCGTCTGGTCAATTAACGAAATCCTCAATAAGCGGATTAGCCGGCCTCCGCCGGGCCGGCCGTCGTCTTGCTCCCGGCATTGTCCCTCGTTTGAAGAACAAAACTTCCGGAACGCAGATGCAGATCGCGCTGAGGGAAAGGAATCTCGATCTGGTTCGCGCGCAGTTTGCGTTCGATGGCGTAATTCAACTCGCTGCGGAACATCCTTGGCATTGAAGTCATTTCAGCCGTCCAGACTCCCAACTCGAATCCCAAAGAGCTGTCGCCGAAGGCGACGAAGAAAACCTGCGGCGCCGGTTCCCGGAGCACCTTTGGGTGCTCGGCGGCCACTTCCAGGAGCAGTCGCTTTAACTTTTCCGGGTCGGTCCCATAAGCAACGCCTATGGGCACCCGAATGCGCACTTTGGGATCGCCGTAACTCCAGTTCGTGACCTTGTTGGTGATGAAATCCGAATTGGGCACAATGATGGTAATGTTGTCATTGGTGACAATATTGGTGCTGCGAAGGTTGATCTTGGTCACTAAGCCGGCAACTTCCCCTAATTCCACGCGATCACCAATGGAGATAGGCCGCTCGGCCAGGATGATCAGGCCGCTGACGAAATTGCTGATGATGTTCTGCAAACCAAAGCCCAAACCGACACCAATTGCGCCCGCGACAAAGGCCAGCGAGCTGAGATCGATGCCAACGACCTTGAGCGCGATGTAGAACCCCATCGCGATGAAGAGGTATCCGGCGATTTTGCCCACCGCATACTGCATTGAAGGCTGGAAATGGGTACGCTGAAGGAATCGTCGTATCAGGTAGCGCCGCAGCAGAAGCTCGAGCAGAAACACCAACACAATAATCAGAACGAAAGCGAAGGCGCTGGCCAGTGTCACATTCGAGTCTCCCAGTTTTACCAGGGGGTATTGCAAAATCTTCAGTAAATCACTGAGCGCTTTGTGTGTGTCAGAATTCATATAAAATCATTATGGCTCGCGGGAGAACCTTCGAGAAGAAGTATCGTGGACCTCGCGCGCTTCAATCGCAGGTTGCAAATTTGTAATTCCACAGCAACGCGGCAGCCATCTCCCTATGGTCAATTACTAACAGAACGAAGCGGTGTCGAGGTGATGCCGTGGAAGTTAACGAAGTAATCGATGAAAGCATTATGAAAAATAACAAATGGAATCCCCTGAGTCAAAACGGCGATACCGCCACCGCCACGCTGTCCGCACCACAGGACGCTGAGTTCGATCGTGTCCGCTACCGCCCCACCCCGCAACCTGTCCCTAAACCCGCCCTAGCGCCAGTGGCCAGACCCGGTTCACCTGACGCCGGGCCAAATCCGGCCATCCAGGCGGTGCATGACGCGGTGCAGGAAACTTCGGCGTGGGTGCGCCCGTTGCAACAAGAAATTGGACGCGTGATTGTCGGACAAAAGCATCTGATTGACCGCCTGCTCATCGCGCTGGTCACGAGCGGCCACGTTCTGCTGGAAGGCGTGCCAGGACTGGCCAAGACCCTCTCGCTCAAAACACTCGCGGGCGGTGTCAGCCTAAAGTTCCAACGTTTGCAGTTCACCCCGGACATGCTTCCCGCCGACATCGTAGGCACGATGATTTACAATCCTCGGGATGGCGGTTTCAGCACCAAGCACGGCCCGATCTTCAGCAATCTCATTCTGGCCGATGAAATAAACCGCGCTCCCGCCAAGGTGCAAAGCGCCCTGCTCGAGGCCATGCAGGAACATCAGGTGACTCTCGGCGAAACCACTTACGAGCTACCCAATCCATTTCTTGTCCTCGCCACCCAGAATCCGCTGGAGCAGGAGGGCACCTATCCGCTGCCCGAAGCGCAAGTGGACCGTTTTATGATGAAGGTCATCATTGACTACCCAAATCGGGTCGAGGAACGCGCCATTCTCGAAGCCATGGCCACGAGCGAACCCTCTCTTGGCGTCCAGCCTGTTGTTTCGGCCGAGGAAATCTTTCGCGCGCGGCACGTCGTCAATAGCATTTACGTGGATGACAAGATCAAGGACTACATCGTTGATCTGGTCTTGGCGACGCGCAATCCCAAGGGCGCGGGGGTGGACCTTAACGGCTACATCCAAACCGGCGCTTCGCCCCGCGCCACCATCAATCTGACGCTGGCCTCGCGCGCGGCGGCCTTCCTGGAAGGCCGCGGTTACGTGACGCCGCAAGATGTGAAAAAACTCGCTCCCGATGTGCTGCGCCACCGCGTGGCGGTCAGTTACGAGGCCGAGGCCGAGAACATTACCTCAGAGGACATCATCCAGAAAATACTTGACACGCTGCCAGTGCCATGAGGCGGCCCACTTGCCACAAAGGATCTATTATGAACCCAGAAAGAGCCAAAGTTATTCTCAGCCGGATGCGGCAACTCGAACTCCGCACCCGCCGGCTGGTCAACAACACTCTGGCCGGTGAATACCACTCGGTTTTCAAAGGCCGGGGCATGGACTTCGACGAAGTGCGCGAATACGTCCCTGGCGATGAAGTGCGGACGATTGATTGGAACGTCACCGCGCGCGCCGGCCGGCCGTTCGTGAAAAAGTTCACGGAGGAACGCGAGCTGACCATCCTCTTGCTGGTCGATGTCAGTGCGTCGGGCAATTTCGGATCGGCCACGCAGAGCAAACGCGAACTCGCCGCCGAATTGGCCAGTGTTCTGGCCTTCTCCGCCATCCGCAATAGTGACAAGGTCGGATTGATTCTTTACACCGACCGCATCGAGCAATACATCCCGCCCAGGAAAGGCCGCCGTCACGTTTTGAGGGTGGCGCGCGAAATCCTTTTCCACCAGCCGGAAGGTCGCGGCACGGACACGGTCAAGGCGCTCGATTTTGCCAATCACATCCTGCGCCGCCGCGCGATAGCGTTTCTCATTTCGGATTTCCAATCGTCAGGCGACCCGGACCAGGCATTGGCCGATTTGCGCCGGGCCATGCGCCAGACCAATCGCCGCCACGACTTGGTGGCCTTGCACATCGAGGACAGCCGGGAAAAATCATTGCCGGACGTCGGTATGCTGGCCATTGAGGATGCGGAAACCGGTGAAGTGGTCGAGTTGGACACTGCCAACCCCGAGGTCCGCACTCGCTTCGCAACGGAAGCGAGTGACCGGACGCAACGGCTTGTCCGTGGCTTTCGCGCCGAAGCAGTGGACACCTTGGAACTGGACACAGCCTCGCCATACCTGCCGGCGCTGCAACATTTCTTCAAAACCCGCGAACGGAGACGCTCATAACATGAAATTTACATTCCATCTGCCTCGCGCGCTGGCCATTGCCGCTATCGCATTCTCACTCGCGAGCCTGAACGCTGTCGCGTTGACACCCATCGCGCCGGTCAAACCCTCGCTCGCCGCCGCGCCAACGAGTGCGACGGCGGACATCCGCGACATCCGCGGACCGAAACCTATTCCGTCGCCGTGGCTCTGGGC
>Ga0075522_10002451_pt1 | contig 13742 bp, 12 predicted proteins | sample NGEPerA_FD_74796 | JGI IMG/M metagenome (GOLD analysis project Ga0075522, IMG submission 74796) | Arctic peat soil microbial communities from the Barrow Environmental Observatory site, Barrow, Alaska, USA - NGEE PermafrostL2-A | ecosystem: Environmental > Terrestrial > Soil > Wetlands > Peat ... | reverse complement strand
ATGCACAATCCGATCGGCCTGATATTGATGGTTGTCGCGACCGTTGTTTACGGCGGTTTATGGATGTTCGCCGGTTTCTTCGGCGTGTTGATTGGCTTAGGTGCCTTCGTCGGCGGCCCGGCCGGCTACTTCGGCTGGTTCGGCAAGATATCAGCCCGCAGCCGCAAGCAAGCCGAGCAGAAAATAACGGCCGCTGCCAGCCAGGATCCTGCCTGGAACGAAGCGACGCTGAAAAGCCGGGTCGAAACCGTTTTCGCCACGTTCCAAAAGGACTGGTCCACTTTCAATACCGACAACCTCAAGACCTACATGACGCCTACCTACGCTTATCATAATCAACTGATGTTGCTGGCTTTGCAGCAACGGCAACGCCGCAACGACGTGCAATCGCCACAACTGATCGAAGCCTACCCGGTTGATGTCGAAGACGAAGCCGGCAATTCCCAGGACAGGGTGACTTTTTTCATACACGGCAAAGCCCACGACTTGCTACTCGAAAACATTAACGGCCAGGAGCAGCAACTGTTCGCGGACGACAGTGATTTTTACGAAAACTGGCATTTCGTACGTTCCGGAACCGACTGGCTGCTTGACGACATTTCGCAATATACCGCCGACACAAGCATGACCAGGAGTGATGTCGAGGTCTTCGCCCAGGCCAACGGCCTTTATTACAGCCTGGACTGGGGCTGGCTGTTGCTGCCGCGCCGCGGACAACTGTTCAAAGGCGGCAAGTTCGGCGTTTCCGATATCAACAACCATGTCATCGGCGTGTACCAAAATCTACTAATCGAGATTTACACATATATATCTAACCCGCGATCGAACGACTCCAACGCCGCCCAATACGTCATCGCCCAGACGGCCCTGCCCAAACGCTACGATTCCATTATCGTGGAAGCTAAAGAGGGCGGCATAGGCTCTTGGTTGAGCCGTACCCCGAAGGGTTACAACAAACTGAGCCTAGAATGGCCCGACTTCAATAAGCGTTACACAGTATTCGCCACCAACGCCGAGCAGGTGACGGCTTTCGAGCTATTGCACCCGGTCTACATGGAAAAACTATTTGCCCTGCCGTTCAAGGTCAGCATCGAAGTCGTCGATAACGTCGTGTACCTTTATACCAAAGACAAAAAAGCTGACTACGATCTAATGTATGCGGTCCTCAAAGATGCTTTTACGGAAATGAAGCTATGATAATGGCTGAAACTGTCATTGCGGTATTTAAAACCACAACCTAACGTTGACAACTCAGCCCATAAAGGTATACTTTCTAGCATAAGCAAAACTATATGTCAGGCTAGCAACCGATGAAGTACAGACTGGTATGAAAATAAATCAAGCCGCTTCATGAAACAAAAACACCCAATCTTGAGACTCTTTGTCCTAACCATGTTGTTAGTTGTCGGTTTATTGGCCTGGAACGTATCTTCCTCAACCGGCAGGGCTTCGGCCGCGGCCACGCCCGTTTCGTGCTCGCCCTCAGGCACGACCTATGGCACGGACAGCTTCAGCGTTAGCAACAGTCCTCCCAATCCCTTGGTTTTTACGGCTAGCTCGACTTTGACTTACCAGATATGGGTACGCATTCAAATGCCCACGGCCTCCACCAGCCCGCCCCTGTTGATGAATCTCGACAATGCTACTGGGACTAATTGTTATAACGTGGATGGCAGCTCTGTTACGGCCAATACCTGGACGTGGGTCAGTGTTGCCCAGTTACAGCTGGCTCCGGGCAACCACGCGCTGCTGCTTACGGGCCTTCAGAATGGGGTTAGCGTTGATAGCATTGAGGCTTTATCTGACACCAACTGCAACCCGAATACCACTGATTGTACGTCGGCGACCAATAATCCTCCGACCATCTCCATGACTGCGCCTGCTAATGCGGCTACCGTGTCAGGTACTGTTGCCTTGAGCGCTACTGCCACCGCTGCCACGGGTCTAACCGTCAGTACCGTGCAGTTCCAGGTTGACGGCTCAAATGTCGGTTCGGCCGACACTACCAGCCCCTACGGGTTTAGCTGGAACACTACCGGTGTTAGCAACGGCAGTCATACCTTGACGGCCATTGTCACGGACTCCAGCGGCAACTCAACTACGGCCGGTCAGATTACGGTGACTGTTAATAATACCGTGACTCCGACCTGTACGAGCGGCAGAACATTATCCGTTCCAACCAGTCTGACCAAGACCGGCTCTACCTATACGACAGTTAGTTTCGGCTGGACGGCTCCTGCTCCGACTACGGGTTGTTCTATCACCAGGTACAATATTTTGCGCAACGGCAGCCAGGTGGGTACCAGCACGACTACCAGTTATACGGACACCGGCCTGACAGCGGGCGCTACTAATAACTACACCGTTCAAGCCGTAGATAGCGGTCCTAACACCTCTGCTGCTAGCGCGGCCCTTAGTGCTGGCACGTCAGCTGATAACGTGGCACCGAACATGCCGACCGGCCTGGGGGCGACAGCCGCCAGCGCCAGCACCATTAACCTAAGCTGGACGGCCAGTACTGATAATCCCAGTCCCGGCGGTGTAGGTGTCAGAGGCTACAATATATATCGATGCAGCGGAGCCGGTTGCACTCCTAACATAAGCGGTACTCCTCTAAATGGTAATACGCTTGTTGTGGCCACTACTTACAGCGACACTACTGGTTCGCCCAGTACTCAATATACTTATGTCGTAACCGCCGTCGATAACGCTAGTCCAGGCAACGAAGGCTCTCCCAGTTCAGGGGCTACCGCGACAACGCAGAACTCGCCCCCAAGCTGTACCGGTAATCCGACGACTCCAGGCATACCAGCCAAAACCGGCAGCACCGTAACAAGTGTCAGCTTTAACTGGGCTGCCAGTAGCGCCAGTGCCGGCTGTACCTTGCAGGGCTATCATATATACCGATCTGATGTGAGTGCCACCACCCCTATCGCGACCGTTACTAGCGGTACCAGCTATACCAACACCGGTCTAACGCCCAACACCAGCTATACGTACACGGTCAAGGCTTTCGATACCGCTTCGCATAACTCCAGTGGGGCTACCAACTCCAGTTTGATCGCTACCTTGCCTGACACTAACGCCCCAACTGCCCCGGGCAGCGTTACGGCTACCGCGATTAGTGGCGTACAGGTTAGTCTGACTTGGCCCGCTGCCACTGACAATGTTGGCGTGGCAAGCTATAAGATATACCGCAGCGATAAGCCCACCATAGCCCTCGCCACCGTTACGGCCACGGCTGCCAGCAGCTACAGTTATACCGATAGCAGCACCGTATTACCTAGTACCAGCTACAGCTATCAGGTCAGCGCGTTTGACGGTGCCGGTAACCAGAGTCCTAAAACCAGCTCTAACACCGTGCAAACCCCGGCCGCCAGCGGTACTCCGCCTTCAGCTCCCAGGACACCTTCGGTCGGTCCGGTTGCTTCTCAAGGCGCGGCCTTAGTGTGGACCGCCCCTGCCAGCGGTACGGTAATCGGCTACCATGTCTATATTGGCAACAACACGACTCAGGTACTGGATACGTCCGTGACTGATAGCTCTAGCTTTACTTCAACAGGCGGCACTTTAGGCTGCTTGGCTTCAAACGTCAGCTACACCGTAATTGTCAAAGCTTTCAATGCGGGTGGTGAAGGTCCGGCCGTCACTATTCCCGTTTCTACGCCGAGCGGTGCCCTAAGCGCTGATTTCGACTGTTCCGGACATGTTAACAGCACCGATTTGAGCATACTGGCACGGCCGGGCAGCTGGTCACACAACGGCCTGTTGCCGACAGATGGCGACGCCAACGGCGACACTTTCGATAACTCGGTTGATCTATCAAAACTGGCAACGAATTGGGGGAAGTGACCATGAAAGCAATAACCAGTCGGATAATGACACACGCGAAACTGCTTTTGATGGTAGCCTCAATCGCGGTCGTTGGTTTAAGCTTAGAGCATCTGACCTATGCCGCCAGTGGCAGCTTGACATTTAGCCCAAGCAGCGGCAGCTACACGGTAGGCAACAACTTTACGGTTACGGTTCAAGAAAATAGCGGCACTGATCCCGCGAACACCGTGGACGCGGTAGTTAACTTCCCAGCCAGCTTACAGTTCGTCAGCGACACCAATGTCGCACCGTTCAGCTTCAATCCCGTCACAAATGACTCAGCTAGCGGCAATAGCGTACACGTTACCCGTTCGCAGCTCGGTACTAGCAGCACCAGCGCCCAAACAGTCACTACCATTACCTTCAAAGTTCTGTCAGCCGGCTCAGCCCCAATCAGCTTTGGCAGTGGCTCAGATATTTTGTCAGCCATCGATAGCTCCAACCTGCTAACCAGCAGCCCCGGCGCTACCTATACCTTGAGCGCCCCTTCGACTCCTCCTCCGACTCCAGCGCCAACGCCAGCCCCGACCCCGGCTCCGACCCCGGCAGCCACATCCGGATCCGGCGGCAGCTCCAAGGGCACCAGCGTCAGCGTTAAAAGCAGCACCGGCAGCTCCAGCGGTTCCGCGGCCGGCGGCGTTACCGTACCCGATAACGGATCGGTGGCCGTGAACTCACCGGCAACCGTCCAACCGGCTACTGTCCAGCCAGACGGTGTCAGCAAGGTCCAATACTACCTTAATGGCAAGCTGGTGGATACCGAAACCAAAGCACCTTACAAGTACAACATCGATACCACCAAGCTCAAGAATGGCACCTACAACCTGGTCAGCAAAACATACTACACCAATGGCACGACCAAACAGGCTACCCAACACCTGATCGTTAAGAATGCCGCTGACCACAGAAGCTATGGTTGGCTGCTCATACTGATTATCTGCCTGGTTATATTGGTCGTGCTTGGGGTTAACTTCATCGGACCATCCGCCAGCAACCCGCTACGTAAGTTGTTTAAACACCGTACGCCACCGTCTCTAAGCCCACCTCCCGGTGCCGGTGGCATGGGTGCCCCGGGCGGAATCATAGGTCCGACATCGCCTAACCTTTCAAACACGACTATGCCAGCAACTGTGTCACCGCCAGTCAGCACCACTACGCTGCCACCAATGCCATCGACAGTACCTGATACGCCCACCAGTCACCAAAGAACATCCATCCTCTACCAACTTAAACCACCTTCCACGCCAACACCGGGAACAGTATTTACGCCTTCCAAGAATCCCTAATGACGGGCGGCGTTAATGCTCGACTACTTCTCTAACCAAACCAAAGGCTTCCAACGGGTAAGCGTGGCTGCCGTCGTGTTGATCGTCGCTATAGCCGGCACCTACTTTCTAACCGGTTCCCACGCTGCCAGCCCCAACGTTAATATTGATGCCAGGAGCGGCACAGCCACTAATGGCGCGGTAGCCAAGTCTTGCAGCGGCAGTAACGCCAGCAATGGGCAGTGCGTGGTGTTTGGTAGTACAAGCGGGAACAGCAATATGATAGTTGGCATGAATGCCGGCGGCTGGAACACCGGCAATCCCGGTGACGACGATGTAGCTAGCGCCGTTAACTACGCACGCCTTGACTACACTAATTGCCCGAACCCTGTCGCGATATCATACCCAGTTTCCGGCGCCCAATACACTAATTGCCCGGCAGGCGGGGATATTATCCAGCTAGCTCATGACGGGACAAAGGTCGACCTGGACTTTAGCGGTCCGTATAACACTGGCGGCGTTAGCGCGCTGGTCGGTAACGGCAGCGGAGCCACTGCTTGGGCCAATAACGCTATTTCCTGGTACACGAAATACTGCGGCTCCAATAACACCGAATGTCCGATCATAGAAGTGCTTAATGAACCAGACGGGTCATGGTTCTGGGGCACGGGCGCCAACAATCAAACCAACGCCACCGCTTACGCCAATTTGGTAAAAACCACTTACAATGCGTTCCATACCGCCTATGGCACCAATGCTCCTCTCATCCTTACGGCTTATGACAATAATTCATGGGGAGGAGAGTGGTGGAACGCCATCCCCAACATGGGTAACTATGTAGACGGCGTAATCGTGCATCCATATGGTCAAACCGGCATGAATACCACTAATGCCGCCACTATTGCCGCCAGCTTCGCCGCATCTGCCGCCGGCAACCGCCAGCAAGCAATCGACGCTCATGGCAATACCGGCAAACCTGTCTATATCACCGAAGTTGGCTGGCCAACTGATGACCCTGGCCCAACAGCCACCACTGTTAACGAAACTGGTGACAGCCTGCAATGGCCAGAAGCCGATTCCAGCAACAATGCCTATGCCGGGCTGGACCAATGCGATAACGTTTATAACTTCGTCAACTGGGCCCGCGGCACGGGCTATGTCAATGCCGTTATGATCTATGGTTACATAAACTCTAACACCAATAATGCCCAATATGGCCTGGAATTCTATGACAATACCAACGGCAACACCAGGCACAAGCCCGGATGGTTCGCCCTAAAGGCCGCCGGTCTCAGCCAACCCAACCCGTGCCCAAGCGCCGCCAACAACTACGCCCAACCCAGCTAGACCCTTAGCAAACCTTTGACAAAGCTAGTGGTTTAGGCTTAGAATGGATTATGCAGATCAGTACGGAGACCGCCCTCACATTTGACGACGTATTATTGAAACCCGGTTATGCCGGGTTTTCGCGTTCAGACATCAATCTCGGCAGTCAACTGACGCGTAATATCAGCCTGAAAGTACCACTTGTCTCGGCGCCTATGGATACGGTTACCGAGAGCCGGTTGGCGATTGCCTTAGGCAAGGCCGGCGGCATCGGTATCATCCACCGTAACCTCACTATCAAGGACCAGGCGGCCGAAGTTGCCAAGGTGAAGAAGGCCGGCCAACAGGTAGGCGCGGCGGTCGGTTCCAGCCCGGGTTACGAAGAGAGGGTCAAAGCTCTAGTAGCCGCCGGCGTCGATGTCATAGTCGTCGATTCGGCGCACGGTTTTTCGAAGTTTGTCATCGATGCTGTCAAATTTATCAAACAGCAGCATAAGGTCGACGTCATCGCCGGCAACATCGCCACCGCCGAAGGCGCCGAAGCCCTGATTGAGGCTGGAGCCGACGGCCTGCGTGTCGGTATGGGTCCGGGAGCTATTTGTACCACTCGAATCGTATCTGGCATGGGCGTACCGCAACTGACGGCTATTATCGAGTCCGCCGAGGTCGCCAAACAGCACGGCGTACCGGTCATCGCCGACGGCGGCATCAATTACTTCGGTGATATAACCAAAGCCTTGGCCGCCGGCGCTTCGTCGGTCATGATGGGCCGCCTGTTCGCCGCCACCGAAGAATCTCCGGGCGAAGTCGTCGAATTCACCAAGGACCAGGTTCCGGCTCGCTTCCGCAGTATTGTCAACGGTGAAGGGACTTATAAGTTCAAGGCCTACCGTGGCATGGGTTCGATCGGCGCCATGGAACGTGGCAAGAAGATCAGCTCCGAAGACGAATTTCACGGCAAGAGCTACACCGGCAAAACCGTCCTGGTAGCCGAAGGCGTCGAAGGCCTGGTACCATGCAGCGGCGAGCTGGACACGGTAGTCAAGACGATGATGGAAGGCATTCGCTCCGGTTTTTACTATGTCGGCGCCAAGTCCATTCCCGAACTCTGGGAAACAGCCGTCCTGCGCCGCATCACCAGCGCTTCCCTGAGCGAAAGCCACCCGCACGACCTATTCATAACCAGCGCTGGTAACAGCTACCCATCTTAAGCTATAATCTATAATACAGAAGCAACAAACGGAGATTTTTAATGGCCAGAAAACGTGAACGCGCATTCGCCGCTTTCGGAGCGATACTTTTTTTAATAACTTCGTCGGCCCTTACTATCGGTGTAGTTGTCAGTCTGATACAACAGCACAACCAGAAACCGGCCAGCAATGCCGCCAGCACAGCCAGCTCATCAAGTACGACTAAGCAATCACAGGGGAACAAAACAGTGGATAATTCAAAGAAACTACAGGGTACTCAACTAGCTAACTTCACGCCGGTGCCAAGCATCAGCCAACTACAGGAAATAGACACTACGCCGGGTACCGGAGATACGGTTAAGTCTGGCGCTACAGTCACCGTCGACTACACCGGCGCCGTGGCCAGTACCGGCGTGATTTTCCAGAGCTCCAAAGATATGGGCCAGACCGCCACTTTCCCGCTAAGCCAAGTGATTGCCGGCTGGTCGCAGGGTATTCCCGGCATGAAAGTCGGCGGCACCCGCCGATTGCTGATTCCGGCCAACCTGGCGTACGGGGCCAATCCGCCGCAAGGTTCGGGCATTCCGGCCAACGCCGACCTGGTCTTCGACGTCACCCTGCACTCCATCGGCAAGTAATCCTCAGGTAACTCCAGGATAAGCGCTAAACGTATTAAAAAACACAATATATAGTGTCTTGAATTTTGTTCAAGCGCTATATATAATAATTAACACAGTCAGAATTGTTCTGAACTAAGCACAATTAAAATAAAAAACGCGCCCAAGAAACGACTGTAGCCGTACCTGAGAGACACGGTGAGGTATCAAAGGCGCTTAACGAGGGGGACCAAAATGGTCAAAAACATCACTATCTTCACTACTAACACCTGCGGCTACTGCCAGATGGTCAAGAAATATCTTGGCGCCAAAGGCATGATCTACGAGGAAGTCAACCTCGACGAGCACCCTCACCGCCAGGCCGAAGCCATAGACATTAGCGGTGCTATGACGGTGCCGGTTACCGTAGTTACCAAGCAGGATGACTCCCAGGAAGTCATCGTCGGCTATAACCTAGCCCGCCTAGCCCCGGCAGTAGCCTGAACCCGCTCAATGGCAGACTCCAAGGACATCCCGCAGCACGACGTAATTATCGTCGGTGCCGGGCCGGCCGCGCTAACAGCGGCGATTTATACGACCCGCGAAGACATCGAGACTATTCTATTTGAGCGTGGGGTAGTTGGCGGCTTGGCCGCCGTAACAGATAAGATTGATAACTATCCCGGTTTTGCCGACGGTGTCGAAGGGCTTAAACTGTCCGAGGAATTGCGCAAGCAGGCCGAGCGTTTCGGGGCGGTTATAGAACTGGGCGAAGTCACGGCCATCCACGACGAAGGCAAGCTCAAGCGGCTGGAAACTACCAGCGGCGACATGTTGGCCAAAGCCGTCCTAATTGCGACAGGTTCGGATTATAAGAAGATCGGCGTGCCAGGCGAGCAGGAATATTACGCCCGCGGGGTACATTACTGTGCTACTTGCGACGGTGCTTTCTACCGCGACAAGCGACTGGTCGTCGTCGGCGGCGGGAATTCAGCCGTCCAGGAGACGATCTTCCTGACCCGTTTTGCCTCCCATATTGACCTGTTGGTACGCTCTACCATCAAGGCCAGCGACGTTTTGCAGCATGAGCTGGAAGAATTCGTCAAACAGGGCAAAGTAACCGTGCACCTGGGCACCACGACAGATGAGATAGTCGGTGAAGAAAAGTTCGTGACCAAAGTCATCGGTACCAAAGACGGCAAAAAGGTCGACTTCCCGACCGACGGCGTTTTCGTCTTCGTCGGTTTGGACCCGAACTCCCAATTCGTGAAAGCTTCATCCATCAAACTCGATGACATCGGCTTCGTCATGACGGACCAGCACCTTCACACTACTATGAAAGGCGTTTTCGCGGCCGGCGACATCCGCAGCGGCGCTACCATGCAAATCGCCTCAGCCGCCGGTGAAGGCGCCACCGCCGCCCTCAAGATCCGCGAATACCTCGAAGACCGCCCTCACCCCGTCCAGAACTAAGTCTTAAATACCGGCGTAGTTGGGGAAGAAGTCCAGCACCAGCTGGCTTTTTTTGATGCCGGCTTTTTTGAGGTCTTTTTCGAGGCTTTCGACCATTGGCTCGGGGCCGGAGACATAGATTAGGGTGTCTTCGTTAGGCTTCTCCAATCCCAGGATAAGATCTACGCTTAAAGAACCCCGTTCGCCACCCCACGCCGCCGACGGCTCGCTGACCACGATAGTCGGGCGGACGCCGGCTTTGTTAAAGGTTTCCTGGAAGATTATCTCGTCCTCGTCACGGACGCCGTAGAGGAACTTAATCGGCCGCTGCTCATCGGTCGAGGCCAGCCATGTCAGCATGCTGTGGAACGGTGTGACGCCGATGCCGCCGGCCACGAAGACCAGGGGTGTCTGGATAAGTTTGGGCAGGACGAAATCGCCCATCGGATCGCCCATCGTCAGTTCAGTGCCGGGCTTCAGTTTGAACAATGTTCTCTTAAACGAACTGCTGGTGTTGCCGGCGAATTTGGTCGTAATGCTGAGAAAATCATCGGTCGGTGAAGAAGATAAGGTGAACCAATGCTTAATGCCGCGTTTGTCCGGCCGGGGGTGCTTGACGGTCAGCTCAATGAACTGGCCGGCGGTGTAGTGGACGGGCTTGTCAGGCTTGAAATAAAACGTCGTTATATTCGACGCCTCGGCCCGTGTATGGTCCAAAACAACCTTCATAGTAATAGTTTAACAGGTCAGGCTTCAGGTTTTTCAAACTTATCCGGATAATCAGTGATAGCACCTGTCAATCCGTAACGCTCCCAGCGCTTGGCTTTGCGTGGATTATTTAAGGTATAGGCATAGAGTTCAATGTCGCTGTTCTTGAAGCCGCGGATAAAACCCCACCATAGCCAGTGCTGGTTCATGCTGACCCGTTTGGCGTTCACCTGCCGCGCCCGGAAATGGGCCCTGACGCCGCTCCAGGGTTCTATGACTATTTTCTGGATATTGGGCAACGCAGCATGCAGTTCCAGAAGTGTTTTTTGATTTTTGGAACCTAGCAGTAAATAACCTGTTTTCCAACCTCGCGCCAGGTATTTATTGATTATATTGACGATAGGCTTAACCTTGACTCGTTTTTTAACCTCTATATAGAGCGGCACCGGATGCCCGATGGTCTCCAAGACTTCCTCGAAAGTCGCCAGGTCGGGCTTGTGGTCTTTGAGGGTGTCGTAATTATATTCGCTGATTCGGAAAGATTGGCCGTCAGGGTTCACCAGCTTAGGATTGTGGTGCAGTATGACGACGTTATCTTTGGTGACGCGTAGGTCAAACTCCAGCTCGTCGACATGGTGTTCGAGCGCTTTGCGCAGGCTGGCAATAGTGTTTTCCGGTGCCAGTCCCCGCGCGCCGCGATGTCCGATGATCTTCATATCCACTTAGTGTACAATATTGTTAAACTATAAGAAGTAAACCTAAAGGAGAAAACGTGGCTGACTTTAACCAAGTATTGGAACCCGGCGACTATCAGAACGGTAGCGTTAACACCGTCGTGGAGATTCCGCAGGGCAGTTTCCTGAAGATCGAATGGGACCGCAAACGCGCGGCTTTCATGCTGGACCGCGTCGAACCGAGTATTTACGCCAAGCCGGTCAACTACGGCTTCATCCCCCAGACGCTGGACGAAGACGGCGACGAACTCGATACGCTGGTAGTCTGCGCCGAACCGATTCCGACCGGTGTCTGGCTGGAGGCTAAAATCGTAGGCATTATGAACTTCGAAGACGACGGCGACATGGACCACAAAATCGTCGTCGTGCCGGCTGACGACCGCGACACCGGTGACAGCATCAAGACTCTAGCCGACTTGGGCGAGCGCTGGCAGCAAAAAGTCGCCGAACACTTCAACCACTACAAAGATCTCAAGAAACCCGGCACTACTAAAGTCCTCGGCTGGGGCGACGCCGAAGCAGCCAAAAAAGTAATCGCCGAATCAATCGAGCGCTACAAAGCCGGACAGTAAACTAGAGTTTAGGTAAAACTTTGGCCAGCAGCACGCCGACGCTGCGCCATTCCCGCATTTCACCGTTTTCGATTGCCTGGCGCAATTCATCGGCGGTCAGCCAGGTTACTTCGATGTCTTCGCCCGGCTCAAGCTCCTGGCCGTCAGGGCTTTCGGTGTATTTATCGACCAGGAAATAGTACAAATCCCACTCGACGGTGGCGCCGGCATTGGCCTTGGCTATCAGTTCGGGTCGCTCAATAATTAACCCGGTTTCCTCAAGTGCCTCTTTGATGGCGGCTGCCCGCGCGGCTTCAACGATGTCTTGGCCACCGTCGAGCAGGGCATGGTATTCATTAAGGCTGTCGCAAACCTTGCCACCGGGTAGGCGCAGGTCCACGCCGCCGGCTTCGTCCCGATGTTCTCTGGTGATAAGGATTTTACCTTCAGGCGATATTATAATCAGCCTGATTCCCGGAGGCCGACGATAGCGTTCAAACATCCGTCCATCCGGCTGTTCGGTATTAATTACCTCGCCGATCCTGCCGCTGAAGACGACGGTTTCCGGCCGTTGAGGCTGGTCTTGAGATTTGTCACTCATAATTTTCAATAATAGCAAAAAAAGTCCGATTCGGTTCATCGCCAAAAAACTCCAGGCTATGTCATAATCGAAGTATGAACAAAATCATTCCCGAGGACAGCGTGCTGTTGCCGGATTCGGCCAAGCTGATGTTCCAGGGCATGATCTTCGACGTTTACCAGTGGCCACAGCGGTTATTTGACGGCAGCGAACATACTTTTGAAATGCTCAAACGGCCTGATACAGTCAGCGCTATCTGCGTTGTTGACGGCAAACTAGTTATCATTGATGACGAACAACCCCATCTGGGCACCCGCCAGAGCTTCCCGGGCGGCCGGGTCGATGAAACAGATGCTAGTATACAGAGCGCGGCCGAGAGAGAAGTCCGCGAGGAGACAGGATTTAGTTTCCGGAATTGGCGTTTGATAAAGGTCTGGCAGCCTTACCGCAAGATGGAATGGTTCATCCACGTCTGGTTGGCCTGGGACGTAGCTGGCCGGCAAGCGGCCGATTTGGACGCTGGCGAAAAGATAGACCTTAAACTAGTCGACTTCGAAACCCTGAAAGACTTGGTCATCAAGCGGACCGGCTACCTGGGGGACAGTGTTTCAATCTTCGAGGGCCTAGATAATCTTGATCAATTGCTGGCCGTGCCGGAGTTCCAGGGCCGAACAATAGACCGCTAAATTTGCATCGCGAGCGGCTAGCTCTTACAATATAGACATAAGCAGTAAAATAAATATATACAAAGGATAAATAAGCATGAAAACACGGGTGGCCATTAACGGTTTCGGACGGATCGGACGCAACGCTTTCAAAGTGGCTTTCGAACGCAGCGATCTGGAAATCGTGGCAATTAACGACTTGACCGACACCAAGACGCTGGCTCATTTGCTCAAGCATGACAGCAATTACGGCACTTATGACAAAAAAGTCGGGTTTGACGACAAGGGCATCATAGTAGAAGGCCAGCATGTAATGGTTCTGGCCGAAAAGGACCCGGCGGCTTTGCCGTGGGCGGCCCATAAGATTGACGTAGTTATCGAATCAACCGGTTTCTTCGTCGACCCAGCCAAAGCTAAAGCCCACGTTGACGCAGGCGCCAAAAAAGTCGTGCTCAGCGCTCCGGCCAAAGGCGAAGGCGCTACCACGATCGTGCTCGGCGTTAACGAGGACCAGCTTGAGGGTGCCACCGATATAATCAGTAACGCTTCCTGTACGACCAACTGTATTACGCCCGTAGCGGCCGTCATCGAGAGTAATTTTGGTATCGAAAAAGCCATGATGACCACTGTTCACAGCTATACTGCTAGCCAGAAGCTGCAGGATGCCCCGGCTAAGGACCTGCGCGAAGCCCGTAGCGCGGCCGAAAACATCGTGCCGACGACTACCGGAGCCTCAATTGCCGCCGGCTTGGCGCTGCCGGCCATACAAGGCATTTTCGGCGGTATGAGCATCCGCGTACCC
>Ga0075522_10002449_pt1 | contig 13747 bp, 11 predicted proteins | sample NGEPerA_FD_74796 | JGI IMG/M metagenome (GOLD analysis project Ga0075522, IMG submission 74796) | Arctic peat soil microbial communities from the Barrow Environmental Observatory site, Barrow, Alaska, USA - NGEE PermafrostL2-A | ecosystem: Environmental > Terrestrial > Soil > Wetlands > Peat ... | reverse complement strand
GGAGCACGGCGCCGATATCGTCGTGACCGACCTGGCCGAGCTCCTCGGTTCCGATGGGAACCCCACCTGATGGACGACAGCGCATGATCAACCACCCGGCCTACCCCGCGGAGCCGTGGCAACTGCGCGAAACGCGACTCAACCTCGACGTGATCGCGCAGTCCGAGTCGCTGTTCGCGCTAGCTAATGGCCACATCGGCCTTCGCGGCAACCTTGACGAGGGCGAGCCGCACGGCATCCCCGGCACCTACCTCAACTCGTTCTTCGAGTTACGCCCACTGCCTTACGCGGAGGGCGCGTACGGCAACCCGGAGTCGAGTCAGTCGATCGTGAACATCACCAACGGCAAGCTGATCCGGCTGCTCGTCGACGATGAACCGTTCGACGTGCGCTACGGCACACTCGTGTCCCACGAGCGGGTACTCGACCTTCGGGCCGGGACGCTCGTCCGCAATGTGGAGTGGATCTCGCCAGCCGGCAAGAAGATTCGACTTCGATCGACGCGTCTGGTGTCGTTCACGCAGCGGGCGATCGCCGCGATCGAGTACGAGGTCGAGGCCGTCGATGACCCCATGCGCATCGTCGTGCAGTCCGAACTGGTGGCGAACGAAGCGGTACCCGCACAGACCGGGGATCCACGCGAGGCGGCCGCAATGGAGAGCCCACTCGAAGCGGTCGACCAATCAATCACCGAACAAGGCATGCTCCTCGTGCACCGCACCCGTTCGAGCAAGCTCCAAATGGCTGCCGGGATGACGAACGTCGTCGAAGCACCCAGCAAGGTCGACCTCGAATCCCATTACGCGCCTGACTGGGCACGGCTGACGGCCATCAGTTCATTGCAGCCTGGTGAGAAGCTGACGCTTCGCAAGTACGTCGGCTGGGGCTGGTCGAATGTTCGCAGCCAGGAGGCGCTGCGCGATCAGGTTGCTGGCGCGGTGACGATGGCCCGGCTATCGGGCTTTGAGCAGCTGCTCGCCGAACAACGCGACTACCTCGACGAGTTCTGGGACGGCGCCGACGTCGAGGTCGTGGGCGACGACGAGATCCAGCAGGCGGCACGCTTCGGGCTGTTCCACGTCTTGCAGGCCAGCGCGCGCAGCGAGGGTCGAGGTATCGCGGCGAAAGGCCTGACCGGGCCGGGCTACGACGGCCACACGTTCTGGGACACCGAGGCGTTCGTGCTACCGGTGCTCATCTACACCGCGCCCGACGCCGCCGCGCACGCACTGCGATGGCGCTATTCGACGCTCGACTTGGCCAAACAGCGTGCCCAGCAGCTCGGTGTCAAGGGTGCCGCTTTCCCGTGGCGAACCATTCGCGGCGAAGAGTGCTCCGGATATTGGCCCGCCGGAACTGCCGCGATGCACGTGACCGCCGACATCGGCAACGCCCTCGCGCGCTACACCGAAGTCACCGGCGATGTCTCGGTCGAGGTGCAAGGCGGCCTGGAGTTACTCGCCGAGACCGCGCGACTGTGGATCTCACTCGGCAACTTCGGCCGCGACGGTAAGTGGCACATCGCGGGCGTCACCGGCCCGGACGAATACACGGCCCTCGTGGACGACAACATCTACACGAATCTCGCTGCAGCGCACAATCTCGTCGCGGCCGCCGACGCCGCCGAACGCCATCTCGATCTCGCGGCGCAGTTCGGTGTCACGTCGGGCGAGATCGCGACGTGGCGGGCTGCAGCGGCTACGGTTGCGGTGCCCTACAACGAGCAGTTGCGGGTGCACGAACAGAATTACGGCTTCACCATGCTGCCGGAGTGGGACTTCGAAGCCTGGAAGGACAAGTACCCGCTGCTCTTGCACGTGCCGTACTTCGAGCTCTACCGGCGGCAGGTCATCAAGCAGGCGGATCTCGAGTTGGCCATGTGCGTGTCCGGCAGTGTCTTCTCCCCCGACGACAAGGCACGCAACGTCGACTACTACGAGCAGCGCACGGTCCGCGACTCATCGTTGTCGGCCAATGTGCAGGCCGTCATCTGCGCAGAAGTAGGCCATCTTGAGCTCGCGTACGACTACGCCTCCGAAGCCGCCTTTATCGACCTCCACGACATTCACCACAACACGCGCGATGGCCTGCACATGGCCTCACTCGCCGGTGCGTGGGTATCGCTCGTGTTCGGCTTCGGCGGCGCCCGCGACGAGGGCGGCAAGCTTCAATTCAGGCCGCAACTTCCGGAAGCGATCGACCGGCTCTGCGTGAACCTGCGGTGGCGGGGTTTGAAAGTGAAGGTCGACATCAGTCGTGAGGCGGCGACGTACTCACTTCGTGACGGTGCCGACGCCACCATGACCCTCTACCACGAGGGCAATGAAGTGACGTTGCAGGCCGGCACGTCCGTGTCACGACCCATCACGCCGACCACTCCGTTACTCGCGCGGCCGAAGCAACCTGTGGGCCGCGAGCCGGTGGCCCGCCCGTTAGCGGGTCACTCCTAGCACCTCAACTGACAGGCAACTCAACTGACAGCGCAGGGTCAGGTGACAGCGCAGGGTCAGGTGACGTCGCGGTCGAGCGCGGCAGCGACGCGGCGGTGTGCTACCCAGATTTCCTCCGGTAGCCCGCCGAATTGGGCCAAGTGCGCCTCGCGGAATTCCATCTCTTGTCGCCAGCGATCGACGTCGATGGTGAGCAGCCCGTCGAGGTCGCCGTCATCGATGATGAGTCCGTCGAGGTCGAGTTCGGGCTTGACCGGCAGGATCCCGACGGCGCTCGCAACGCCTTCGACTTCGCCGTTCTTGAGCTGGATCAGCCACAACAGTGCGCGCAGGTTGTCGCGGTATCCCGGCCATAGGAAATGACCGTCGGTGGGATCGCGCTGGAACCAGTTGACGTGAGCGAAGAGGGGTTTGTTCCGAGCCGCGCCGATGATGTCGAGCCAATGCTGGGCGTAGGCGCCCTCGGGGTAGGCCATGAATGGCCGCATCGACATCGGGTCGTAGCGCAATTGGCCGTCGACGCCCTCGGCCGCCGACGTTGCTTCGGCGCCAAGGGTAAGACCGTCGTACACGCCTTCGGCAATGTCGGTGATCGCCCGAATCAGCGGCTCGCGATCGCGGGTTCGGCCGCCAAAGATGATGGCGTCGATCGGCACGCCGTTCGGATCGTCGAAATCGGCCGCCACGTTCGACACGTTGGCCAGCGTCGTCGTGAAGCGACTGTTGGGATGCGCCCACGGCTGCGCCTGCGCAGCCCCCTCACGGTCGACGATCGGGGCTCCTGTCCAGTCCAGCCAACCGTCGAGGTCGACGGGCGGCTCCGGCGTCCGGCCCTCCCACCAGACCTCGTGAGTCTTTTCGTTGTAGGCGACGTTGGTGAACAGCGCACCCGTCCCGGGCCCCGTTGCCGCCAGCGCGGTGGGATTCGTCTCCTCATTGGTGTCCTTGGCGACACCGAACACACCGAACTCCGGATTGATCGCGTGGATCCGTCCGTCGTCCGGGTCAACCCAAAGCCAAGCGATGTCGTCGCCGTAGAACTCGACGTAGTAACGCTCGCCGAGTACGTCTGGTGCGAGTGTCATCGCAAGATTGGTCTTACCGGATGCGCTCGGGAAGCCTCCGCAGATGTGGTACTTGCGGCCGGTCTGCTTGTCGGTGATGCCAAGCAACATGAACTGCTCAGCCAGGAACCCATGTGTTGCCCAGCCGTCGTAAGCAGCCTGCCTCAGCCCGTGCGCAATCTTGCCCAGTAGTGCGTTGCCGCCGTACGACGAGCCAAAGTGCAGAATCGTGCGCTCGTCGGCGAACGTGACGAAGTAGCGCTGGTCATCGGCCGTGCCCTGGCCAAGGTGTTCCAAGTCGCCCGTCACATGAACGGCGCGCACGAACATCGCCGGGTCGGCAAGGCTGTCGATGTAAGCGACACCGACCCGCGCCATGCGGATCATATGCAACGCGACCGTGCGCGAGTCGGTCAGTTCGACACCGGCCGCATACGGCGCCAGCGGTGAGCCGGGTGGCGCCATCAAGTACGGCACCACGTACATCGTCTTCCCGACCGATGCGTTACGCATCCGCTCCTCAAGAATCGGATGCATCTCCGCCGCCGGCCGCCAGTTGTTATACACGCCCTTGTCACTGTGCGTGCTGGTCGCCACGATGGTGCGCTCTTCGGAGCGGGCGGTGTCTTTGATGTAGCTGCGTGAGTAGTAGGCACCGTCACCGACCGGCGCAATCTCGCCTGCGTCGAGCGCCTCCTCAATGAGACGAGCGTCGTCCGATGCGTCGACGACATCGACGCGCTCCGCACCGGTCAGTTCCGCCCAATGCCGAACGTAGTCTCGGACATGCGCGTTGATCAGCCCAGCGCGATCGAGTGCGGCGTCAACCTCCGCCATGCGGCAGCGCTCCCCTGACCATCACGACAATCTCTCGGATCGACGGGCGCACCGCTACATGAGATGGGTCACACCGACATTTGTTGCACCGCGCAACCTTTACTTCCCAGCGCCCAGTTCATCGCGCACCCACTCAAGCTCGCGCACAACGTAGTCGGTGATGTCACCCGCCTTGAGGTGAGCGGGGAGCACATCCCACGTGTAGGTCTCGATCTCAAGGTGATCCGACACAGGTGCCTGCGCGTGCACGCGAAGCGCTGCCGCGATGCCCTGGTCGTCCGAAACGACCCGAGTTCGTCGAGAAAACACCGGCACATGAAAGTGAGTTCGCCACTCGCAATCACCGCCTGGCGACGCTTTCCAGGCGGCGATCGCATCGATGAGGTTGAGAAACTTCGTAGTGACGCCATCTCGAAGTTGGGTGGTCTGGCTGAGATAGATCGTGTCGGTGAACACCTCCGACGCGGGCTGTCCGGTCATCTCGACCAATGCACGGGTGCCAGCGACGGAGTAGACGTGGGTGTTGAAGTAGTCGACAGTTTCCTGCGTCGTCTCGAGGAAACAGAACGGCTCGGGTTCCAGTGCAAGCTTGACTCTGGTGCCCGTCGTGCGCTCCAGCTGGATCAAGTGGGTCACTACTCGAAACAGGTTGTGCGTGAGGGCCGCGACGTCGCTCGGCCCTGAAACCTTGGGCCGGAAAGCTAGCGGCGCCGACTGGATCGTCGGGCTGATGCCGTCCTCGACCATGTTCGCAAGCACGTCGGCAACATCGCAGGTGTAGCGCACCCGATCGTCCGTAGACCAGTCAGGTTCGTATACGTCCTCCATGACCCGGCGTCGCTTGAATGGGCCGTAGGGAAACGCGTTGACGGTGTAGACGTAGAGGTCCTCAGTCTTGAGGAACTCGCGCAACCGAGCCCGCTCGAGGGTCGGATGGGCCACGCCGGCCTCACAGGCCCAAGTAGATCCGCCTGACTTCAGGGTCGTCGCGCAACTGACTGGCGAGGCCGGTCTTCACGATACGACCTTGATCCATGACGAAGCAGCGAGTGGTCGTCGCGAATGTCAACTTAGCATTCTGCTCGACAAGCAGAATGGACAGTCCCGTCGCGTGCAACCGCTGAAGCACACTCACGATGTCGTTGACGAGCAGCGGTGACAGGCCCATAGACGGTTCGTCGAGCACGAGGAGCCGCGGCTGTGCCATGAGCGCGCGTCCGATCGCAAGCATCTGCTGCTGTCCGCCGGAAAGAGCACCGGCCAGCCTGGTCCGCATCTCCTGGAGCACTGGAAAGAGTTCGTAGACCTCGGCAAGCTGATCTCCGCAGCCGCGCCATCGGCGCGTGTAGGCGCCCAGAAGCAGGTTCTTCTCGACTGGCAGGCCCGCAAAGATGTGCCTGCCTTCCGGGACGTAGCCAACCCCGCGCCGCACCATCTGGCTCGCGGCGACCCGCCGCAGATCTTCACCCCCCAAGGTAAGCGTCTGCGCACGCCGGGGAATGAGGCCGAGAATACCTCGCAGCGTGGACGTCTTTCCGGCGCCGTTAGCTCCGATGATGCCGACGGACTCGCCTGCTCCTACAACGAACGAGATACCGCGGACAGCTTGTACGCTGCCGTAGTGCACGGTCAGATCTTCGACAACGAGTTCGACAGGTTCGAGCCCAGGGAGGCGAGCGTCGCCGTCGGTGATGGGCGCGGTCACGTGTTCACCTGTGCAGGGCGCGGGCCGTTGTCGCCACTTGACTCACCAAGATAGGCGGCGATGACCGCCTCGTCGTACGCAACGACCTCCGGGACGTTGTCGGCGATGACGCGGCCGCTCGCCAACACCGTGACTTGGTCGCACAGCGACATCACCAACCCCATGTTGTGCTCGATCAACACCACAGTCACCCCCGATGCGCGCACGTCGCGCACGATTTCGGCAAGTTGGTGCATTTCCTGACCGTTGAGGCCCGCGGCCGGCTCGTCTAGTAGCAAAATGCGCGGTCGACGGGCCATTGCGCGCGCGATCTCGACACGGCGCTGGGTCCCGTACGACAGAACGCCGGGCAGCGAATCGGCGACTTCTAACAGCCCATACAGCGCCAGCAATGCATCGGCTTCCTGCCGCATCACTGCGTCGGCGCGCAGTACCCCGAATGGCCAGAGCAGGTATCTCCACGCCCAGATGGTGCGCGACTGATCAAGCGCTACGAGAACGTTGTCGCGTACCGTAAGTCGCCCGAAGAGGCGCAGGTTTTGGAATGTGCGTGCTACGCCTCGCCGGGCCAGGCGATAGGACGTAGCGCGTGTCGTGCGAAAGCCGAATACCTCGGTCGTACCCGTAGTTGGGGCATAGATGCCGCTGATGATGTTGAACAACGTCGTCTTGCCTGACCCGTTCGGGCCGACTATGCCGCGTATCTGTCCGGCAGGCACCAACAAGTCGACGTCCTCGAGCGCTGTCAGGCCGCGGAAGCGTTTGGTCACGTGCTCGATGAGCAATGCGGCGGAAGAGTCCGCGACGCCGGCGAGGCTTCCGCCGTCAGAGAGGCGCACGGCGCGATAAGGCCGGGCGCTGAGACCTGTTGGCGACGCCTCATCGCTGACTTGTGCCCTGCCCTCGCTGAACCGTTCAGTTCGGCGCTTGAACGCTTTCGCGACGCTCCGGACGATGCCGACGAGCCCGGTCGGTGCGAACACCACGATCACCACGACGAGACCGCCGTAGAGAATCTGTGCGTAGGCCTCGTAGTTCGAGAGTTCCTCACGCAGCAGCACAAGGAAAACCGCTCCGCCCACAGCACCGAGCAAGCTGAACCGGCCACCGATGATGAAGCCCGCCAGGACGAAGAACATTGATGACAGCGAGAACGAAGCGGGACTGACATAGCGGATCAGCCCCGCATACAGGACGCCGGCTACCCCACCGAACACCGCGCCAAGCACGAACGCTGTGATGCGGAGATAAGGAATCTCGGCTCCGATGGACGCCGCGGCGAGTGGGTCGTCGCGCATCGCCCGGAAGCGCCGGCCAAGGCGGGTGTGCACAACAAAAGCTGCCCAGGCCAGGCACAGTGCCAATGCCACTATCTCGACGTAGTAGTACACAAGGTCGCTCGACAGGTTCAGACCGAAGAGTGGTGGAACGACGAGGCTGTTCAGGCCGTCGGCCTGTCCGGTTAGGGCGGTGTTTGTCACGAGGTTTGTGAAAGCGAGAGACAGACCGAGCGTCACGATGCCGAGATAGTGCGACTGCACTCGCAGTGCGGGAATGCTCACCAACAGCCCGACGAGCGCGGCAGCCAGCAACGCGACGATCGCCGCTACCCAAAAGGGCCACCCGTGAGTGGTCAGGATGGCAGACGCGTACGCCCCCACCCCGAAAAACGCCACTTGAGCGAGATTCACCTGGCCTGCGGCGCCCATCGTCAGGGCAAGACCGAGAGCGAGAATTCCGTAGATCACCGCAACGTCGGCTACGTGGATCCAGTAGATGTTCAGCTGGTGCGGCAACAGGCACGCCAAAACAGCGAGGAGAACGAGCCCCGCTGCCTTGCGGGTCACGCGCGATTCACCGTCAGCTCACCGAGGATCCCCGTCGGACGCACCATGATGGCGACCGCAAACACGAGGAACGTCACAGTGTCGGAATACTGCTGAAAGTGCCCGGCAGCGAAGCCGTCAAGGATCCCAAATGCAAGACCACCGATCACTGCGCCGTTGATATTCCCGAAACCGCCGAGGATCGCCGCGCAGAACCCTTTGATACCGAGAGAGGAACCAAGGGACGGGGTTACGTACAGCAGCGGCGCCGCCAGGCTGCCAGCCAGTGCGGCGAGTCCCGCGCCCAAGGCGAAGGCCATCGCGTTGCTGCGACCGACTCGGATGCCAACGGACGTCGCTGCATCGCGATCCATTGCGACTGCCTGCATCGCTGCGCCGGCCTTTGTGCGATTGAGCAGCACCCACACCGCCACAGTGGCGACCGCGCCGACACCGATGACGACTAGGTCGTACGTCCGGATGATGATGCCGAAGATCTGAAGTGGCCGGTCGACGGGAGCGGGGACAGCCCGTCCCGTCGCTCCCCAGATCCTCGTCGCGACAGCCTCGAGGACGACGCCAAACCCGAGGGTCCCGATGAGCATCAGGTCGAAGTCCCTCGCCTCGAGAGGCCGAAGGATGCCCTCGATTGCCAAGCCCACCACTGCGGTCGCCGCCATCGACATGATGGCGGCGACCGCGAACGGCAGCTTTGTGTCGAGGAAAAACGTTGCGCTAAGAAACGCGCCGATCATCGCGATCTGGCCATGCGCGAAGTTCACCAGACCCATCGTGCGGTAGACGATGGTGAAGCCCATGCCGACGAGTGCATAGACCGCACCGAAGCCGATCCCACCCACCAGGGTCTGAAAGAACAACTGCATGTGATCTCCTTGCTCCCAGTGCTCGCGCTAGCTGGCCGCCGTCAGCACTCCGTTCTTGATAATTCCAATCTGCGTCTCGTGAACGCCGACACCTGTCGCGTCGAATGCGAAGTTGCCGACGAGGCCCTGATACTTCACCGCGCGGATGGCGTCGTCCAGTGCTTGACCGCCAGCCCCGTTCGTCGTTTTCAGCGCCTGCAGCATGATCTCGGCGCCGTCATACGCCTTTGCGCCGTGCAGCTCGGGCTCGGTTCCGTATGCGGCGTCATAGGCTGCCGCGAACGCCTTGGTCTGTGCGTTCGTGTCGTTGGTCAGATACGGGGTACTGCTCACCGCACCCTCGGCGTTTGCGGTGCCCGCGGTTTGGACGAATATCGGAGTGCTCGTCGGCGCGGCACCGATGATGGTGGCCTTGATGCCGAGCCCACGCGCCTGCTTCACGATCAAACCCGACTCGACCTCCTCGGCGCCGATGAACAAGGCATCGGGATTCTTCTGACGGATGGACGTCAGTGCCGCGCTGAAGTCCGTCTGGTCCGGCGTCACGATCTGGTCGGTCACGGGCGTGACGTTCAAGGCTTTGAGCGCTGCCGTGAAAGCGTCGTGCTCGCCCTTGCCATAAGCACCGTTGTTCGTGATCATCGCGATGTGGGTGAAGTTGGCGGTCTTCACGGCATAGTTCGCCAGGGTGGTGTCATACGTCGTGCTGGTCGGGCTGTTCAGAAACAGGTAGGGGTCACCGAGCTTCGGCATCGCTGGCGACTGCCCCGACGTGATGTACGGAATCTTTGCCTGCTGAAGGATCGGTGACATGGCAATGGCATCTGCGCTCTCGGCGGGACCAAGTATCGCGATGAAACCGCCACTCACTGCCTTACGGGCCAGGTTGGTGCTGACCGTGGGGTCAGCCTGATCGTCGAACACCGTGAGCTCGACCTTGCGGCCGTTGATGCCGCCGGCCGCATTTGCCTGATCGACCGCAAGCTTGACACCGTCGTATTCCCATTTGCCGAGCGAGCTGCTTTGGCCGCTTTGGGCATCGATGACTGCAATCTTGATCGCGCTGGTGTCGGCTGGGGCCGCGCTACTGCCCGCGGTGCTCGCGGACGCAGTGCTAGCGGACGCAGTGCTCGCCCCCCCGCTTGCGGCCGACGTGCTGCCCACCGCGGCAAGCGGTGTGCTGGTAGTACCGCTCGTTTTCTTGCTCGACGAGCAACCTGCGACGACGACTAATACGGTGCACGCGGAGACGGCGAGCAGCCATCGGCGGCTCATGGTGGTGACTCTCATTGCAAGTCCTCCTGATGGAAGCTGCGTCCGGTCGGGTTGGTTTGGTCGGAGGTGAAGCCGACCGATTCGAGGCAAATCCGAACTCGTTGCTATTGCGTCCAGTGCGTGAGATCCAGCCATGACTTCCCAGCAATTTCGCCGGCTTCGCCGAAGGCCCGGTCGGCGTCAAACGGTGAGTAGCTCGCTTGCATCACCGATGCGATCCCGGGGTCGCTGTCGGCGAGTGCCCGGACTGCATCGGCGAAGTCCTCAGGGTGGTCGTAAATCAGCGAACCGCGGACGGTCAGCTGCCGTTGCACGAGCTCGCGGGTGGTGATCGCGACATCCGCGCTGCTCTGGCCGATCAAAACAAGCTGGCCACCGGGGCCGACCGCGTCCAATGCCGGTCGGAACGCCGACTGCGCGCCGGAAGTCTCAAACACGAACGGATATCCGTCGAATCCTGGTTCGTGCGGTCGAGCGCCGAGGTGAAGAGCGAGCTGGAGGCGGCCCACGTGCGGTTCCACCACGAATGGATGGATCCCAAGTGAGCGCAAGTGAAGGCACATCATGAGGCCTTGCGACCCCGCACCGAAAACCAGACAACGATCGCCTGCTTGCACGCCGACGCGTCGAAGAGTTGCCCTTGCAACGACACTTGGCTCGAAACCGGCAATGGTTGCTGACGGCGTCGCGTCCGGGACCGGCCAGCAGAACTGCGCTGGAACACTGAATCGCTCGGCGGCAATTCCCGCCTCGTTCACTCCGAGGGCTCGGCGGCTCGTGCACGAGGAAGTTTGACCAGCCTTGCACGGAGCGCAACGCAAGCAGGAGATGTTTGGTTCGATGACCACGAGTTGGCCGGCGTGTCGATCCCGTACCTCCGCGCCCACCGCGACAATCTCGCCGCCGCCTTCGTGGCCGATCACCCACGGATACTCCGACACGGGGATCGCTCCGGAGTACACGCTCAGATCGGAGCCACACAATCCGACCGATCGCATCTGCATGATGACGTCGCCCGGGCCGCACGTTGGCTCGGGCCGGTCGACGATGGCAACCCTCCCAGGCTCGAGCAGGGCGATGGCTTTGACGATGCCCTCCTCACAATGTACGGACTGGTCCGTTCGTTATACGCGACGCGCGGACGGAGCGGAAGACCCCGTTACGAAAATGCAACCGGTCTCACGAAAAATGGCGCGCGGAGGCAACTCCTCCGGCGGAGTCAACTCTTGAGATAGGCCAGCACGATGTCGCAGGTCAGTTGCCGCTGGCGAGCCCGGTGGGCTTTCGTCCCGGTGTCGTAACCGAAGACGGCTTTCAGCGACGGCCGGTTGGCCACTCTGAAGAAACACAAAGCACTGATCATCATGTGCAGCTCAAGTGCGGTGACCGTTACCGTGAACTCCCCGGTTGCCCGACCAGCGTCAAGGAATTCGGCCAGCAAATCCACCGCCGAGCTATTCGTCGGCACCAGTGCGTCCGATTTCGCCAGGTACTCGGCCTCGTGGATGTTTTCGATGCTCACGAGCTTGATGAACTCGGGATGCGACTCCTGATAGTCGAAAGTGAACTCGATCAGGCGCCGCACAGCGGCGGTTGGCGACAGGTGGGACATCTCGAGGCGACGCTCATGCTCGCGGATACCTTCGTACGCTCGCTCGAGCACGGCGATGTAGAGGTTCTCCTTACCGCCAAAGTAGTAGTAGATCATTCGCTTCGTGGTTCGGGTCCGGGCCGCGATCTCGTCTACCCGCGCTCCTGAGTACCCGTTTCGAGCGAACTCGGCAGTCGCGACTTCCAGTAGTTCGGCACGCGTCCGCTCAGCGTCACGTTGTCGGTCACCGGGGTCCGCTGCGGCATCCTCTTTGCCCGCCATGTCGCGCACTCCTTCCTGTCCACCGCGCCGGCACCGACTGCAGGCAATCGTAGGTTCTGCGGAGCCGAATGCAGGGCGACGCCCACGAGTCGGAGCAGAAGTCCGCCCCAGACCCTTCACGTGACCTGGCCTACTCGATACGATGTAACGAACTAGTCCGTTCACTGCAAAGGTACCGGATGCCAAGTCAAACCAGCGTCCAGCCAAGGACGGTCGCGGTCTTCAACGGCCCGAATCTCAATCTCCTTGGCGTTCGTGAACCCGAGAAGTACGGGCTCCGAACGCTGTCAGAAATCGAGCAAGCTTGCCGAGACGTGGCCGCACCGTTCGAGGTGTCGATTGACTTCCGCCAGACGAATCACGAAGGCGTGTTAATCGATTGGATACAAGAAGTGCGGGAGAACATCAGCGGCTTGGTATTGAACCCGGCCGCGCTCACCCATTCCTCAGTCGCGCTCATGGATGCGCTTGCGACCGTGCCGGTGAAGGTGGTCGTGGTCCATCTCACCAACATTCATCGCCGCGAGCCATTCCGCGCCACGGACTACCCCGCGAAGGTGTCCCATGGCGTCATCGCGGGCCTTGGCGTTGGGAGCTATACGGCCGCAGTCCGTTATCTGGCCGAGGACACCGACTAGCTGTGCGGTCTTGCATCGCGACCGTCTCGGTGAGCGGCTCTCTTGAGGAGAAGTTGCCGGCAATCGCCGGCGCCGGGTTCGATGGCATCGAACTGTTCGAGGCTGATCTCATTGCCTCTCCAATGCGGCCCGTCGAGATTGCGAAACGAGTGACGGACCTCGGGCTGACGATCGAGCTATACCAACCGTTCAGAGACTTCGAAGCCCTGCCGGCGCAGCGGTTCCACCGCAACCTGCGGCGCGCCGAGGCGAAGTTCGAACTGATGGCCACGCTGGGTGTCGACCTCATGTTGGTGTGTTCGAACGTCAGCTCGGAAGCCATCGACGATCACGACCTTGCAGCCGAACACCTTCATGCTCTAGGCGACCTTGCCCGTGGCGCCGGGGTACGGATCGCCTACGAGGCACTCGCGTGGGGTACCCACGTGCGGCACTACATGGACGCCTACGACATCGTCCGGAGAGCCGGCCATCCCGCTGTGGGGATCTGCCTCGATAGTTTCCATATCATGTCCGTAGGCGACAGTCTCGATGACATTGCGCAGATCGAACCAGGGTCACTACTTTTCGTCCAGCTCGCAGATGCGCCGCATCAGACGATGGACGTCTTGCGCCTGAGCCGGCATTACCGATGCTTCCCGGGCCAAGGCACTCTTGACCTGGCCAACTTCACTTCCGCGGTACTGCGTGCGGGCTATCGCGGGCCCTTGTCACTGGAGGTTTTCAGCGACACGGTGCGTGCTGCTCCGGCGGATCAGATCGCGCGCGACGCGCGCAGATCGCTCCGTTACCTCGAGGACGCGACTCGTCGCGAACTCGAGCGCAGCGATGGCCTCGGCACTACCGTGACCGCGCAACTCACGCTGCTACCGCCGGCTCCGAAGGTCGACGGCGTTGCGTTTGTCGAAGTTGCTGTTGCTGGTCAGATGGTGTCGCGATTTTCCGCGTGGTTGCAACTGTTCGGGTTCACCCTCGTCGGCGTCCATCGTTCGAAAGCGGTGCAGCTCTGGGAACAGGGCGACGTCCGGGTGGTACTCAACTCACAAGCCCAGGTCGCCGACCGACCATCGGTCGTCGGGATTGGGCTCCACACACCTGACATCGACGCGGCGGTGCGACGCGCCGCCGACCTGCAATTGCCGTTCGACGATCAACATCATGCCCCGAATGAAGCCGACTTGCCGTCGATCACGAC
>Ga0075522_10002447_pt1 | contig 13754 bp, 13 predicted proteins | sample NGEPerA_FD_74796 | JGI IMG/M metagenome (GOLD analysis project Ga0075522, IMG submission 74796) | Arctic peat soil microbial communities from the Barrow Environmental Observatory site, Barrow, Alaska, USA - NGEE PermafrostL2-A | ecosystem: Environmental > Terrestrial > Soil > Wetlands > Peat ... | reverse complement strand
CGCGATCTGCTGTGCGCCGGCCTTGCGTCCGTCGGGTTTTCGGTGTTCGTCCCGGCCGGGACGAACACCGAAAACCCGACGGACGCAAGGCCGGCGCACAGCAGATCGCGCTTACGCCGCAGGTCTCCGGCGAGCGTGGCATAAAACGAATCGTCGAGCCCTAGACCGACTGCTACCGCGGGTTGGAAGGGCGCGCCGTTGACATAAGTCAAGAACTGCTTGGTAGTGCGGACGGCGGCAACCAAGGCCCCGGGTCCTGTTACCCAGCCGATCTTCCAGCCGGTCAGGGCAAACGTCTTGCCAGCTGATGAGATCGTCAACGTCCGTTCCCACATGCCTGGCAGCCCGGCAATCGGCACATGCTCACCGTCGTAGACCAAGTGCTCGTACACCTCGTCGGTGACGACATACAAGTCGTGTTCGATCGCCACTGATGCGACCGCTTGCAGCTCTTCGCGGGTCAAGACAGTGCCGGTCGGATTGTGTGGTGAGTTCAGCAGAATGAGTCGCGTACGGGGAGTGACCGCAGCGCGCAACCGCTCGACGTCCAGCCGGAAATCGGGTGCGCGCAACGTAACCGGCACCCGTACGCCGCCTGCCATGACGATCGAAGCGACGTAGGAGTCGTAGTACGGCTCCAACGCGATGACTTCGTCGCCGGCATCGACCATCGCGAGCATGGCCGCGGCGACGGCCTCAGTCGCGCCGGCTGTGACCAACACCTCGGAATCGGGGTCAAGCTCGAGGTTGTAGAACCGGCGCTGATGCTCGGCGATGGCCAGCCGCAGTTCCGGGACGCCAATGCCCGGCGGATATTGATTGCGCCCGGCCCAGATCGCATCGACCGCTGCTTGCTTGATGAGATCCGGGCCGTCGACGTCGGGAAAGCCCTGCCCGAGGTTGATAGACCCGGTTTCCAGCGCCAGCGCCGACATCTCGGCAAAGATCGTGGTCCCGAGCCCTTGGAGGCGCGGCACGAGAGGGTTGCCCGGCACGCGGTCAGCCTAGTGAGTCCGGAGAAGCGAACGGGCCCTTTCGGAGTTACTGACCTGCGGCCGTGCGGCAGCAAGCCCCGCGGCTACCAGTCGTGCGGCCTGCGACGGCCAGCCTGACGCATTGCCGTCAGTCTGGCACGCTGAGCACATGCCGACGGCCCTTATCACCGGATCGACTTCAGGGATCGGCGCCGGATTCGCCGAGATCTACGCCAAGCTCGACCACAATCTGGTGCTGGTCGCTCGCGACCGCGCCCGCCTCGATGCCCAGGCCGCAAGCCTTCACGAGCAATGGCAAGTGGACGTCGAGGTGCTGGTCGCCGACCTCGGCACCGATGCGGGGTGTGCCGCTGTCGAGGCGCGCGTTGCCGACGAAGACCAGCCAATCGACGTCCTGGTCAACAATGCCGGTTTCGGGATGGGTCGCGACTTTTTGCATTCGGCGATTGCCGACGAAGAGCAAATGCTCCGGGTCATGATCCGCGCGCCGATGCGCATCACCAAGGCCGCGCTGCCCGGAATGCAGACGCGCGACAGCGGCATCATCATCACGGTCGCGAGCATCGCGGGGTTCCTCAACCACAGCACGTACGGAGCAGCGAAGGCGTGGGCGGTGCGATTCAGCGAAAGCCTTTCTCTGCTACTGACCGGCAGCGGCGTGCGTGCGATCGCGTTGTGCCCGGGCCTCGTCCACACCGAGTTCCACGAGCGAGGCGACGTCGACGTCTCGAACGCGCCGACGTGGATGTGGCTAAGCGTCGACCAAGTAGTCGACGCGTGCCTCGACGATCTGCGCCGTGGCAAGGCCGTCAGCATTCCGAGCCTTCGCTACAAGCTGATCGTCGGGGCCGGCCGGCTCGCGCCGGCGACCCTCGTCGCACGTGCCCGCAACCTTCGTCGCCCACGCAGTCGAACAGCTACGCCGAACCGCTAGGTCGATATGTGGGGGCGAACCGTTAGGCTCCTGCGCCATGAGCGACCGCGACGCACTGCTGCAAGAGATCACGTCCAAGGCTGTTGTGCACGGGAAGGTGACGCTGAGCTCGGGCCGCGAGGCCGACTACTACGTCGACCTGCGCCGCGTCACACTCGACGCTGCCGCCGCACCACTTGTCGGCTCGGTGATGCTCGACCTGACCGCCGACCTCGACTTCGATGCCGTCGGTGGCCTGACCCTCGGTGCCGATCCGGTCGCGACCGCGATGTTGCACGCGGCCGCCGGCCGCGGACGAAAGCTCGACGCATTCGTCGTCCGCAAGGAAGGCAAGGCGTACGGTCTGCAACGCCGCATCGAAGGACCAGACGTAGCGGGACGTCGAGTGCTTGCGGTCGAGGACACCTCGACCACGGGTGGGTCGGTGTTGACCGCAGTGGAGGCGCTACGCGAAGCGGGCGCCGAGGTTGTTGGGGTGGCCGTGATCGTCGAACGTGGTGCAGCGGGCGCGGTTGCCGACGCGGGCCTGCTGTATCGAGCCGCGTACTCACTCGCCGATCTCGGACTTTCGTAGCGGGCGTCGAGCCCTTCTTCGCTGCGGGCGTTTGCGCAATCGGTTGTGCGAATATTCCGCGCCCGCTAGCGTCAGGACGTGCGGAGTGCCCCGACTCTCGAGGACGTCGCCAAAGCCGCAGGCGTCCACAAGGCCACCGCGTCGCGCGCCCTGAATCCGGCGACCGACAGCCGGGTCAGCGAGCAGACCGTACGTCGGGTGCGCGCCGTTGCCCAGCGACTCGGGTACACCCCGAACGCCTTGGCCCAGGGTCTGCGCACCGCGCGCACATCGACGATCGGTATCGTCCTGCCCGATCTGACCAACCCGCTGTTCCCGCCCATCGTCCGGGGCATCGAGGACGTCCTCGCGGCTCGCGGTTTCGTTGCGTTGCTGGCGAATACCGACAACGACGACGAGCGCGAGATCACCCACATCGACGCGTTGCGGGCCCGTCGGGTTGACGGCTTCATCGTCGCTACTGCGCGTCGCGACCACCGTCTCCTCGAGACCATGGCACTGGAAGGCGTGGCGATAGTTCTGGTCAATAGGACCACCGATCGCCACGACATCTCGGCCGTTCTGGGCAACGACGCCGCCGGGATAGCGGCGGCGGTCGACCACCTGGCCGAACTCGGTCACACATCGATTGCGCATCTCGCTGGCCCACACCAGCTGTCGACCGGTATCGCTCGCGCGGACGCGTTTCGGGCAGCCATGCGAGCACATGGGCTGCGAACACGACGCCCCGACATTGTCGAGTGCGACGGTTACACCGTCGAGGCCGGCCTGGTTGGCACCCGCTCACTCATCGCCACCAATCGGTCGTTCACCGCGATCGTGGCGGCCAACGACATGATCGCGGTTGGCGCGCTTCAAGCCGTGCATGCAGATGGGCTGCGCTGCCCCGACGACGTCTCCGTCGTCGGCTTCAACGACATGCCGTTCGTTGATCAGTTAAGCCCGCCGCTCACCACAGTCCGGCTCCCTCAATACGAGGTCGGTGTGCAAGCGGCGCAACTCCTCCTTGATCGGCTCGCAAATCCCGGAAGCAGTGCAAAGACGGTGATCTTGCCCGTCGCGCTCGTTGCACGCGGCTCGACCGGTCCTTGTCGCGCACGCACTGTCGCAACAAGCTAAGACCGCCTGCGGGACGGGAGCGTCAGCCTCCGGCTGAGTGATAGTGGCGCAGGCTGTATCCCCACAGTCTGCGAGCCAGGAAGAACAGCACGAATCCCACGACCGGCGACCAATGCGCGAGCACCGACGTCGCGCCGTGCTTTGAGGCAATGCCGAGGATGACCTCCACCGGGAAGTAGGCGACGAACGCAAGCGGCAGGACGAAGGTAAAGAGTCCCTGAACTGTCCTTGGCAAAATCGACAGCGGGTAGTTGCCGAACGTCGAGAGCAACTCATCGACCCATGACCCAAGCACGCGCGAGCCCGGTGAACGCAACAGCAGGCATGACAGAGTCAACTGCACGGCAGCCTCGACGAGCATGCCCGCGATGACTGCGACCGCGATGTACAGACCCATCGCGACGGTCCAATGAAGGTGCACGAGCGCAAGTGCGACGCCAAGCGTCGAGAAACCAACCAGCAAGTCGCCAATCGCATTCACGCTGAACTGGCTGAGCAGCAACTGCATGAAGACGGGCAGCGGCCGTAAGAAGTAGCCGTCCATCCGACCTTCATCAACGAGCAGCGGTATCCACGCGAAGTTGTAGAAGAACAGTACGTAGAGCCCGTGAGCGACGAGTCGCATGCCGACGATCAGCAAGACACCGTCGCTAGGAAATCCACCGAGTCCACCCTTGAACCTGGTGAGCAGAACGCTGACGAAGATGAGCGTCGACGTCTGCCAGAGGATGCCGAACATGATCGAGGCGACGAAGTTTCCGCGGTACTCCATCTGAGCGCGGAAGTTCAGCGCACTCACCTTGTAGACGACCCGAAGCGTGTGCCGCGCGCGTTTCGCGCGCAGTTGCACGGCAGATTCGGTCACTGCGGTCGTAGCTTCATCCGCCCTGCACCATGACGCGCCGACCGGCGCGACTCCATAGCAATCGGGAAATGACAGCGAGCGTGACAACCCAGAGTGCCTGAAGCGCGAGCTCCCGAGCAGCGTGACCGATCGGGGTCCGCCCCACGTAGAGCGACAGTGGCACGTTGATGCCGAAGCTAAACGGCAACCATGTTGCACATGCCAGCAATAGGGCCGGCATGAACGGCAGCGGCACGAAAACTCCCGACAACAGATCCTGGATGAAGTAGTACATGCGCACGATCGCGCTGTTGCTAACGAGCCAGAACATGGCAATGTCGACCAGCTGACCGAGGTAGTACAGCACCATCTGCCCAAGCAACAGACTCGCAGCGAACACTGCTGCACCGCTCGCGCCCCGCGGTGGCGCGATGATGTGAGCAAGCAGCAAGACTATGTATCCGAGCAGTGCCCAGAACGCACCGTAAATCATGTCGCCGGACTGCCGCCACATATAGAACCTCGAGGGCGAGATCGGCCGCAAAAACCAGTACACAACGGTGCCTTCGCGCACCGCGACACTCAGACTGTCACGCACATTGAACGTTCGCGAGTTCCATCGGATACGCGCAAGGAGTAGCGCCATCAGCGAATACGTCAGCGTCTGTCGCAGCGTTAGTCCGGCTGCCACTCTCGTGTGGCTGAACACCGCAGTCCACAAGCGGTCATAGAGATAGAGCTGTACAGCGAGCGTGACGGGAGCAACGACCAGCCGCACCCGATATGCCCGTTCATTCAGCAGGCCGATCCGAAGGATGCGCCATGAACGACGTGCGCGTGGTGCCTCCGTGCCGGTGGTGCCGACCTGTAAGACCGTCACGCCGGACGTCGATCAGTGGATGTCTCGACGGCGCGCTGATCGCCGTCCCGCTCATCGCTGTTGCGCTCGTCGAGAGTGGACAGGTAGACATCGCGCATCACGTCTTCGAGGTTCGTCTCCACGACGCCGATATTGACGACCGGAAAGCGCGAGATGAGGGCGCGGACCACGTCCTCAGGAGTGCTCGAACCGATCGGCGCGAGGACAGCCTGTATGCCGTCGTGACTGACCACTTTCGTGCCGGGCACTTCGAGTGCACTCACGGGTTCGGAGAACGTGACGTTCACGATCGGCTTGCCGCCGTGCGCGGCCTTGAGTTCGTCGAGCGTGCCGTCGAACATCAGCCGCCCGTGGTTGATGAGCAAGACCCGCTCACATAGCCGCGCGACCTCGGTCATGTCGTGCGTTGTGAGAACGATCGTGCGGCCGCGCTCCTCCACCTGCGATCGCAAGAACTGCCTGGTCTGCTCCTTCACCACGACGTCCATGCCAATCGTCGGCTCATCGAGAAACACGATCGCCGGATCGTGCAACATGGCGCCGGCGATCTCGCAACGCACCCGCTGACCGAGGGACAAGTGCCTGACCGGCGTGTCCCAGAAATCCGAAAGCTCGAGGATCGCGTCGAAGTCCGCGAGTTGGCGATCGTAGACCGCTTGCGGCACATCGAAGATGTCGCGCAGGATCGCGAACGACTGCCTGACCGGAAGGTCCCACCAGAGCTGGGTCTTCTGACCGAACACGGCGCCGATGTTGCGGGCATTCGCGATTCGATCGCGATGCGGAACGCGCCCGTCGACGAAGACCTCGCCAGCTGACGGGGTGAGCACCCCGGTCAACATCTTGATGGACGTCGATTTGCCGGCACCGTTGGGACCGAGCAGGGCGACGAGTTCGCCCTTCTCGACGGTCATGGTCAGATCGTCGACGACGGTTCGGCGGTCGTGAATGGGATCGATCAACGAGCGGAAGCCGGCGAATCGGCCCTCGTGTCGCCTGGCAACGGTGAACGTCTTCGTCAGACCACGCGTCACGATCGCCAGGTCGGCGTCACTCACCCGCTGTTGCCTCCGGATCCGAAACAAGGTCTGCGAGCCCGGCGCTCTACGAGGCCCTAAACCGCCTGTCGCCGCTTGTTCCGGCGCAACTCCACCAGCATCGACAGGATCGATACGATAACGGCGAAACCCACGACGGGCAGCGCGTACTTCTCGATATGTAGTTTGAGACCGGCGTAGTAACCCACCAGCAAGATCGCCAGCGGCCAGGCAATGCCGCCGATGACGTTCCACAGCGTGAACCGCCGAACCGGCATCTCAAGCATGCCCGCTGCTGGGTTGATAAATGCGCGCAGAACCGGGATAAAGCGACATAGCAGGACGACCCAGCCCTCGCCGAACCGTTCGAACAGTGGCTCGATCCGCCGCAGGGAGTGCTCGAAGCTTGACCCGGGCTTGGCCAGCGCGACGCTGCGGCGACCGATCAAGAAGCCGACCTGGCCTCCGGCAATCGCCGCGATCGGACAACCGACCAGAAGAGCAGCAAGTGGCAAGTGCCGCGAATCGGACACGGGAAGTGCCGCAAACGCTCCGGCAAGCGCAAGAAGCGTGTCGCCCGGCAGGAAGAACCCGATCAGCAATCCGGTCTCGACGAACAAGATGACGAAGATCCCGAACAGCCCGAACGTCGTGATGACGGAGTTCGCGTCGAGGACGTTGACCGAGGCCTGGACGCTGGCGCCCGCCAGCTGCGCGACAGCCGCATGGATGCTGGCGCCGGCCAGGTGATCGATCATGGCCCGAGGCTATCCAACGAAGCTGGCTGGTACCTGACCGCCCAAACCGCCCCCACCGTCGGATGATCACGTAAGGGGGGTGTCGGGGCCCTTCAATAGGTGAGCGCACCTGTTGAAGTGATGGTTCGCCTAGCGCGACGGGCCGGCTCGAACGCCCGCAGACCTAAGCGCCACCCCGTTGGCCGGATGCGGGATACTTCGGCTGCACCTCCTCCTCCAGCCGCCACGTTCTCCGGAGTATTCAGATGCCGATCGCCAGCCCTGAGGTCTATGCCGACATGATCGATCGGGCAAAGGCGGGCAAGTACGCCTACCCGGCGATCAACGTGACGTCGTCGTCGTCGCTGAACGCGGCGATCCAGGGGTTCGCTGACGCTGAGAGCGACGGCATCATCCAGGTTTCGTGGGGTGGCGCTGAGTTCGCGTCCGGCCAGCGGGTCAAGGACATGGTCGTCGGCGCGGTCGCCCTGGCTGAATTCGCCCACGTGGTCGCGGCAAAGTACCCGGTGAACATCGCGCTGCACACCGACCACTGCCCGCCGAACAAGCTCGACGGCTACATGCGGCCGCTCATCGAGATCTCGAAGGAGCGGGTGGCTCGCGGCCTCGACCCGCTCTTCGGCTCGCACATGTGGGACGGCTCAGCGGTGACGCTTGAGGAGAACCTTGCGATCGCCAAAGAGCTGCTGGCCGGCTGCGCCCAGGCGAAGATCATCATGGAGTTGGAGATCGGTGTTGTCGGCGGCGAGGAAGACGGCGTCTCGCACGAGATCAACGACAAGCTCTACACGACCCCAGAAGACGCGTTGCGCACAGTCGAGGTACTCGGACTAGGCGAGAACGGCCGCTACTTGCTGGCCGCGACGTTCGGCAATGTGCACGGCGTCTACAAGCCTGGCGGCGTGAAGTTGCGGCCGAAGGTGCTGAAGGAAATCCAGGACGAGGTTGGTTCCAAGTACGGCCGGACGGAGCCGTTCGACCTCGTATTCCACGGCGGCTCGGGGTCCTTGCTGGAGGAGATCCGCGAGACTCTGGACTACGGCGTCGTGAAGATGAACGTCGACACCGACACGCAGTACGCCTACACGCGTCCGGTCGTCGAGCACATGTTCAAGAACTACGACGGGGTGCTGAAAATCGACGGGGAGGTCGGCAACAAGAAGGCCTACGACCCTCGGGCGTGGTCAAAACTGGCCGAGAACGGCATGGCGGCCCGTGTAGTCGAGGCCTGCACCGACCTCCGCTCCACTGGCACCAAAGCCTGACCCAACCGCCCTCGCCCGGTTCCACCCCCCGCCGTCCCGCCGTCCCGCCGTCCCGGCCTCGGCAGTCGCGCCGGTTGATCACGTAAAGGGGGTGTGGGTGTCCCTCAATAGGTGGGCGCACCTGTCGAAGTAACGGTTCGCCTAGCACGACGAACCCGACTCCGCCCGATCGCCGTAGGTTGCCTGTCGCAGCCGATAAGCCGATCAGTCCCGGGCTGTGGACAACGACGGCGGAGTTGCTCGGCTAACCACCACCATGTGGCCTATGCCTCTGCCTCCGCGCCTTGCCCACATCGCGGCGACCCAACGCGGGCTCTTCACCGCGTCCCAGGCGCTCGGCGCTGGATATGGCGAGCGCGAGATCAAGGTGCTTACGCGCACGACAGAGTGACTCAGACTCCGGCGAGGCATCTACATCGAATCGCGTCTCGTCCCCACCGACGACTCCGGGCGCCATGTTCTCGGCGCGCGCGCCGCCTTGCTGCGCGTGAAAGACGGGGCGTTCACGAGTCATCTCACGGCTGCTGTCGTCCACGAAGTCGACGCACTCGACCCTGACTTCACGACTGTCCACTTGACCCGGATCGGCCTCGCGTCATCGCGCACCGAGGCGGGAGTTCACCACCACGTGGCCCGCGTACCGCCCGGGCGGGTGATTACCGTGCACGGGATCCGCGCTACCGATCTGCCCTGGACGGTCATTGATTCAGCTCGCGAGTTGACCTTCGAACAAGGAGTCGTGCTCGCAGAGTCCGCCCTCTGGCAGGAGCGGACGACATCGGCGTCGTTGCGCTCGGTGTTGCTGACCTGCGCGGACTGGCCTGGTGCCCGGAATGCGGGGCGAGTGGTCGCCTTCGCATCAAATGGTTCCGAGTCGCCCGGCGAGTCACTTGCCCGCATCGCCTTCGAGCGCCTTGGACTGCCGCAGCCACGCCAGCAAGTCGACGTCCGCGATGCTATGGGCTTGATCGGGCGGGTCGATTTTCTATGGGCCCAGTATCGGACCATCGGGGAGTTCGACGGTCGGCTCAAGTACGACGGTGAGCGAAGGGAAACCCTGTACGACGAGAAGCGCCGCGAAGACAGGCTGCGCGAGGCCGGCTTCGAAGTCGTGCGCTTCGGGTGGGCCGACGTGCAAGGTGAAGCCAAGCCGCTTGGACGTCGGTTGGTCGCGGCCTTTGCGCGTGCTGCGCGCAGAGCGGCGATCAGCGCGTAAGGATCTAGCTCGGGCCGCCGGCAGCGCTGCCGCAGCAGGCAGGGCAGGATGGGCGTCATGACCAACCTCCTCGGCGAGCCCCCAGCCACTCTCCTTCCCGACGATCCCGAGCCGCGCGCTGAACTCGAGAGCGGGATCGACCCGACAGTGGTCGCCGCGGCACACCCCAGCTACGCGGCAGCTTGGGCCGAACTGGCTGACCGGTCCCTCGCCGCTGGCGAACCGGTGGCCGCGTACGCCTACGCCCGCACCGGGTACCACCGTTCACTGGACCAGTTGCGTCGCGCCGGCTGGAAGGGACATGGCCCAGTGCCGTGGGAGCACGAGCCGAACCGGGGATTCCTTCGCAGCCTGAACGCGCTCGGTCTCGCGGCGGCCGCGATCGGTGAGGACGACGAGGCTGCGCGCTGTGCCGAGTTCCTCCGCGATTCCAGCCCCTCGGCCGCAGCTGCGCTGGCCGACTAACAGGGCCGACGCTCGGCCGTCAACCTCCCGCTGGTTCGGCCACACCGTCACCCCTCGCCGTCCCGCCTTGGTTCGATCCCGCTGTCACGCAAGGCGAACCGTCACTCCGACGGGTGCGCCCACCTGTTGAGGGGCCCCCACACCCCCCTTACGTGATCAACCGGCGGTCAGGCGGGCTCGGCGCGAAATTCTCGCTTATCGGCCGCTATCGGGTAGCCTCTCTTCGCAAGAGGCCCCGGTCGCGCTTGCGATCCTTTGGGGCCTTCAGTCTTCCGAAAGGCCGTCCCGCATGCCCGCGATCGTGCTCGTCGGCGCCCAGTGGGGCGACGAGGGTAAGGGCAAGGCTACCGACCTGCTCGGCAACCAGATCGACTATTGCGTGCGGTTCAACGGCGGCAACAATGCCGGCCACACCATCGTGATCAACGATGAGAAGTACGCCGTGCACCTGCTGCCCAGCGGCATTCTGACCCCGACGGTCACCCCGGTCATTGGCAACGGCGTTGTGATCGACCTTGCCGTGCTTTTTGGCGAAATCGACATGCTCCAGCAGCGGGGGATCGACACCAGCCGGCTCATCGTCAGCGCGAACGCCCACGTCATCGCCAGCTACCACCGCACGATCGACAAGGTCGGCGAGCGTTTCCTTGGTAAGGCGAAGATCGGCACCACTGGCCGCGGCATCGGGCCGGCGTATTCCGACAAGATGTCGCGCGTCGGCGTGCGCGTTCAGGACCTCTTCGACGAGAAGATCCTGCGACAGAAGGTCGAGGGCGCGCTGCAGCCCAAGAACCAGCTGCTGGTCAAGATCTACAACCGTGCGGCGATCGACGTCAGCGCTGTCGTCACCGAGCTCCTCGAATACGCCGACCGGCTACAGCCGATGGTGCAAGACACCAGCCTGCTCCTGAACAACGCCCTCGACCGCGGCGATACCGTTCTTCTCGAAGCCGGCCAGGCGACCCTGCTCGACGTCGACCACGGCACCTATCCGTTCGTCACCTCGTCGAACGCCACGGCGGGCGGCGCGTGCACCGGTTCGGGCATCGGACCGACCCGCATCGATCGCGTCATCGCAGTCGTGAAGGCATATACAACGCGCGTTGGTGCCGGGCCTTTCCCGACAGAACTTGAAGATGCGGACGGCGAGAAGCTGCGCGCGATAGGGGCGGAGTTCGGTACGACCACTGGCCGACCGCGACGCTGTGGCTGGTACGACGCGGTCATCGCGCGCTATGCCACGCGGGTCAATGGAGTCACGGATTTCGTGCTGACAAAACTCGATGTGCTGTCGGACTTCGACACGATCCCGGTATGTGTCGGCTACCGGCTACCCGATGGCAGCGTGATCGACGAGATGCCCATGACACAGACGGACTTTCACCATGCGCAGCCGGTCTATGAAGAGTTCCCCGGCTGGCGTGAAGACATCTCGAAGGCACGGGACTTCGACGACCTGCCGAAGAACGCGCGCAGATACATCGAGGCGTTGCAGGAGATGTCCGGCGCGCCGTTCAGCGTCATCGGCGTCGGCCCCGCGCGCGACCAGACCTTGCTGTTGCGGCCGCTAACCGCCAGCTGACGACACCGGCCGCTGTGGACATTCTCGTGATCGGCGGTGGTGCGCGAGAGCATGCGATCTGCCGAGCGCTGCGCGACGACCCGGCCGTCACTGCACTGCATTGCGCACCCGGCAATGCCGGGATCGCCACGATCGCGGACGTCAGCGACGTTGACGTGCGAGACCCCGACGCGGTGGCAACGCTCGCAACCAACCTGAAAGCCGATCTCGTCGTCATCGGGCCCGAAACCCCTTTGGTAGCAGGGGTTGTCGACGCTGTTCAAGCACGGGGAATCGCCTGTTTCGGGCCGACGAAGGCGGCGGCGCAGCTCGAAGGAAGCAAGGCATTCGCGAAAGGAATCATGGCGGCCGCCGACGTGCCGACTGCCGCGTCAAGGGTCTGCACGGACGCCAGGCAGGCCGCTGCGGCACTCGACGAGTTCGGTCCTCCCTACGTTGTGAAGGACGACGGCCTAGCTGCGGGCAAGGGCGTTGTGGTGACACTCGATCGCAGCGTCGCGCTTGAGCACGCAAGCCATTGCGCGCGCGTCGTGATCGAGGAATACCTCGACGGTCCTGAGGTCTCATTGTTCGCGATCACCGACGGAACCACCGTCGTCCCGCTGCTACCCGCACAAGATTTCAAACGCGTAGCGGACGACGACCAAGGCCCGAACACCGGAGGCATGGGTGCCTACGCACCGCTGCCATGGGCACCTGGAGCGCTGGTCGGTGAGGTGACGCGTGACGTACTCCAACCGACCGTCGACGAGATGCGCCGTCGCGGCACGCCGTTCGCTGGCCTGCTGTACGCCGGACTCGCGTTGACGTCAAAGGGCACTCGGGTCGTCGAGTTCAACGCGCGCTTTGGCGACCCCGAAACGCAGGTTGTGCTGGCGCTACTGCAGACGCCACTCGCTGGCCTGCTCAACGCAGCGGCGACGGGCACCCTCGCCGAGCATCCACCGCTGGCGTGGCACGACGGCTACGCCGTCACCGTCGTCGTCGCGGCGGCCGGATATCCCGAGACTCCGCGCAGCGGCGATGTCATCGTCGGGCTCGATAACGTCAAAGCGCCGGGTTACGTCCTGCACGCCGGAACAACCACCCGAGACGGACAGCCGGTCTCCGCTGGCGGTCGCGTCCTGTCGGTAACCGCAACCGGTGACACGCTCAAAGCCGCCCGCGATGCTGCGTACGCGGGCGTCGCACAGATCGCCCTCGACGGGGGCCACCATCGCGGCGACATCGCACTGCTCGCCGTCCGCGGACAGATCACGCTTGCTCGCCCGCCGGGCGACGAGCTCTAGCTCATGCAACCTGGCGCGCCCATCGGCACCTGTTAGAGGGTGCAAGGCAACGCGAGAGGGACCGGCGTGCGAGCAGCAGACGAGGCGGAGTTCAAGGCCTACGCGGGCGGCCGCATGCGCGATCTTCGTCGTACGGCCTTTTTGCTATGCGGCGATTGGCATCACGCCGACGACGTCGTGCAGACGGTATTCACCAAGCTCTACGTCAACTGGGACAAGGTTCAACGCCACGATCGGCTCGACGGCTACGTGCGCACGATGCTCGTCCGGGCCACCTTTGAACGGCGCCGCCGAATGTCATGGCGACGCGAACTGAGCTCCGCCGAACCGCCCGATATCGGAGCCACCCCGACCGGCAGCGTTGAAGACCGGCTGGTGCTGTTCGATGCGCTCGCGAAGATGCCGCCCAGGCAGCGGGCCGTGGTCGTCCTGCGCTTCTGGGAAGACCTCGACGTCACCGAAACCGCGCACCTGCTCGGCTGCACTGAAGGAACCGTGAAGAGCCAAAGCGCACGCGGGCTTGCGAAATTGCGCGACTTGCTCGCACCCGAGCCCGCCCCTGCTGAACTGACGAGAGGACAACAACGATGAACGACGAGGACCTCGCCCGGCAGGCGTTTGCCGCCGCGTTCCGCTCCGGCCAAACCGGGGAACCACCAACCTTGCCGGACGTCGAGTTGCTGGCGCGCCAGGGTCGGCGCGCGAATCGCAACAGGCACGGCCTCTACGCCGCAGGGTCGACGGTGCTGGCCGGTGCAGCGGTTGCCGGCATCGTGACCGGACCAACGTTGCTTGG
>Ga0075522_10002446_pt1 | contig 13757 bp, 10 predicted proteins | sample NGEPerA_FD_74796 | JGI IMG/M metagenome (GOLD analysis project Ga0075522, IMG submission 74796) | Arctic peat soil microbial communities from the Barrow Environmental Observatory site, Barrow, Alaska, USA - NGEE PermafrostL2-A | ecosystem: Environmental > Terrestrial > Soil > Wetlands > Peat ... | reverse complement strand
CGCTCGCTGCTGCGTAAAATCATCGGTGAGCACTCTACCAAGACGATCCTGAGGAAATTATTTGAATGAGGCGTGCTTATTCGGTTGACACCAAAGCTCCTAAATGTTGTTGCGTGCCGCTTGTTTGGCGAAGGCCATAATGATCTGCATCGTACAACCAGTCGAGATCGCAGCGGCTTGCGACGCCTTGCTCTGGGTTCGGCCGAGCGCGTCAGGGGCGGGTGCGTTGACTAAAGATGCCGCCGGTCGTAAGACGATCCGTGTCGGGGGCCCCAGTTGGATGAAGCGACTTTCCTCAATGCGGGCCGGCGTTTTGGGTCTATAGCGTGACCGGATGAGTGGCCGTCAGCGGGTTCGCCTGATCTCGATGGCGTGGGGCCAGAGCTATATCGGCGAGCTCTTCAACTACGCCCTGCCGGCGCTGCTCGCGCCGGGCAATCTCCCGGCGCTGGTCGCGGAGTTCGACTGCGAGGTCGTGCTGGTCACCGAGGAAGCCTGGTTCGACCGGCTGCGCGAGCACCCCTCCTACCGTCGCATCGCCGAGCATTGCGCAATCGAGCTGCGCGCGGTCGACGAGTTCGTCAACCGGGCCGACGCCTACGGCATGGCGCTCACCTTTGCGCTGTTCCGCGGGTTCGAGGAGCTCGGAGCGGCGATGCTCGACACGCATCTCGTGTTCTTCAACACCGATTTCATCATGGCCGACGGCTCGCTGGGCTCGCTGGCGCGCAAGATCCGCGAGGGCGAGCGCCTAGTTCTGTCGCCGAGCTATTGCGTGGTGATCGAGGATGTGATGCCGCACCTTGCCGCGCGCCGCGACGCGGCGGACGGCGTGCTGGCGATGCCGCCGCGCGAGATGGCGGCGCTGGCGCTGCGCCATCGCCACAACACGATCCGCGGCAAGACGCTCAACCAGCGTCTGTTCAGCATGGAGCACATCGATCAGTTCTATTGGCTGGTCGACGAGAACACGCTGATCGGGCGGCAATTGCCGATCGCCGTGGTGTGCATGCGGCCGACCCGCATCCTGACTGAGATGCGCACCTTCTGGGATTACGGGATCATCGCCGAGGCCTGTCCCAACGTGACGCCGTGCGTGCTGGGCGATTCCGACGATTTCTTGATGATCGAGCTGCGCAAGGCGGAGACGGCGCGGGACCAGATCGCGCTCGGCTGGCCGACCCCCGCGCAGGTCGCCGAAAAGATGCTGGGATTTGTGACCCACGACACGATTCCGTTCGCGCGCCACACGCTGGTGCTGCATTCTGGCGAGCTTCCTGCCGGCATCGCGGCGGCGGAGACCGCGCTCGACGCCTATGTCGAAACCGTGCTGTGTAAGTTGCCGGACGAGCTGCCCGGCCATCTTGATCACCCCAACTGGGTCTATCACCGCGGCCAATTCGAGAATGCGCGCCGCGACTATCTGATCCGGCGCGGGCGGTTGACGAAAGATCGGCAGTCGGGGCCCGAGGGCGCAGCGCCACCGCCGTGGCGCTTCGTGTTTCCCTCGACCGGGACGCCGGACGCGTCGCGCAGCGCCCGCTGGTCGGCGATCCGCCTGGCGCGGCGATTCTATCATCGCGTCTGGGGTGCCGCGCCCTACCTTGAGCCGACCCATCCACGCTGGAGCGATGTGCAGCCGGTGCTTCGCGCGCTGGCGGCGACGCTGGGCGGCCGCGTGCTTATCGTTCAGTCGGGCCAGCTGGAGGAGGCCTATTTTCGCAATGTTTTTGGCAGCCATGTCGCGGTGCGCGACATCATCGGCACGCCCCCCCGCCGTCACCGATTCAGCGGGCCGGCGCAACCGGCTCACCCCATCGCGGTAAGCATCGAAGCCGCCAGCGTCAAGCCGCAGGTGCTGCGGATCGACTTCGTCCAAGGCCTGGCGATCACGCTCGTCAGTGCCGACTGTCCGCTGCCCGATCCGGTCCACGCCTACTGTCCGGATTATGACGCGGGGTTGGCCCCGGAGGTTGACGAATACGCCCCGCCAACGGTGACCGAAGAATTCGATTTGTGCATTTGCGAGATCGGCGCGGACGATCTGCTTCACCTGCAGCTTCTGGTAAGCCGCCTGGCGCCATGCGTTCGGGCCGGCGGATCGATCCTGATCTTCCACCTGAACCCAAGATTTGGCGAACTGAGCGAAACACAGGCGCTGATCCTCAATGACGCCTTGGCGCTCGATCTGCCGGCGCGGTTCCACTTTGCGGGTTCCGAGCTGGCCGCCAGGGCGGCGCTCGGGCTGCGGTTCGCGCTGGCGAACCTAGGATCGCAGCGTCCGGCGGCGATGGTGCGCGGCGCCCTCCAACTTGCCAGGTCGGTGATGCGCGCTCGGCGCGCGGCCCAGGCCGTGCCGGCGGATTCGATGCGCCCGCCGGAGTTCCTGACCAGCTTCGTCATCGAGGTTTCGGTGGTTCGCCCGGCCGCGCCCGCGCCGAGCTCGGTTCCGGCAAAGGTGCGGCTGGCGGCTAAAATGAACGCGTCTTGCCCCTAGGCCGCCCGGGTGGACCTGCATTTCAACGCCCGCGCCAGGTTCACCCGATGGATCGTGAAATCGGGCCATTTGCGCGAGCCGTTTGTCGTGGTCGATGTCGGCGTCCAGGGTGGCGAGAGCCCGCGCTGGCACCTGCTCGGCGATCACCTCGTCATCCACGGGTTCGACGCGATCAAGGAAGTCATCGACGACTTGCGTCAGGAGAACCGTCGCAACCCCAACCTCCACTATCACTGGGTCGCCGCGGGGATCGAGGATGGCGAGCGCGAGTTCTATTTCAACGCGGCGGACCCGCGCTCCAGCTCATTCTTCCAGCAGGGCGAGGACAGGTTCGGCTTCCTCGAGCAGCGCGCCGACCAGGTGCGCAGGGTTCCGGTGCGCCGGCTCGACACCCTGCTGAAGGAGGGGGTGGTGGTGCGCCCCGACTTTCTCAAGAACGATGTCGAGGGCCTGGAAAAGGATGTGTTTCTCGGCGCGAAAGAGCTGCTCTCGAATGTGCTGGGGGTCGAGTGCGAAACCAGCTTCAGCGTCAGCCCGACCTACCCCGAAGGCCATCTGGCGACGCTGCAGAGGATCCTGCTCGAACGCAAGCTTCTCGCCTTCGACCTGAACTTCAACCGCATCCCCCGGGGCAGCTACTGGCAGGCCTTGCAGCGCAAGGGGCTGCTGGCGGGCGATATCGAAATCATCGGCAAGCCGGCGACGTTCAACGTGCTGTTCTGCCGCAATCCGATCGACGAAGCCGACCGCGGCGAATGCTATGCCGAGCCCTATCGGCCGCTCAGCATCGATCAGCTGATCAAGACGATGATCATCTACGAGCTCTACGGCCTCAACGACATCGCGTTCGATACCGCCCAACGGTTTCGCAACGAGCTCGGCAGCCGCTTCGATGTCGACGAGGCGATAGATCTGCTGCTCGATCCGGCCTGTCTGCTGTCGGACCGCACGCTGTTCGAGCTCCGCGAGTTGCGGGCGACCAGCACCGCACTCGCCGCCCAGCTTGAGACGATGCGCCACACGAAAAGCTGGCGGCTCACGGAGCCGCTGCGCAACGTACGCCGGCTGTTCGGGTCAAGATCTTCCTGAGCCCGGCCCGCGTCGCCGCGTGGCGGGGCCGGCGCGATTGTGTTACGAGCAGACCAATGGACATTGGCGAGATCGCACCCGCGATCGAGGAGATCGAGCTCCCCGGCGGCGCGCTGAAGCTCAGGCGGCGGCGCGATGCGGCAACGGCATCCCGCGCCGGCGGCGAGATGCCGGCTGCGTCCGCCGCGCGCCAGGCGGCGCACATCATCACCATGGCCTGGGGTGACCGCTACATCGCCGATTTGCTGTCGCTGACCATCCCGGCACTGCTGGCCCCCGGCAACCTGCCGAGCTTCGTGCGACACTTCGATTGCGAGTTCGTGATCGTCACCGAATCCCGGCAGTTCGACCTGATCGCAACCTCGCCGGCGATACTCCAGATTCTGCGGCATTGCGACCTGCGCCTGGTGCCGGTCGATGATTTGTTGTCGCCGTGGTACGGCATCACGCTGACCTATGCGCTGGTGCGCGGCTTTGTCGATCTCGGCGAGGCGATGGTCGGCGCGCACCTGGTCTTTCTCAACGCCGACTTCATCGTCGCCGACGGTTCCTACGCCAAGCTCGCCGAGGCCATCTTGCGCGGCGAGCGGCTGATCGTGTCGCCGAGCTACTGCATGGTGCAGGAGGACACGATCGATTGGCTGCGGGCGCGCTACGACGCCGCCAACCAGGCGATCGCCATCCCGCGCCGCGAGCTGGCGGCGATGATCCTGGCCCACCGCCACAACACGGTGCGGGCGAAGACGGTGAACCAGCAGCTGTTCCGCATCCACCGCTACGACCAGTTCTACTGGTATGTCGACGAGCACACCTTGCTCGGCCGCCAGATGCCGATCGCGGTCGTCTATATGCGGCCGGAGCGGGTGCTGACCGAAATGCCGACCTTCTGGGATTATGGCGTCATCTCCGAATACTGTCCGAATGCGACGCCTTGCGTGCTCGGCGATTCGGACGATTTCCTAATGGCCGAACTGCGCACCGAAGGCACCTTCCGCGAGCTCTTGCATCTCGGCTGGCCGGATGCCGCCGAGATCGCCGCCGATCTGTCCTCCTTCACCACTCAAGACCACCGCGATTACGGCCGCTATACGCTGGTGCTGCATTCGGCCGATCTGCCGCCCGGCATCGCCGAGGGCAAGGCGGCGCTCGCTGCCTTTGTCGACCAGGTCTATGCCCGGCTGTCGCCGCCGATCAGCTATCGCAATCATCCGTTCTGGGCCGCGGCGTTTCCGCGCTTTCTGGCCGGGCAGATCGACGAGCGCAACCGGCGGGAGCAGCGGGCGCGGGCGCTGGCAGCAGCGCTGCGCGACGATCCGCGCGCCGCCGACCGCCATCGCCGCATTGCCGAGCTCCGCTCGCGCATCCGCGACGCCAAGGGAAGCCGCATTGCCGATGAGGCCGCCTCGCTTGGCAGAAGGCGCGATATCGACGCGCAGTTAGAAGCTCTCGATGCCGATCACCACAGCCGCCGGCGCGTGCTTGAGGAACGGCAGGAAGCTGCCGCTGCGGCAGGCGCGCGCCCGGCTGTGACGCAGCTTGCAATGCTCGAAAGCGAGCTCGCCGATCTCCTCGCCGAGCAGGAGCGGCAGGTCGGGACTAGCGACGGCGATGCACTCGGCGTCACGGAGCAGCAGGACCGCGACGGCGCGGCGGCGCTCAAGGCGGCGGCCGCCCCGGCCAGCGCGCGGCTGGCGCGGCTGTACCGCCGCTGTTTCGGGCAATTGCCGCGCACGACGCGCTGGCATCCCTACGATACGGTGTTGCGGCCGGCGCTTTCTGCAATAGAGGCGGCGGGCGAGGTCGCAGAGGTGCTGCTGATTTCCTCCGGCGGTCCGTTGGGTCCGCTGCTCGTCAAGGAGCTGCCGGCTCGCAAGCTGGCCATCACGCCGCGGATGGCCGGGGCCGGGATTTACGACGAGCTGATCGGCGACGAGCGGAAATTCGGGCTGTGCGTGATGGATTTGGCGTTCGACGATCTATTCGTGCTGCGCGCGATCCTCGACAGGATCCGCCCGCTCTTGACGCCGGGCAGCCGCATCGTCGCGTTCCACCACAACAGCGCCGGCCGCGCGCTCGACGATTCGACCTACGGCTTCACCCGGGGCGCCTTCCCGCTGGTCGGCCGGTCGCGCATCGCCTTCGCCGGCTCGCGGCCCGGCTCGCTGGCGGCGCGGCTGTTCGAGCGCGCGATCAACCGGCCGGCATCGCGCTGGCATCTGCCGATGCTGGCGATGGCGCTCGGCGCATCGGCGATTTTGGCGCGCCTCGCCGCGCAACTGGAGGCGCGCCGCTCGCCGCGTCAGGTGCGGCGGCACTGCACCAGCATGACGATCGAGATCGAGCTCGATTGACTCGACCCCAGCGCCGAAAGCGCTGGCTATTTCGCGAAGTGGCGTTCGGCCTTGAGGATCGCCTCGACGGTGTCAAGCGCCTCGCGCTCGCCGTAATTCTCGTTGAGGTAGAGGTTGAACGAGCGGTCGCGGATGTCGCGCGCGACATCGGTCTTGAAATCGTCCGCGAGGTGAGGCTGCACCCACGGCCATTCGTCGACGACGAAGCGGTAATGCGGGTTGAGGTCGATGCCCTCCTTGAGCACGGCTTCGGCGAACTCGATCTTGCTGCAGCTTATCCGGTCGGTATCGACGATGATCGGATAGAAAAACGGCGAGTCGGTCGGGTTGTGCGAATAGGGTCGGCAGATCTCGGCGCTTTCGACGAGGCCGGCGACCACGTCCGCCACGTAGGACAGCCGGCGCATGATGGTCTTGTTGAGGCGGCCGAGCGAGGCCACGCCGATCGCGCAGGAAATTTCGTCGGTGTGGAAATTGAGCGCCGGGAACAGATAGTTCGACGGGTCGCGGTCGGTGAACTCTTCGAGCCAGCGCGGCTTGCCGCGGTCGGCATGGGCGAGCGCCTTGCGATAGATTTCCAGGTCGCGGCTGTAAACCACGCCGCCGGAGGCGCCGGTCATATGCGCCTTGCGGTACATCGTCGAGAACGCCGCGATGTCGCCGAACGTGCCGATCGGTCGGCCGATGATCCGCGCGCCGTGCGCCTGGCTGCAATCTTCCAGCACCTTGATGCCGCGCTCGTGCATCGCCGGCACGATCTTGTCGACCTCGGCGGCCTGGCCGACCGCGTGCACGACCATTGCGCAGGAGACGTTTGGGGTCACCCGCTCCAGCATCTGGTCGAGCCCGACGAGGTAGCTGTCCTTCTTGCTGTCGCAGAGGCGCGGTTTGAGGCCGGCGAGGATGATCGCGCTCAAGCTCCCGGGATCGGTGATCGGTGAGCACAGCACCTCGCTGCCCTTGGGTAGGTCGAGCGCAGCGAGCGCCACGTAGAGAGAGGCGGTGCCGGTGGCGACCGCATCGGCGTAGCCGCCGCCCATCATGTCGACAAAGGCATCGGTGTAGAGCTTCTCGAACGGCCCCTGATAGCCGGGGTCGATCTCGCGTTCGCGGTAATAGGCGACGCATTGCTGGATCATGCGCAGTTCTTCGTCGCCCAGCGCGAGGCGCGGCGGCATGCGCTCGGTGCGCACCGGCGGGCCGCCGTGGATCGCGAGGGTCGCGTTGCGCCTGTCGTCCGACATGATGCCCCCTTTAATCCAGCCCGATACGATGGACGATCTGCGGAATGCTCAAACCGTGCGCGGCCAGCAGATCGTCGTGGCTGCCGTAATTGTGGATGAATCGGTCTTGCAGCGTGAAGGTGTCGAGACGGCACTGCGCCTGGATGTCCCAGGCGATCTGCTTGGTCTGCGGCGCAAGCCCGCCCTGCGGTACATGCTCCTCGATGACGATGACGTGCTTGTGGTTCCTAAGGGCGGCGACGATGCCGTCGCGGTCGAGCGGCTTGACCGTGTGAGTCGAGACCAGCGAGGTCGAGATGCCCCGCGCCTGAAAGCGGTCGGCGAGTTCGGCCGCCATTTTGGTGATGACGCCGTAAGACAGGATGCAGACATCGGTGCCGCGGCGCAGGTAGCGCAGCTTGCCGAAGACCCACGGCTCGGCGCCCTTGGTCAGATCCGGTTCGCCCGCCTTGCCGATCCGCAGGTAAACGGGGCCGTTCTTCTGCCGCGCGCACCAGCGCGTGGCCTCGGTGCATTCCGCCGGGTCGCAGGGCGCGACGATCTGCATGTTGGGTATCGCGCCGGCGATCGCGATGTCTTCCATCGTATGGTGCGTCCCGCCCAGCGTCGAATAGATGACGCCAGCGCCCATCCCGACGACGGTGACCGGCAGGTTCTGGTAGCACAGATCGTCGCGCACCATCTCGAACGGCCGGTACAGCGAGAAGGTCGCGATCGTATAGGCAAAAGGCTGGCCGCCTTTCAGTGCGAGGCCGGCGCAGATGCCGATCATGCTTTGCTCGGCGACCCCGACATTGATAAAGCGCTCGGGGTACTGGGTGCTGAACTTCGCCATGCTGCCGGCCGGCGAAATGTCGGCAACGACGATATAGATTTCCGGGTTCTGGGTGGCTTCCGCGTAAAGCGTCTCGGAGAAGGTGTTTCTCATCGGGCCGCCTCCAGCTCTTCGATGGCCTGGCGGTACTCGTTCTGGTTGGGCGAGCGGTAGTGCCAGATCGGCACGTTCTCCATGTAGCTCACCCCTTTTCCCTTGGTCGTCTTGGCGACCAGCATGAAAGGTTTGTCGCCGCGCCGCGCGGCGATCGCCTCGAAGATCGCTCGCGAATCGTGCCCGGGCACCTCGACCGTCTCCCAGCCGAAGGCCTCGAATTTCTCGACCAGCGGATAAAAGCTCGGATGGGTTTCCGACGTACGGCCGAGGCTCTGGAAGTCGTTGTTGTCGATAATCGCGATGACGTTACCGAGCTTCAACGACGAAGCCATCATCACCGCTTCCCAGGTCGAGCCCTCCTGCACTTCGCCGTCGCTCAGCACGGTATAGATCGTGCCGGCGGTCTTGCGCGCCTTCTCCGCCAGCGCCATGCCGCAAACCATCGACAGGCCGTGGCCGAGCGCGCCGGTGGCGGCGACGATGCCGGGATTGCCGTAATCGGGATGGACCCCGAGCCTGCCCTCGGGGGTGCAATAGGCGTCCAGATCGGCCCGGCTCAAGATCCCGCGTTCCTCGAGGATCACATACTGGATCATGCAACCGTGGCCCTTCGACATCAGGAAAGTATCGGGCGAGCCGCCGTCGGCGCCCGCGCGCATCAGTCCGTTGTAGATCGCATCGACGGCTTCGGTGCAGGAATAGGCCGAACCGATATGCAGCGCCGAGACCTGCTGCGAGATGTCGAGAATGCGGCGCCGGTAGCGCAGGCAGCGTTCGCGCGCGGCGGCGGCGTCAAAGCTATTGGCGCGTGCGGTCATTACTGCCCCCCAACTCGCTCGATAATGTCACTCGATGATGGTCCAGTGATAATCGCCGGTATAGCCCGCCTCGGTGTAAAGCTGCTTCCAGCCGGCGGGATCGTAATGCGATTTCGCGGTCAGCACCCAGCTTATGAAAAGTTCGCGCTCGTCGTCGGTGCGATACGAATCGACCTGGATATAGCCGCGGCCCGGCGCCAGCCGCTCGATCTCGCGCACCGCGGTGATGCAGTCGGCGCGCTCGAGGTTATGGACGACATTGATCGCGATGACGGCGGCGAAACTGTCGTCCGGGAACGGCATCTTCATGCAGTCGCCAAGGTGGAGCCGGCCGACGGTTTCCGGTTCGCAGTTGAGCAGAGCGTATTCGGAAATGTCGAGCCCGAATACTTCGAGCCCAGGGCAGACCATCATCAAATCCTTGACCAGAAATCCTTTGCCGCAGCCGACATCGAGCACGCGGTCGCCGGGCTTCAAGTTCCAGTGCTCGACCATATCCTCGGCGATCGCCACCCACCTGCCGTCGTAGCGGTAGCCGCCGTAGCCGGTGTCGCGCGTGCCGTCGAAATATTCCCTGCCGTACTCGCGGGCGATACGGATGTTCTCCGCGCTCTGGGCCGTCGTGCGCTTTTCAATGTTCCGCTTGCTGCGCGGGTAGCGGCGCAGAAGATTAATTTCGGCCATACCTCTATTCCATAGACCCGGGGTCGGCCAAGACGATTACCCGACTGCCAGCCGCGTCCCGCCCCGTCATGCACGGCGGCCAACAAAAGAACCAAGCCGCAGCAAGATGCGGAGACGGCATGGTGGTGTCAATCCCGCCTCGCGCGGCAGGATGCCTCGCCGCCCTAGGCGGCCTCCTCGGCCGCATTCTGCGCCTGGACCTTCTGCCGATACGCCTCAGCGGCCTCCTTGACGTCGCCGTGCACGATCACGCGGCCCTGATCGAGAAAGAGCGCGCTGGTGCACCATTGCTCGACCAACGGCAGTGAATGCGAGGCCAGCACCAGGATGCTCGAGGCTTCGACGAAGGTCCCCAGCCGTTTATGGGCCTTGTTCAGGAAGCGGGCGTCGCCGGCGGCGAGCCATTCATCCATTATCAGGATTTCCGGCGGGATGCAGGTAGAGATGGCAAAGGCGAGCCGCACCATCATACCGGCCGAATACGTTCGGACCGGCATCTCGAGATAGCCGCCAAGCTCGGTGAATTCGGCAATTTCGTCGGCGTGCCGGCGCATTTCGGCCGGATGGATGTCCATGTACATGCCGCGCAGCACGATATTCTCGCGTCCCGTCGCGTCCGCATTAAGTCCGACCGCGGTGTCGAGCAACGCCGAAACACCGCCCGAGGCGACGAGGTGTCCTTGCGACGGCTCGTAAATGCCGGCGAGCACCTTGAGCAGCGTCGTCTTGCCGGCCCCGTTGGGCCCGATCAGGCCCAATCGGTCCCCATCCTTCAAATGAAGATTTATGTCGCTCAGCGCCCGCACGCTGATGCGGTCGGCGAGTGCGTCCCGCGCCAGATTTCCCTGCGTCGATTTCGCCAAGATCGACTTTTTCAGCGATCGGCTGTTGCCGTGATAGATCGGATAATCGAGCGAGACGTGCTCCAGATGCAAAAGGGCCACGGTGCTACACCCAAAACGGAATGCGATAGCGAAAGCGGGCGAAAACAAAGAACGTGCCGGCGCAGCCGACGATCGTCGTCAGCACCAGCACCGCCCACGAATAAGGCGCCATCGCAATGCCGAGCACCGGGGCGCGAACGACGTCGATCGCGGCAAAGAGCGGGTTGAGCTCGCCGATCGCGCTCCATCTGCCCAGAGCAGACGGCTGCCAGAAGATCGGCGTCACGAAAAACACGACCTGCACGAAATTGGCGACAATTGGCGGCACGTCGCGGTAACGGCTGCCCAGCATCCCGAGAAGGATGGCGATCCAAACCCCATTGAGGGACATGATAAACAACGCCGGAATGATCCAGATGCACCGCCAATCCGGCATTATGTGAAATATCAGCAAGATACCCGGGATAATGATCATGTTGTGGGCGAGCACGATGAGGTTGCGCAACACCAGCCGGTAGACATGAATCGAAACCGGCATCGGAACCTGCTGAATGACGGTCGATACCGACGTGAAAGTTCCGCAGCCCTCGGTGATCAGCGAGGCGAGGAATTGCCACAGCACCAGTCCTACCGAGAGAAACGGGAGGTATTTGGAGGGTGGCGAGTTGAACAGCTTGGCATAAAGAAAGCCCATGGCGCCGATCCAGATCACCGTGCTGAGCGTCAGCCACAGGGGACCTATCAACGACCCGCGATATCGTAGCCGGATATCCTGTCTTGCCAGTTCTCCCCACAACCAAATCTTGCTGGCTCCGACGAGGATATCTGTCGCCGCCTGGTTAATTCGAGCCGGCCACGCTTTTGCCGCCGCCGCGTCATAACCGTGGACCGGCGACGGCGGGGCCAACGACGTTTCACTGATTTCAGTCAACTGTTCCAGCCCGAGTGTTCGAGAACTACGACCTCAAATCGGCTCGGTGCTCGGCCCGGCCGCAGACGTGCGAAGCCCGACGCCTGGTATAGGGGCGGCGCCAATGCTTGTCCAGTTGGCGGTGCCGCCGACTCGATCGGCTTGGCGCCGAAAGCAGCGCCGCGATGAAGGGGCCACGAAATGTCGCGGGCCGGCGGCGTGCGCTGGGCGGCGCTACCGCGGGCGCGCCGATACAATCGTGCCTGGCACGGTGATCGCCATGCCCTGTAGGCGGCTGCCGCCATCAGCTTGCCTCGCGCTGCGCCAAGGCCAACCCCTCGGTTAGTGGCGTGAACGCGAAATCCGGAAAGGCGGCGCGGCAGTCGGCGGTATCGAAGGGACGGTAGCCGTTATGCGGCATCGGGCCGCTCCGCTCGGTCTCCCGAATCGGTACGGGGCGGCCGCTGAGCCGCACGACGGTGTCGGCAATCTCGCGAAAGCTCGCCACCTGGCCCGTCGCGATGTTCAGGACGCCGGTCGAACGGCGATAGATGACGTTCGCCGCGAGCTGGGCGACATCATCGATCAGCACATGATCGCGCCGCTCCTCACCTTTGCCGAAAAGTACGATCGGCTCGCCCTTCGCTGCCAGTCGACGAAAGCGGTTCGGTCCATAGCCATTGTGCGGGTCGCCGGCACCGTAGATTAGGGTTGGCCGGAGCATCGTCAGCGGTACCGTGATCTCGCTGCGAAACATCGTCTCGCGGGCCAGATGCATGACGCCATGCAAATTATCCGGGGCAGCCGTCGAGCGCTCGGTCAGCGGATCCGCCGAGTCGGCGTAGATCGCATCGGAACTGATATTGACCACATGCGCGAGGGCGACCCGTTTCGCGGCTTCCACCATAGCCAGGGCGAGACCGATATTGTCATGCAGCATCCGCACGTTGCGGCACGGCGCCAAAGCGGCAACGGCAACCAGGACGTCGTCGGGGCGCAGCAGCGCCGCCAGCCGGTCGGAAGCATTCGGCGCGAGCAGATCGATGTCCCGACGTGCAAGGCGCAGCACCGGCACGCGATTGTTTTGCAGGCGGGCGGCGATCGCGTTGCCGACAAAGCCGCCGGCGCCGATGACGACAACCCGAGCCGGCGGTACCGGTTGCGGTGATAAATGGCTCAGCATTCGGTCGATCTCCAATCAACCCGGCCCGAGGACGGGCATGCCCAAGGCGTGATACTCGAACCCGGCGGTCGCCGCCGCCTTGCCGTCGACCAGACGAAACGGATCGATCAGCAGGCGCCCGCGCATTGCCCGCGCCAGATCGGCGATGGCGAGCGCGCGATATTGCGGCCAGGGCGTAGCCATCACCAATGCATCGGCGCCCTCGGCGCAATTCAGCGGATCGCCGCAGCCGCGGGCGAACGGTACGATCGAGGCCGGAACGACCGGGTCGTGAACGCTGACCGAGCGGTCGGCAAGATGGGCGAGCAGCGCCAGGGACGGCGAATTCTTGGTCGAATGGGTGTCTTCCTTGTAGGCGAGCCCCAGCACCGCGATCCGTGCCGCGGGCTTTTGCGTCAGCAAGCGATCGTTCAGGACGCGCCAGCACCATTCCTTGCGATGCGCCGAATTCGCGATCCAGGCGGTGACGATCCCGGTATCGATTCCCCTGCCTGCCGCGAGCCCCAGTACGGTGCGCAGGTCGCGTTCGAGATTTCCGCCGGCGATGCCGAGGCCGGGGCTCAGATAGGCGTGCTGACCGATCCGCCGATCGAGCCGCAATGCCGGTACTATCTCCGACCAGTCGGCGCCGATCGTCTCGCTGACTTCCGCCAGCATGTTGGCGACCCCGATCGAAGCGACCAGGCAGAAATTGATGCTGATCTTGGCCAGCTCGGCGCTCTCGTAGCGCATCGGCAAGATCGGACAGCCGAAGGCCTTGAGCAGAGCGCGGTAGCGCGGCGGCAAGGGCTCGGCGGGATCGGCACAGCCGACGATAAACCGCTCGGGACGCAGCGCGCGCTCGACCGCGCGCCCGAAAATCAAGGTCTCGACCTGGTAGATCAGGCGCTCGGGCGGCACGCTGGCCACGGTCCGGGTGAAACCCGGTGGCACCTGGCACAGGATCACCAGCAACGCATCGTCATTCAAGTTCGCGGCGACCCGGTCGATCAAGGCGCGGATCGGCGCGAGATCGCTTTTCGCTTCGTCGTCAGTCGGTACGTCGGCCGCGATGTAAACAATGTCACAACGGCGCATCGTTGCCGCATCGGTGTTGAACGAGAGGCGAGGAGCATGGTCGGCCATCAGCTCCGGCAGGCCCGGTTCGACCACCGGGAGATCGCCCG
>Ga0075522_10002445_pt1 | contig 13769 bp, 12 predicted proteins | sample NGEPerA_FD_74796 | JGI IMG/M metagenome (GOLD analysis project Ga0075522, IMG submission 74796) | Arctic peat soil microbial communities from the Barrow Environmental Observatory site, Barrow, Alaska, USA - NGEE PermafrostL2-A | ecosystem: Environmental > Terrestrial > Soil > Wetlands > Peat ... | reverse complement strand
GCCATCGAGACCTCCGTGGATGCCGCCGGCAGAGCCGTCGACCAGCCCGTGCAGCCCGGGCGCCGAAGAGCCCCCGCAGCCGAGCGCGGCCGCCAGGGACAACAGCACCGCCGAGGCCAGCGGTCCGGTCGGTGGTTTCCGGATTTGGTGGGGAAGGTTCCTCAAAATTGCGGGTCGGTTTTTGACCGTGAGCCTTGGGAGCCGCGTCAGAATACTCTGAGCAAGACCTGGATTTCTCTTCCGAATGCAGGACGCCCACGAAAAGGAAAAACCGGTGCCCGACTCGAAATTGATGACCTTGACCGCCAACGTGATCCGCATGCTCGCCGCCGACGGTGTGCAGAAGGCCAACTCTGGCCACCCCGGCCTCCCGATGGGGATGGCCGACGCCGCGCTGGTCTTGTGGACCAAGTTTCTCCGGTACAACCCGCAGGATCCCGAGTGGCCGAACCGCGACCGCTTCGTGCTCTCCGCCGGCCACGGATCGATGCTGCTCTACACGATGCTGCACCTGGCCGGCTACGACGTGACGATCGACGATCTGAAGTCGTTCCGACAGTGGGGAAGCCGCACGCCCGGCCATCCCGAGCACGGGATGCTTCCCGGCGTCGAGACCACCACCGGTCCTCTCGGTCAGGGTTTTGGCAACGGCATCGGAATGGCCATCGCGGCCAAGATGACCGCGGCGCGCTACGGCACCGAGGCCAAAGAGCTGCTCGCGTCGCACTTCATCTACGCCATCGTGAGCGACGGCGATCTGATGGAAGGGGTGGCCTCGGAGGCGGCCTCGCTGGCGGGGCACCTACGCCTCGGCAACCTGATCTATCTCTACGACAGCAACCGGATCACCATCGAAGGGACCACCAACCTGACGTTCTCCGAGGACGTCGCGCGGCGCTTCGAGGCCTACGGGTGGCAGACACTCACGGTGGATGGTCACGAGCGCGCGGAGGTGGAGGCCGCGATCGAGGCCGGCCGCGCCGAGACGACGCGCCCAACCCTGATCGTGACCCGCACCCACATCGGGTTCGGCTCGCCCAAGAAGCAGGACACTTCGGAGGCCCACGGCGCGCCACTCGGTAAGGAGGAGATCAAGGCCACCAAGCGCGGGTTCGGCCTGCCGGAGGACCAGGACTTCTTCGTGCCGCCGGAGGTGACGCAGCTGTTCGCGGCGCGCGGCGAGGAGCTCAAGCGCGAGTACCGCGACTGGCAGACGCGCTTCGCGGCCTGGCGGACCAGCCACCCGGAGGAGGCGCGGCGCTGGGACGCCGCCCACAGCGGGACGATCGACGAGGCAATCCTCGAGGAGATTCGGGCGGTCGCGCCGACCGGTGCCGCCGCCACCCGGGCGCACTCCGGGAAGGTCATGCAGCGGATCGCCGAGCTGCTGCCCGAATTCGTGGGGGGCTCGGCCGATCTGCACCCCTCGACCAGCACCTATATGGCGGCCTATCCGGCCGTCGCGCCCGACGCGTTCGAAGGGCGCAACTTCCACTTCGGGATCCGCGAGCACGGCATGGGTTCGGTCCTCAACGGGATGGCGCTCTACGGCGGGTTCGTGCCGTTCGGGTCGACGTTCTTCGTCTTCACCGACTACATGCGGCCGCCCGTCCGGCTGGCGTCGATCATGCATTTGGGTGTCATCTACGTTTTCACCCACGACAGCATCTTCGTGGGCGAGGACGGGCCGACCCATCAGCCGATCGAGCACCTGGCCGCCCTGCGCGCGATTCCCGAGATCGTCGTGCTGCGGCCGGCGGACGGGAGCGAGACCGCGCTGGCTTGGACCTCGGCGCTGGCGCGCCGGCACGGTCCGACGGCGCTGATTCTGACGCGCCAGAAGCTCGAGCCGATCGAACGCGCGACGCCGCTCACCGCGCAGGCCTTCGCGCAGGGCGGGTATGTGGCCGTCAAGGAGTCGGGCAGCCGGGTCGACCTGACGTTGGTGGCGACCGGCTCCGAGGTGCAGGTGGCCATCGCTGCCCGGAAGCTCCTCGAGCCGGCGCTGTCGGTGCGGGTGGTCTCCATGCCGGGGCGCGAGCTCTACGCGGCGCAGCCGGCCGCCGTGCGCAACGACATCGTGCCGGCGGGTGCGCCGGTGGTGGTGGTCGAGGCGGGCATCCAGCAGGGGTGGGGCGATGTCTTTCGCCAGCCGATGCTGTTCCTGGGGATGAATCGCTTCGGCGCCTCGGCGCCCAACGAGGCGCTGGCCGAGCACTTCGGGTTCACCGGCCCGGCGGTCGCCACCAAGGTTCGGGCCTGGTTGCCGACCGCGGTGGCCACGGGGACGCGCTGACATGGCGCCGCTCTCGGGCCTCGACGCGATCCGCGCGCTCTACGACTTCGCGGGCCGCACGGCGGTGGTCACCGGTGGAACCGGGGTGCTGGGCAGCGAGATGGCGCGCGCGCTGGCGGGCTGCCAGGCCAACGTCGTGCTGCTGGGTCGCAACGTCGCGCGCGCCGAAGAGGTGATCGCGACGTTTCCGAAAGTCGCGGGCGCGGCGGTTCCCCGACACCTGGCGCTCGAGGCCGACGTGCTCGATCGGCCGGCGCTGGAAGAGGCCGCGGGGGTCGTGCTGCGCGAGCATGGCAGGATCGACTTCCTGATCAACGGGGCGGGCGGCAACGATCCCAAGGCCACCACCAACCCGGATCAGCGCTTCTTCGATCTGCCGCTGGCGGCACTGCAGACCGTCACCAACCTGAACCTGCTCGGCACCATCCTGCCCAGTCAGGTCTTCGGGCGGCCGATGGCCGAGCGCAAGGAGGGGGTGGTCCTCAACGTCTCGTCGGTCAACGCCTCGCGCCCGCTGACCCGCATCGCGGCCTACTCGGCCAGTAAGGCGGCCATCAGCAACTTCACGCAATGGCTGGCGATCCACCTGGCGCAGGAGTACTCACCGAACATCCGGGTCAACGCGATCATGCCGGGCTTCTTTCTCACCGAGCAAAACCGCTTCTTGCTCACCGACCAGGAGACCGGCGCGCTCACAGCCCGCGGGAAGAAGATCATGGAGCACACGCCGGCGGGACGCTTCGGGACGCCCGAAGATCTATCGGGCGCGCTGCTTTGGCTGCTATCGCCGGCCTCGAAGTTCGTGACCGGGGCGGTCATCCCGGTCGACGGCGGCTTCACCGCTTACTCCGGGGTGTGAGCATGGTCGGCGCGGGAGAAAAAGGGGCCAAGCTCGACGAAGCCACCGTCCGCGCGCTCTGCGCGGGCGAGATCGCCAAGTGGGGCCTACGCGGCAAACGGGTGCTGGCCATCGTGCCGGATCACACCCGCACCGCGCCCATCGGTTTGATGTTTCGCGTGCTGCACGAGGAGCTGTCGGCGGTCGGCGCGGCGGCCTTCGACGTCCTCATCGCGCTCGGGACGCACCCGCCGATGACCGAGGAGGCCATCCATCAGCGTCTCGGCATCACGGCCGCTGAGCGGGCCGGCAAATATGCCCGCACCAAGCTCTTCAACCACCACTGGAACGATCCCGCCCAGCTGGTTTCGATCGGAACGATTACCGAGGACGAGGTGGAGGCCATCTCGGGCGGCCGGATGCGTGAGCGGGTCGACGTCACCATCAACAAGCTGGTGCTCGACTACGATCTCTTGCTGATCGTCGGGCCGACCTTCCCGCACGAGGTGGTCGGCTTCTCGGGCGGCAACAAGTACCTCTTCCCCGGCATCTCCGGCCAGGAGGTGCTCGACATGTTCCACTGGCTGGGAGCCCTCATCACCAACCCGTCGATCATCGGGACGAAATACACGCCGGTGCGCGCGGTGGTCGACAAGGCCGCCTCGCTGGTGCCGACCGCGCGCAAGTGCATCAGCCTGGTGGTCGAGGGGCAGGAGCTGGCCGGCCTGTTCATCGGCTCGCCCGAGGAGGCCTGGGAGGCCGCTTCGGCGCTCTCGAACCAGCTTCACATCGTCTACAAGGATCACGCCTACGACAGCGTGCTGTCCTGCGCGCCGGCCATGTACGACGAGCTGTGGGTGGGCGGCAAGTGCGCCTACAAGCTGGAGCCGGTGGTGGCCGACGGCGGCGAGCTCATCATCTATGCGCCGCACATCCACGAGATCTCGATCGTACACGGCGCGCTCATCCGCGAGATCGGCTACCACGTGCGGGACTACTTCGTGAAGCAGCCGGGTCGGTTCAGGCACGTGCCGCGCGGCGTGCTGGCGCACTCGACCCACGTCAAAGGGATCGGGACCTTCGAAGCGGGTGTCGAATCGCCGCGCATCACGGTGACGTTGGCGACCGGGATTTCCGAGGCGGAGTGCCGCGCGGTCAACCTCGGCTACCGCGACTTCCGCCAGATCGACGCCCAGGTCGACGATTGGAAAGGACGCGAGGCCGAAGGGCGCCTCTACGTCCCCAAGGCCGGCGAGACGCTTTATCGCTTGAAGAACGATCCGTTCACGATTACCAGGAGCAGAGCATGACCGGTCTCGATATCCGCCCCGCGGGAGGTCTCGATTTTCTCAGCCTGGGCGCGCTCGTGCATCGCCTCGACACCGGAATCGTGCCGGTTCGCAAGGCCACCCGCTGCGACATCCACGTCAGCGGCGGCGAGTTCAACGTCGCGGCCAACCTCTCCGACTGCTTCGGCCTCCAGACCGGCGTCGTGAGCGCCATGGTCGAGTACCCGATCGGCGACCTCATCGCCGAGCGGGTTCGCGCCATGGGCGTCAAACCCTTCTACAAGCGCTTCGCGCACAACGGCGTGAACGGCCCCAACATGGCCACGGTTTACAGCGATCGCGGCCTCGGCGTGCGGGCGCCGGTGGTCTTCTACAACCGGGCCAACGAAGCGGCCGCGCAGCTGCGCAGCGGCGACTTCAACTGGAAGGCCATCTTCGACGGCGGCGTCCGCTGGTTTCACAGCGGCGGCATCTTTGCGGCGCTCTCCGAGACCACCGGCGAGCTCATCATCGAGGGGATGAAGGCCGCCAAGGCGGCCGGCGCCATCACCAGCTTCGATCTCAACTTCCGCGAGAAGCTCTGGAACATCTGGGGCGGCCAGCAAAAGGCGGTCGACGTGGTCGATCGGATCGTCAAGCACGTCGACGTCCTGGTCGGCAACGAGGAGGATCTCCAGAAGGGCCTGGGGATCCCCGGGCCCGAGGTGGCCTCCAAGTCCAAGCTCGACCCGAGCGCCTTCTTCGGCATGATCGACAAGGTGGTCGCCAAACACCCGCACGTGAAGATCGTTGCCACCACGCTGCGCGAGGTGCACTCGACCAGCCGCCACGGCTGGAGCGCGGTGGCCTGGGTGAGCGGCCAGACCTACGCTGCGCCGACCGCCGAGCTCGACGTGCACGATCGGGTGGGCGGCGGCGATGGCTTCGCGGCGGGCTTCGTCTACGGGCTGCTCTCGGGCGAGTCGCCCGAGCAGGCGGTGCGCCTGGGCTGGGCGCACGGCGCGCTGCTCACCACCTTCCCTGGCGACACGACCATGGCCACTCTCAAAGAGGTGCGGGCGTTCGCCAAGGGTGGCTCGGCGCGCATCCAGCGATAGATTCCAGGAACACCTCGGGACAAAAAGGACAAAGACCAGATATGGACAAGGCGGACATCGGACTCGTTGGGCTGGCCGTGATGGGCGAGAACCTGATCCTCAACATGGAGAGCCGCGGGTACACCGTGGCGGTCTTCAACCGGACGATCGACAAGGTCGACAAGTTCATGGCCGGACGGGCCAAGGGCAAGAAGATCGTCGGCACCCACAAGCTCAGCGAGCTGGTGGCCTCGCTCAAGACGCCGCGCAAGGTGATGTTGATGGTCAAGGCCGGCCAGGCGATCGACGATCTGATCGGCGAGCTCACCCCGTTATTGGAAAAGGGAGACATCGTCATCGATGGCGGCAACTCGCACTTCCCGGACACCATCCGCCGCACCAAGGCCCTGGAAGAAAAAGGCTTCCTCTACATCGGCACCGGCGTCTCGGGCGGCGAAGAGGGGGCGCTGCTCGGCCCGTCGATCATGCCGGGCGGCTCGCGCGCGGCCTGGCCGGCGGTGAAACCAATCTTTCAGGCCATCGCGGCCAAGGTCGAGGACGGTACGCCTTGCTGCGACTGGGTGGGCGACAACGGCGCCGGCCACTTCGTGAAGATGGTCCACAACGGCATCGAGTACGGCGACATGCAGCTCATCTGCGAGTCGTACCAGATGATGAAAGAGCTGCTCGGCATGTCGGCCGACGAGATGCACGAGGTCTTCAAGGTCTGGAACACGGGCGACCTCGACAGCTTCCTGATCGAGATCACCCGCGACATCCTGGCCTTCAAGGACACCGACGGGACGCCGATGGTCGACAAGATCCTCGACACCGCTGGGCAAAAAGGCACCGGCAAGTGGACCAGCGTCACGGCCATGGATCTGGGCATGCCGCTCACCCTGATCAGCGAAGCGGTCTATGCGCGCTGCCTGTCGGCCACCAAGGACGAGCGGGTGGCGGCCTCCAAGATCCTGCGCGGGCCGACCGCCAAGTTCACCGGCGATCGGAGGGCCTTCGTCGCCGATCTCGAAAAGGCACTCTACTGCTCGAAGGTCATCTCTTACGCGCAGGGCTACGAGATGATGCGGGCGGCGGCGGGCGAGTACAAATGGGACCTCAGCTACGGCGGCATCGCGCTGCTCTGGCGGGGCGGCTGCATCATCCGCTCGACCTTCCTCGGCAAGATCAAGGAGGCCTACGACAAGGACCCCGGCCTTTCGAACCTGCTGCTGGCGCCCTTCTTCAGGGAGAAGATCGAGGCGGCGCAGGAGAGCTGGCGTCGGGTGGTGGCCACCGCGGCCACCTACGGGGTCTGGATCCCGGCCCACGCGACCGCGCTCACTTACTTCGACGGTTTTCGCAACGGGCGGCTGCCGGCCAACCTGCTGCAGGCGCAGCGCGACTACTTCGGCGCGCACATGTACGAGCGGATCGATCAGCCGCGCGGCAAGTTCTTTCACACCAACTGGACCGGCCGCGGTGGCACCACCTCGTCGTCCGCCTACATCGTCTGAGGGCGCCAGCATGAAAATCGAGAAGTACTCCATCGGGGTCGGGGATCGCTTCGGCAAGGAAGGCGTCGCGCAGCTCGGCGCCATCCAGCAGGCCGAGCGGGCCGGCGTGGTGGTGGCGCCGGTCTGGAACAAGTCGTTCCGCGAGCACTCGCTCATCGGGACCAAGCCCGATGACGTCCGGGTCGAGGCCGACGACGCCGTGAAGCGCGCCGGCTGGAAGCACGGCTACTACGTCGACGCCGACCACATCGGCCTCAAGAACGTCGACGGTTTCCTGGCCGCCAGCGACTTTTACACGCTGGACGTGGCCGACTTCATCGGGCACCCGCCCGACGACGCCGCGCTCCAGGCCTTCGTGCGCGACATGGCCCCATTTCGCGGCACCCTGCGCATTCCGGGCGTCGACGCCAGCTTCGAGGTGACCGACGCCGTCCTCGAGAAGATCGGCCGCACCTACCTCTACGCGGTCATGGAAGCCGGGCGGACCTACCGCCACATCCTGGCCGCCAAAGGGGAGGGGAACTTCATCCCCGAGGTCTCCACCGACGAGGCGACCGAGCCGCAACTCCCGTTCGAGCTCTACTTCATCCTGGCCGCGCTGGCGCGCGAGAAGATCCCGGTGCAGACCATCGCGCCGAAGTTCTCCGGCAAGTTCCTCAAGGGGATCGACTATGTGGGCGATCTGAAGGTCTTCGCGCGCGAGTTCGAGGACGATCTGGCGGTGGTCAAGCACGCCATCGGCGTCTTCGGCCTACCGGCCTCGCTCAAGGTGAGCGTCCACACCGGCAGCGACAAGTTCTCGCTCTACCCGATCATGCGGCGGGCGCTGCAGAAGCAGGGGGCGGGCCTGCACCTCAAGACCGCCGGCACCAACTGGCTGGAAGAGGTGATCGGCGTCGCGCTCTGCAGCCCGACCGGGCTGGCGGTGGCCAAAAAGATCTACCTGCAGGCGCTCCCGCGCTTCGACGAGCTCTGCAAGCCCTACGCGACGGTGGTCGAGATCGACCGGGCCCAGCTGCCGCCGGCTGCGACCGTCGAAAAATGGAGCGCCGAGGACTTCGTGACCCGCTTGCGGCACGACCAGGCCCAGCCGGCCTACGACCGGAATCTGCGCCAGTTGGTGCACGTCGCCTTCCGGGTGGCCGCCGAGATGGGGGCGGAATGGACCGACGCTCTGGTCGCCGCCCGAGAGACCGCCGGCCGCTGCGTCCAGGAGAATCTCTTCGAGCGCCACATTCGCCCGCTGTTTCTGGGCGCGTAGGCGTTAACTTACCGAGATGACCGCACCGCGTTCGGACGCGTTCGTCTTCTTCGGGGCGAGCGGAGACCTCGCCTACAAAAAAATCTTCCCCGCCCTCTACGCGATGACGCGCCGGGGGCACCTCGAGATGCCGGTCATCGGCGTCGCGCGCTCGGAGTGGACGCTGGCGCAGTTTCACCAGCGCGCCCACGAGAGCCTGGAAAAGCACGGCAACGGCCCGATCGACGAGGCGATCTTCCAGAAGCTGGCCGGGCGGCTGCGCTATGTCTGCGGCGAGTATTCGGACGCCACGACCTATCGGGCGATCCACAAGGAGCTGGGCGACGCAAAACGCCCGACACATTACCTGGCCATTCCGCCCAGCGTCTTCGGCACGGTGGTCGAGGGCCTGGGCGCGTCGGGCTGTGCGGAGAACGCCCGGCTGGTGGTGGAAAAGCCCTTCGGCCGCGATCTTCCCTCGGCGCAGGCCCTGAACAAGACGCTGCACAAGATCTTCGACGAATCGGCGATCTTCCGCATCGACCACTACCTGGGCAAGGAGTCGGTGCAGAACCTGCTGATGTTCCGTTTCGCCAACACGTTCCTGGAACCGATCTGGAACCAGAACTACGTCGAGAGCGTTCAGATCACGATGGCCGAGGACTTCGGCGTCCAGGGACGCGGGCGCTTCTACGAAGAGTCGGGCGCCATCCGAGACGTGGTCCAGAACCACATGCTGCAGGTGGTGGCCATCTTGGCCATGGAGCCGCCGCTGTCGACTTATACCGAATCGATCCGTGACGAGCAGGTGAAGGTCTTCCGCGCCATCCGCCCGCTCAGCCCGGAGGATCTGGTGCGCGGGCAGTTCACGGGCTACCGGCAGGAAGAGGGGGTGGCGGCCGATTCGACGGTCGAGACCTTCGCGGCGGTGCGGCTGCACATCGATTCTTGGCGCTGGGACGGGGTGCCGTTTTTCATCCGGGCCGGCAAGTGCCTGCCGCTCTCGGCCACCGAGGTGCTGGTCAGCCTCAAGCGTCCACCGCTGCGGCGGGTGGGTCCGGAAGAGACCAACCACCTGCGGTTTCGCTTGAGCCCGGAGGTGATCATCGCGCTCGGGGCCCGCATCAAGAAGACCGGCGAGCAGATGGTCTCCGAGCCCACCGAGCTCAAGATGGTGCATCAGTCCGACCCCGAGGAGATGGAGGCCTACGAGCGGCTGTTGGGCGACGCGATGGCCGGAGACGCCACGCTCTTCGCTCGGCAGGATAGCGTCGAGGCGGCCTGGGGAATCGTCGAGCCGATCCTGGGTGGCTCGACGGCGGTGCACGAGTACGAGCCTGGAACCTGGGGACCCGCCGACGCGACCCGCTTGACGGCGGACGTGGGAGGCTGGCACGAGCCGACGCCATGAGCGCGGGGGCGACCAACGATCCGGGCGTGGCGGCGGCGGCCGCCCACGCGGTGGAGCTGGTGCCGGCCGGTGCCAAGGTGGGGCTCGGCTCGGGCCGCGCGGCGTCGGCCTTCATCGCCGAGCTGGGCGCCCGGAGGCGGCGCGGCTTCTCGGTGGTGGGCGTGCCGACCTCGGAGGCCTCGGCGGCGCTGGCCCGTTCGTTCGGCATCCCGCTCATCGAGATCACCGAAGACGTCGAGCTGGATCTGATCGTCGATGGTGCCGACGAGGTGACACCCACCTTGGACTTGGTAAAGGGGCTCGGCGCCGCCTTCGTGCGGGAGCGGATCGTGACGGCCGCCGCGCGCCGTCAGGTGATCCTGGTAGGCCCGGAGAAGTTGGTGCCCGCGCTCTTCACGACGGGCGGATTTCCGGTCGAGGTGATCCCGCTGGCGGGGGGGCTGGCGACACGGCACCTCAAGGCGCTGGGCGCCGTCCCGACGGTGCGGCTCGAGGGTGGGGCGCCGCTCCGCTCGGTCAACGGCAACCTGATCTTCGACTGCGCGGTCGCCGCGCCGATGGCCGACGGCGGGGCCGTGCGCGCACTCCAGGCCGCTGTGCGTGCCATCCCCGGGGTGGTCGACACGGGGCTCTTCCTGGGGACGGCCGAGCGGGTGCTGGTCGGTTACGGCGATGGGCGGGTAGAGGTCCTCACCAGACCGGGGCATCCGTGAGCGACCCGGCGCGCGACCAGAAGGTCGTCTTCCTCTTCGACGTCGACAACACGCTGCTCGACAACGATCGCGTGATCGTCGATCTGCGCCGCTACCTCACGCGCGAAGTGGGCGCCGGGCGCGCCGACCTCTACTTCAAGATCTTCGAGGACCTGCGGACCGAGCTGGGCTATTCCGACTACCTGGGCGCGCTGCAGCGCTACCGGGTCCTTCACCCGCGCGATCCGCACCTGCTGTCGGTGTCGTCGTTCCTGATCAACTACCCCTTCGCCAACCGCCTGTTCCCGTGTGCGCTGGATGCCGTCGACCACTTGGGCGCCTATGGCCAGACGGTGATCCTCTCGGACGGCGACGTGGTCTTCCAGCCCCGCAAGGTCGAGCGATCCGGCCTGTTCGACACCGTTTCCGGACGGGTGCTGATCTACATCCACAAAGAGCGCGAGCTCGACGACGTCGGGCGCCGCTTTCCGGCCGATCATTACGTGCTGGTCGACGACAAGATCCGGGTTCTCACCGAGGTGAAGAAGGTCTGGGGCGCGCGGCTGACCACGATCTTTCCGCGCCAAGGTCACTACGCGCTGGCGCCAGACGTGGCGGGCTATCCGGCGCCCGACCTGACGATCGAGCGCATCGGCGATCTGTGCGACTACGATCTGGCTCAGCTCCTGGCGCTCAGTCGGAAATAGTCGCGCCTCACGGAAACCCCAGCGAGGCGCCGATCGCGGCGCCCAGCCACAGCAGCGGCGTGCGGCCGAGGACGCCGCGCGGCAAGGCGAATACCTGCGGCGGGCTCGGCACCAGCTCGCCGTCGATGGCGATGAACGGCGCCAGGCGGCCGCGGGTGGCCAGCCGGAGGCCGGCGCCGGCGCGCGCGCCGATCTCCAGCGACGTTCCGCCGCTCGGATTGGCGAGAGAGAGCGACCGTTCCGAAAGCAGCGCCAAGCCCAGTCCGAGCTCGGCAAAGGGCTGCAGCCGCTGCCCACCGAGCTGGGCGCGCAGACCGACGTCGACCGGCAGCCGCCACTGGCGCAAGCGCACACCGCTGACGGTGAAATCCGACGGGGCCAGGGCCGCCGTGCCCGCCACCAGCGCCAGGCGCCCCCGCCCAAATGCGGCCCGCAACGCCAGGCCGCCCATCGCCGAGACATCGCCCGAGCCGATCCCGAGCTGGCCCGCGGCCGCCAGCTCCAGCCGCGCCGCCGGGCGCGCCGGCGGGATGGGAAGCGTCGCCGGCGTCGGGGTGCGCGGTTGTGGCGGCGGCTCGATCGAGAGTTCGGCCGGGTCGATGGCCAGCGCGACGAACACCGCCGCGATGCGCGCGCGGTAGGCACAGTCGCGGGTCTCGTCCCGGTATTCACGTACCCGCCCGGCCGCGACGATCCGATACGGGACGCCCAGATCGAAGATCTGCACCACCGGGCCGCGGGCGCCGGTCACCGCCCGCAAACGCGCGTCGAGCCGATCGCGCGGCACCAGGGTCCCCAACTCGGCCCACACGGCGTCGGGGCGGGGGCAGAGGCTGGGACCGCCAAACATCGAGTCGCGGTCGCCGCCGGGCGGTGAACCTCCGGGCTCGGGTGTCTCGGCCGCGGACGAGGCGGCTGGCGCTGGCGCCGGTGTGGTGGCCGTTCCGTCGCTGGGCCCCTCGCTGGCCAGGGCCGTCGCAGAGGTCAAGATGACCAAGATGGCCCAGCCGCAGAGCGCGATCGCCAGGCGGGCATCCGCGGGAACCGCTTCACGCACCTGGTCACGATATCCGAACGGATGCCGATTGGGCGAGACGTTCCCCCACCGCCCGGCCGGAGTCGGGTAGAATGTATGTCTCCATGAAGGTCTTGGCGTCAGCCCGCCCTTCCCGGATCGCGGCGGAAATTGCGTCGCGAGACGAGCAAAATGGGGACTTTCGATCCATCTACGACACCTGGTTCGAGGATGTCTCGCGCTGGATTCGTGCGCTCGGCGGTCCAGAGGCCGATCGCGACGACATCGTGCAGGAGGTCTTCCTGGTCGTGCGGCGGCGCCTCTCCGCCTTCGACGGCGCCAACCCGGCCGGCTGGCTCTATCGGATCACACGGCGCCAGGTGCGCGACTTCCGGCGCCGCACCTGGGTCAAGCACATCTTCAACAAACGTCGGGTCGACGATCTGGACGCGCTCGAGCACGCCGGGACCGGCGCGGCGGTTCTGCTGGAGCGCAAAGAGGAGCAGCGCATCTTGCACCTGATCCTGGGCAAGATGCGCGAAGAGCGCCGGAGCGCCTTCGTGCTGTTCGAGATCGAAGGCCTCTCGGGCGACGAGATCGCTCGCATCCAGAACGTTCCGACCAACACGGTTTGGTCGCGGCTGTATCACGCGCGCAAGGAGTTCTTCGCGCTGGCGGCCAAGTATCGAAAGAGCCAACGGCCATGACGGGCCGACGGCCATGACAATCGACGGCCGAGAGCCTTCGCGGCTGGTCGAGGATTCGGACGCCGAGGGCGGCGACGGCGCCTGGGCGGTCGGCCTGCTGCGCTCGGTGACGCCGTATCGGGCCCCGGCCGGACGCAAGCAGCGCGTGAAGCTGAGCCTGGGACAATCCGCGCCCCATCGGGCCCCGGCGTTCCTGCGCCCGGCGATCGTCGCGGGCATGCTGATCGGATGCGGCGCCTTCGCCAGCGCGGCGCTGGGGCATTGGCCCGCTTGGATCGCGCGGGCGTATGACCATTGGGTGACGCCCGCCCTGGTGGTGGCGGCCGCTCCCGTGGCGGAGGCGCGGCGACATGCCCATGGCTTGCGGATAGCCGAAGCGTCGCCCCCCGCCGTGCCGGCGGTCGCGATCGCCGCCGCCGAGCCGCCCGCGATCGCCCCCATGGTGGCGCCCGCGCCAACCCGCGAGCCGTCGCCCTTGCGCGCGCACCACGTCCTTGCCTCGCCGGCCGCCAGAGAGGGTACTTCCGCCGTGCTGGAGGCGATGCGCGCGCTTCGCCTCGATCACGACCCCGTGCGGGCCCGGGTTCTCCTCGACCGGTATCTCGAGCGACACCCGGGCGGCGCCCTCGCGGAAGAGGCCCTGGCCATGTCGATCGAGGCCGCCGTGGCCCACCACGACCCGGATGCCGCGGCGCTCGGGGCCCGTTATTTGAGGCTTTACCCGAGCGGGCCGTTCCACAGTTTGGCCGGTCAGACCCAACGCTGACGATTTTTTGAAGGTCGGCCCGTTGCCGGCCCCTCTGGTCGACGAAGAACTGCGCCCTTGGTGTCGGGCGCTTGCCGTGGGGCCGGGGCTGGTCACGCACCGTTCGTCCAATCCCTTACGGAGGAATCATGAAGGCACGCTGGGCGTTCCCTATGCTCCTGAGCTTCGCGATCGGCGCTTGTGCCACCCCCGATTCGGCCGACGAGGACGCGGGCGGG
>Ga0075522_10002444_pt1 | contig 13775 bp, 26 predicted proteins | sample NGEPerA_FD_74796 | JGI IMG/M metagenome (GOLD analysis project Ga0075522, IMG submission 74796) | Arctic peat soil microbial communities from the Barrow Environmental Observatory site, Barrow, Alaska, USA - NGEE PermafrostL2-A | ecosystem: Environmental > Terrestrial > Soil > Wetlands > Peat ... | reverse complement strand
CGCCCGAGACGCATCGCCAACTCGCGGCTTTTCCGGAAAATTCCCTGGTTCGACTGACGGCGGCGAAGATCCCGGCGTCGCTTGCCAAGGGTGGGCCGATTTCGTTCGGTGGCACGGGCGTGCGTGACGTCACGGCGATTCTCTATCGGGCGATTCTCTTGCCCCTGGCCGATGATGGCGAGACCATCGATTGCTTCGTCGGCGCGATCAATTTCCGCGACATCTCCGCGGTCCAGGAATATGCGGAGGAACCCACCGCGCCGCCACCGACGGCGGCGGACCGCGTCGAATCCTACATCGCCTTTTCGAGCCGCCGCGTCACCTTCGCGCCATCGGTCGCGAAGAAGCCGATGCTGGTCACCATTAAGTAGGACGAATCGTCAGGCGGCGGCTTCCGCGGTCTCGGTTTCCTCGACCGTCTGCTTGGGCCCGGAATCGAGCCCCTTGGCATCGGGATCGCGATCCACCAATTCGATGACCGCCATGGCCGCCGCATCGCCATAGCGGAACCCCGCCTTCAGAATCCGCGTATAGCCGCCGGCGCGATTGGCATAGCGTTCGGCCAGCGTGGTCAGCACCTTGTCGGCGATCTTGGCGTCCTGCAGATCCGCGATCAAGCGGCGGCGCGCCGCGAGGCCGCCATGCTTGCCGGTGGTGATCATGCGCTCCACCACCGGGCGCAAATCCTTCGCCTTGGGCAGGGTGGTGGTGATCTGCTCATGCTTCAGCAGCGCATGGCACAGAGTCTCGAACATCGCCTTGCGGTGGGCCGAGCTGCGGCTGAAGCTGCGGCCATTCATACGGTGACGCATAACGAACTCCCCGACGGCGTGGTCTTAGTACGGTTCCTCGAGGCGCTTCGCCAGTTCCTCGATATTTTCCGGCGGCCAGTTGGGAATCTCCATGCCAAGATGGAGGCCCATTTGCGCCAGTACTTCCTTGATCTCGTTCAGCGACTTGCGGCCGAAATTCGGCGTCCGCAGCATCTCCGGCTCGGTCTTCTGCACCAGATCGCCGATATAGACGATGTTGTCGTTCTTCAGGCAATTGGCCGAACGGACCGACAATTCGAGCTCGTCCACTTTGCGCAGGAGGTTTTTGTTGAACGGCAGCTCGCTCGGCCGTTCCTCGGAACTCGCGGCACGCGGCTCGTCGAAATTGATGAAGAGCTGAAGCTGGTCCTGCAGGATGCGGGCCCCCAGCGCCACCGCGTCTTCCGGCGTCACCGCGCCGTTGGTCTCGATGTACATCGACAGCTTGTCGTAATCGGTGCGCTGGCCGACGCGGGTATTATCCACCTTGTAACTGATCTTGCGCACCGGGCTGTACAGCGCATCGACCGGTATGAGACCGATCGGCGCATCCTCGGCGCGATTGTCGGTCGCCGGCTTGTAGCCGGTCCCGGCATCGACCGTCAGCTCCATCGTGATCTTGGCGCCGGTATCGAGCGTACAGATCAGATGTTCGGGATTCAGAATCTCGATATCGTGACCAGTCTCGATGGCGCCGGCGCGCACTTCGCCGGGGCCATTGGTCTTGAGGCGCATGCGCTTCGGCCCCTCGCCATGCATGCGCAGCGCGACGCCCTTCAGATTGAGGACAATGTCGGTGACGTCTTCCAGCACGCCCGGAATCGAGGAAAATTCATGCAGTACGCCCTCGATCTGCACCGAGACGATGGCGGCGCCCTGTAGCGACGACATCAGCACGCGGCGCAGCGCGTTGCCAAGCGTCAGGCCGAAGCCGCGCTCCAACGGCTCCGCCACCACGGTGGCGACGCGGTGCGGATCGTCGCCCGGCTCGACGGCGAGCTGCTTTGGTTTGATGAGATTTTGCCAGTTCTTTTGAATCACGGGATAGCGACCTCTTGTCCGTAGGCCCGGGCGGATAGCGCCACAGGACGAAGCCGGCTCAAATGCCGGCTATTCGGTTTATATATCGTGGCTCAAACCCGGCGCCGCTTGGGCGGCCGGCAGCCATTATGCGGAATCGCGGTCACATCCCGGATCGACGTCACGGTGAAGCCGACGGCCTGCAGCGCGCGCAGCGCCGATTCGCGGCCCGATCCCGGCCCCTTGACCTCGACCTCGATGGTGCGCATGCCATGTTCCATTGCCTTGCGGCCGGCATCCTCGGCGGCGACCTGGGCAGCATAGGGCGTCGATTTCCGCGACCCCTTGAAGCCCTTGGTGCCGGACGACGACCAGGCAATGGTGTTGCCCTGCGCGTCGGTGATGGTGATCATTGTATTGTTGAAGGTGGCGTTCACATGCGCCACGCCGGAAGTGATGTTCTTCCGTTCGCGCCGTTTGACGCGCTGTCCCTGAGCGGGCTTCGCCATGATGCTTCCCTGTATCCGAGTCTATCGCCAGGAACCGGCTATTTCGTCGCCATTTTCTTACCGGCAATCGGCCGCGCCGGACCCTTGCGGGTGCGCGCATTAGTATGCGTGCGCTGGCCGCGAACCGGCAGGCCTTTGCGATGCCGTAAGCCGCGATAGCAGCCGAGATCGGTCAGCCGCTTGATGTTCATTGCCACCTGGCGTCGCAGATCGCCTTCGACGGTATATTCGCGATCGATCACCTCACGAATTCGCAATACCTCGTCGTCGGTCAGTTCATGAACGCGCCGGGCATCGGGAATGCTGAGTTCCTGGCAAATTTTATCCGCGGATGTGCGTCCGATGCCGTGAATATAGGTCAGGCCGATCGGAACACGTTTTTGATTGGGAATGTTGACGCCAGCAATACGCGCCACTTGCGTCTCTCCATGCGTGGGGGCGGGCGAGAAGTTCTACTTCATGCCGAAGGGGCGGAATATAACAATCACCGGCGCGGAGTCAACCCGTCGTTCAACCGCGAAGTTCCGCCAGAACCGATTCGATCTGTCGCGTGACATCATCGATGTCGGCCATGCCATCGATCTGAGTCAGGATGCCTTTGCCGCGGTAATAAGGCAGGATCGGCGCCGTCTGCCGACGATAGGCATCGAGCCGGGTCTTCACCGCCTCGGGCTTGTCGTCGGCGCGGCGCACAAAATCCTTGCTGCCGCAGACATCGCACACCCCTTCTTGTTTCGGGTGGTGGTTGCGGTCGTGATAGGAGGCGCCGCATTTGGCGCAGGTGAAGCGGCCAGCCAGGCGATCGACCAGCGCCGTCTCGTCGACGGTCATCTCAATCACGCGGTCGAGCTTAAGTCCCTTATGCGCGAGCATGGTATCGAGCGCCTCGGCCTGTGGCACGGTGCGCGGAAATCCATCGAGGATGAAGCCCTTGCCGGCGCCGCCGATGCGATTCGCGATCAGCGCGATCATGATGTCGTCGGAAACGAGATTGCCGGCATCCATGATCGTCTGGACACGGCGGCCAAGTTCGCTGCCCGAGGCGCGCTCGGCCCGCAGCATGTCGCCCGTCGCGAGCTGAACCAGACCGTATTTCTCCTGCAGCCGTTTCGCCTGGGTGCCTTTCCCGGCCCCGGGCGGCCCCAGCAGAATGATGTTCAACCGCGTTTCCCCCGCAGCTTCGATTTTTTGATCAGGCCTTCATATTGATGAGCGAGGAGATGTGACTGGATCTGCGCCACGGTGTCCATGGTGACGCTGACCACGATGAGGATGCTGGTGCCGCCGAAATAGAACGGCAGCGAGTAGCGCGAAATCAGGATTTCCGGTAGCACGCAGACCGCCGCCAGATAGATGGCGCCGACCACGGTAAGGCGCGTCAGGACGTAATCGAGATAATCCGCGGTCGATTTGCCGGGCCGGATGCCGGGCAGGAACCCGCCATATTTCCGCAGATTGTCCGCCGTCTCGCCCGGGTTGAACACGATAGCCGTATAGAAGAAGGCGAAGAAGATGACGAGCGCGACATAAATCGCGAGATAGGCCGGCTGGCCTCGCCCTAGATAGAGCGTGAACCAGGACATCCAGCCGCTGGTCGAATCGGGGCTGAAGCCGGCCAGCGTCGCCGGCAGCAGCAGCAGCGACGAGGCGAAGATCGGCGGAATGACGCCCGACGTATTGAGTTTCAGCGGCAAATGCGAGCTATCGCCGCCAAAGACCTTGTTGCCGACTTGTCGCTTGGGATATTGGACCAGCAGGCGACGCTGGGCGCGCTCCATGAAGACGATAAACGCGATCACCGCCACCGATCCGACCAGGAAAGCGATGACGAAAAACGGCGACAGCGCGCCGGTGCGGCTCAATTCCAGGAGCTGGGCCAGCGCCGACGGCACGCGCGCCACGATCCCGGCCATGATGATCAGCGAAATGCCGTTGCCGACGCCGCGCGCGGTGATCTGCTCGCCCAGCCACATCAGGAACACGGTGCCGCCGGTCAGCGTGATGACCGTGGTCAGGCGGAAGAAATAGCCGGGATCGATGACCGCCGAGCCGCCATCGCCGCGCAGCCCCTCAAGGCCAACCGCGATGCCATAGGCCTGCACCATCGCCAGGACCACCGTGCCATAGCGCGTGTACTGGTTCATTTTCTTGCGGCCCGATTCGCCCTCTTTCTTGAGGGCCTCGAGCTGCGGCGAGACCGCCGTCAGAAGCTGAACGATGATCGACGCGGAGATGTACGGCATGATGTTGAGGGCGAAGATCGTCATGCGCGATAGCGCGCCGCCCGAAAACATATCGAACATGCCGAGAATGCCGCCGGCATTGCGCGAGAACACTTCTTGCAGGATTTGCGGATCGATGCCGGGCAGCGGAATGTACGTTCCCAGCCGGTAGATCACCAGCGCGCCCAACGTAAACCAGATTCGATTCTTGAGTTCCGTCGCCTTGGCGAACGCGGAAAAATTGATGGAGGAGGCAAGTTGCTCGGCGGCGGAAGCCATCAGCTCATCCTAAGCTAAACAGGGCCGGCGTCCGGTCCTTAAACACCCAATAAATGGTAATGGGTCACCACGAAGTACACGACGTAAATCCAGCCGAGGACACCGTCGATGATGGTCCAGACAATGGTATGGCCGGGCTGGCTCCACGAGATGACCGCCGCCAACACCATGCCGACAGCGATGCCGAGATTTCTCATCGGGCCGTTTCCTCGGGTTCTTTTTTTGCGGCCGGCGCGGTCACGGTGACCGTGCCCCCAGCCTTTTCCACGGCGGCAATCGCCGCCTTCGACGCGCCCGCGACGGTGAAATTGACCGTCGCCGTCAATTCGCCCTTGGCCAACAGACGGATGCCGTCGCCGCTGCGGCGCAGCAGCCCGGCGGCGATCAGCGCCGCGCCGTCAATGGTGTCGCCAGCCTTGAACTTGCCGGCGTCGATGGCCGATTGCACCCGGCCCAGATTGACGACGTGAAAGGTCGATTGCAGCATCTTGCGGTTGAAGCCGCGCTTCGGAAGCCGGCGATGCAGCGGTGTCTGGCCGCCTTCGAAGCCGTTGATCACATAGCCCGAGCGCGCCGATTGGCCCTTGCCGCCGCGCCCGGCGGTCTTGCCCTTGCCCGAGCCGATGCCGCGGCCGATCGCCTTGAACTTATAATGGGCGCCGGGATTATCCCTGATCTCGTTGAGCTTCATGACGCTATCCTTATGACCCGCTTTCGATGCGGATCAGATGATGGACGCGCGCGATCATGCCGCGCACCGACGGCGTATCCTGCAGCGTGCTGACGCGATTGATCTTGTCGAGGCCAAGGCCCCGCAACGTCGCGCGCTGATAGGATTGACGACCGGCCCCGCTAGCGATCTGGCGCAGCGTGACGGTCTTGGCCGAACCTGTGTCGGCGTGATCGGTGTGTGGCGACCCGTGGTCGGCCTGCGTGGCGGCGGTCATAAACTGCTACTCCCGCGCGTCCGCGCCAACGTCGCGCCGGCCCAGCACGTCGCTGACCTTGCGGCCGCGGCGCGCCGCGACGCTGCGCGGGCTGGTGGAGCGACCCAATGCCTGGAACGTCGCCTTGATCATATTATGGGGATTGGAGGTGCCGACCGATTTTGCCACCACATCCTGCACGCCCAGCGCCTCGAAGATGGCGCGCATCGGACCGCCGGCGATTATGCCGGTGCCTTGCGGCGCCGCGCGCATGATGACCTCGCCCGCGCCGTACTTGCCGATAATGTCGTGATGCAGCGTGCGCCCTTCGCGCAGCGGCACGCGGATCAGCGACCGCCGCGCCTGCTCGGTCGCCTTGCGGATCGCCTCCGGCACTTCACGCGCCTTGCCAGAGCCATAGCCGACCCGGCCCTTGCTGTCGCCGACCACCACCAGCGCCGCGAAACCGAAACGCCGGCCACCCTTCACCACCTTGGCAACGCGGTTGATCGAGACCAGCTTCTCGACGAACTCCGTCTCCTCGCGGTCGCGCCCCTGCCCACCACCGTCACGACGGCCGCCTTCCCGGCCTCGGCCGGAGCCGCCGCCTTCGCTGCGTCCGCGCCGGGGCCGCTGTGGGGTATCGCCTGTTGGTCCAGCCATTAAATGCCTCGTCTCAGAAAGCGAGCCCGCCTTCGCGGGCCGCGTCGGCCAGGGCTTTCACCCGGCCGTGGAACATATAGCCGCCGCGATCGAACACCACGGCACCGACACCGGCCGCCTTGGCACGCTCGGCGATCAGCTTGCCGACCGCCACCGCAGCCGCCTTGTCGGCGCCGGTCTTGAGATCGGTTTTCACGCCTTTCTCCAGGCTCGACGCGGACGCCAGGGTCGTCCCCGCGGCATCGTCGATGATTTGCGCGTAGATGTGCCGCGACGAGCGGAACACTGAGAGGCGGAGCCGGCCGTTGGCCGCCTTGCCGATGCGATGCCGCGTGCGCTTGACGCGCCGGGTGAACAGGATTTTGGATTTCTCCGACATGGCGGGCCTACTTCTTCTTGCCTTCCTTGCGGCGGACGGTTTCGGTCTCGTATTTGATGCCTTTGCCCTTATAGGGCTCGGGCTTGCGATATTCACGAATCTCGGCGGCGATCTGCCCGACCCGCTGCTTGTCCGCGCCGGTGACGCGGATCGCCGTCGGCTTCTCGCATACGATCTTGATGTCGTCCGGGATTGGGAATTGGATGTCGTGGCTGTAGCCGAGCTGCAAGACCAAGTTCTTCCCCTGCACTTGGGCGCGATAGCCGACACCGTTGATTTCGAGATTGACGGTATAGCCGACCGACACGCCGTGCATCATGTTGTTGACCAGCGCGCGCGTCGTGCCCCACTCCATGCGCGCCTGCTTGGTGTCGTTGCGCGGGCGAATCGTGACACGGCCATCGGCGACCACGGTCTCCACATCGCCGCCCAGCGGCACGTCCAGCGAGCCGAGCTTGCCCTTGGCGGACAGCCTTTGTCCGGCGATGGCGACCTGAACGCCTGGCGGAATGACCACCGGATTTTTTCCGACGCGTGACATGTTATCTCTCTCGGTCCCCGCCTAGAATACGCGGCACAGAATTTCGCCGCCGACATGGGCGGCGCGGGCCTCGTTGTCCGACATAACGCCCCGCGGCGTCGACAGAATCGAAATGCCGAGCCCGTTATAGACCCGCGGCAGATCGCCGATGCGGGAATAGACACGGCGACCGGGCTTCGAGACACGCGTGATTTCGCGAATCACCGGCTCGCCATCGACATATTTCAGCTCGATCTTGAACGCGTTGATACCAGGGCGTTCATCGGCGCGGGCATAGCCGCGGATATAGCCTTCGCGCTGAAGCACTTCCAGAACGCTGGCGCGAACCTTCGAGGCGGGCGACAGCACGCTGTCCTTGTGCGCCTGTTGTCCGTTGCGAATGCGCGTCAGCAGATCGCTTACCGGATCGGTCATCGACATTACTGTCGTCTCCTCACCAACTCGACTTGACCATGCCGGGAATCTGGCCTTGCGACGCCAAATCACGGAGCGCGATGCGCGACAATTTGAATTTTCGATAGGTTCCGCGCGGCCGCCCGGTCAACGCGCAGCGATTGCGAATCCGCGTGGCCGAACTATTGCGCGGCAATTCCGCCAGCCGGAGACGCGCGGCAAAACGCTCCTCTGGCGCCAGCGAGCGGTCTTCGGCCAGCGTCTTCAGACGCCGACGCTTCGGCGCAAAACGCTTGGTCATCGCCTCGCGCCGCAGATTCTTATTGATCGAACTGGTTTTCGCCATCGAAGTGCCTTCTCCGCCCTTAGTTGACGAACGGCATGTCGAAACCGCGCAGCAAGGCTTTTGCCTCGGCATCGGTTCGCGCCGTGGTGCAAATCACGATGTCCATGCCACGCACGGCATCGACATTGTCGTAATTGATTTCCGGAAACACGAGCTGCTCCTTGAGGCCGAGCGCGAAATTGCCCCGCCCGTCGAAACTCTTGCCCGACACGCCCCGAAAATCCCGAACCCGCGGCAGCGCGATATTCACCAGCCGGTCCAGAAATTCGTACATGCGTTCGCGGCGCAGCGTCACCTTTGCGCCGATCGGCATGTTCTCGCGCAGCTTGAAGGTCGCGATCGAGAGCTTGGCCTTGGTGATAATCGCCTTCTGGCCGGTGATGGTCGCGAGATCCTTCGCCGCCGCATCGACCTTCTTGGCGTCCTGGGTGGCTTCGCCGACGCCCATATTGACGACGATCTTGTCGAGCCGGGGAACCGCCATCGCATTATCGTAGCCGAACTCCTTCATCAGGGCCGGGCGCACGATCTTGTCGTAATGTTCTTGCAATCTGGTCATGGCCTATGCCTCAGCGATCGATGGTTTCGCCGGAGCCCCGGGCGAACCGGACCTTGCGGCCATCATCGAGAAATTTATAGCCGACGCGCGTCGGCTTATCGCTCTTGGGGTCGGAGATCGCGACATTCGAGATGTGGATCGAGCCTTCCTTTTCGACGATGCCGCCGGTCTGGCCGGGGGTTTGCTTGGTATGGCGCTTCATCATGTGCACGCCCTGCACCACGACGCGGTTCTGGTCGCGCAGCACGCGCAGCACCTCACCCGACCGGCCCTTGTCGCGGCCAGTGATGACGACGACGCGGTCGCCCTTCTTGATCTTGAATTTAGCCGCCATGGCTTACAGCACCTCGGGCGCCAGCGAGACGATTTTCATGAATTGCCGGGCGCGCAGTTCGCGCGTCACCGGCCCGAAAATGCGCGTGCCGATCGGCTCGTTCTGCGGCGAGATCAGCACCGCGGCATTGCGGTCGAAGCGAATGGAGCTGCCATCGGCGCGCCGGATTTCCTTCGCGGTACGCACGATGACGGCGCGATGGACGTCGCCCTTCTTGACGCGGCCGCGCGGAATCGCCTCCTTCACCGACACCACGATGATGTCGCCGATCACCGCATATTTCCGCTTGGAGCCGCCCAGTACCTTGATGCACTGGACCCGACGAGCGCCGGAATTGTCGGCGACATCGAGATTGGATTGCATCTGGATCATGACGCGGCGCTCGCTTCCTCGACCACTGTCCAGCGCTTGCGCTTGGAGATGGGACGGCTTTCCTCGATGCGCACGACGTCACCGACCTTGTGCGCGTTGGCTTCGTCATGCGCCGCGTATTTCTTCGAGCGCGTGATGAACTTCTTATACATCGGATGCATGACGCGACGCTCGACGCTGACGATGATCGTCTTGTCGGATTTGTCGCTGACCACGACACCCTGGAGGATTCGTTTCGGCATGTCGCTATCCCCTAGGCCCGCGCGCGCTCGGCCAGAATGGTCCGGATGCGCGCGACGTCGCGGCGCACTGCGCGTATGCGGTCGGTATTTTCCAACTGGCCGCTGGCGCGTTGAAAACGCAAATTGAAAGTCTCCTTGCCAAGCTTCTCGAGCTCGCTCTTGAGCTCGTCGACCGTCTTGGCGCGCACGTCGCCAACCTTCATGACGCGCCTCCCTCGCTCAGCCGCGTCACGATCCGGGTGCTGATCGGCAGTTTTGCCGCACCCAACAAGAACGCTTCCTTCGCCAGCGCCGCCGGCACGCCGTCCAGCTCGAACAGAATGCGGCCGGGCTTCACTCGCGCCACCCAGAATTCGGGCGAACCTTTGCCGCTGCCCATGCGCACTTCGGCCGGCTTTACCGACACCGGCACGTCCGGGAAAATTCGGATCCACACCCGCCCGACGCGACGGATGTGGCGGGTAATGGCGCGGCGCGAGGCCTCGATCTGGCGCGCGGTGACGCGTCCCGGCTCGATGGCCTTGAGGCCGAACGCGCCGAAATTCAACTCGGTGCCGCCCTTGGCGACGCCGTGAATGCGCCCCTTATGGGCCTTGCGATATTTGGTGCGTGAGGGCTGTAGCATGGGATTGCCTCTGGTTACGCCCGCGCCTGCTGCTGCTCGGCGACGCGCTTGTCCTGGGCCATCGGGTCATGCGCCATCACTTCGCCCTTGAACACCCACACCTTGACGCCGCAGGTGCCGTAGGTGGTCTTGGCTGTTCCGTAGCCGAAATCGACATCGGCGCGCAGCGTATGCAGCGGCACGCGGCCTTCGCGATACCATTCCATCCGCGCGATTTCGGCGCCGCCCAGCCGGCCGGAGCAGTTGATCCGAATGCCCAGCGCGCCGAGCCGCATCGCCGATTGCACCGCGCGCTTCATGGCGCGGCGAAAGGCGACGCGACGCTCCAATTGCTGCGCGATGCCGTCCGCGATCAGCTTGGCGTCGATCTCGGGCTTCCGAATCTCGACGATGTTGAGGCTGACCTCGCTGGTCGTCATCTTGCCGATATCGGTGCGCAGCTTTTCAATATCCGCGCCCTTCTTGCCGATGACCACGCCGGGCCGCGCCGAATGGATGGTGATGCGCGCCTTCTTGGCGGCGCGCTCGACCACGATGCGGCTGACACCGGCTTGCTGCAGCCGGCCGGTGAGGAACTTCCGCAGCTTGATGTCTTCATGAAGCAGCGCGCTGTAATCCTTGCGCGCGAACCAGCGCGAATCCCAGGTGCGATTGATGCCGAGCCGCAGCCCGATCGGATTGACTTTTTGACCCATCAGGTCTGCTCCTGCTCGCGCGCTTCTTCTTGTTCGCGAACGATGACGGTGAGATTGGCGTAGGATTTCTCGACGCGCGACGCGCGGCCACGGCCGCGGGCATGAAAGCGCTTCAGCACGAAGGCGCGGCCGACACTCGCCTCCTTGACGACCAGGCGATCAACATCGAGCTGGTGGTTGTTCTCGGCATTGGCGATCGCCGCCTGCAGCACCTTCTTGACGTCGCGGGCGATGCGGCGCTTGGAGAAGTCGAGCTCGGCCAGCGCGGCGTTCGCGCTCATGCCGCGGATCGACGTCGCCACCAGGTTGAGCTTGCGCGCGCTGATCTTGATGGCGCGGGCAAACGCCATCGCCTCGGTCTCGGTCACGCGGCGGGCATTGGCTTTCTGGCTCATCAGTCGGCCCGCTTCGCTTTCTTGTCCGCGGCGGTATGCCCACGGAAAGTGCGGGTCGGCGCGAACTCGCCGAATTTGTGGCCGATCATATGTTCGGTCACCAGCACCGGCACGAATTTGTTGCCATTATAGACGCCGAAGGTCAGCCCGACGAATTGCGGGAAGATGGTCGAGCGTCGCGACCAGGTCTTGATGATTTCGTTCCGCGTCGATGCCCGCGCCTTCTCCGCCTTGCGAAGAAGATAGCCATCGACGAACGGGCCTTTCCAAACCGAGCGAGTCACGCCGCCCCTCCGTTACTTCTGCCGCCGGCGCCGCACGATCATGCGGTCCGTCGATTTGTTATGCCGGGTCTTCAGGCCCTTGGCATTCTGGCCCCACGGCGAAACCGGATGACGGCCACCCTTGGTGCGGCCGCCGAGCGGATGATCGACGGGGTTCATCGCCTCGCCGCGAACATGGCCGCGCCAGCCCTTCCAGCGATTGCGCCCGGCCTTACCGATCGAGACGTTCTGCTGGTCCGGGTTCGACACCGCGCCGATGGTGGCGCGGCATTCGGCGCGCACCATGCGCACCTCGCCCGAGGCGAGGCGCAGCAAGGCATTGCCCGCGTCGCGACCGACCAACTGGATATAGGTGCCGGCGGAACGGGCGAGCTGGCCGCCCTTGCCCGGTTTCAGCTCGACATTGTGGATGATGGTGCCGAGCGGGATGCTGCTGATCGGCATCGAATTGCCGGGCTTCACATCGACGCGCTCGCCCGCCACCACCTTGTCGCCCGGCGCTAGGCGCTGCGGCGCCAGGATATAGGCCTGCTCGCCATCCTCGTACTTGATCAGGGCGATGAAGGCGGTGCGGTTCGGGTCATATTCGATCCGCACCACCTCGGCCGGCAGGGTCTTGGTGCGCTTGAAATCGACGATGCGATAGCGCTGCTTATGACCACCACCACGGTATCGCGAGGTTATCCTGCCGGTATTATTTCGCCCACCAGAGGACTTCAAGCCCTCGGTCAATTCCTTGACGGGACCGCCCTTCCATAATTCGGAACGGTCGACCAGGATGAGCTGGCGCTGCCCTGGCGTGGTCGGATTGTAGTTTTTAAGCGCCATGGATCAGACCCCTGCCGTCACGTCGATCTTCGAACCCTCGGCCAGGGTGACGATCGCCTTCTTATAGTCCGAGCGCTGGCCGACGCGGCCCTTGGTCGCCTTGCGCTTGCCCTTCATGCGCACGGTGTTCACCGCCTTGACCTTGACCTTGAACAGGCTCTCGACCGCGACCTTGACCGCGCGCTTGTCGGCGGTCAGCGGCACGCGAAACGTGACCTGATTATGCTCCGATCCCATCGTCGCCTTTTCGGTGATGACGGGAGCGCGCACGATATCGTACATGGCGGCGCGCGACAGGATCGGCGGCGCCTTCGGAATTACGCGGAACCGGCTCATTTGAGGCGCGCCTCCAGATGCTCGATGGCGCTGCGCGTCAGCACCAGCATGTCGCGGCGCAAGATGTCATAGACGTTAGCGCCCTGTTGCGGCAGCACGTCGACGCGCGGCAGGTTGCGCGCGGCGCGGGCGAAATTCAGGTCAAGCTCCGGCCCGTCGATGATCAGCACCGACTCCCAGCCCAGCGTCTTGAACTGGGCCGCCAGCGCCTTGGTCTTGGCGCCCTCAACCTTCGCGGTATCCAGCACGATCAGCTTGCCCTCGGCTTGCTTCGCCGACAGCGCCGTCTTCAGCGCCAGCCGCCGCACCTTCTTCTGCAGACCGAATTCATGACTGCGCACCACCGGCCCGAAGATCACCGCGCCGCCACGAAACTGTGGCGAGCGCAGACTGCCTTGGCGCGCGCGGCCGGTGCCTTTCTGCTTGTAGGGCTTCTTGGTCGTGCCCTGGACATCGCCGATCTGCTTGGCCTTGTGGGTGCCGGCCCGGCGCTTCGCCAGCTGCCAGTTCACCATGCGCGCCAGAATGTCCTTGCGCACCGGCAGGCCGAAAATCGCGTCGGCGAGGTCGATCTCGCCCGCGCCCTGATTGTCGAGGCTGGTGACGTTGAGTTTCATTGCCCCGCCCCTTCGGTCGCGCCGGCTTCGGGTGTCGCGGCCGCGCCGCGCAGCGCCGCCGGAAACGGCAGCCCCGATGGCGCCTTCCGCTTCGATGCGTCCTTAATCAGGACATAGCCGCCCTCGGCACCCGGCACCGCGCCCTCGACCATGATCAGGCCGTGCTCGGCATCGGCGCTGACGATTCGCAGATTTTGCGTGGTGACGCGACTGTCGCCGAGATGTCCCGCCATCTTCTTGCCGCGAAACACCTTGCCGGGATCCTGGCGCTGGCCGGTCGAGCCATGACTGCGATGCGAGACCGAGACACCGTGCGTCGCCCGCAAGCCGCCGAAATGATGGCGCTTGATGACGCCCTGGAAACCCTTGCCCTTGGTGGTGCCGACGACATCGACGTA
>Ga0075522_10002443_pt1 | contig 13779 bp, 12 predicted proteins | sample NGEPerA_FD_74796 | JGI IMG/M metagenome (GOLD analysis project Ga0075522, IMG submission 74796) | Arctic peat soil microbial communities from the Barrow Environmental Observatory site, Barrow, Alaska, USA - NGEE PermafrostL2-A | ecosystem: Environmental > Terrestrial > Soil > Wetlands > Peat ... | reverse complement strand
ATAGTATCCGTATCCGGGTCCCGTGCGGTACCCACCATAGCCAAAACCAAAAATCAGAATCACGAGAAGAATCAGCAGCAGCATCACGACCTCCATTCTCAGCATGCTCAGATGCGTGGAAATTAATTCGCGGCCAACCCTGGATGGAATTATTTTGCGCAGCTCTTCTTGAAGAAACCTTCTGCTTTCGATGCGATATGCCTGCGCGCTGACTGCGGATTTGTTGCGTTGAATGCGGCATTGGTTTGCTGAGAAATTCAATTTTTCGGTGGTCTGCAATCGCCGCCTTCTCGCCTTACTAGAACATTTTCGGAATACACGTAGACTTTTTAAGAGCATTAAAAGGTGGCTTTTTCTTGAGGAAAAAGCCACTTAGCATAGTGCCTTCGGTCTACACCAATTCCGAAAATGCTATAACATCCCGAGTTTTAATCACAGCAGAATACTCTCGCACGAACAACCTCGGCCAGAAGTTTGGCGTCAAAGGGTACTGTTGTCGACGCGCGCATGCAAGTTCACGGGAGGCGAAAGATGCTTTGGACGATTTTTGTAATTCTCCTGGTCCTGTGGCTAGTGGGAATCGTGAGCTCCTACACGCTGGGCGGTTTCATTCACATACTGCTCGTGCTTGCTGTAGTGGTGCTTCTAATTCAATTGATCTCAGGCCGCAGGCCGGTTGTGTGACGGCATAAACAATCCGGTTCGTCTTGGACCGGCGGCTGTGCAAGGTAGCAAGGGCGAATAGGCGCCAAAGAACACGTCGATACAAATCCACGGAGGTGGACTGATGGACAAAGATAGAGTGAAGGGTGCAATCGACGATGTAGCGGGACGCGCAAAGCGCCAGGTTGGCGAATGGACCGGCGACACCAGCGCCCAGGTAGAGGGCGCTGCCCAACAAGTGAAGGGCAAGGCCGAAAAGGCCTGGGGCAATGTGAAGGATGCGGCCCGTGATGCCAAGGACGAAGCCCAGCAGGAACGTGAAAAGCGGGAGAAGCTTGAAAGCGAGCGCGCCGAAAAGGAGCGCCATGAAAGGGAACACGCTGTTCAGGGTCGCCACTAGAGCCGGGGCATCAGACAAACTCGGCCAAAACAAATACTGACTGTTGGCATTAGCCAAACCGGTGGTTGACACAGGACCCGCGGAATATCCGAACAGAATCCTGGTCACCGCCGGTTTTTTATTTCCGGTGTTAGCGGCGCATCGCTTTTACGTGCTCCGGGAGTTTTTTCGAGAGCCGATTCAGGCAACATCGGCGCAAGTGCTCTTTAGGAATAGGATCCAGTTATGAAGATCACCGGAGTAATTCTGCTGATTGCCGGGTTGGTTGCGCTAATTTATGGCGGAATCAAGTACACGACCCAAAAGCGTGAAGTGGATATGGGTCCAATTCAAATCAACAAGACGGAGCACCATAATATTCCGATTCCGCCGCTGGTTGGAATTGCGTGCATAGCGGCAGGCGGCGCGCTGCTCTTTGTGGGCGGCCGCCCGGGCCGTTAAGGTAAGTTTTTTCAATACGTTCTCTGATTGGCCTTCCTGTTCGGATCGGCCAAATCATGGCTTGCCTTAGAGGCTTCAGGCATCGCGCGTGACGATGCGCTGAGCTTTCATAGGCTTGCCTTACAAATGTCATTGGGGTATAGATAGGGGTAAGGCAGCGCGTGACGCTTCCGCGCTTCCTTAAAGAGAGGTGCGTCTTCCGCAGGGACTCCGGTTCACTGACGTTCGACGTTCCGCCATCGGAAACTTCGCGGTGGCGCGCTGTGGCCCGCGTGCTTCGAAGTCCCATGGACGCCTTAAGTTGCGCCCTCCTTCCTGCTTCATGTTCTCTCTGCGGCTTTCCTCTGCCGCAGCTTTCCTCTGTGCCAATTTGCGAAGCCTGCTGGATGGAGTTTCCCACCCAGAGCGGACCTGTGTGCGCGCGCTGCGGCGATACCGTTGATGCGGCTCAACTGAGAGTGGAGCCCACGAGTTCCGCGATGTGCCGGGCCTGTCGATTGGCCCCGCCCAAGTTTGAACGGGCGGTGTCGTTCGGGCTTTACCAGGGGCGCATGAAAGAGGCCATTCACGCGCTGAAATACGACCGGCTGCATCCGGCGGCCCACAAGCTGGGCAGAATGATGGCTGAAGCTATCGCTCAACTGGCGGGAGAGGCACCGGCCGAGATGCTGGTGGTTCCAGTGCCGCTGCATCGATCAAAGTACGCTGAGAGCGGATTCAACCAGGCGCGGTCGCTCGCGGAGCAGGCGCTGGGATTTCTCAGCAAGAGTCATCCGCAGTGGAAGCTTACGCTGGCGTCGAGCACGCTTATGCGTCTGCGTGCTACCGAGAGCCAAGCCGGCTTGACTCCCCGGATGCGGCGCATGAATGTACGCGGCGCCTTTTCGGTTTCCGATCGGTCTGCTGTCGAACTGAAGCACGTACTTGTGATCGACGATATCCTCACCACCGGCGCGACAGCTCGTGCCGCGGCGAAGGCGCTTGTTGAGGCGGGAGCGGCATCGGTATGGGTGGCCACGCTGGCGAGGGCGCGCCGTACAAACGAATTCGGCAGCCACGTTTCTTTTCAGGACTCGGATGGTGTTGAAGAGCTGACCGGCGATGTGACGGCGGCTGTAGTGCAAGAAGGAAGCAGGTATTCATCGCACGACCAACCATCTTTTTGACGAGGGAAGAAGAGATGTCGCTGGGAAAAGCAATGATTCATGCGCGCAAGCAAAAGTCTATCGCCAGGGCGGCGGCGTTGGCAGGGGAACATTCGGCCGCACAATACACAATCCAGACCACTCACCTGCTGCAAATGCCAGTGCTGGTGCTGAACGCATCGTATGAGCCCATCAATATATGTGGTGCGCGACGGGCGCTGGTGCTGGTGCTCAAAGGCGTTGCGCGCACTGAGGAGGAGCACGGGCTTATGCTTCATGCGCAGCGCAGCCGCATTGCGATGCCCTCGGTGATTCGGCTGCTGGAATACCGGCGCATTCCTCATCAGACACGGGCGCTGTCGCGGAAGAACATTCTGCTTCGCGATCGCAATACATGCCAGTACTGCGGTGAGGCGCTGCCTCCCGGTGAGCTGACGCTGGACCACGTAGTTCCCCGCTCTCGCGGAGGCAACTCGACGTGGGAAAACCTGGTGGCCTGCTGCCACGATTGCAACCGCCGCAAAGGCAACCGGATGCTGAACGAGATCGACGACATGATTCTGCTGCGCGACCCGCGGCCGTTCTCACTGCATACCAGCCGGCAGATTATGCGGATGCTGGGACGCGGGGACGCCCGGTGGCGGAAATATCTGTTCTATTGAGCTGCCAGAGATCAGGGGTCAGAAATAAGGATTTGGAAATTGGGGTCGGCTGGGGAGCTGCTGGCTGCCTAAGTAGTTGTTTACGAGAGGGTTAAATGTTTGCTCAGGTGGTTATAGAAAACTTAGCGGTGGACCCTTTTTGATACCGAATTTGGCGTTTTGGCTGCTCAGAAGGTTCCAAATTAAGTCGAAGGGTTGTAATCAATTGAACCGCTATTTTGCAAAAGAGGCCAAAATAGGGCGAAATATACCGTAAGGCATTGAAAGTAAGTGGTTTTTCCGTGTTTCTCCTGACTGTGGGTGCGGAGTGATTTTGAGCGGCGCGAACGCGCCCGCGAGGGCGGAATTTTGTGCGGGGAGGCAACTCGCGGCTCTTCAGTTGGCTCTAATTGAATCGAGGAGAAACTATGTCTATTGGTAAAGCTTTCGCTTTCGCAGTTCTCACCGTTGCGCTGTTGAGCTGTGCGCATGGTGCGCAGGCCCAGATTTCCGTTGGCGTAAACGTTGGGGCGCCTCCCGGGTGCCCCTACGGATACTTCGACTATGCTCCGTACGATTGTGCGCCCTACGGCTACTATGGGCCCGACTGGTATCAGGGTGGAGTATTTATCGGAGCCGGCCCGTGGTTCCACGGCTCTCACGGCTTCTACGGCCATGTCGATAACCGCTACGATCCTCATTACGGTTACCATGGCCCCATGCCCGGCCGCGGAGAAGAGCCGTTCAACCACTTCCACGGCAACGAGGCGCGGGACGGACGAGGCCACACAGGCAACCCCGGCCATGATTCGGGCCATGAACGTGCCCTTCCCGGATATCGGGGCGGCGGCCATGGCGATGAACATGGTGGACACCACTAAAGAGCAGTGAGCAGTGAACAGTGAACAGTGAACGGAAATACCCGCGGTCTGAGGGTTGTGCTATCCCAGGTCTCAGAATCGAGACCTGGGGCACCCAGGGTTCGTGGGTTGTCTTAAGCGGTGGGTTGAGTGCCAGGGTGTCCCACCCTCATTTGTGGTAAGAAAAGGGTGCGGAGATCTCCGCACCCTTTTCAGTAGTCCCATTCAAGATATGGCTGGCGCGGCACGATCTATCGGTAGGTCTTGTCATCTACCTTGGAGAGGTCGGCGTCGTTCATCACGCCGATGGTGATGATGGCGAATGTGAAGACCGTTGTTCCAGGTTCGAGATGACCGGCGATGACTCTTTCTGGTGTTCCAAGCGTCATGTGCGCATGAATTCTGCCGTTGATGACGTAGCCGTTCATGCTGACCAGATCTGAGGGCTGAGTGGGATTCGTCTCGAAGGTATTCTGCGAGGGCATGGTGCGGTTGCTGACCTGGTGGACCTGATAGCCGCGCAATGAGCCTGCTCCGCTGAGGATCACGCCGTTCTGGATGTGCTCCTGCTTCACCATCTGCTCCATGCCTGCGAGCAGGTCTGCCTTGTACTTGAAGCGCAACACCACAATGCGATCAAAATGGCCGGTAATAGCATAGACGTCGGGCACCGCGCTGCTGTTCTCCTTGGTGTCATCGGCGGGATTCTTCGACGCGTTGACGATGGTTTTGCGTGTCTCCTGTGCGAAGAGGCCGGTTGCCATCAGGGCCAGGGTGCAGATTTTCAGCGCGCGTTTGATTCGTGGAGCGGTCATGGATTTGGAACCTCCGTCGTGGACAGTGTGGACAGTGTGGACAGTGAATAGTGAACAGTGCACAGTGGGCAGTGAACAGGGCACGGGCCAAGGATCATATTAGAGGAATAGGGTGACCTTTAGCCGACAGCTTACTGCGTCGCTACTTCTCGTGGGCTGTGGCTTTGACCGCGAGTCGTGGCGCGCGGCGGTCGAAGACCTGATATTCGGCCGGGATCTGGAATGTTGAAGGATCGGCGGCAGTGGTGGAGATGTTTGTGAGCCAAAGCGTCTGGTCGCCATCGCGGGGGTCGTGGCGGACTACCTTCACGTTGACGCCGAGAGATGGCGAGTACCAGTAATCGACCACGCGGAGAATGGTTTTGGTGTTGCCGATTTTGTCCCTGAAGAACGTGAAGGTTTCGCGCGAGCGCTGGACCGGAAGCCCCTCGAAGGTATCGACGCCGAGGTTTTCGCGGGTGAGAAAGGAGATACCGTCGCGCTGCAAACCAACAGGGACAACGGGTTCGTTCACCGGTACGAAGTAGTTATTCAGATTGCAGGACCTGGAGCCTGGAACGCAACTGTATATGGTTGCCGCCACGGGGTCGGAGTACTCGTTCAGGTAGGCCACCGATTGCTGCTTCCCATCGTCGGGCACGGGGATGAAGGTGCGCCGTTCCTGAAAGATGCGGCCTTCCATATCGCGCGCCACAACGCGCTCGTTCTGGCGGGTGACGGTGGACCCGTCGGGCAAAGTCTGCATCCAGACCGTTTTGGCAATGGCCATGAAGGGCGCGTTGAGTTTAGGTGGGAAGTAAAGTGGCGCGATTTTTTGCTGTGCGCGGAAGTCAGGCGCGTGTGCCGGGCCGACCTCCTGGGCCGCGAGACAAGCGGAGGCAAACAAGAAGAAGACGGCGAGAAAAGGAGTGGAGAGACGCCTCATGACGGAACCTCCGCCTGCGCCGAATTATAGCGCAGGTCCGGGACGGACGAGGCGTGCGAGGACCGTGGATTGAATCCATCAAAACAGGCGCCACAGCCGAGGCCGTTTGCTACGAAACGCAAGGACGATGAACCTGGAGTCGATACGGAATTCGGGTCACACACCCCGTGCAATCCAGCCCATGAGCGAACTGAGCCGCATTTAGAGCGCTTTCGGCCGGGGTGTTTACAGTTGCGATGGATGTCAGTGGTCTCCCCCCTTTGCGCAAAGAACGCACAAAGGATGGGGCACCCGAAGTTGTGTTAACACTCAACTCGAAAATGCTGTGGCAATCCAGCCCATGAGCGAACTGAGCCGCATTTAGCGATAGCGCCGTCACCTTTCGCTGTTCTATACTTCTCGGACTCGCCGGCATCTTCCCCTCATCGCCCCTTTTCTCCTGCCGGCATGTGACCTCGATAGAAGGTGTCCCCGCGTATTGGAGGTTCCATGAAGTCCACGATGATGCAATCCCCGCTGTTGATTACCAGCATGCTGGAACGGGCCGGCAAACTGTTTCCGCGCGTTGAAATCGTGTCTTCTCTCCCCGATGGTTCTTGCCACAGGTATAGGAATTCCGATCTCCTGTTGCGCGCGCGACAACTGGCAACGGCGCTCCGCCGCGCAGGCATCCGCAAAGGAGAAGGAGTTGCCACGCTGCTTTGGAACGGGCATGAGCACCTCGAGGCCTACTTCGGGATTCCCGCATCGGGAGCCGTGGTCCACACCCTGAGCCTGCGGCAGCACCCTGACGAACTCGCGTACATCATGAACCAAGCCGGGGATCGCTTTCTGATTGTGGAGGATGTACTTCTCGATGTTTGGCTACAGGTGAAGTCGCGCGTGAAATGCGAGCGCGTCTTCGTAGTAGATCGCGGCGGCGAACTGCCCGACGGAACGGAATCATACGAGGAGTTTCTGCAAGAAGCGGGCGACGACCCGCAGTATCCCAATCTAGAAGAAGTGGATGCCGCCGCCATGTGCTACACATCCGGCACCACCGGCAGGCCAAAGGGAGTGGTCTATTCACACCGAGCCATTGTGCTCCATTCACTCGTATGTTCAATGCCCGATCACTTTAACATCAGCAACCGCGACACAATTCTCCCCATAGTCTCCATGTACCACGTCAACGCCTGGGGCCTGCCCTATTCCGGTGTACTGAACGGAAGCAAGCAGGTGTTGCCGGGCATAAACCTGCAGCCCCATGCCTTGCTCGACCTTATGCAGGAAGAGCAGGTGACGCTCACTGCCGGAGTTCCCACCATTTGGATGGGCGTGCTGGATGCGCTCGATAAGAATCCCGGCCGTTGGAATCTTTCCAGTGCACTACGCGTTCTCATTGGCGGAGCAGCGGCTCCCGAATCGATGTTCCGCAGGTTCGACAAGTTCGGTATCCATGCCGTTCAAGCCTGGGGCATGACTGAAACGACTCCGGCAGCCACCGTTTGCACACTTAAACCCGGCACGGAGATGCGGCCGGAAGTTGAACTTTATCCTCTGCGCGCACGGCAAGGGTTCCCGTTGCCCTTCGTCGAGGTGCGTGCGGTCAGCGACGAAGGCGAGATTCCCTGGGATGGTGAAACCTCGGGTGAGTTGCAGGTGCGCGGACCCTGGATAACAGGAAGCTACTTTGGACTGGAACAGCCCGACAAATGGACTGACGAAGGATGGTTTTGCACTGGAGACGTGGTCACAATTGATTCTGAGGGATACGTGAAGATCACCGACCGCCTGAAGGACTTGATCAAGTCGGGAGGCGAGTGGATCAGTTCGGTCGATCTTGAGAATGCGCTGGTGGGCCATGAAGCCGTCCGAGAGGCCGCTGTGATTGCGGTGCCGCACCCGAAATGGCAGGAACGCCCATTGGCTCTCGTGGTCCTGAAAGAGAATCAGACGGTAGAACCTTCAGATCTGCGCTCATTTCTGGAGCGTACCTTCGCGCCCTGGCAAGTGCCCGACGCATTTGTGTTTGTCCCGGAGCTTCCGCATACCTCAACGGGAAAGCTGCTGAAAAGCAAGCTGAGGCAGGACTTCAACCAATGGGAATGGGACGCCGATCGCAGTGCGGTCGCTTCCTGACAGGCGTTGTGAGTCTCTGAGCGAGATTAAGGTGGGCTTTTTCCTGTGCGCGCTCGGGACGCAAATGTTGTTGGGGACGAGGTTTGTGCTGTCCCACCCTTTTCGCAAGAGCGCGAGAAGGATGGGGCACTTCGGTACCCCAGTATCCCGGCCTGCTCTGACACGAGTAGGCCTCTTAAAACGCGCTCTGGGGGGCTACTTTTTTGGAGGCGCGTTGGGTGGCTGGGCGGTGGGTTGCTGGTTGCCGCCGGGGACGGTTTGGCCGTTGTAGATGATGGTGCTGGTGGAGCCGAAGCGCTTGTAGTCGGAGTACTTGACGGTGTCGCGGATGTGCACGTCCTGGGCCATGTAGCCGCTGCCGCCTGAAAAGTGGAGCTCGCCTTCGCCCTTGGTGTAGACGGGGAACCAGTAATGGCCGTCGACCTGCTCCCGCCAGGTCATGAAGGGGGGATGCAGATCTTCGTTGCCCTTGCGGGTGTCGTCGGGTACCATGCGGCCATTTGTGACGACGATCTGCAGGTCGGTTGCGTCAACCCAGATGCGGCCGTCGAAGTAGCGTTTCTTTTTCTCGATGACCTTGGGGCTGACCGAGAAGACGTAACAATCTACTTCATCGACTTTTTGACGGCCCACGTATTTCACGTCGTACTGGGGAATGTCTTCGGTGGTGAGAACGAAGGGATAGCCGTGCGAGATGTCCTGCAGATCGGAGGGGGACATCATGACTCTCTGCAAAGTGCTGCCCGGTGCGAAGACGACTTTCTCGGTGCGGCGGCCTGAGGAGTCGAAGATGACATCGTCAACCTCGTACCACTCGCCGTCGACCTTGTTGTCGTCGTCCAGAGTCTGCACGCGGGCGTAGCGGCGATAAGTGTAGTGGTTGAGTGCGTCTTGAAATTCGCTCTCCTTGGCGGCAAACTGCTTGATGATCTGTTCCGGAGCAACGGTGGGCTCCGAGATATCCATATGCCCAAAGCCGGAATCCAAAGACATGGGAGAAAAGCTATCTTTGCTCTGGGCCGCCGCGGCCAGAGTACAGCCGGCGACTGCCAGCAATATCAATATGCGATGGTTTATCAAGATCCACCAACGGTTTTTCAAGGGGGTTAAACTCCTCGCGCAGTTCGCTTGCACGGACGGAAAGCGACGGTACAGTCCGGCGCGTATCCGGTCCCGCTGCAACTTTAGACGCATGTACGTGGCCTCCGGGAGGTCTCAAGATAAGGGGTCGGGAAATCGGGCACTGACGCGACCGAATGGCGTGTGGCAGGCGGGGCGCATGCCGTTCCTGAGAATCATACCGGACTCCCGCCAACAATCGTCAAGCCAACTTGCGGTTCCAGACGATGGGGGCGGAAGGAGACTCAGGCTTCAATGTCGGATTATTACCATGCACCCGCGCTAGCGCTCAGTGCCCTGCTGCTGCCCGCGTTCGGATATCTTTATCTCCGGTTTCGTGACACGCGCACGTTGCTGTGGTTTTCGGGCTTCGTATTTGCCATGTTGTCGATGCTTCTGCGGTACATTCACTGGCCGTGGAGTTTTGCCGGGCAGATACATGCGTGGATGGATGCGGGGGGCCACACCGCCATGCTGGTAAGTTCAGCCCTTTTTATCGCCTCGCTGACTCCGTTACGCTTTCGTATTGGACGGCTGCAAGTCCTCTACGTCATTCCCTACACAATTCCGCTGGTGATCGCTTCAGTCCTTTTCTATGGGATGTTTCACGGCAATTCGCCCAGCGGGTTGTCGCTGCTGATCTTCCCGGCCCTGGGAGCGATCTCCCTTACGGTCGCCCTGCTCTGGGGCGGCGCCAAGCGGAGCATGCCAGGTTGGCTTGGGGTCTCATTTTGCGCCGTGATGGGCGGGCTGACTCTATGGGTTTGCTTTACCGCGGGAGTCGTCTGGTCGCTGACGTTTGTCGAGAGCGGCAATCTGTTGATGACCGCGTTGCTGCTGGCTTTCGTCTTCCAGCGTTTCTCGCCCGGCGTGGTTTTGAGCGTGATGGGATTTGTCGCCTGGTCGCTCACCGACTTGCAGATAGTCCCCGCGATCGGTCTCAATCCATCTATCAACATCAACCTGATTCACGTCATCGTGATGGGCAAGGTGGTGGCGGCGCTGGGCATGATCATGCTGACGCTGGAGGATGAACTGGACCTGAACAGGGTCGCTGGAGAGCGCGAACGCAGGGCGCGCCGCGAGTTGGAAGCCTATACGAATCTCATGCTTGCCCGGCGCCGGGTGGTGGACTTCGATCGCCAGGGGAGCGACATCTGCCAGGTCGTGGTGACGCACAGCCGGTTTGCGCAGGCCGCGCTGCTGCTTGAGGACGGGGGCCGGTATGGGCTGGCCGGGTCTGCCGGGCTGGACGAGGCCACGGTCGCGGCCCTGGGCAAATTGGCCGCGCGGATTCCCGCCGCGGATTTTCTGGCTCCCGGTTCGGCTCCGTCCGCCGTGGAACACAGCCAGACGCTCAACCTGGACTTGACACCCTGGCTCAAGCCCGGCGACGACTTGAAACGGCTGCGGTTTACCAAGGCCCTGGCTGTGCCGATGACGGGACGCGCAATTACGGAAGGCGCGCTGTTGCTGGCCGGAATGCGGCCGACACAAGGGAGTTCCAAGGGACTACAGCAGGACCCGCTGCGTGCTGACGACCTGTTGCCGATCGAAATGCTGACGGCAAGGCTGCAGGCCACGCGCAGCCAGACCATGACGTTTGAGAAGCTCATTGACTCGGAAAAGTTCGCCGGGCTTGGCCAGCTGGCCAGCAACGTAACGCACCATTTGAACAATCCCTTGACGGTGGTTCTGGGCTACGCCTCGCTGCTGGAAGAGACAGTGCCCCTGGACGCCCCGGAGCGCAGGGGCGTTACGTCGATTCTGACCGAGGCGCGGCGCATGCGGTCCACGCTGGAGAGCCTGACGCGCATCTCGCGGGTGCAGAATGATCAGCTTGCGGCGATCTCGGTGGCCGAGTTGCTGGCCGATTTGGAACAGCTCCATCGATCCGAGCTTTTGCAACGCTCGATTGAATTCCAACTAAACGTTGCGCCCGCGTTGCCCAGGGTGCTTTGCAGCGCGCATCAACTGCGCCAGGCGGTGCTGCATTGCCTGCAGTATTCCATTGCGGCGATCGAGAACCAGGGTCCGGCTTCCATTCCTGAAGGGCCGAAGACCATTCGCATGGAGGCAACCGCCGAGGGCAACCTGGTGCAGATTCTGGTGGCTCACTCGGGGCCGGGATTCCTCGATCCCGAACGCGCGTTCGATCCGTTTACACCCACACAGATTGGCGGCGAGACGGTGGGGCTGGGGCTAAGCTTGTGCGCCACGATTTTGCGCGACCACAACGGGCGGGCTTCGGCTGTCAATCTCGACCCGCGCGGGGCGGCGATCATTCTGGAGCTGCAGGCGGCGTAAGGCTGCGGTGTGAGTCGAAGGACCTGTAATCAGCTCGGTACCCAGGTCAATTCCTCCGGAGTAAACCACTCTGCGCTTAGATCGACCCATGCAGGGTTGGTTTTCTTTATCAATGCAATTTTCTTTGCACGAGTCCACCCTTTTAACTGCTTTTCACGATCGATTGCGTTGCTCGGATCGACGAAGCGCTCGAACCATACCAGCCGGTTGCAGTTATATGTCGCTGTGAATCCCTCGTGCAGCTTTCTTTTGTGCTCGAACATTCTCTTCCGCAAGTCACCGCTCATGCCGATGTAGATGGTCAAACTTCGGCTGGCGGCGATGTATGTGAAGTAGTAGCCCTCGTGCATGGGGACACTCTAAATTCGAGTGCTCTGGCCTTGACGTGAGAGCGAATACGCCGAAAAGAAAATGCAGGTCCTTCGACTCCGCTCCACCCCAGCGACGAAGACCTGTCGCCGGGGACCCCGGCCGCTGAAAAGCGCTTCGCTCAGGATGACTGCATCTGTAAGTAGCTGTTGTTGAGGACAATGAAGGAAAAATGCTGGCAAAGGGGTCATTTCTGCACCGCAAACGCAGATTCCGTAGAATGGATGTGTAGGGCTTCTTCCCCGACTCGATGGCATTTACCGAACAATACGATGTGGTTGTAGTTGGCGCGGGGCACGCGGGGTGCGAGGCGGCGATGGCAGCGGCGCGCATGGGGCTGAAGACTGCGCTGATCACCATGAACATGGACCTGATTGCGCAGATGAGCTGCAATCCGGCGGTGGGCGGCGTGGCCAAGGGACACCTGGTGCGCGAGGTGGATGCGCTGGGCGGCATCATGGGCGAGGTGGCCGATGCGGTGGGGATTCAGTTCCGGCTGCTGAATACTTCGCGCGGGCCGGCTGTGTGGAGTCCGCGGGCGCAGTGCGACAAGCAGCTGTACCGCGTGAAGATGCGGGAGGTTCTGGAGTCGCAGCCAGGGCTGCACATTCGGCAGGCGGAAGTCGTCGATCTGGTGATCGAGGAGGGACTAGGGACTCACGTGCTCGACGACCTCGGCGAGTTGCCGCGGCCGGTTCGTCCGCGGCGGCGGGTGGTGGGGCTGAAACTGCGCGATGGGCGCAGGCTGCTGGCCGGAGCCACCATTATTACTACAGGCACGTTTCTGAATGGGCTGATTCACTGCGGCGAGGAGCGGTATCCGGCGGGACGAAGCGGCGAGCCGGCCTCTGTGCTGCTGGGAGAAGCGCTGCGGGCGCTGGGCCTTCGGACTTGCCGGTTGAAGACAGGGACGCCGCCGCGGCTGGACGGGCGGACGATCAAGTGGGACACCTTTGAAGAACAGCCCGGCGACGTGGACCCTACGCCGTTCAGCTTCAGGACAAAGAAGATTGTGCAGCCGCAGGTGAGCTGCCACATTGCATTCACCACGCCGGAGACGCTACGCATTATTCGCGAGAATGTGCATCGGTCGGCGATGTATTCGGGACGGATCGAGGGGATCGGGCCGCGCTATTGCCCGTCGATCGAGGACAAGATCGTCAAGTTTCCCGACAAGACGCAGCACCAGTTTTTTCTTGAGCCCGAGGGGCTGAATACGCACGAGGTTTATGTAAACGGAATGTCGACGTCGCTGCCGATGGAAGTCCAGTGGCAGATTGTGCATTCGATTCCGGGGCTCGACGAGGCGGAGATGCTGCGGCCCGGCTATGCGATTGAATACGACAGCGTGGATGCGACCGAGCTCGACCGGACCCTGCGGGTGAAGGTCTTCACAGGCCTTTATCTTGCTGGCCAGATTAACGGGACCAGTGGATACGAAGAGGCGGCGTGCCAGGGCATCATGGCCGGCATTAATGCGGCGCTGTGGCTGAAGGGCGAGCCGCCTTTCACGATGGATCGGACTGAAGGCTACACGGGCATCCTAGTCGACGATTTGATTTCAAAAGGGACGAACGAGCCATACCGGATGTTTACGTCGAGGGCCGAGTTCCGGTTGCACCTGCGTATCGATAACGCTGACCGGCGGCTGACTCCGTACGGGCGGAAGCTGGGGCTGATTGGCGATGAGGCCTGGGCGGAGTACGAACAGAAGCAGGAGCGGATGGGCGCGCTGGAGCGGATGCTCGTTACCGGCAAGGTAGACACGGCGAAGCTTGAAGCGGCGGGGTTCGGTGCACTGACTACGACTGCGGGACTGACGTGGGCGCAACTGCTGAAGCGGCCTGAAGTGACCATTGAACCGGTGCTTGGCGCGATGCGCGGGGCGATGGCGAAAGATCCGTTGCTGGCGGAGATGGCCGCGGCGCTCGATGGCGGCTCCGGCAAGGACGATCCTGTGGGGAGGGCCGTGC
>Ga0075522_10002441_pt1 | contig 13787 bp, 14 predicted proteins | sample NGEPerA_FD_74796 | JGI IMG/M metagenome (GOLD analysis project Ga0075522, IMG submission 74796) | Arctic peat soil microbial communities from the Barrow Environmental Observatory site, Barrow, Alaska, USA - NGEE PermafrostL2-A | ecosystem: Environmental > Terrestrial > Soil > Wetlands > Peat ... | reverse complement strand
GTGTAGTGTCTCGCAATTAACTAGACATATTATCAGAGGACGGCTTCGTTGGTTCGGGCCATTTCCCTCGTAATCCACGATTTTTATATGTCTAGTCATTTCCGGGACACTACACTAGTGGCTGGAGATTTTCCTTGAGCCAAATTGCATTGGACAGCACCTCGGACTCGCGGACGGAGTCGCCAAAAGCATTGTAGCTGTTCCAGCCCATGGGTGGAGTCAGCGCAAGCGTGTCGCCGCAGAGAATTTTGATTTCGACTGCGGCCCGGCCGTTGGAGTTTTGGGCGATCGCCCTGAATTTGTATTCGCCCGGCTTGGTTAGGATGCCGGAGATAATTCCTGTTTGTGAATCCAGTTCCAAACTGCGGGGAAGTGATTTGCTGGAAAACATCAATGGCCGCTTGCTGGTGACGGCAAGCGCGTGGAGCAATGCCGTACCCGGTCGAACACCTATCACTTGTGTCCCATTGAAATACGGGACCGCGACTGGATGGACGGCGTCAATAATCTGCTGTTCACGCTCCGTCAGGTCCGTATTGGGCGGCACGACTGCGGCGCGCAGCAAGCCTGTCAAGAATAGCAGCAACACGATTCGGAGCGGTTTCATTTATAGTTGCTGTGATACTCCATAGGACCGAAAAAACCAAATTCGCAAAATAGAACGCGTGCGCTGCCAGTTTAATTTCGACTTGGCGCTGCGATTCGATTACTTATTCGGCGGGAATGTCCACCATCCTTGCCGCCACCAATTTAGTTGTCCGCTACAATGAGCGCGCGATTCTCGATGCCGCCACGCTTGGCATCGAGGATGGCGACCGCATTGGATTAGTGGGGCGCAACGGCTCAGGCAAGACGACGTTCCTGAAAATACTCGCCGGTTTGCAATCCCAGGACAGCGGCGAAGTGACGGCGCGGCGCGACTTGGTGGTAAGTTATCTGCCCCAGGATTTCACGCTGGATCAGTCGCGGGATGTCCGGGGCAATGTTCGCCAGGGAGCATGGCGCACGCTGGATTTGATCGCCGAGTTCGAGTCGCTGCCCGCCGAGTCCAAGCGGCACGAGGACCTGGAGCGGCGCATTCGCGCGCTCGAAGGCTGGACGCTCGATCAACGGGTCGAGACGGCCATGTCACATCTAAATTGTCCGCCGGGCGAACGGCGAATCGATTCCCTTTCCGGCGGCGAGCAACGGCGCGTCGCCCTGGCCCGGGCGATTGTTTCGCAACCGGAACTGCTCATCCTGGATGAGCCGACCAACCATCTCGATCCCGAGTCCATCGATTGGGTGGCCGATTTTCTGGAAAACTTCGCCGGCACTTCGCTGGTCGTGACGCATGATCGCTATTTTCTGGATCGGGTGGTCAACCGCATCGTCGAGTTGTGCGACGGCAAATTTTTTTGGCACACCGGCAATTACACCGATTACCTCCTGGCCAAAGCCGAACGCCAGGCCGCGGATGCGACCCTCGAACACAAACGCCAGATGTTCCTAAAAAAGGAACTGGCCTGGGTCCGCCAAGGACCGCGCGCGCAACGCAGCAAACAGAAGAACCGTTTCGAGCGTTACTATGACACCGCCGCGCAAGAGACTACTCCCGTCGAGGAGGACATGGAATTGGTCATCCCTCCGCCGCCGCCGCTCGGCAATCGCGTCGTCGAATTGAAGAACCTCGGCATGGAACTCGGCGGACGCATGTTGTTCAGCGGATTTAATTTCGCTTTCGAGAATGGACGGCGCATCGGCATTTGCGGCAGAAATGGTTTGGGCAAAACGACCCTGCTTAAACTCATCATCGGCCAGCTCACGCCATCCGAAGGCACCGTCAAAGTGGGCCAACTCACCAAATTCAACTACGTGGACCAGGCCCGCCTGCAGCTCAATGACGAACGCACCGTGCTGGACGAAGCCGCCGACGGAACGGAATTCGTGCAATGGGGCGAATCTAAAATTTCTTTGCGCAGCTACCTCAAGCGATTTCTCTTCGCCGACGAACGCATCACGACGCAGGTAAAATATCTCTCGGGAGGCGAACGCAGCCGTCTCTTGCTGGCGCGAATTTTAAAGTGCGGCGGAAATTTTCTTATTCTTGACGAGCCAACCAACGACCTCGACCTGCCGACCCTGCGCGTCGTGGAAGAGGCGCTGATCGCGTTTCCCGGGGTGGTCTGCGTCGTCAGCCACGACCGTTACTTCCTCAACCGCGTTTGCACGGACATCCTGGCCTTCGAAGACGACGGAAAAATCCATCACAGCGTCGGCGACTACGATTATTACCTCGAGAAAAAGCAAAAAGCCGCCCCAGCCGCCGGGCGCTGGACGGACGGCTCGTCCTCCAACACGTCATCAATGACTTCCTCGCGCGAAGCCAGCCTTCCGTCCAGGCCGGCCAAAGCCGGCAAACTATCCTTCAAAGAAATGCGTGAACTCGAAGGCATGGAGCCGCAAATTCTCGCCTTGGAGGCGGAGATAGCCCGCATCGAAAGTCTATTTGCCTCCCCGGATTTCCATCGCACCCACGCGTCCCAGACAAACGACCTGCTCGCCGAACTTTCCGCCGCCAAAGAAAAACTGCCCCGTCTCTACGCCCGCTGGGAAGAATTGGAATCCCTCAAGTCCGGCATCGCTAAATAAATTTCTAAACCCGCAGTCAAATCAAATTTTTCCCAGCCACTTTTTCGCCCCAGGCGACATCGTTGGTGATGAATGGCCTGCTAAAATAACTTTGCGCAAGGTCGCGTCGGGCGGAGGTGGGATCTCCTGAAACATTCCTCGCTGAATGGCCGCTTCTAATGCTTTGACAGCCGGGCCAAATTTGCAGGTCGAATATGCCACGGTCGAAGCGTGCTCCAGTTCGCTCCAATCGGCAGGCGAGAGAATGCAATCTCGATCGGGCCAAGTTCCGTCATCTGTGGTTACGCGCACGAGCACAACTTGGCCGCCATTGGCCAGCGGGTCGGAAATTACGAGGCAACGATGAAACGGCTGCTCCGTCGTTTTTAGCGCCGTGCCGAGCCGAATCATGCTTCGGCGAAGATTTCGTCGAGTTGGTTCAACTCGATGGCTTCCTGGCGCAGGCGGTTGATTTGTCGGGGACTTTTTCCGAGCGCAATGGCAATCTGCTCCACTGCGATGGGAGCGCAGCCATGGGTCACCGCCACCCATTCCTTACAATGGTGGTGGCACCACTCCACCAACTGCCATTGATCTCTATTCCCATGCTCCGCCCAGATTTCGTCCAGTAATGATATATCCGCATCAGAGAGGTGCTCACGCACCGGCATTTTTTCCAGTTTGACCTCATGGTTGGTGCGATTGCTCACACTCTGCTCCCAGCGCTGGTCGGATTCGCCCATCAACCTTCCGGCATTGATCAAGTCGAGCATTTCACTCGTGACTGGACCGTTCCTCATCGAGAGATAATCACCCCCCGAGATCGGAGAATTGCGGCGGTCCAGTGAAAGCCTGTCCAGAAGATACGCAAGCTTGACCAGCTTCATGATATTCATTTGTCCGCCGCCGCGCTGGAGGAAGAAACAACCCACTTCGGTGGCTTTGCTGAGATTGAATCGAAAGTTCATAACGTCCGATTGAATCTATCAATAACCCTGGCCAATTCAACCAAACAAACTGTCTCGCATCGGGAGTCGCTTCGGTTTCACTCCCTTCCCCTTGCGCTTTGCCAACAATCCTGTGCATGTTCCCATAAAAGCGCGAAGTTTACAGCCGGGTATAAGTTTGCTATTTATGTCACATGATTCAGCCGGAAGAATTGGTCGGGGAAGAATGGGCGGAGTGGTATCGGCTCACTCCCGCGCAACGCTGGCTGGAAAGCGAGAAGCTCTGGCAAATCTATCTCGAACTGGGAGGCTCACTTGATCCCGAACCCGATACGCAAAGTCCTTTCTACGATGCGCGAGCACCGCGTGCGCGCCCTCCTCATGGGCGGCCAAGCCTGCGTGTTTTACGGCGGGGCCGAGTTTAGCCGCGATACCGATCTGGCCATCGTCGCCGACGCCGCTAATCTCGCGCGTCTGCGCCGCGCGCTAGCGGCCTTGGAGGCTGAGGTCATCGCCGTTCCGCCATTTGAATTGAAATATTTTCGCCGCGGTCATGCCATCCATTTTCGCTGCCGGCATCCGGACGCCTTGCGAATGCGGGTGGACGTGATGTCCAAAATGCGCGGCGTGGATCCTTTTGCCAAACTCTGGAAACGCCGGACTACCTTGGAGCTTTCCGACGGGACGCGTTACGATGTGCTTTCCCTGCCCGATCTTGTTGCAGCCAAGAAAACTCAACGCGACAAAGACTGGCCCATGATCCGCCGTTTGGTCGAAGCGCATTTTTTCCAGAACAGCGCGCATCCCAACCCCTCGCAAATCCGATTCTGGTTCCGCGAGCTTCGCACGCCGGAACTTCTCACGGAGAACGCCCAACGCCACCCGGTGCTTTGTCGGCGGTTGATTCCAACTCGTCCATTGCTTGCCCACGCCGCGCTCGGCAACCGGAATAAATTGGAGGAGGCGTTGAAAGATGAGGAAGCTATCATTCGAGAAAAGGACCGGCGATACTGGCTTCCGTTGCGGGCCGAATTAGAAAAATTGCGCCATCCTACTCGCTTACGCACAAGCTGAATGGCAAAAAATCCATCTTGTCAAGCTACAGCCACCTAGTAAAATACTTTTAGAATGAAAAATGGTGACAGCGATGCTTCGCAGCGTATTTCCGAACGGATCGAGCTTGGCCAGTATATTGTCGCCGACCCGGAAATCTGTCACGGAAAACCCACATTCAAAGGCACGCGGATCATGGTTTGGCAGGTGCTGGATGATGTGGCGGAAGGTCGATCCTGGGATTTTATTTGCGTGGTTCGTTGGGGCGGCCGAATTTGTTTGGCTGCGGTGGGAGAGGCGGTCAAACTTTCCCGGCAATCCTGGTTGGACAAGGGCGGACGATTGGCGCGTCATCGCGCTTCCAAACGGGCGGCCCTCGCTCCCGCTTGAATCTCCTGGACGAGAACTTTTCGATAGATCAGCGCTCCCTCCTTCGCGCGTGGGGAATTTCTTTCCGGGAAATCGGTATGGATACGGGCCATCTCGGTATCAAAGATGATAACATTCTCTCATTGTTACACCGGCGGCGGAGGGTCACTTTTTTTACGCAAGATAAGGACTTTTTTCGCCGCGAATTTTGCCATTCTGCTTATTGTCTTCTTTGGCTGGACGTGAGGGTTGACGATACGGCCTACTACGTACGCCGCGTTTTGCGACATCCGCGTTTTGAGACGATTGCTCTCCGATTAGGTATCGTGGCACGAGCGCGCCCAAGTGGCGTTCATTTCTGGCAACGCGACGTCTTACCGCTTCAAAGTGCGCTGTGGCCCACGTAGCTGTACGCTATCCACTACGCCGGCGGCAAGCGCAACGTCGAGGTGAGCGGAGCTATTTCCGGCAGTTCTTTGAGCGCGGCGGCGCCGCTGAGTTTTTGCAGCTTCTCGCCGCTGGGACGAACCATGCGATCATAGCTGCCCAGGGCGTCGTTGTAGGCGGTGGTCGCGCGCTCCAGGCCGGAACGGATTTTTTCGAAGTGCTCGATGAAACGGGTGATGCGGGTGAAAAGTTCCTGCGCGGTGGCGGCAATTTCGCGGGCATTTTCGGTCTGGGCGTGTTGCTGCCAACTGACGCTGATGGCGCTAAGCAGACCGATGAGCGAGGCCGGAGTGGCGAGCATGATTTGTTTCTGCGCGGCCCAGACGATAAGTTCGCGATCCGCCTCCAAGGCGGCGCTGAACAGGGATTCTGCGGGCAGAAAGAGAACGACGTAGTCGAGGGCGGTCGGGTATTGCGCGGGATAATCTTTGCGGGCGAGGTCGCGGATGGTTTCTTTTAGTTTGCCAGCGTGGAGGTGGAGGGCTTCGGCGCGTTTGAGATTGTCGGCGGCGTCGATGGCTTGCAGGAAATCAAGGTCGGGAACTTTGGAGTCAATTATTATTATGCGCTGGCCCGGCAGATGGATGATGAGGTCGGGCTTTTTGTCGTCGATCTGGGGTTGTTCGCTGAAGTCGCAGTGCGGACTCATGCCTGCGGCTTCGATGACCCGGCGCAAGGTTTCTTCGCCCCAGCGGCCGCGCGCCTGGTTGGAACTGAGGACGCGGCGAAGTTGCAGCGTTTCGCTCGAAAGAGACTGGCTGTTTTTGGCGAGGCTTTCCAATTGCTGTTTGACTTCGCCCAAGGTGGCGGATTGGGTCGATTCGCTTTGGGCGAGGCGCTTTTGATAGATGTCCAATTGCTCCTTCAACGGCTGAATGAGAGTGGCGATGGATTGCTGGCGCTGGGCCAGATCGCCTTTCGCGGATTCCTGGAATTTGGCAAAAGTTTCGTTGGCCAGTTGCAGAAATTGCGGGGCGGTTTGTTTCAAGGCGTCGGCGCTGAGGGCTTTGAAGGTGTCGCGCAAATCGCCAAGAGCTTTGTCTTGGGCGGCTTTGGCGGCGGCCAGGTTCTCCGTGTGCATGTTCCGGCTTTCAGCCAAAAGCCGCTGGGCGGCGTCGCGATTGGCCTCGGCTGAGGCGAGCGCGGCGGAGGACTGGTTCAATTGACCGCGAACAGACTCAAGTTCCTTTTCGCGCTGCTGAAGTTGCTGGCGCAATTCGTCTTCCAGCCGATTATCCACGGGAAGGACCGGGCGTTTCCCGCGCAACGAACCGAACAACCAGCCCAGCGCTCCGCCGAGCAATCCTCCGACGGCGAAGGCAATGGCGATGACGACGAGTTGGGGCATCAGTAATGGGCGACGACTTCAATCTCGATGCTGGCCCCGCGAGGCAGCGCGGCGACCTGCACGGTGGTGCGGGCCGGAAAATCCTTGGTGAAATGGCGTCCATAAACTTCGTTCATGGCGGCGAAGTCAGCCAGGTCGGTCATAAAAACCGTCGTCTTGACAACGTTGGCCATGGTCAGGCCCTGATCTTGCAAAATTATTTTGACGTTCTCCAAAACCCGCTCGGTTTGGGCGCGGATGTCCCCCGAGACGAGCTGGCCCGATTCGGGAAGAATCGGAACTTGGCCGGCGCAAAAGAGCAGGCCATCCACCCGCACGCCATGGTTGTAAGGACCCGCCGCTGGAGGAGCGCCCGCCGGTTTGATAATTATTTTGTCCATAAAATCTCTGGGCGAAGTCTAAAGTTTTGGGTTTAAGGTTAAAAGAATTTTCCGCATGATGAACTTATGAACGGGCATAACACAGTTCTTCAAGGTAGGGACGCCGCGCTGCGGCGTCCATGCCCGCGCAACGCACCGGCCCTCCGACAAAGTGGAGATTGTCTCTGATGAATCGCTTAATCCTCAATCAAGGACCGCAGGTTGTCGGAACATTGTCGTCGTTGGACGGCAGTTTTCGCGGCGGTTGCGATATTGTCGAAGTGCGTCTGGATAAAACATCCCGCCCGGCCGATTGGCTGGCCCGATGCCAGGCCATCGAGGACGGTGGGACGCCTGTATTATTGACCGTTCGATTGCGGAGCGAAGGCGGCGATTGGGAGACCGATGACCACCGCCGTTTGAAAATCTACGAGCAGGGGCTGGCCAAACTGTCGGCAGTGGACGTGGAATTGAGAAGCACGATCTGTGCGGCAGTGGCGAAGGAAGCGAAACGCCTGGGCAAAGTCTGCATCGTCTCCTATCACGACTTTCAAGGCACGCCGCCATTGGGCGAATTGGCATCGGTGGTGGCGAAGGCGCAGGAAATCGGGACGGTCGCCAAGATTTCCACCCGGATTAGGAGCGAAGCAGACGTGGCCATCTTGCGGTCGCTGCTGGAAAGGAAATGGGATCAGCCGCTGTGCGTCATTGGCATGGGCGAGGAATGGCGGCAGACACGGGTGTTGTTTCCCACCCTGGGCTCGTGTTTGAGTTACGGCTACCTCGATCAACCGACGGCCCCCGGCCAGTGGCCCGCTGCGGAATTGATGCGCCAATTACAGTCGGCGCGGGCGAAGTCTTAATGTGTGGGCGACTCTTCCCGCCTGACAACCAGATTGCTGACGTAAAAGAACTGCGGCGCTGTCGGGCCGGGAGCGCCCGAAGAACCCTCCATTTGAAAATCCACAATCAGCCAGCAAGGACTATCCACAAAAGTTGTGGACGTTTGCTCGGTTTTTAAAATTCCATCAATGTAATAATGAAAAGCCACGTTGGTGGTGTTTTCTAAATTCGCCACCACTCGATAGCTATGCCAATCGTCCGGGGACGAAACCGTCGTTTGCACGCTTTGCCATTTGCCGTTGTAGGTATTCTGCCAGCAATTGGAATTGCCCTTAAACTCCATAAAGTCCGATTCGGGGGGCCATGAATGGGCGCCGGTAAACCAAACCGCAGGCCAGGTTCCGATCACTGAGGGTACCCGGGCCTGGACGCTCATGTCCCAATTCGGAAATTGCGCATTGATGGTGATTTGCTGTTTGAGATAAAAAGTCCCGGAATTATAATGGATTTCCAAGTGAGGATTCTTGCTGCTCACGCCTTCGCTGCCGGCCACCGCCACCGGCCACGCGCTCAACGTCACCATGCCGTTGGAAGCCACCACGTTGGTGACAAACATCCGGGCGCTGCCATTTTGGTCATTTCCCCAAGGATAGGCGTAATTCCACGCCGAAGTGAAGGCGGCGGCGTTTTGGAATGATTCGCCGGAGACGATCGTTTGCCAGCCCGCCTGCACCCAACCAGGAATAAAAACCCCTACCAATGAAACAAAACGATATACGAATGTTCGCGTCACGGCGAAAGGATATACGAAGCGATGGCTCTTGGAGCTATTGCTTGAAAATGTTTTAGGTTAAGCGTGTAGATTCGCTCCACCGCCACTTTGTCGGCGCTCTTTAAAAGGATTGCGTCATAGATGGTGCCACCCTGAATGCCAGCCAGAGCGGCTTCACGAATCAGAGTTTTGTAATCGCTGCCACTCAGACTGGAGATTTCGAAGTATTTGAGAATGTTTTCTTCAACATTGAGAAGCGCCTGCTCCGGAGAATGACGAAACGGCGGCGGAAGTTTCGTCAGATTGGCATAAACTTCAGCCACACTATGGGCTGAGATATAACCGTCATCCTCTCCGCCTTGGATACGCTCAAGCAATGCAAAAGCACGCTCATGCGCAACGTGCTTTTGAAGCAGGGCAGCAAGCAGCACACTCGTATCCAGAAAAACCTTCATCGCCGCCGCGTTCGGCTCAAGCCTTCGGCATTTCGCGCATCGCGTTCTGCTCGACCAGATTCCAAAATTTCTTGCGCGGTTTCTTGACTGAGGGTCGCATTGCCCACGGTGGAAAAAACAATTGCTTTTCCCTTCCGAATAAATCCAGCGATCTCCTTATTTGGCGTCAATCTGACTGCCGTCCCCTCAATGGAAACCTTGAATGTGTCGCCGGGGTGAATGGCAAGTTCTTGGCGGACATGTTTTGGCAGTACAATTCGGCCTGCTTGATCAATGGAAACCAATAATTCTTTCATGCTCTTACGAATACCATTGCCATTTAAATACGGCAATTTTTTAACTTTTCAATCCTTTCTTCGAATTGCGTTGTTCCTCACGATCTAGACGTCAGGATGTGGAAATGCTTGGCTCGTGGGGTTGAAGGGGATGTAGTCTTGGATGTTGATCGAACTGCCAGAGCAACTGAGAACGGAGTCCTCTACTAGTCTGTCTAATGCCCAGGGACAGCCTATTGTGCCCTTTCTACGCGGGTTCCGATCTAGATACCATTTTGACCAGGCGTCGCAATGACAACTCGTAGAGGTGTTGATCTTGCCCATATTGACTTCGTTGGGACGGGTTGACGTTGGTTTAGGACATTGACTTTTAGCAAAGGAGGTTCATCTTCAGAACGTGAAACTTGGCCGAAAGGACGGAACTAAAAACGAACGAAATCTGATTCAGATTTGCCTGTTGGGTACGGCAGTTCTGCTACTGCCGTCTTTGGTGCAAGCCCAATTCACATACACAAACATCGACGGCGGCATCTACGATTATGACACGAATGCGGATGGTGTCAGCTTGACCATTAACGGTTACGTTGGGCCACCTTGGACCGTGACCATTCCAACCAACATCGATGGCTTAATGGTCATCCGTATCGGGGAATTTGCTTTCGCGGAAATGGATGAAGGACCATGGAACCTAACCGGCATTACTATTCCCGCCAGCGTTACAAGCATCGGGGCAGGTGCGTTTTATAGCTGCGCCAGCCTGACAGGCGTTACACTTCCCAGTAGCATTACCAACTTTGGAAATAACGTATTCGATTCCTGTTACAGCGTTACCAACGTGACCATTGCCAACGGCATCACCAGTACAGGAGAAGGCACATTCGCTAATTGCTTCAGCCTGACCAGCGTCACCCTTCCCCAAAGCGTCACCAACATCGGTTTCGGTTCATTTTACAACTGCATTGATCTAACTAACTTCACGATTCTCGGGTGCGTTACAAGCATTGGTACTGAGGCGTTCGATTCCTGCGCTTTTACAAACTTTACGATTCCTGCGAGCGTCACCAGCATTGGGGACAGCGCGTTTGACAATTGCGACAACCTGATCAGCATCACGATTCCCGTCAACGTCACCAATATCGGGATCGAGACGTTCGAACTGTGCGACACACTGACTAGCGTCTATTTCAAGGGCAACGCCCCTAATTTTGTCGCGTCTCCATTTTGGGGAGACAGCAAAGCGACGCTCTATTATTTACCCGGCGCTATCGGCTGGAGAAACTTCTCCACCGAAATTGGCGATCCGCCTGTTACCGCGATTACGCCCGTGCTGTGGACTCCGCAGGTACAAGAGAGCGGCATTAGCCTTGGCGTTCGGAGCGATCAATTTGGGTTCAACATTATCGGCACGAACAACTTTACCGTTGTGGTCGAAACCTGCACGAGCCTGGCCGGTCATGTCTGGACTCCGCTTCAGACCAACACGCTAGCGAACGGTTCATATTATTTCAGCGATCCCCAGTGGACAAATTATGGCAGCCGATTTTATCAGTTAAGCATGCCGTAAGGTTGGAGGTCAAAGGCCCCAGGCATCCTTCTCGGCCATTTAAATCTTCAAGTCCACAGCTAATAATATACGCCCGACTTTCGGCCACTGCTATTCCACCCTCAATATGGCCCTTCACGCTTCTGTATCCTACTCCTCGGATAATTGGATTGGGATCTCGCATTTCAATTACAAGCCGACTCACTTTACGATTGATCAGCCGTTGCACAGGGAATCTTAAGGGGGGGTGTGCAGTGCATGAATCTAAGCCGGAATGATGTAGTTGAAAAGAAGCCATCGGTCAGGAACTGATTGGTGATATATGAAATCAACACAATCATCGGGCACGCGCCTGGTTCACCAATCGCGTTTTTTTGCAGGGTTTGATTCCGCTGGAACTGTGAACAAAGACCGGTCGGCGGCAAAAAGCTGATTGAGGGGCCACGCTATCTCTTCCAGGCCTTGGTCCGCAGCCTGCCAGGAGCGACCCGTCGATTCAAGATGGCAATCGGACGAATTCCCCATTCGTGGAATGCATTTGGTTCTACTCTTCGAGCGCCCCCCAACATTGACTTCAAACTAACGTGGCCGTTAGCGTTGGCAAGATGCGTGATGCGGTGGAAATTGATGTTGCAGTCTTTGGCGGCGGCATTGCCGGTCTTTGGCTGCTCAATCGGTTGCGGGGGCTGGGATTTGATGCGCTGCTGTTTGAAAACACCGCCCTCGGCTCGGGGCAAACCCTGGCGGCGCAGGGGATTCTTCATAGTGGTGTCAAGTATGCTTTTGACAGCGTACTGGGAACGACCGCGCAAACTCTTTCGACCATGCCGAAAATCTGGCTGGAGTGCATGGCGGGCCAGGGCGAGGTGGATTTGCAAGGGACTCAGCTTCTGGCCGAGAACCAGTGCGTATTTACCACCGGCGGCCTGGCCAGCCGGGTGGCCAGCGCCATCGCCGCCAAGGCCTTCCGCAGCTCTTTTGAGCCGATCGCGCGCGAAGATTTGCCGGAGGTATTTCGAGGGCGCGGGTTTAAAGGCGAGGTTTTTCGTTTGCAGGAACCAGTGGTGGCAACCAAGTCGGCGCTGGCGGCCTTGAATCGGTGGCCGGCGGCGGCTTTGCGCGCGTCGATCAGGGAACTGCTCCGCGAAGGCGGGGACGTCGTGGAAATTCTGTTTGACGACGCTGGCGAAACGAGGATTCATCCACGCGCTTGTATTTTTACGGCGGGGCAGGGCAACGAATGGTTTGCGGAGCAACTGGGTCTGGACAAAAACGAGGTGACGCAGCGGCGCCCCCTGCGAATGTTCATGGCTCTCGGTTTGCCTCATCGTGTTTACACCCACTGGCTGGTGCCTGAACCGAAACCCCGCCTGACAATTACGACTCATGATTTGAACGGCGAAAATGTTTGGTATATCGGAGGCAACCTCGCCGAGAAAACATGTCAATTGGACCGGGCGGATGCGCTTCGCACGGCGTATAGCGAGTTGAGCAGCGTGTTTTCCGAATTCGACTGGACCCAGGTTCGCTGGGCCATCCACGATGTCAATCGCGCGGAGCCGGCGGCCAATAGATTGCTTCCCCAAGGGGCTGCGATCAAAACGATCGGCAATGCGGCCCTCGCCTGGCCGGCCAAGCTGGTGCTCGCGCCCGCGTTGGCCAGTCAAACATTGCAGTGGTTGGAACAACGGGGAATTTCGCCTTCGCACAAAACGACGGAATTGCCGCTGCCTGCCGCCGCACTGGGCTTGTATCCCTGGGAGGAGGTTCGCGAATGGACCCGCCTTTGAAGATTCCCCGGCGCCCGCTCGGCTCGACCGGCTTGAGCGTCAGCGCGCTAGGCTTGGGCACGGTAAAGTTCGGACGAAACCAAAAGATTAAGTATCCGGCCTTTGCGTTGCCGAGTGATGATGTTATCTGTCAATTATTGGATGACGCGCTCGAATACGGCATGAACCTGCTGGATACCGCCCCGGCTTATGGCCTGGCCGAGGAGCGTTTGGGGAATTTGTTGGGGAGGCGGCGTGGCCAGTTCGTCATTGTCACGAAGACGGGCGAAGAGTTTTCCGGCGGCGAATCGACTTACGATTTTTCGGCGCACCATACCCGGCAAAGCGTGGAACGAAGTTTGCAACGGTTGAGGACCGATCGTCTGGACTGCGTGCTGGCGCATTGTCCGCGCGGCGATCTGGAATCTTTGCGCGATTCGCCGGTGCTCGAAACTTTGCAACAACTCAAAGAGCGGGGGGACATCCGCAGCTTCGGCGCCAGCATTAATAGCATTGAAGGCGGGCTGTTCGCGCTTGGCATGGTGGATGTCGTGATGGTCACTCATTCGGCAAGTTACGCCAGCGAGGAACCAGTCATCCGGCGTGCTGCGGAACTCGGCAAAGGCGTTTTGATCAAGAAAGCTCTTGGCTCGGGCAACCTGGAATCGCTTTCACCGGATGAGAAGTTTCGATCCATCTTTGCCTTGGAAGGGGTTTCCAGCGTCATCGTCGGCACCCTCAATCGAGAGCATCTTCGGGCGAATGCGCGCGCCGTGCAAAGGGCTATTTGATCACCGCTTGCTTGGCGGTGAGGGCGGCGTTGATGGCCACGCAAAGATCGCTGCGCACTTGAAACCAATCTTCCACCGGGCTGGTCCAGGCGCGCAATTCAAAGTTCATCGCGCTATTGGTGAAACTGACGAACAAGGCGCGGGGCGGCGGTTCCTTGAGGACCATGGGATGGGCGGCTGCCACTCCTTTCAACGCCTCCAGAATC
>Ga0075522_10002440_pt1 | contig 13792 bp, 5 predicted proteins | sample NGEPerA_FD_74796 | JGI IMG/M metagenome (GOLD analysis project Ga0075522, IMG submission 74796) | Arctic peat soil microbial communities from the Barrow Environmental Observatory site, Barrow, Alaska, USA - NGEE PermafrostL2-A | ecosystem: Environmental > Terrestrial > Soil > Wetlands > Peat ... | reverse complement strand
TTCCACAAGCCTCGCCGTCAAGGCAAATGCTCGCGAAACCAGATCCGGCGGTGGACTACTTTTACTCCGCCGCAAAGCCCCGCTCACGCGGCGCTCTGTGGCCTATTTTTGCTCCGGCGCCAGGGGCGAAAGTCATGACTATCCACTCCAGCATCCATCGAAAGAGGGATTGGATCGTCTGGCAGATTGCCGTGCGAGTGGCCGTAGAGCTGCCAAGCTCCGCGTGAATGATTCGGCCAAACCTTCATCGCGTAATAGCAAAGAACGATCCCCTGTTTGGCGATGGAAATCTCGGACAGAGAGGTCCAAGACGAGAAGAGATGTTGAAGTTGTCGCGTCAAATATAGGGACTCAATCTTTCATCACTATCTATGGCAAGAGCTCAAAGGCGCCATCTACCGTTAGCCATCTATAGTCCTTTGGCACAGGCTGGGAGCCCGCGATCGCGATACCATACTGGCCTGGCGAGACTTGACGCTTGCCTGTTGCATCCACGTTGGAGAGTTGGCGCGGTGTAAGTTTAAACACCAGGTGTCTCGATTCGCCAGGCTGTAGATGGATGCGCTGGAAAGCCTCCAGCGCAATAGCGGGCGAAATGGCAGTTTGAGGCGGTGTGATGTAGAGTTCTGCAACCTCGTCGCCAGCTGTGCTACCACTGTTGCGGACGTCCGCTTCTGCCGTGACGGGTTCGCCGGCCTTAATGTGGTTCGTAGAGAGCTTGACTGCCGAATAGGAGAAGGTGGTGTAGCTCAAACCATATCCAAAGGCATAGAGGGGCGTACCTTTGAAGTAGCGGTAGGTCCGGTTGGCCATGGAGTAGTCGTCAAAAGAGGGCAACTGATCGAGAGAAGAGTAAAAGGTAATGGGCAGACGGCCTGCGGGATTGTTGCGGCCGGAGAGCGTGTCTGCGATGGCCTGAGCGCCCGCCTCACCGGGATACCAAGCCTCGAGGATCGCAGCGGCGGACCGCTGCTCGGCGGAAATGGCGAGGGCGCTCCCATTCAGGAGAACAACGATCAGAGGCTTCCCGGTAGCCGCCAGCGCCTGTAGAAGTTGTTCTTGCACTGCAGGGAGCGCGATTTGAGTGCGGTCTCCCTTGAAGAAGCCGGGGGCGTCAATGGGCATTTCTTCGCCTTCAGTCCTGGCGAAAGGCCCACGAAGGCGATAACGACGTCCGCGCGAGAGGCGGCCTGCAGAGCAAGATCGCGAAGGGCGGCGACAGAAGGAATCCAGTTCAAGGTAAGACCGCCGCCGAAAAGATCGGAGCGGTGTGAATATTCGATGCGGATTTGGTGCGCCTTGACGTCGACAAAGTGAAGGGTGAAGAGAGGTGTGTCATTGGAACGCCACTTCTTTCCCAGCGTAGCGAATTGAGCGACCCGCTTGTTATCGAAAAAACGGTGAATTTTTCGACGTCGTTGCACGGGTTGCATTGGGGAAAGGTAACGGCAAATTGATAATCGCCGGGGGAGAGAACGGTAAGCGTTCCGGTCCAGCGCACAGAGAAAGCTTTTGCGGGAATACCTGTGGCGGGACTGGCGGAATTCCAGTCGAAGTCGATCTGCGGATCGACCTCGACTAGGGCCGGTTTGCGCTCGAAATTGGTATTGGCGAAATATTCGCCGCGGAGTCCGTTGCGGGTGTCAAGGAAGGATGGATGAAATTGTGTGCGTGGGATCGGAAGCGGCATGTTCCCGACAAATGGAGAGCCTTGTGCATACAATATCTTCACGCTTGGAAAGCCTTTGCGAATGCCATCGAGAGGCAGAAGAGGATCCTTTGGGACAGCGTGATAATTGCCCTCGATGCTGGCGAGGTTTGCGGCGTTGGGACCGACGACGGCAATGGTTTTGACGGTTCGTGCGAGAGGAAGCGTGTGGTCCGCGTTCTTCAACAGCACCATAGATTCCTCGGCAGCGCGCAGGGCGAGAGCGCGATGCGAGGGAGCACGATTCTCGCGGAATGGGATACGCGCATAGGGTACATCTCGCGGCGGATCGAAGAGCCCCAGTTGAAAACGGGCGCGAAAGAGGCGGTGAAGCGGACGGTCCAACTCGGACTCGGCGATCAGACCTTCCTTTACGGCTGGGATGAGGGCAAGATATGTGTCGCCACAATTGATGTCCGTCCCGGCGCGAATAGCGTCAACGGCGGCGCGCTTAGCATCAGGAGAAAAATTATGGCCGCCCTTCTTAAAGAAGTCGCCGATAGCGCCACAATCGGAAGTGATATAGCCCTGAAAGCCCCATGCGTCCCGCAGCACATTCTTGAGCAGAAATTGACTGGCGCAAGCGGGTTCGCCGCGAACCGCATTGTAAGCGCACATAGTGGAGCCGGCTTTGCCTTCGACAATGGCGGCGCGGAATGCGGGTAGGTAAGTGTCCCAAAGATCATGCGCGCTGGGGTCGACGTCGAGGCCGTGTCGCGCGGATTCAGGACCGCTGTGCACCGCAAAGTGTTTAGGAGTTGCGATGGTTCGGAGGTAGTGTGGATCGTCTCCCTGCAGACCGCGCACGAACGCAACGCTGAACTGTGCCGTCAGCAATGGGTCTTCGCCATATGTCTCTTGACCTCGGCCCCAGCGTGGATCGCGAAAGATATTGATATTCGGCGACCAAATAGTGAGTCCATAAAAAATGCTGTGGATATTGTCGCGAATAGCTTGGTTATATTTCGCGCGCGCCTCGATAGAAATGACGGCAGCTTCTTCATGAACGAGAGGAGTATCCCACGTGGCGGCCATGCCAATGGCCTGGGGGAAGAGCGTTGCATAGCCTGAGAACGCCATTCCGTGCAGACCTTCGCTCCACCAGTCATAGGCAGGAACATCGAGACGTGCAATGGCCGGCGCGGCGTTGACCAGCTGTGAGACCTTTTCCTCCAGCGTCATGCGAGATATAAGGTCGTCCACGCGCTCATCGATGGGAAGCAAAATATTCCGGTACGGACGAAGGCCGGCATCCGGCCCTCCGGCAGGCTGTTGCGCATGAAATGAAAAAGCTAAAGCGGAAACAGCAGCGACGACCATGATAAATGCTTGTATAAATGTCCTCATCGAACGCGCGCCGTTCGTACATACTCGTGGTCGATCGTGGGTTTACCAGCGCACAGCAATTCAAGCACGACGATGGGTTCGTTTGGGGCAGCGGCCGGGAGACCGCCGATACGCAAGGCGATGTCATCCTGAGTAAATGGCAATACCTGTTTCGTCTTGAGCAACCGAATTGATTCCACTCGGGTACGGAGACCTCCGATTGCAAAGACGACAGGCGGCCTATAAAAGCTCAACGACTGCTCGGCGGGCGTGTGGCCCGGCCACGCAAAGACGCACATGTAAAGCGTATTCCCTTTAGCAGTGTAGGTTGCGTAAGGATGCCATGGGGCATTGGCGAGTTTGTCCGCGCCGTAGATAACGTCGCCATTCTGTTGCATCCATTGCCCAACCGATTCCAGAATGCTTACGGACTGCGGTGGGATAGAACCGTCTGCCTCGGGACCGATATTGAGAAGATAGTTGCCTCCGCCTTTCGCGCATTCAAGAAGATTTTGGAGTACGGCTTCCGGCGACTTCCAGGCTTGATCTCCCTTGGAATAGCCCCAGCTTCCATTCAGGGTCATGCAGGATTCCCACGCGACGTTATTTGTCGTCGATTCTATTTTCTGCTCCGGCGTCTGAAAATCTCCATCCAGGCCGTTACGGTTGTTGACGATGATCTCTGGCTGCAAGGAAAAAACCATTTCGTTCATGGCCTTCGATTCCCATTGTTCGGCTGTTAGAGGCCAGTCAACGTCATACCAGAGAATGTCGACCTTGCCGTAGTTCGTCATGAGCTCGCGTAGGACGCCATGCGTGTAGGCCACGAATGTCTTGCGTGCCGACTCATCGGTAGCACAACGCGCACCATCCGGATGGTGCCAATCCATCAGCGAATAATAGAAGCCGATGCGAAGCCCCTCCGCGCGAGCTGCATCCACGAACTCGCGTACCAGATCACGTTTGCAGGCAGATTTGGGAGCGCAATAGTCGGTGAGCTTACTGTCGAAGAGACAAAATCCCTCGTGGTGCTTCGTCGTCATCACCATATACTTCTGACCCGCTTTGCGCGCGAGTCGCGCCCACTGCCGGGCAGCGTCGGGCGCCGGCAGAAACTGATTGGCAAGGAGCTCGTACTGACGGACAGGGATGCCTTCCATTTCCATGATCCATTCTTCGCGGCCGATGACGCTATAAAGACCCCAATGAATGAACATTCCAAACTTCGCCTCATGCCACCATCGCATTCGTCTATCGCGGTTTTCCACCTCGCCTGCTGTTTCCATAGGCGTCACCTCCGAGGTGGCGGCCTCAAGCGCGCGAGGTGAAGCAGCGGTTAGGCCGGCCGCCATGGCCGATACAATCAGCTTTCTGCGGGAAATTGTTTCTCTCTGCATATCGGAACCTCTAAGACCCGCTGAGCTACTACGGTTGGAACATATATTTCATATATAGGGGATCGACAGGCGCGTCCGGATTTAGTAGTAGCACCGGAGTGCTCACGAGCGTGTCGCCTAGATCGGAAGGATGCACCTCTTCATTTCTTCGCTGCCATTCGAGGTCAAAGCTGAAGTCCATTTCACCCATTGCGTTATCGACAAAATTGGTATACCAGAGATTGTTGAATACTATGGCTTGCACAATGTTTGTTTGATCCGGCGCCGCAGTGGCTTTCTCAAGAAGAGTTCCTTTCCCAAACGTAACCAGGGGCGAATCTCTTGTCGCCCATATCCAATGCCCTTCTGGAGTTGCGTAATCGATCCAGCCGTCGATTGCAAAATAATCCTTGCAACTGCCTGGTATTTGCTCCCGATACGGCTTAAAGGGGATACCGCCATTGCTGACGATCGGCGAGGCGTTGCCAACGGGAAGCGGGAAGGAGATGAAGTATGCCTCCGGTCGCTCCGAGGAGCGACGATACAACTTGAAGTCTAGACGGATGCGCGGTTCGGATTTCCATATCTCAAGTCTCCGAACGGCCCATCCCAGGCTCGGGTGCTTGAGTGATTGCGTGTAGACGATCGTCTTGCCCGTATCCTCTTCGGTCGCGATGCTATCCTCCTCAGCTGTTACCGTCTGGAGGGCAACGGCCCGTAATTCGTTTCTGCTTTCCGCGGTGCTTGCATTCCATATCTCATGCACCTTGGCACGGGGTGCGAAGCCGTTGATCGAAACAGAGTGGAAGTCGCCAAAGCCTGGCAATATCAGAGGAGACGACATTCCAGACCACTGTAGTGAGCGAGGCCAGGATCTTTCGTCAAGCTTAATGGATAGCGTGGATGCAGCCGCTTCATCCGAAGACGCTGGACAAGGTGAAGTAGAAAGCTGAAGGTGACGGAAGGCATTTCCCGGAAGATTGTCAATCCAAATGCGCGCGGTCTGCTTAGGAACATTGTCGGCAAAAGTCTGCGTATCGTTTTCTACCGTAACATCGGCAGGCGTCTTTGGGATAGCCCAAGGATGCATGCCGTTCTCGAAGGAAACCTCACCGCATACTCCGCTCGCAGTATCTACCGCCGAACGATAATCGTCGCGAAAAGCGGAAGAAGGAAACCGAATCCAGCCGCTCCAGGAAGCGGGCGCCGCATTAAAGACATAAAGCCCGGAGCCCTTATCGGCAAATGCCGTGCGGACGCGCTGACTGAGAAGAAACTGGGCCTGCGCCATAGCGCCATAGGAGTGAAGACTCTTCTCCGCAAACTCACCTTGTGAATCCAAACTATATGGAAGGGCGACGCTATCGCCTCCGCCCCAAGAATGCTCGTCGAAGACGACCAACTCGCGCCCGAGCTCGTCCATCTTCTTTTCTGCGTTTGGCTGAAGAGGTCCGAATAATGGAGAGGATGCTTGCTGCAAATAACGTTTGGCCGTCCGCGATGCGGCCATGGCAGGAGGCGAAGACATGCTTCCGTTCGCCCACCAGTCGGTAAACTCGCCGGTATATTCGGGAATGTCTTCACCAGCAATCTCTTCCATCTTTCTGGTGGCCTGTGAGGCCGTCGCGATACGCAACCTGGGAGTTAATCCTGTCTTATTCCAAGCGGCAACGAAGTCCGACATCGAGTCATACGGCGGATCGTTGTCGAGTCTCCACTGATTTGTAAAGGGCAGAATAAAGACTGGGTAGTGATAGCCGCGGACCATTTGCTGGCGCAGCTTACTCACAAGGAAGGCATGCTGCTCGCGCAATGACGTAGCATCAGTTGGCAACAACTCATCGGTCACCGGGGGCCGGTAAAGTGTGTCGCCGGCCTTCGGTAACGGGCCGTGCCGCCATCCCCGCAAATGAAAATATTGATATCCCTCCGAGTAGGGGATATTAAGCCAGACAAACATCCTTCTACCATCCGGCATTTTCCACCAGAATCCCGACGGCGCCTGCAAAGGCGGGCCGCCCAGATCATTATTGATACCAGTCCACAGACGGTGTATGCCGCGGTCTAGCAGACGCATAGCGCCGGCGCGAGGAAAGCCATTCACATCATCCTGCACACCGGTCTGCGGCTGCACGCTGCGCCATATCGAATCCGGAATCCAATGAGTTATTTGCTCCCATTCCATAGGATCGAGATACGGAGTTGTATCGTCGGCCAGTGCTCCGACGTCCAATTGGCCAGCCCTGACCATAGAAAGGAACTGCTTTCTTCGAAGCTCGCTTGCTTCCCGCCACCAGTCGGCAAATGAATATTGAGCCTCAATAGTCCAACGAAAACGCTCTGCATCCGGTAAATTGCGCGTTTTGAAAGCAGCGTCGAGCGCTACGTCAATGTAGCGACGATGCAACTCGCGTGTAACGCTTGGCTGGTCCGTAAAGCCAAAATCCGTATGAGAAAGGGGAACAATCCATACTTCCTTGACGATAGAATCCTGGCACTTTAAACAAGCGGACGCGGTCATGAAAACTAGAAGTGACACAAAACAGCACCAAAAACTATAGCGCCGGTGATGATCTTTGCGGTACCCAATTCCTTTCACCAACCAGTCAACCATTAACCTTCTCCTCTGCGGATGCAAGGGGCGCGCGCCAAAATATCCGCTTAAAGCCTTGAACTAACTGCATTCCGCCCTGCGCACTTCACGGCAACATATGGCCGCGGGAATCAACGCACACGATACTCGCAACGCCGGTTTCTGAGGCAGCACGTCAAAACTGCGGTTCCTTCTCATATTTTGGGCTGCCTGGGCAATCCCTACCAAAACATGGCCGTATCGCTGGCAAAGCGTCTGAAGTCACGGCAGTTTGAATGGAATCCGACTCCTGACCCGGAGTAAAACCATTCTTTCCAATCATCGACTTCCACTGAAGAAAAGTCTTCTGAGACGCCGCGATATGGAACGGCGTCCGGTCCGCGGAAGCATACCAGTCGTTATAATCGCTCCAAATCGTGCTGGTGAATGGAAGGATGGTATTGAGAGATGTGCCTAGTAGATAGGCGGTGGATCCGCTTCTGGAATCTGTTGCGAAATTGACCCCATCAAATATCCAGTCTTCAGCGAGCAAGGAAAACTTCGTGTCCGTTTCCCAATCTCTCACAGGGCGGGGCGTAGCTTGCCCTCCGATATAGAAGGCAGCTCCGCCGTTTCCATAGATGGTCGATTGCCTTACCGTTCCATTGATAGAATTGGCGGTTTGCAAACCATTTCCTCGGTTGTCAAAGATTCGGTCTCGATAGATTAATACTGGGCCTGGAGAAGCCTCAATGAACATTCCGTTGGTCAAATTGCGGGCGAACACGGAGTTCTGGATGCAAATATTGACATTATCAAAATCAAACCATAGGCCGCCCGCCAAATTATCCGTAAACGTCGAATAGTCCACCTCCACGCCGTGTCCATTGAGAAATTTCGCGCCCTGCATATCCCATCCCGTGCATTTTGGACAAGAAGCAGAGGCCCTCCAATTATTGAAACTAACTGTATTGCCGCTGAAAAGGAAATTCTTGGACTGCTGAACCGTCAATCCATTGTCACCATTCTCAGTGAATATCGAATCTCGGATCGTCATATTTCCGTTTGATGACGAATAGAAACCGGTCCAGTTGTTACGCCTGGATGTAACATTCTTCAAGAGAATATTTGAGCCCAAGCCTCGTTTATCCGCGCCGCTAATATGAATCGCACTCCATCCGACATTATTCGCGGGCGTGTTGGCGTGTTGGACCGTTAGTCCATCCAATTCGAGATTCGACGCGCCATTGGGAGTAGTAATCAGTGCGCCCCGTACTGCTACCTCAACTTTGGAGGTAGCCATAACTGTGCCTGTCGGAGGATAGATCGACATTGTGGGATTTCCGCTCAAAGTGCTACACATACCCGATGGATCACTCTGGCCATCGGTTACGAAGAAAGTTCCCGGAGATGTCAGTGGCCCTTGCAACTGCTGTGTAAGTCGGACTCCATTAACGAACACCATTTCACGTCGAAGTCCGATACAACTGAGAGAAGGCCCCCCTGTAGAGGCAAAGGGCTGCGCCGCATAACCCCACTTATAGGGCCAACTCTTAGAATATATCCCATTCCCGTTACTGGACCAGTCAGGCCAAACGTCGGCGCCGTCCACGATGGCCGTGCCGACTTTCGTCGCTCGAATAACGAGCGTCTTTTGACCGCCCTCGTTATATATCGAAGGCAAGGAGATCGCTTCCCGATAAATTCCCGGATCCACGATAACTTCGGAAACCGTATGTTCTGCCGCTTGAGCGAGAGCATATGTAATGCTCTTGCAGGGGGAGGTGTTCGCTCCACATCTCTCTTGGTCGGTACCGGCGCCGGCATTCACAAATACTCGCGCCGGATGTTCTGGATGAATCACAGCCCCGCTAGAAGGTGTTGTGCAGGATTGTGCCGTCAGTCTGATACCGGCTAGGGCTATCAGCCCCCAAAAAAAGATAATGTGCACCGTTCGTTTTCTGAACCCAAGCAACACAGCACCAAAGCGGCTGAATCTCGATAGCATTCTTTCTCCGTTCTTCTAGACGCTCGAACTGCAAACATGAAGTTTTGTGCCGCCTCGTCCCGGTGCCGGAACGCGAGATAACAGATAGCGAATAGACTTTCGCACGCTAGGGCTCTGCTGGAGTAGGTGGATGGAACTTAATCCATCCACCCCGTATCATCTTCGATTTCCCATTTTCCGCTTAGAAGTGCAGGGCCAAACCTAATTGAATTTGTCTGGCGGGATTATTGTTTGTATTCGAATAGGCAACCGCAATAATTGTACCCGTTGCCGCAGAGCCGATCGTGCTGTTCGGTTGGGCAAAATTCGGATGATTGAGGGCGTTATAAACATCTGCCCTCAAATCGAGGTGATAACGGCCCTCCGATCCGATTGGCAGAGAAAATTGTTTTTTTGCCGAAAGATCAAAATCCCAGAAGCCAGGTCCCCTCAAGATGCTCCGGCTCGAATTTCCGAAGCTATATAAGACAGGATTTGAGAAAGCACTCGTATTAAACCATCTGCCGATTGTAGGATTGGGAACTGTCGGCGAGCCGCTTACATTTGCAAATAAGTTTCCACTAAGCGCGGGGTTAGATGTGGACGCCAATACAGTAAACGGGAAGCCGGTGTTGGCCGTGAAACTCTCCGATGCGGTCCATCTTCCGACGAGGATATCCGCTATCCCAGAATGGTTCATGTGGGTTCTTCCCACGCCAAAAGGAATATCATAAACGCCGGCTACTACGATGCGATGCTTTTCGTCAAACTGTGAATCCGCATAAGAATCGTTCGGATTGTTCGCATTCTGATATTCGCATCCGCCCCCAGTTGTGTGATCCAACGAGCAGTTGTCCATGGATTTCGAATAGGTATAGTTCGTCTGAAATGTAAACCCATGCGCAAAGCGCCTATTTATTTCCAGCTGCAGCGAATTATAATTGGAGTAGGAATCGTTGTAGTTTGTGGTGATGCTCTGGTATTGCGGATATGGGCGCAGCGGTTGCAGGTTCCCCGGACCCAACTTCGCTTGCGGAACCTGATTGAGGTCCCTCGGAAATAGAAGATGGGTTCCCTTGCTCCCCACGTATGATATTTCTGCAAGCGTGGATGAAGAAATTTGACGTTCAATTCCAAAGTGCCACTGCTGCATATAGGCCTGGTTCGCGCCCGGGGGAAAATAGGTGATAGATTGACCGTTTTGGACGGCTGGGGTCCTAGCGGAAGCGGGAGGATATTGATATGCCGGAGGACCCTGAGCCAGATAAAATATCGGCGTGGGATTGGAATTATTCGTCACCTGTATCGATTGGCTGATTGCGTACCCCGGAGGCGTTGAGCTGAAGTTGCGTTGCGCGCTGATGGGCACATAGAAAACGCCATAACCTCCGCGCAGCACCCACTTCGCGATGGGACTCCATGAAAACCCAATGCGCGGCGCAATCAAACCGAAGTGGTTATTTTGAAGCAGGTTATTTCCAGAAGACGCAAACAACACTGCGCCGAGCGTGCCCGTCGCGGGATTGGTGAGATCGGGATCGAAGTTTGCAATCCGGTCTTGTACCTCGCTAAATCCACCTTGGCCTTCATATCGGAAGCCGAGGTTTAGCGTCAGTTTCGGCGAAACATGATAGTCGTCCTGCATAAAGCCGGCGAAAGCGATTCTGCGCGCTCCTATTGTGTTTGGCTGCGCGCTAAGTGAATAGGAGTTTGGAACTCCAAGCAGGAGGTCGGCAAATCCCTGACCTGTAAATCGTCCTGTAAAAGAAAAGGTGCCCGAATCCCATGTCGGCAGAACGTTATATTGATATCTGTCGAATTCGCCGCCCAATTTGATAATGTGCCGGCCCGAGACCCAAGTTAGCGCGTCTCCATAAGAAAAGACGGTCTGTGCTCCCCCGGAATGCTGACCGGGTCCAATAAAGGTCGGAATGGCTCCGCCGACTGTAATATACGGAAAATAGTTCTCCGGGACATTGCTCAGACCGAGTTTCTGCGGAAACGACTGATCTTGATTGGGCGTGTATTGATTGAAAAATTGACGGATGAAGTTAAACCGAGCTTCGTTGATCTTGCTGGCGCTTAAGACCAGTCGATCGGAGAGTGTCCATTGCTGGCTGTGCGACACCTGGACGCCGCACCTTTCCGACTTGTTGTAGCACGCCGGACCGGGAATTGCGCCTTGATGGTTAGTTGTAAGCCAGCTTCCGTGCCCGGAGCCTGTCACAACGTTGCGATCGTTGACCTGATAATCAATTCTTCCGTCGTATAGCGGAGTTGTGAGATATTGCTGCCCCGCGTGGTAGTAATTGTTGACATTGCCTGGCTGGTTAGGGTCAGGCCAATATTTTAGAAGATTTTGCGCTACCGCATCGAAGCGCGTAGAGGGGATCATGTTGTTGGGAAAGGCCGCCTTTGTCAAGGGATCGGTGATTGTGGGGAGTCCCGTGAAATCGCCTTGCTTAACCGCAGCTGTCGGCACAGTATCGAGTGTGACTGTGGTGGACGGATTCAATGTGTTTTGGTAGCTTATGAAGAAAAAGAGTTTCTTGTGAAGAATCGGACCTCCCAGCGCGGCTCCGGGTTGATTGTAGCGTAGCGGCGTTGGCCCCTTGGCAAAGTAATTTACCGCGTTCAGATAGTCGTTTTCGAAGTACTCGAAGATCTGACCGTGAAATTCGGAGGTACCGCTTTTTGTTCGCATATTCAGTACGGATGTTCCGGTTGCATATTCGGCGCTAAAGTTGTTTTCAATTACATTGAATTCGCTGACGGACGCCAATGCAGGAACGAGAGCTACAAAATTGACGCTGTTGGGAAGGACCCCCGAGCCTCCATTTACCGTTGCGGAAATGCTAAACGCGCGGCTCCCATTGACGCTTCTGCGGCCGGGGTCTACGCCCGATACATTGCTTTGGGCGCTCGATGTGCCTGGGGCCAAAAGAGCGAGATAAGAGGCGTCACGACCGACGGTTGGAAGGTCCTCGATCATTTTACTGTTGAAGTTAGTGCCGCGCTGAGAATCGTCGGTGTCAAGAAGCGAAGCATTCCCGACCACCGTGACGACCTCATTTCGCGATCCGATCTTGAGGCGAACGTCCAGGCGAGCTGTTTGGTCCAGCTCAAGCTCTATACCTTTACGGATCAGGCTTTGAAAGCCGGCGGCTTGAAATTCAACAGTATACGATCCGGTGTTCAGGAATGGTATCCCGAAGGATCCATTCCGATTTGTTGTTGCCTTCGTATGCTCTTTAGTGCCGAGGTTTGTAATGTCGACCGTGGCATTGGGAATTACAGCGCCGGTAGGGTCTGTAACTGTCCCTACTATTTCGGCTGTGCTGCGATTCTGTGCCACAACTTGCCGGGCTGCCAGTGTAAACACCAACAGGAGAGCCAGCGGAGCATACGTGGACACGTAAGAAGCTATAAATTTATTGGCTTTCGTCATAATGGGCTGTCCTCATTGTTCATAAGCTTTGTTGTTATTTATTGGACTCACGTTTGCAAGCCGTCGATCCGTTCGGCAATGCTGGCTGGGAACTTATCAGGGTCGCGGTGTCTGGGTCATAGCGATAGGTTTCTGGGGTCTTTGAATTAATGAAAACACTGAGTACACCGGTGTGTATGTCATCTCTTGCACTCACCGTGGCGGGCTCCCCCGACGGACAGGCGACTCTCACTCCGCTTGCGAATCCCCGAGCATCCGGTTCGACGGGCTGTAGCGTACACGCGCCGACGTTCGGTTTCTGAAGAATGAGGCTGCCCTCTGGGGTAACGATTGTGTCGAACAGGATATCTCCGAGATAGTCGACCGCGGGAACAGGTTTGCCCAGAGGAAAGTTTGTCGGGTTAATTTCGGGGAGTCCGTCAATTGTGACTTTGATCTCACTGACAATTCTTCCTGTTGGGGATATATAGAGGTGGGGAGCTTGCGAGCCCGCAAAATGCGGCCAACGCAGGATGATGTGAATGTGGGGAGGATAGTCTTCATGTCCCAGGGGATCATTCGTATCGAAGCCCATCAGATGAATGCGCCCCAGACCGTTTTTACAAACATCCTGATCGAGTCCTAAACTTCGAATCGCCTCTCGCAAGCCGAATTCCAGATTGAGCGCGGCTTGACGCTGTAAAGCAGGCCATTCTCCCTGCGCATATGCCCCCGCGCGGCGATCCTCAAACGCATGTTCGACACGTACGGTAAGCCCTGGCCAATCCAGACTGGTCTGTAGCTCAAGGGTTGAAGAGCGCTGCCGGGGTTGGATTGGCATGTCGAAGGTGATGATGTTTCCGCTTCTACGGAACGGCAGGTAGGATTTCTCGACCACCACTTGCCGAATCCGCAGATCGCCGACATCTACCTGGAGCCCCTTTAGTACAGGTAGAGAAATGGGAACTTTGAGATAGAAAAAGCTTTCCCTGGCGTTTTGGCCTTCGTAGAAGGGTCCATGCATCAGAGCGCACTCCGGACAATCGGCGGGGATAAGTATCTTTAGCGGTTGTGCGGACGGTGAATGACTAGCCTTCAGCAGCTTGACACCAACGATGGTTTCGCCGATTTGCGCTTGACCGAGCGACGATGTAAGCAAGAACACACTCCATACGACCGCATGTAATCCCGCGGATCGCATTCGCGACAGGCTCTTCATCAAAGGATTCATCCGTTCCTCTTGCTGGATTGATTCGCAAACCAAGCCTGGTGTGTAGTCTCTCCTGCGCGAGGGCAGGCCGAGCGGCTTTGGCAGCGGCAGGGCGGCGATCGAGGCGCCCGTCCCCAAGAGCATTTTGCGGCGCCTTGCGGTCGGCGACTCCATGCGTACCAACTC
>Ga0075522_10002438_pt1 | contig 13792 bp, 10 predicted proteins | sample NGEPerA_FD_74796 | JGI IMG/M metagenome (GOLD analysis project Ga0075522, IMG submission 74796) | Arctic peat soil microbial communities from the Barrow Environmental Observatory site, Barrow, Alaska, USA - NGEE PermafrostL2-A | ecosystem: Environmental > Terrestrial > Soil > Wetlands > Peat ... | reverse complement strand
GTTCATCTTCCAATTCGCGATAAAGACCGGCGTGCGGATGCTCACTGCGCGTCCGCGTCGTCCAGCGCGGCGACGCCCGGCAGCACCTTGCCCTCGAGGAACTCCAGCGAGGCGCCGCCGCCGGTCGAGACGTGCGAGACCTTGTTGGCGACGCCGGCCTTCTTGACGGCCGAGGCCGAGTCGCCGCCGCCGATGATGGTGGTCGCGCCGCCGGCGGTGGCCTTGGCCAGCGCCTCGGCGATGGCGATGGTGCCCTTGGCGGTGGCGTCGATCTCGAACACCCCGACCGGCCCGTTCCAGACGATGGTCTTGGCGCCCAGCAAGATCTCCGTGAACGCCGCCACCGTCGCCGGCCCCGCGTCGACCGCTTCCCAATCGGCCGGGATGCCGTCCTTGGCGACCGTCTCGAGCGCCCCCACCGTGCGGGCCTTGAAGTCCAGCTTGTCGGTCACCACGAAGTCGGTGCCCAGCACCAGCTTGCCGCCGGCCTCGGCCAGCAGGCTGCGCGCCAGATCCAGCTTGTCGTTCTCGACGATCGACTTGCCCACCTCCAGCCCCTGCGCCTTGAGGAAGGTGTAGGTCATCCCGCCACCGATCAGCAGCTGGTCGACCCGCGGCAGCAGGCTCTTGATGACGTCGATCTTGCTCGACACCTTGGAGCCGCCGATGACGGCAACGAACGGCCGCTTCGGGTTGGTGAGCGCGTCGCCCAGATAGTCGAGCTCCTTTTTCATGAGATAGCCCGACGCCGCCTGCGCCACGAAGCGCGTGATCCCCTCCGTCGAGGCATGCGCGCGGTGGGCGCTGCCGAAGGCATCGTTGACGTAGAGATCGCAGAGCGCCGCCAGCTTCTTGGCGAAGGCCGGATCATTCTCTTCTTCTTCGGCATGGAAACGCAGGTTCTCCAGCAGCAGCACCCCACCCGGCGCCAGCGCCGCCACCGCCTGTTCGGCCGCCGGGCCCACGCAGTCCTCGGCGAAGGCCACCGGCGCGCCCAGCAGGGCCGCCAGCGCGTCGGCCACCGGGCGGAGGCTCATGTCCGGGACACGCTTGCCGTCGGGGCGCCCCAAGTGCGACATCAGGATCACCTTGGCGTTCTGCTTGCGCAGGTAATTGATGGTCGGGAGCGATTCTTTGATGCGCTTGTCGCTCTCCACCTTGCCGTCCTTGAGGGGGACGTTGAAATCGACGCGCACGATGACGCGCTTGCCAGCCGTGCTCAGGTCTTCGACGAACAGCTTCTTCCCGGTATTCATGCCGACGGATTTACCAGACTTCGCCGAGGTTTGTCGACGACCCGTCGACGGCGACCAAGCGACGGGAGAAATCCGCGGTTGCGGGCCGGCCTACAGAGCCGCGGCGGCCGCTTCGTCGGCCCGGCGCGCCGCTTCCATGAGCAGCAAGGTCGTCGGGGCCCCGACCTCGTCGGCGAGGCCGTCGAGGTCGGTTTGCGTGAAGCTGAATCGCCCGCGATCGAGTCCCAGGAGATCGTAGATGGCCGACTTGTTCAGGCGGCGCGAGCCTTCGATGCGGGCGCGCAGCACCCGGCCGCGGCGCAGCCAGAGGCGCCCCACCTTCTCGCCCGCGATCACCACCAGCTCGCCCGAGCGCCGTTCGAGATCGAGGAAGGTCAAGACCGTCGCCAGCCCGAACTGCTCGAGCCGACCGCGCAGCCCCGCCTCCGGGGATAGACCCGCTGTTGCCATCGGCAGGAGTTGAACCCCCTTCCGGGCCGAGCGCAAAAAAACGAGGCGCCCAAAAACGAAGCGCAAGAACGGCCTCGGTCGCCCAGGCCGGCGCGGGCACCCGGGCGAGCCCTGCGCGTTTAAAAAATATTCAAGCTTCTCCCGGCGCCCAAGACGGCTAGCCTCTGCCCCGCATGTCGCTGACGTTCCCGCTCTGGTTGGCCCAGCAACACCCGCAATTCTCGCAGACCGGCCCCCAGGCCGGCGCGCAGGCCGTGTTGGCGCTGGCGGAGGGGGGCGCGACGGTGCCGTTCATTGCCCGCTATCGCAAGGAGCAGACCGGGAACCTGGACGAGGTGGCGATCCGTCAGGTGCTCGAAACCAAGGAGCGCTGGGACGATCTCGTCAAGCGGCAGGCGTTCATCGTCGAGGAGATCGGTCGCCAGGGGAAGCTGACGCCCGAGCTGGAGGCGCGTGTCCGCGCGACGTTCGATCCGGTCGCGCTCGAGGACATCTACCTGCCGTATAAGCAGAAGCGAAAGACCAAGGCCGAAGCCGCGCGCGGGGCGGGGCTGGGCCCCCTGGCCGAGTGGCTCTGGGCCTGCGGGCATGGCGGGGACGCCGCCGGTGAGACGCCCGAGGCGCACGCCGCCGCGTTCGTCGATGCGGACAAGGGGGTGGCCGACGCGGCCGCGGCGCTGGCCGGGGCCGGCGACATCGTCGTCGAGCGGCTCTCGGAGGATACCGGCCTGCGCCAGCAGGTGCGCAGCGGGTATTTCGAACGCGGCTGCGCGCGCACCCGCAAGGGCGACAAGGCCAAGACCCCCAGCCGGTTCGAGAACTACTTCGACCATCAGGAGTCGGTGAAGGAGCTGCTCAAGCCCGGCAGCTCGCACCGCTACCTGGCGATGCGACGCGGCTGGATGGAAGAGGAGCTGGTCCTCTCGTTGGGCGGGCGCCTCGGCGACGACTGCGCCGATCCGTTGATGGACGGGCTGCTGGCGACTTTCGAAAACGCGGCCTGCCCAAGCGCGGGTCACGGATTTCCCGGCGCGCCATTGCTCAAACGCGCGGCGCGGCTGGCCCTGCGCGCGCACGTGACGCCGTCGATCGACGCCGAGGTGCACAGGGCGCTGCGCGAGGTGGCCGATGCCGCCGCCATCACGGTGTTCGCCGAGAATGTCCGCAAGCTGTTGCTGGCGGCGCCGTTCGGACCGAAGCCGGTGTTGGGCGTCGATCCGGGGCTGCGCACCGGCTGCAAGATGGCGGTCATCGACGCCACCGGGCGCTACCTCGGGTCGGGACTCATGCACCTGGAGACGCCCGCTGGCAAGGCGGCCGCCGCGCCGATCCTGGCCGAGCTGGTGAAGAAGGGCGGCATCTCGGCGGTGGCGGTCGGCAACGGCACCGCTGGGCGGGAGACCGAGGCCTTCGTGCGCGAGGCGCTACGCCACTTCGCCATCGACGTTCCGGTCGCGATGGTCAGCGAGGCGGGGGCCAGCGTCTACAGCGCCAGCGATGCCGCGCGCGAGGAGTTCCCCGATCTGGACGTCACCATCCGTGGCGCGATCTCGATCGCCCGCCGGCTCCAGGACCCGCTGGCGGAGCTGGTGAAGATCGATCCCAAGAGCATCGGCGTCGGACAGTATCAGCACGATGTCGCCGAGAGCGGCCTGCGGCGTGGCCTCGAGGCGGTGGTCGATTCGTGCGTGAACCAGGTGGGGGTCAACGTGAACACCGCCTCGTATCACCTGCTGGCGCGCGTCTCGGGGATTGGCCCCGGCCTGGCACGCGCGATCGTCGAGCACCGCGGCAAGGCGGGGCTGTTCACGTCGCGCGACGGTCTGTTGGAGGTGCCGCGATTCTCGAAGAAGATCTACGAGCAGGCGGCCGGGTTCCTGCGCGTGCCCGGCGCGATCCACCCGCTCGACGACACCGGCGTCCACCCGGAGCGCTACGGCGCGCTCGACAAGCTGGCGTCGGAGCTCGGCGTCACCACCTCCGCGCTGGTGGGGCCGGGCGTCAAGCTGGTCAAACAGGCCCGCAACTTCAAAGACGAGGTCGGCGCCTTCACCTACGACGATCTGATCCGCGAGCTCGAGAAGCCCGGGCGCGATCCGCGCGACGGTTTCGTGCCGTTCTCGTTCCGCGCCGACATCCACGAGCTCAAGGATCTGCAGCCCGACATGGTGTGCCCGGGCCTGGTCACCAACGTCACCAATTTCGGCGCCTTCGTCGACATCGGGGTCCATCAGGACGGCCTGGTCCACATCTCCCAGCTCGCCGACAAGTTCGTGAAGGATCCGCGGGAGATCGTCAGCGCCGGCGATCGCGTCACCGTGCGCGTCCTCGAGGTGAAGCCGGACAAGAAACAGATCGCGCTGACCATGAAGACCGAACGGGCGCCCTCCGCGGCCCGCCCATCGGACGCGCCGCGCGGATCGAACGCGCCGCATGCAGCGGACGCGCCGCGGGCGTCAAACGCCGCCCGGCCCCGGGCGGGAGATCGCGCGCCACCACCGTCGAGGCCCGACGGGCCGGCCGCCCCGTCGAGACCGGCCGCCCCCTTCAACAACCCCTTCGCCGCCGCCCTCTCCAACAAGACCAAGCGGCAGTAGCTGCCGACACGCCGGCCTGGCAGGCTTACGCGACGGCGCGCCAGTGCTTGAACAGCGCCAACGACGACGCGAGCACAATCACCGCGACGACCGGGGCCGCCCAGGCGGGCGTCATGAATCGACGGATGGCGCTCCAGGGCGATCGAGAAACACGATGCCGAGGCGGGCGCCGGACCGCACCCGCCGCACGCCACAGTTTTTGTAGAGGCAGATGCACCACCCGGTGGGCGACGGCTTCGGCGATCGCCGAGAGCAGCTGATTGACCGGCACTGGCTTCCGTATGATGCGAAGCGCTCCCACCAATCCGGCGTCCTCGCCCGGAGCATGTTCACCGGTCACCACGATGACGGGTATCCGTACATTCTGCTCGCGAACCTTGGCCAAGAGCTGTCGGCCGTCCATCGTCGGCATCCCCACGTCCGTGATCAAGACCAGGGGCTGCATCCGCGACAGAGTTTCCAGTGCGGCCAGGCCGTCCGGAGCCGAGGTAACCGAATACCCTTCTTCCACGAGGAAGTCGGTCAGAGCATCGACCCAATCCGGATCGTCATCGACGATCAGAACCCTACCCCGGTTACCTATCATTCCAATACGTATCGCAAGATTCGTACCGGGCGCAGTAGCCATCAGGAGCCGGGCTCGATCGTTCGAAATGGGTAAGATCCGCTACTGTCCCCGCGCGGTGTTACCGTTCGGTCCGCCATCGCGCCCCGGTCGAGCTGACCTGGTTCCCGATCGAAGGCGTCGGTTCACCGGGCGACATGACGTCGGGGTGGGTGGAGGTTCCGAAGATACCGAACGCGGTATTGTGGAGACCCATGGCATCGAGAATCGAGGACTACGCCCTCATCGGCGACACGCAATCGGCGGCGCTGGTCGGTCGGGACGGGGCGATCGACTGGGCGTGCTTCCCGCGCTTCGACTCGGGCGCATGTTTCGCGGCGCTGCTCGGCGATCGCGACAACGGCCGCTGGCTCATCGCGCCCCGGGAATCGCCGCGCGCCACCCGACGGCGGTACCGGCCGGACAGCCTGGTCCTCGAGACCGAGATGTCGACCGCGACCGGCACCGTGCGTCTGATCGACTTCATGCCGATCCGAGGCGAGCGGCCGGACATCGTTCGGATCGTCGAGGGCATCGCGGGGACCGTCGACATGCACGTCGATCTGGTCGTCCGCTTCGACATGGGCCGGGCGACGCCCTGGGTTCGCAAGCGCGGGGACGCGCTGGTGATGACCGCCGGTCCCGACGCGCTCTGCTTGCGCGGCGACGTCGAGGTCCATGGCGAGGAGCTGGCCACCGTCGGCGACTTCACGATCCACGCCGGCGAGCGGAGATCCATGATTCTGACCTGGTTTCCCTCGCACCAGGAGCTGCCGCCGGCGGGCGATCCCAGCGCCTCGCTGCCCGAGACCGAAGAGTGGTGGCGAGCCTGGTCGGCGAGATGCAAATACGAGGGACCCTGGCGGGAGGCGGTGGTGACCTCGCTGCGGGTGCTCAAGGCGCTCACCTATGGCCCCACCGGTGGAATCGTGGCCGCGCCTACCACCTCGCTGCCGGAATGGCCCGGCGGCGAGCGGAACTGGGACTATCGCTATTGCTGGCTGCGCGACGCCACGCTGACGCTCTACGCGCTCTTGCTCGGCGGCTACGAGGCCGAAGCCGGGGCTTGGCGCGAGTGGCTTCTCCGGGCGGCAGCCGGCGATCCGCGCGGCGTCCAGGTCATGTATGGCGTGGCCGGAGAGCGACGGCTCACCGAGTACGAAGCGCCCTGGCTGGCCGGATTCGAGAATTCGCGCCCCGTCCGGATCGGCAACGCAGCCCATGAACAATTGCAGCTCGACGTGTTCGGCGAGGTGATGGACGCGCTCTTTCAGGCGCGTCGGCTGGGTGTCTCGGCAGATCTCTGGTCGTGGTCGCTCGAGAAAACGCTGCTCGAGCTCCTGGAACAGAGGTGGAAGGAGCCCGACCAGGGCATCTGGGAGGTCCGCGGACCCAAGCGACACTTCACCCACTCGAAGGTCATGGTCTGGGTGGCCTTCGACCGGGCCATCAAGTCGATCGAGACCTTCGGGCTCGACGGCCCGCTCGACCGCTGGCGGGCGGTTCGAGACGAAATTCATGCGGAGGTCTGCGCGCGTGGATACGACCGAGAGCGCCAGACGTTCACCCAAAGCTACGGGGCGACCGAGCTCGACGCCTCGTTGCTCCTCATACCGTTGGTCGGCTTTCTACCCGCCAGCGATCCGCGGATCGCGGCGACCGTGCAGGCGATCGAGCGAGAGCTCTTGGTCGATGGTCTCGTTCGGCGGTACCGCACCGACGTCGCCGTCGCCGGCGCCGGCGCGGTCGACGGCCTGCAGCCTGGCGAGGGCGTGTTCCTGCCGTGCAGCTTTTGGTTGGCGGACGTGTACGTTCAGTTGAATCGAGGTGCCGAAGCCAGGATCCTTTTCGAGCGGCTGCTGGGTCTATGCAACGACGTCGGCCTGCTGTCGGAAGAGTACGGGCCGACCCAAAAGCGTCTGCTGGGCAATTTTCCTCAAGGGTTCTCCCATCTCTCCCTGGTCAACACGGCCTATAACCTCACGGTCCACCCCGACCGCCCCGCCAGCCATCGCGCCGAAGAGCCGAGCACCAAGGACAAAGGTTCAACCTGACCCGGGGCAACCCGGAATATGCGGGGTCGAGACCAGGTATAGATAGAGTCTCGATCCGGGAGCCCCATTGAAATATTCACCCAGCATCATCCAGTCGCTGACGGCCATCGGGCTGGCGGTCGTGATGGCGGCTCCGGGCTTCGGAGCTCAGCCGGCCCACAGCGTGGTCGACGCGCAAACGACCGACGCCAACATCACGCGCCTGACCACCAGCCTGCTCGAGCATTCGCAGCTCGCGCATCACCGGTTCGATGACCGTTTGGCGGGAACCGTGCTCGACCGCTACCTCGACGCGCTGGACGGAATGCGCTCCCTCTTTCTCCAATCGGATGCGGACGAGTTCGCCGTCTATCGGGCGACGTTGGCCCAGGCCACCCGCGGCACCGGCGATACGAGCGCCGCCAAGACGATCTTCGCGCGGTACCTCGAACGACTATCGCAGCAGACGGCCTACGACACCGACCTGTTGCGAAAGACCAAGTTCGACTTCACCGGTCACGACAGCTATTCCTTCGATCGCGAGCACGCGCGACGGCCGGCCACCGCCGCGGAGGCCCGCGAGCTCTGGCGGCAGCAGCTGCGGGCCGAATATCTCCAAGAGAAACTGGGCGACAAACGGCCTGAGCAGATCGTGAAAGCGCTGGTCAACCGACACGCGCAACAGCTCCGGAGCATGGCGGCGCTGCGCAGCGACGAAGTCCTGGAGGTCTATCTGGACACCCTGGCGCACGTCTACGATCCCCACTCCGACTATCTCGGCCACGAACAGATGGAGAGCTTGTCCATCGCGATGAACTTGTCCCTGTTCGGCATTGGCGCGTCTCTCGAGACCGAGGACGGCTATTGCAAGGTTCGCGAGCTCATACCGGGCGGGCCCGCAGCCCGCAGCGGCCAACTCAAACCGGGTGACCGCATCGTCGCCGTAGCGCAAGGCGGCAAAGAGGCGGTCGACATCGTGAACATGCCTCTGTCGCACACCGTGGAGCTGATCCGCGGTCCCAAGGGGTCGACCGTCATATTGACCATCATCCCCGCCGGAGGTGCCGCCGGCGCGCCCACCAAGACGGCATCGCTGGTGCGCGACGAGATCACCCTCGAGGACCAACAGGCCAAGGCCCGCATCATCGACCTACCGGCGCCCAAGACCGCGACCGCGACCGCGACGCTGCGGTTGGGCGTCATCGATCTGCCCTCGTTCTACGCCGACATGGACGGCAGCCGGCGTCGCAGCGCGACCGCCGACGTCTCCCGCCTGCTCGGGAAGCTGAAGGCGGAGCACGTGCGCGGCGTCGTGCTGGACCTCCGACACAACGGCGGCGGTTCGCTCGAGGAGGCGATCAGCCTGACGGGGCTCTTCATTCGCAAGGGACCGGTCGTCCAGACCCGCGGCTCCGACGGCAAGATCGAGGTCGACGAGGACACCGATCCGACCGTGGCCTACGACGGGCCCCTGGTGTTGCTGACCAGCCGATTCAGCGCGTCGGCGACCGAGATCCTGTCCGGTGCGCTTCAGGACTACGGGCGGGCGCTGGTGATAGGAGATTCGTCGACCTTCGGCAAGGGGACGGTCCAGAGCATTCTTCCGCTCGCGCCGTTCATGGATCAGGTCGGGCTCGGTCACGCCTACGACCCCGGGGCGCTCAAAATCACGATCAGCAAGTTCTATCGACCGAGCGGCGCCTCGACCCAGTTGCGCGGCGTGGCGGCCGACGTGGTCCTGCCGTCGACCAGCGACTTCAGCGACGTGAGCGAATCGGCGCTCCAGGATCCCCTCCCCTGGGACGTGGTTCCGGCGGCCGCTTACCAGCGAATAAACCTAGTGGCGCCTTATCTGGCCGCCTTGCGAAAGAGCTCCGCGCGACGGGTCGCGACCGAAAAGCCCTTTGCCGATCTGACGGCCGAGGTCGGTGCGCTCCGAAAGAGCCTGGTCTCGAAGTCGGTCTCTCTGAACGAGGCGGAGCGTCGACAAGAGATGGCCCAGTCGAAAGCCCGTGAGGCCGAGCTGGCGCGCGACGGCCGGGCGCTGCAGGCCTCCAGGCCCGCCACGTACGAGATCACTCTCAAGAACCTCTCGGCGCCCGGCCTTGCACCGCTGGTCGCGCCCCCCAACGATTCAGCCGCGCCGGGAGAGGCCCCAAAGGCCCCTTGGTCGGCGGAGGACATCATCTTGAACGAGGGTGTCCAGATTCTGGCTGACTACGTCGACCTCCTCATTCAACCGCCGCCGACCCGCGCCATGTAGCCGGGCGAAATGTAAACGGCGCCGACCGCCACGAACAGACGTCGGCGCACCGCAACGCAAACGGTCTAGTATATAGAACCACATCCTGACTGCGGCAAATCTACCTGGTTTCAGCCACATCGGTCTCCCGTATTGCAACTAAGTGTCTATTCTAGTAGAAATAGACCCAAGGAGACCCATCATGGACGCGACCGCGACGAACCTTGTCTACCTGTTGAGAAAAGGACCCTCGGAGGGGCCTTTTCATCCCCCGGCATTCCGCCTGGCCGTCCCCCGGTCCACTTTCGTCGAGAGCCCGCCCGCTCTCGCAACGGGGGATCCCGTCCTCGAATTCACGGTCGGAGACCTCACCCACGAGGTTTCGGATGCCATCGTCAACCCGGCCGGTGCGGGACGCGTCGATCTCGCCATTCGCCGCGCCGCTGGGCCCGAGTTGCTGGAGGCGTTTCACCGGAGCGCCTCGGTCCTACCGCGGGGCAAGCTGTCGCCGGGACGCGCGATCTCGACGCCCGGCTTCGGTTTGCGGGCGGCCCACGTGATCCATTGCGACCCGCCCGTCTACGCCGACGATCCGATTGCCGCGGCCGAAAACCTGGCGACCTGCCACGCCCAGTCGCTCCGGCTGGCACGGGAGCACGGGCTCACCTCGATTTCGTTTCCCGCCATCGCGACCGGTATCCACCGCTATCCAGCTTCGCTGGCGGCTGAGATCGCCGTGACAACCGTGCTCCACGAGCTCCGCGCCCACGGTCTCCCACACACGGTGCGCTTCGTACTTTTCACGCCGTCGATGCTCGAGCTTTACGCCACAGCGGCGCTCGCCCATTTGGACGCGGATCCGACACAGACCGAACGCGGTATCGTTTTTTCAGAGTTGCGTCGGTCGGCCGCGTCGATGCGCTGATCTCACGAACGGCCACCGCCAGGCCGCTTGACGCGACGAAAAGGATCTGAAATCCTGTGGACCGCTGTGGGGAGGGGGCTCTCCGGCAACAAGGAGCCCTTTATGCCAAGCGGCAAACAGCGACTGCATTCTCCACAGCGCCGTGAGGAAGCGCCATCACCGGCGCGCGTATTGGCCGCTGAGGACCATCGACCGGCTCTTCCCGGACCCAATGGCGCCGGGTTTCGCGTTCCCGACGTTTGGGCGCCATATGATCTCCCAATGGGCGAGCCCGCGAAGAACCTGGCCGCAGGCCCATCGCTCGAAGGACACCCTCCCCGGGAAACAAACTTTCGATCGGTCACGGGTCGCACAAAATGACCGCCCGCCGTTGGTTATTCATCGTGCTTCGGATATGCGTGACGGGGTTGGTCGAAGTGGGCGCCCTGGCCTATTCGGCATTGCGTTCCAGTGTCTCGCCGGCATCGCCGCGACACTAGACGGCCGGCTGGGCCGCACCGGTCGGCCTCGATCTCTGTCTTCGGCACGTCGGCGCGATTGCCTCGGCGGACGACGGCCCCGGTGATCGTTGGCCGTCAGGGTCAGGGGCGCGAAGCGGTCTGGTTGAGGACCAGCCAGTAGGAGACCAGCTGGCGGATGGCCTCGGCGAACTCGCCGTAGTCGACCGGCTTACGCACGTAGCTGTTTGCGCCGAGCTCGTAGCTCTGGACGATGTCCTGCTCCTGCTCGGACGATGTCAGGATGACGACCGGAAGATGGCGTGTGCGTTCGCTGCCGCGAAGGCGCCGGAGCACCTCCAGGCCGTCCACGCGGGGGAGCTTGAGATCCAGCAGCACGAGATCGGGCGGCGCCGGCGGCTGGACCGCATGCGGACCCGTCCCGAATAGATAGTCGAGCGCCTCGACGCCGTCGCCGGCCCGCGCGATCTCGTTCTTGATCCCGCTCTTCTGGAACGCGCGAACGGCCAGCTCGGCGTCGTCACGATTGTCTTCGACCAGAAGAATGACGCCGGACCTCATGATCGATCTCGGCTTCGAAACTGTGGTCTCAAGTTTGGCTCAGAGTTTCGAAACCCATCGAAAATAGCCGTCCCGGATCTGTTGACCATCCCGTTCGCCCATGCGCTAATAACCCATCTTGCCACGTCGTTCGCGGCATTTCACATTACGTCATTGCGCATTGTTTGTTCTGGTCGGCGCGACGTACGCGAAGCCGGCTGCCGCCGTCGATCTCGGCGGGTCGGACAGCCCCTCTGGGGTCGACGTCCACGGATTCGTCAGCCAGGGGTACATCAAAACCACCGGCAACGACTATCTGGCGACGACGAAGAACGCGGGCAGCTTCGACTTCAGCGAGGCGGGGATCAACGTCACCACGCAGCTCACCGAGCGGTTCCGCCTCGGCCTTCAGCTCTTCGCCTACGATCTCGGCCAGCTCGGCCAGTACCACGTGTCGGCCGATTGGTACTATCTCGACTACCACTTTCGCGATGCGCTCGGCATTCGGGCCGGCCGGCTCAAGATGCCGCTCGGCCTCTACAACGACGTCGCGGACATCGACGCCGCGCGGGTGCCGATCTTGCTCCCGACCGGTCTGTACCCGTCGACCAACCGCGAATTCCTGCTCGCGCAGACCGGCGTCGAGGTCTACGGCTACCTCAAGCTGGGCGCGGCCGGCGCGCTCGATTACCGGGCCTTCGGAGGATCTCTCCAGATCGACCCGGTCGACCTTCCCAGCCAGGCCGGATCGCTGGCCCCGATCTCCAGCTATGGCGTTCCTTACGTGGGCGGCGGGCGTCTGGCGTGGGAAACGCCGCTCGATGGCCTGAAGGTCGAGGTCACGGCGGCCGCCCTGCGGGCGCAGGCCAGCGCGGTGCTGTTGCTGCTGTGGCCCGGCGCAGGCAATCCGGCGCCCACGCTCAATGAGAGAGTAGATCTTTATCTGGCCGTCGGATCAATCGAGTACGCCGCGCACGATCTGCTCCTCCAAGCAGAATTTACTCAGCAGCGATCCGAGCTCACGTCCGACAACCAGGCGTTGGCGCCAAACTTCGTGACCGTGAGCGAAGCCGGTTACGGGCTGGCGGCCTACCGCATCTCCCGGTGGCTGGAACCGGGGGCGTACTACTCGCTGGCCTACAACAATCGAAATTTGAGCGCCGGCCAAGATGACCGAAACGTTCAACACGACCTGGCGGCCACGCTGCGCTTCGACATCAACAGCTTCTGGATCGTCAAGGTCGAGGGACATTTCATGCACGGCACGGGACTGATCAACGATGGGAACACCACCCCCATGCTGACGAGCCCGGAGAACTGGGGGCTTTTCCTCGTCAAAACCACCGGCTACTTTTAGGCATCGAGTGCGCGCGATCCGGGCCATCATCGTCCTGTTCGTCTTTGTGGCGGCGTTCTGCGGGGATCGCGCGCCGTCGGTCGCCGCGGGTGGCTGGTATCGTGTCATCGTCAATCCGACGAACCCCATGAACGAGCTGGATCGAAAATTTCTGGCCGAGGCCTTCCTCAAGAAATCGACCCGCTGGCCGAATGACGATCTCATTCGCCCGGTCGACCTCAATCCCGGCTCGGCCGTTCGACGCGCTTTTTCCGATGACGTGGTCAAAAAATCGGTGTCGACCGTAAAAAGCTACTGGCAGCAGATGGTCTTCTCGGGCCGCGGCGTGCCGCCGCCCGAGATGGACAACGAGGATGAGGTCGTCTCGTTCGTGCTCAAGAACCGCGGGGCCGTCGGGTACGTCTCTCCGGCCACCAACGTCCTGGGCGCCAAAATCCTGCCGCTGCGGTAACCGACAGTGCGGCTGTCGTTCCGGACCAAGCTGATCGCGATCGTCGGGACGGCGGCGACGGCGCTGCTCATCCTGATCGTCGCGAGCGCCGCCATCTCCAACCGCACCGAGCAGGAGCTGGCCAAGATCCAGGAGCGGCATCTGCCGAGGCTGCAGCTCGGTCCGCAGCTCCAGGCCGACTTCGAGCGGCTCAAGCGCGGCCTGCAGGACGCCGTGGCCGCCCGAGACAGCGACGCGATCGCGGCCACGCGCGCCATCGAGGCCAAGTTTCTGGGCGATCTGGATGGGGGCGGCAGCGCGGTCACGCCGGGACAAATCGCCTCGCTGCGCGCCGCGATGGACGACTACTACGGCGCGGCGGTCGATGTCTCCCGCCGGTTGGTGGCGGGAGAAACCGGCGAGCGCCTGGTCGACGCCATGACCGCCATGCAGGCCCGGCAGGCCCGGGCCGCCGATCTGCTCGACACCATCACGGCCTTCAACCCCCACGACCTGGCGGCGGCCTTCGCGTCGGCCCGCAGAGCGGAGGTCACGGGCGGTAGAATCCGGCTGACCATCAGCCTGGTCTGCCTCCTGGGGCTGGTGCTGCTCTCCTGGTGGATCGGCCGGGGCGTCGTCCGCGCGCTGGCGGAGGTGAGCATGGGCCTCCGGCGCTTCGGCGGCGGAAATTTCGATCGGCCGATTCCGATCTCGCGCGGCGACGATGAATTGGCCGATCTGGCGCAGCAGGCCAATCAGATGGCCGAGAGCCTCAAGCGACTGGCCCAGGAGCGGGACCAGAACGACTGGGTGCGAGACGCGGTGGCTGGCCTGGCCCAGGAGACCCGCGGTGAGCTCGAGCCCGCCGAGATCGCGACGCGGGCGATCCGGTTTCTGGCC
>Ga0075522_10002434_pt1 | contig 13800 bp, 11 predicted proteins | sample NGEPerA_FD_74796 | JGI IMG/M metagenome (GOLD analysis project Ga0075522, IMG submission 74796) | Arctic peat soil microbial communities from the Barrow Environmental Observatory site, Barrow, Alaska, USA - NGEE PermafrostL2-A | ecosystem: Environmental > Terrestrial > Soil > Wetlands > Peat ... | reverse complement strand
CAACGCACCCAAGGAGCTTGCGGCAGTCACGACCCAATGGCGTCCGGCGCCGCTCAAGTCGTCAAGCTCATCCCAAAGGAACAGTAATCTTTCCATGTTGCGAAGGACTCTACGGGCTGTTTGTGGCAGCGGGAGTGCGCAACCTCACAGACATCAAAAGCCTTTCACGCTTGCGGTACATTGCGCGCTGCGGTTAGGCTTCAAGTGCCTTTCCCGTAAGACATAAGGTCACCATGCAACGCATCGTCGTCCTGAATCCAAAGGGCGGTTCCGGCAAGACGACGATCGCGATTACTCTTGCGAGTTATCTCGCCTCTCGTCAGCAAAATCCGGTCCTCATGGACCTGGATCCGCAGGGATCTTCGCTGCGCTGGGTTAAGAAACGTCAGGCAAATCAGGCACCGATTCAAGTGGTGGCGGCCTTCGAGAACGACGGCCGCACCACGCGCAGCTTTCAGCTGCGCCTGCCCGCCGCCGCCACTCACGTGATCGTGGATACGCCCGCGGCGCTTGAGGCCCCGCAGCTGCCGGATATCACCCGTGGCGCCGACAAAATCCTGGTGCCGGTTTGCCCCTCGGACATCGACATCCATGCCTGTTCACGCTGCATCCGTGATCTGTTGTTGGTGGCGAAGGTGCGGCGCGAGGATGAGCGCATCGGCGTCATCGCCAACCGCATCAAAAGCAATACGCGCATCTATCAGACGCTGATCCGCTTTCTGCAGACGCTCGGCATACCGATTATTGCAACCATCCGCGACTCACAGAACTACATACGTGCGGCTGAACTCGGCGTCGGCGTGCATGAGATGAAGCCGTACATGGTGCGAGAGGATGTAGAGCAGTGGCAGCCGCTCATCGCGTGGCTGGAAAAACCGGTTCCGCGCCGTGATTCTGCTGGGCCCGTTGCGCCGCTGGTTGCCATCGCCTGAAGCGCGAAACGGGCAACGATTATTTCTTTTCGTCTTCCCAGGTGGTTTTCATGCGATCCGCCCAGTTCTTGTAATTCGCCCACGAATACAGGTTCTGGGTAATCGCGGAGTGGCGGGCACGGGCGCGCTGGGTGCGATCAAGCCAGTTCGAATAAGAATCGGGCACGACAGGGAATCCCGGCGCCGCTTCGGCGCTTGGCCCCCCCTGCGGGTCGGGCGAGGCGGGGGTCCCGCGCTCCCTGTTTGATGAACTCATTTCCGCTCCTAAGTGTGCTTGTTACAAGACTACGGCTTCGCAATGCCAGCCGCAGGAACTGGTTCACGAGTGCACGCTGCCCGCGCGTTATGTCAGGCGACGAGACGGTAGCAGGGGCGGTAAACGGTGCCCGGAAGCTTCATGCGCCGCTGTGCCACAAACGCTGAGAGCAGGTCATCAAGTAGCGTCATGATTTGCGGATCGCCGGAGAGTTCGTACGGACCATGCTGCTCAATCGAGCGGATGCCGTTTTCTTTGACGTTGCCGGTGACGATACCGGAGAAGGCGCGGCGCAGGTCCGCTGCGAGCTTGTGCACCGGTTGCTCGCGGTGCAGCTCGAGTGCACGCATGGATTGGTGCGTTACCGCAAATGGCTGCTGGAATTCCGCCGGCACGGATAACAGCCAGTTGAAATTATAGGAGTCGCTGTTGGCTTTGCGATAGTCGCGCACTTCCTGCATGCCGCGTTTCAAATGGCGCGCCACTTTCGCCGGATCGCCGATGATCACGCTAAAGCGCTGCAGCGCGGCGTTGCCGAGTGTGCCGCCGATAAAGCGCTCGATCTGCTCGAAGTAGCTGGTGCTCTCGCGCGGTCCGGTGAGCACCACTGGAAAGGGTTGCTCGCGATTTGCCGGATCAAGAAGGATTCCCGCCAAATACAGGATTTCCTCGGCCGTGCCCGCCCCGCCCGGAAACACCACGATTCCGTGCGCGAGCCGCACGAACGCCTCCAGGCGCTTTTCGATGTCGGGCATGATGACGAGTTGGCTCACGATGGGATTGGGCGGCTCCGCGGCGATAATGCCGGGCTCGGTAATGCCCAGGTAGCGACCGTGCGGGATGCGCTGTTTGGCATGGCCGATGGTCGCCCCCTTCATTGGGCCTTTCATGGCGCCGGGGCCACAGCCGGTGCACACATCCAAGCCCCGCAGACCCATCTCGTAGCCGACCTTCTTCGTGTACTCGTATTCGTCGCGGCCAATCGAATGGCCGCCCCAGCAAACAATCAAATTCGGCGGCACCTTCACTTCCAGCAGGCGCGCATGCCGCAGGATTTGGAAAACGGCATTGGTAACGCCGTTCGGGTTATTGAGATCGAAGCGGCCGCTCGCCATGATCTCGTTCGAGATGTAGACGATGTCGCGCAGCACGGCGAACAGATGCTCTTTGATGCCGATGATCATCTCGCCGTCGACGAACGCTGACGCCGGTGCGTTATGCATCTGCAGCTTGATGCCCCAGGCGTGGCGCACGATCTGGATCTCAAAATCGCGGTGGCGATCAAAGATCTCTTTCGCATCGTCCGTGTCGGCGCCGCTGTTCAGTACGGCGAGCGCGCATTGGCGAAAGAGCGCGTACAGACCCCCTTGGCTTGAGTCGAGGAGCTTGTCGATCTCGTCCTGAGAGAGGTTCTCGAGGCTACCGCGCGGTCCTACGCGTGCGTCGACAAATTCCGGAATGACAATGGTCGCCTCCACGCGCGTAGTGCCTCGTCTTCTGCTACGCGCTACGGCCGGATGTCGATCGGCGTGTTGTCCGGCGTCAACAGCCAGATCTCAACCATATCGGCATTGGTCACCGCGATGCAGCCGTCGGTCCAATCATGCTTCTCATAGTATTCGGGCGGATGCTTCAAGGTATTGGGCAGGCCGTGAATCATGATGCTGCCGCCGCTTTGCCAGTGGTTGCGGCGCGCGCGCGCGAGGTCCGCATCGTTCGGGTAGGAAACTTGCACCGAGAGGAAAAAATCACTGCGCGCATTGCGCCGCGACAGATAGTAGGTCCCTTCGGGTGTGCGAAAATCCCCGGCGCGTTCCTTCTGGCCGACGGGGTTTAAGCCGAGAGCCACCTTGTAGGAGCGCAGCACGCTGTAGCCGCGCATGAGATCAAGACGTCGCTCGCTTTTGTGAACCACGATACGATCGGCCATCGGCAGCGTTTCGTTCGAGCGGATCATCACGTGCTGCATCGCGGCTGCCTGGTCGGAGTAAGCCGGGGCGGCGACAGCGCTCGCGGCGAGCAGAGCCATAATGAAGCGGGAGACGATCATCTCTAGATTAAACAAGCACTTGCATAATTATGTTTGGATTATAAGCGCTCCCAGGCGCCCAAGCGATGTGCATCCGTCACAGCACGCTTCCTATAATTGGGGTGATCGGTCGAGAAATCCACGTGCATAAGAACCCCCTATCCAGTGTCCTGCTGCTGCTCGCGGCTTGCGCAACGACTGCACCGGCACCCGTTCAGGACAAGCTCGATCCGAAAACGGGTTCAACGGTCAGTGTGCTGCCGGAGTCCGTGACAATGCTGACCTCGGGCTATGTCGGCGCCCGCACCGGCGCATTCGCCTATCTCGGTCCGTTTGAAGTCGACGAGATGGGCAAGCGCACGCTGTACCTGTGGGTACTGGTGCCGAAGGACGTATCGGCAACCGTAGTACCGGTCGTCCAATGCGACGGCAATGCCGTGGATCTGCCCCTGCAGCAGGGCGCTCGTGCTGATATGGGCCTTACTGAACCGCCCTACGAGCCGCTCGATCCATGGGGTACGCAATGGTACTTTTCACTCACCGACCGCGCGCTCGTATGCCTCGCTCACGCGAAAGTCATTGCGGTAGACATCCCGGATGCCAAGGGCGAGCTGTTACATTTTCAAGTCGAGAGCCCTAAGAACTCAATGGGCTTTCCACTAATCCAGGCCTACGCCGAACGGCGTGGCACGAAAGGGCTTTAGCCTCCCGAGGCGCTGACCTCTTCAACTTTGGGCACCACGACCTGCGTCCCGGGGTGCATCTCAGACAGATCCAGATCAGGGTTGTACTGCTGCAATAGCCACAGCGGCAGGTCGGAGTTGTGTTTCGTCACGGTCCATCCCGAATCGCCGCGACGCGCGAGATAGACATCGGTGCCCACAATACGGTGCGCGGCAAAGTAGCTCGCCTGCTGCTCGCGATGGAAGTCGCGGCGCTTCTGTTCGAACTCCTCCCGCGACACTTTTACGAACTCAAGCTTGATCTTGTGCCCGATTAGAACCTGTTTCTTGAATGCGAGGTGATTGACGACACGCAGTCGCGCTGCGCTCGTATCGAGCCAGTCGGCGTAATGTCCCAGTGTCTCCACGGCGGCAACTTTGATGGTGTCGTCTTTGGCGATCGAATAGTCGGTCGGATCCGGGCTCACCGAGCCTTCAATGCCTGGTCCAAGGGCCGGGCTCAGGGCTTCCGCTTGCGCGGCTGACACGGGTTCCGCAGGCGCGGCCGGGCGCGCTACTTTGGCGATTTGTTCGGCGTCTTCTTTGCTCTCAAGCTTCGCAGCCTCGACAGATACCGCGCCGGTCCTCTGGTGGACGGCTGCCAATGCAGGCTGGGAAGCCGCATTGGCAGGCTTGGCAGATGCTGCGGGCGCGGGGACAGCTGCAACTCTCACCGCAGGAGGGGCGGCGGTCGCCGGCGGCTTGGCCGCAGGCGTCGGGGCCGATGGCGCGGCAGTGGGCTTCGCCTGCGGGGCAGGTGCGACAGCGGCGACAGGAATCGCGGCGACTTGTGCACTCGCCGCCGCGCTCGGCGCTTCCACTTCATTCTTCGCGACCACGACCGCGGCCGGCGCCGGCTGTACCGCCGGCACCACCAAAGAACGCCCGGGACGCATCTTCGCGTTTGGCGAGATGCCGTTCAGCTGCGCAAGCTCCGTCGTACTCACCTTATAACGCGTGGCGATCATCGCCAGCGTGTCGGCACGCTGCACCCGATAGCGGCGCGGCTCAAGCTGCGCCGCGTACAGTTCACGCGGCGCCAAGCGTGCGCTCAACGACTCCGTGGTCCACTTCTCGCCATCCATTGGCAGGCGCAAATGATAGCCCTTGGGCACGTGGCGCTGCCCGTTCCACACTACGGGTAAGAGTGCAGGATTTAGCGCCTGCAGTCTTTGCTGCCCGATCTTCAGCACGTGTTCGAGCGAGGAGAGCTGCACATACGCCGGCATCACGACTTCCTGGAATTTCATCTCCTGATTGGGCTCGATATTCCCGAAATATTTCTCCGGGTTGTGGTCGATCTCAAGCGCTGCGAGGAATGACACATAGAAGTTGCGCGAGGCGAAGCCAAAAGTGCGCCCTTTGTAATTGCGCACGATGGTTACGATGTTGTCGGTGCCCAGAGTTTCCTTGGCACGCCGCACTCCTTCGGCGCCATGGTTGTAGGCGGTCAACGCGAGCGGCCAAGTACCCAAAAGATGATAGTTGTAAGCGAGAAGCTGAGCTGCTGCCTGCGTTGAGCGAAACGGATCGAGCCGATCATCTACCGTGTTGTCGATATGCAGGTAGCGCCGGCCGGTCGAGCGCATGAATTGCCACAGACCCGCGGCGCCGACTTTGGAGTAGGCGGCTGGATTGAACGACGACTCGACGTGCGGCAGAACGGCGAGCTCCGCCGGCAATCCCAGGTTCGCGAGTGTCTCGGCGATGTGCGCCTCCCATGCGCCCGAGCGCCGCAAACCCTCGCGAAACCGATCGGATTGCCCCAGTTGGAAACGAATGTGCTCGGTCGCCTCAAGCATGCGTGCGGGCGAGGCGTCCGCACCCCACAGGTCGTGGATACGCTGATCGTCTGCGGAGAGAGGACCGCTTGCGTTTGCGATGCGCCGCAGCGCCTCCGCGTAATGCTCGCGTGCCGCCTCGACCATCCTCTGCCGTTCATGGGGCGCGGAGTTCGCTTCGAAATGCAGGGTCTCGTAAACGACGCCGAGATTTTGGTCGTCGTGAATGAAGCCCGAATTGGTGTCGACCTGTGTGTACACCCGGATCCAAAACTGCACGTCGCGCTCAAGCTCTGGCGGACGTGTCATAGGACTGTCCGCGGCGAGGGCCTGCTGAGATCCCAACAGCAGCGCACAGACAATAAGGAGGATGGCCGCGCCCCGGCCTCGCAGCAGGCATGCCAAAAAGCTTGTCGAGTTCATTTACAGCGTTCAGACCCTAATAATTGAGTGTGCATTCAAGAACTTGTGAGCAACGCGGCCGTGGACTTGAGCCGCGCTTTGCGTCAAACGTGTCGACTATCTTGACGAAACACGAGTTGCACCCTGAGCAGGAGGATACCCGCCCAGGACCCGAAGGGTCGCATAACGCGAGTCGCGTCACAGTTGAACCGCGTCGCAGTCACGACATGTCACATCGGGGCGTCCATGCCACTAGTTGGCATAGGCGTTGCAATCTCCATTACATCGGACCCCAAGCGGTCCAAACAGGAAGGAAGCTAGCGGATCGATAAGAAGAATTGCCAGTTGATGCGGTACTCCTCCCGCAGACAATTGGCGCCTCGAATAACAATAAAAATATCTCTCCTCGAAACAGCAAGCGATCTATTAGCCCCGCACCCGCGGGGCTCTTTTTTGGCGGCCTAAATCAGCCGCACTTCGAGTCGCCACAGCTTAAGCAAGTCATGCAGTTATCGAGCATGACGACCGCCGCGGTGCTGCATTTGGTGCAGAGCTGCGCGCCTTCGGGGAAATGCGACTTAGCGAAGGCATCGGCCTGTTTCGCCCGCGCCTCGTACTCGGCGCGCTTCTCATCGAGAATCTTCTGCTGGTGATCATCCATCATTGGCTTGCGTAGCAGGCCAATGCTTTGCAGGTGGCGCTCGATGACATAGCCAAGCTCCGCGATGATCGAAGGCATGAACTTCCCGCCTGGCTGCCAGTAGCCGCCGCGCGGGTCGAATACGGCTTTCAGCTCATCCACCAGGAAGGTAACGTCACCGCCCTTCCTGAATACCGCCGAGATGATGCGCGTCAGCGCGACGATCCATTGGAAGTGATCGAGGTTCTTCGAATTGACGAAGATCTCGAAAGGACGGCGCTGCTCGAATTGCGTATCTTCGTTCAACACGATGTCGTTGATCGTCACGTACATTGCGTGATCCGACACCGGCGTCTTGATCTTGTAGGTGGAGCCAATGAGAACATCCGGACGCTCGACCTTCTCGTGCATGCGGATGACTTTGGCCGTGCGGCCGTTTTTGTCCTGATAGTCATCAGGATCGACAGCCGCGGCAGGCTTTATCTCCGCAGACTTATCTTCCGGCTTTTGGACGTTGTACTTGACGATCTTCTTTGCAATCTTGATGGTCATGGCTTTATTCCACTCTTTAGTCACACCACAGCGAAGTCGCCGCGGCTGAGCGCGGCGCTACACCGGTAATCTCACCGGGTGCATCCTTACTCGACGCCCGCGTCGAACAATTCAAGCTCAGTGGCGCCCAAAGTATCCCTCTTTTAACGAATCAAACAGATTTGCCGCAGTGTGCATCTCGCCGTCGTAATCAATCTCTTCATCACCGCGCGCTTCGATAACGGTGCCGTCTTCGAGCGTGAACTTATAAACCGTGTTCTTCAGATCCTGCTCCTTCACCAGTACGCCCTGAAACGCTTCCGGGTTGAAGCGAAATGTCGTGCAGCCCTTTAATCCCTGCTCGTAGGCGTACATGTAGATGTCCTTGAACTTCTCATACGGGAAGTCCGTGGGCACATTCGCGGTCTTTGATATCGAAGAATCCACCCACTTCTGCGCGGCGGCCTGAATATCCACGTGCTGATTGGGCTTGACGTCATCGGCGGCGATAAAATAATCAGGCAACTTCTCGGCATTGTTCTCCGATGTCGGCAGTGCGTTGGGATTCACGAGTTCGCGATAAGCCAAGAGTTCGAACGAGCAAACGTCCACTTTCTCCTTCGACTTTTTGCCATCACGGATCACATTGCGGAAATAATGATGCGCGAACGACGGCTCGATGCCGTTTGAGGCATTATTGGCAAGCGACAACGAGATCGTGCCGGTGGGCGCGATCGAGGTGTGATGCGTGAAGCGCGCTCCGACCTCCGCAAGCTCATGCACAAGCTTTGGCGCGACTTCCGCGAGGCGCTGCATGTAACGACTGTACTTGGCATGCAGCAGGCGGCCGGCGATTTTGGCACCCGGCTTCCAGCCATCGCGGGCCATTTCGGGGCGCTTGCGCAGCATCTCTTTGGTGACGGTGAACTGCTCGTTCATGATCGGCGCTGGCCCCTTCTCGCGCGCAAGATCCAAGGCCGCTTCCCAACCTGCGACAGCCATTTCGCGCGAGATGTCCTCAGTAAACTTCACCGATTCTGCTGAGCCATACTTCATGCCCAAAAGCGTAATCGTGCTTCCAAGCCCCAGGTAGCCCATGCCGTGGCGGCGCTTGCGGATAATCTCGGCGCGCTGCTGCGCGAGCGGCAGTCCGTTGATCTCAACAACGTTGTCGAGCAGACGCGCAAACACCTTCACGACTTCGCGATATTCAGCCCAATCAAACTCCGCGAATTCAGTGAACGGATGACGTACAAAACGCGTCAAGTTAACTGATCCCAAGAGGCACGAGCCATATGGCGGTAATGGCTGCTCTCCGCATTGTCCGGTTACAAGCCCGTTAAAGATAACGGTATTCCCATCTTCTTGGGTGGTGTCAAATACCGCCTCTCGGCCTACATACGAAATGTCGGTGATCCTGCTCGTGAAGCGCTGCGATTGCTTTAACGCTTTATCTTGAGCCCACATCCAATACTTATTATTCTTGGAATCAGTTATGAATCCAATTTCTTCCATGAAGCAGTCGCGCGATTCCCCATCAATAATGAGTTCGTAATCTGCGTTGCAGACATACTCGCGCTGACCGCCTTTGCCATTTGGCATAAGACGATTGCCGGCTTCGCGGCGTTTCGTCACCGTGCAAAAAATCCCGAAATTGGCTAGCAGTACTTGAACGTCCTTCAGTAAAGATGGGTGACTCGATGCAAGGCGTACTGAGCAACTGGTGAAATTGTTGCCAGAGATATTTACAGTGCCATCCGACTGAAAGAGTCCGCGCAAATAGCCTTTGACGCACTCTTCATTGCCACGCCAAACAATTTCAGGTACCTGCAGTTTGGTTTGGGCTGTGAAGCCGTATTGCTGCAGAACGCGCGCCAATATCACCGAGCGGATCATGACGAGATTGCGCTCGGGCACCGCAACCGCACTCACGCGATAACCTCTGTGCCTGTGCGAGTAACCGGCGATCAGAGAATTGACATAGGCGACGATAGCGGCCGCATAGTTCCGGTCGTCGCCCCAAAGATTGACTACCGCCGCGTGCTGGCCCTTGCCCCGATTCGTAAAATGCCCATCGCCGGTCAGCAGTCCGAGCAATTTGCCAAGATCAGCATCACCGCGACCGCCGAATTGCCCCTTGCCTGACTGGATGAGAAGTTCATCGCCCAACTTCAGGTCCTTCAGCTTGATCTTGCCGCGCGCGGTATAGAAATCGTGCCATTCGGTCGCTTTGATCTCATAGCCCGCCTTGGTCACAACGCGATACACGTCCGCGCAGGAGGACGTCATGAAAACGGGCACGGCGGGACGAACATCGACACCCATTTCAGATTCACCGAGAGCGCGGCGATCAACTGTGCACTGCAGTTCAACGCCTGCGTCATACAAATCGCCGACGCGAACCATGCCGTAGCGCGTCGCAAGACGCGTGTCCGCTGTAACGCAGGGATTGGTGGCGCGAATGTTTTCGCACCACCAGTTGTTGTTCATCTCATTGACACGGTCAATGAGGATGAAGCCGGGTTCAGCAAAATCGTACGTCGACGTCATGATCAGATCCCACAAACGCCGCGCTGGCAGCGTCTTGTAGATCTTGCAGGCGACGAGGCCTTCATCGTTCGCGACGTAGCCTTCGTGGATCGGCCATTCGCGCCATACGAACTTCGACGCGTCCGTCAGATCCTGCTTGTCGGCGTCGTGTTCTTTCTGCGTTAGCGGGAAAGACAGTTTCCAATCCGTCTCTTCACGCACCGCGCTCATGAACTCGTCGGTAATCAGAAGCGACAGATTGAACTGCCGCAGCCGCGCGTTTTCGCGCTTAGCGCGAACGAATTCCATGGAATCGGGGTGTCCGATGTCAAAGGTACCCATTTGCGCGCCACGTCGTCCTCCCGCTGAGGACACCGTGAAGCACATCTTGTCGAAGATATCCATGAACGACAGCGGCCCGGAGGTATAAGCACCAGCGCCGGACACATAGGCACCGCGCGGACGCAGTGTCGAAAACTCATAGCCGATGCCACACCCGCTCTTCAGCGTGAGTCCGGCTTCGTGGACTTTCTTCAGAATGTCGTCCATCGAATCGACGATTGACCCGGACACCGTGCAGTTGATCGTCGAGGTTGCAGGTTTATGTTCGAGGGCGCCGGCATTGGAGGTGACGCGCCCGGCGGGTATCGCGCCGCGCCGGAGAGCCCATAAAAAGCGCTCGTACCACTCTTCGCGCGCGTCGGGCTTCTCGACGTCGGCGAGCGCTCGCGCGACACGTTTGTAAGTGTCGTCCATCGACTTGTCGATGGGCGTTCCATCTTTCGCCGTGAGGCGATATTTCTTATCCCAAATGTCGAGTGACGCTTCCTGGAAAGGAACGGCATCGAGATCTTTGGGTTCGAGCTTCATGACGGTGTTCATGAATCCGTGGCACTCCAAATATTGTGCTGCCGACAACGGATCACGGGAAAGCGCGCAGAAAAATCCGCGCAACGACCAACCAACAGCGGTAGCCAAAAAGCTGCTGTCAGACAGCCGACTCCCCGAAAAACCTACCCCCCGAGCGCCGACCCTGATCGCATGAGCAACACAAGATCTTGTGTCGGGGGTAGAAGCCTAATGACGCGTCGCAGATCCGTCAAGATTATTGGCTAATAAGAATCAGTCCCTATATATCCTTATAATTCAAGTCTTTGCGGGGTAACGCGCCGTGCGGTCGAGCTCTTTTTCCAGCACTTTTGACATAAAGACCTCAGATACTCAAGCCCAAGATCTTGTGCCCAGACCATGCACAGCTTGCGCACAGGTTGTTCGCATTCGCGCGCGCTCCTTGGCCCTTGAAACGCGCGCTGCTGGCCACAGAAAGTAGTCCATTCGCGCTTCTTGCGTTTTTTTGGAGACTGGCAATGACAATAGTTCACTACGAGCCGTGGAGGCTCTTCAATCGATTTCATCGCGACATCGGCCCCGCACTCGGCGAAGGCAGCACCGCTGCCGAGGCGTCAAACTCCGCTGATGTGACCTGGCTTCCTGTCGTGGATGTCCACGAAGAGGCCGAACGTTTTGTGGTGCGCGCGGATCTGCCGGGCGTCGACCCCAAAGATGTTGAGATCACGGCGGAAAAAGGCGTTCTGACCATTCGCGGTCAGCGTCATGCAGAAAAGCGTGACAGTGCAACGGGCTACGAACGCGTGGAGCGCGTCTCCGGAGCCTTCCTGCGCCGCTTCACGCTGCCCGAGAGTGCCGAGACGGCTGCCATCAAGGCCAAGCAGTCAAACGGCGTTCTTGAGGTAACGATTCCGAAGTCGCCGCAGGTCCAGCCGCAGCGCATTGCGGTAGAGGCTGCCTAATCCGGTAAGGGAAATCTCGAGGAGCGAGCGATGAGCTCGCTCCTCTTGATATTTATTCTCGTCTGGCGCGCCTGCGCGCTTAGAATCGGTTCGTGTCCCGATCCGATCAGCCATGAACCGCATTTTACTCTGCGTTGCTGCATTGCTCTGCGCTGCTAGCGTGCCGCCGAACGGGGCTGCCGCCCTACCCGCCGCTCTTGCGCAATCGCCCACCCTCTCCCTTGCCCCAATGATCAAGCGGGTGTCGCCCGCGATCGTCAATATTGCGACACGCGGCACGACTACCGAGAGTGGTCCGCAAAATCCGCTCTCTGACGATCCGTTCTATCGTCGTTTCTTCAATACGCCTCCAGATCTTGGGCCGCGCGGTCGAGCATTTCAAAGCGCGGGCTCAGGGGTGATCTTTGACTCCCAAAAGGGTTACATCCTGACCAATGCGCACGTCGTAGAGAACGCAAGCGCGATCACCGTGACGCTGCAGGATGGACGCGATGTCGACGCCGAGATCATCGGTCGCGATGTGCCCTCCGATATCGCCGTACTCAAAGTCAATGCGAAGGGTCTCACACAGTTGACTCTCGGGGACTCGGCCAAGATTGAGGTGGGCGATTTCGTCGTTGCGATCGGCAATCCGTTTGGCCTGCAGCACACCGTCACGTCGGGAATTATCAGCGGACTTTCGCGTTCGGGAATCAACCCCGACGGCTACGAGGATTTCATTCAGACGGACGCATCGATAAACCCCGGCAATTCCGGCGGCGCGCTCGTCAACTTGAAGGGCGAATTAATTGGCGTGAACACTGCCATCCTCTCCAAGAGCGGCGGCAACATCGGAATCGGCTTTGCAATTCCGGTCAACATGGCCAAGAACGTAACGGAACAGCTGTTGAAGTTCGGCGCAGTAAAGCGCGGCGTGCTGGGTGTCAACATCTATACGCTGACGACCGACATCGCCCGCTCGCTCGGTCTTACAAATGTCCATGGCGCCCTGGTATCGGAGGTCGTCGGCGGGTCGGCGGCCGACAAAGCCGGCGTGCGCACGGGCGATGTGATCACGGCCATAAACGGCCAGAGCGTGAAATCGAACGCGGAACTTAGAAACGTCGTCGGTCTCTTGCGCGTCGGTGACAAAGTGGAGATTGGGCTGTTCCGCAACGGTACTGCGCAGAGCGCAACCGCTGTCATTGCCGCGACAGCGGCACCGGCCGTCGCGGCAAACCCGCTCGAGCCGCCTACTCAGGTGGCGCCGGTCAGCGCTCCGCATGGCCTGGATGGCGCAAACATCGTCGATGCACCCGAGGCCGGCGGCGCGACGGTTAAAAGCGTAGAACCCGGAAGTCCGGCGGCGCTGCAGGGCTTGCGCGAGAACGACTTGATCGTGCGTGTCGATCGCGCGCGCATCACAGATGTCGAACAATTGCGCGCACGCACGAAAAACACCGCCTCAGTTGTCATTGAGGTGCGGCGCGGCAAGACCAGCCTGCTGATTCCGCTGCGCTGAGCTTGCACATAATTGACGGTGCCGCTCAGACCGCGGTGCGTGCGCCAGCACACGCACCGCCGCATAGAAGCGCGGCAGATCGCCATCCTCGCGCGCCAGCAGGCGTTCAAAGCCAGGGACACAGTCGAAGTAAGTTGCGACCGAAGCCAGGTGCGCGTTGTTGAGTCCGCTTGAGATCCAATCCCCGTAACCCGAGTGCACTGCCTGGCGCCGTTCCAAGTCGCGCATGTCATTCGCAAGCTCCTCAAATTGCAGTCGCTTGCGTTCGCGCATCACCTCGACCGGCAGTTTCAGTGCGTACAGGCGGGCAAGCTGCACGCGCCGCTGTGCAAACAACGTATTGAACTGCATATCGCGACTGCGCTCCTGCCGATAGTGTTCGAGCTGTTGCGCCTGCCCAAGTGATTCGAGCCAGCGCGCAAGTCCGGTCTCCTCGACCGTGACGGCGAACGCTTCATTGAATTCCGAATCATCCGGGACATATAGGAGCTGATGCGCAAGCTCATGAAAGACGATCGCGGCGAGTTCATTGTCGCCATAGATCAGCATCGTGTTCAACACGGGATCGGCAAAGCGCCCGAGGGTGGAATAAGCGGGCACGCCCTCGACTACGACATCGAAATTCTTCCGACGCAGGTACGCGCCGAAGGCCTCGGCACCGTGCTC
>Ga0075522_10002433_pt1 | contig 13800 bp, 10 predicted proteins | sample NGEPerA_FD_74796 | JGI IMG/M metagenome (GOLD analysis project Ga0075522, IMG submission 74796) | Arctic peat soil microbial communities from the Barrow Environmental Observatory site, Barrow, Alaska, USA - NGEE PermafrostL2-A | ecosystem: Environmental > Terrestrial > Soil > Wetlands > Peat ... | reverse complement strand
CGAACGCCGGCTCAATCTCGGTGGGCTCGACCGTCGTCGTCGGCTACTACGACCAGCTCGGCGTCGAGCTGGACCCTGCCGCTCGGGTTCAAGACCTCGTGGCAGGACCCAATCAGGCCGCAGGGACGCTGTCGGACATCGCGCTCATGGAACGCTTCTGGTTCACCGGCGATCTCCCGTTCGCGCCGGTCGGAACGCTGTCGGGCGGCGAACGCCGACGACTGCAGATGCTGTTAGTGCTCGCCAAACGACCGAACGTGCTCTTCTTGGACGAGCCGACGAACAATCTCGACCTCGACACCATTCGAATCCTCGAGGAGTTCTTCGAGGAGTGGACCGGCGCGCTCGTCGTCGTGAGCCATGACCGCACCTTCTTGGATCGGACCATCGACCGGCTCGTCGGGCTCGATACGACCGGGACCCTCTCGCCGGTTACCGGCGGCCTTGCCGCTTGGATCAACGAGGCAGAACGCCAAAGCGCGAGCGGTAGGTCGTTCGCTGCACCGGCACGCGCCGATGCGGCGGAACCTCTCACGCCGGACGGACGCGGCAATGGCGCGCGTCGTGGACGCTCGGCGAGCACGATCCATCGGGAGCTTCGAGACGCCGAACGCGAGATCGCTCGCCTCGAACGGCACCGTGACGAGCTCACCGAGCGCCTCGTTGCCACGACGCACCACATCGCGCTCGCCGAGATCGGTGCAGCGCTCGGCGAAGCACAGGTCGCGCTCGCATCGACCGAGCACCGGTGGCTAGAACTGAGCGAGGAGTCCGAGCAGCGAGGATGACGGTGGGAGACTTCGCCACGGAAGCGAGCCCCCGGTTTCCGAGGGCTCCGCGACGAGGGACGTACGACGAGGAGGAGGACCCACGATGCCGACCTATGCGGGAGCAGAGAGACCCGAAGACTTGACGCGCCTGTTCGTGGAGCGGGCCAATGCAGGCGATGCCGCGGGGATTGCCGCGCTCTACGAGGAGGAGGCCGTCATGGCCTATCCACCAGGGAGCGTCACGATCGGGCGTGTGGCGATTCGTGAGCTATGGGAGAAGGTGCTCCAACACGCGCCGCACTTCGAGGAGGAGTCACCACTCACCACGCTCGTCTCCGGTGACATCGCGCTCACCTCTACGATCGCCAAAGACGGCGCTGGCGCTCGTGCCCAGGTCGTCCGACGACAAAGCGACGGCACGTGGCAGCGCCTGCTGGACCAGCCGGAGTTCGTCTCGCCACCAACCTGATCGCACCTACGGGCGCGCCTGAGCCGCACGCATGAAGCGTGGGGCACCAGCCGCGGTCGGCTTCAGCAGCGGCAGCGGACGCCAAACAGGGCCCGACCTCCAGGCGAACCTGTCGATCGGACCCTGTCGTGGTTCGAGACTGATGACCTTTAGGCCACCGCCATTCCCGGCGGCGACTGGTCGTCATTGCCCGAGGAAATTCGGAATTATCCGAACTTCTTCCGAGCTACTTCTTCGGCTGAAGAAGCCCTGCTGCTGGATCGCTTTTCGCGTGCTTGGCAGCACGCTTTTCTTTCAGCGAACGCTGTGGCTTCTTCGCACTGGACTTCTGTGGCGACTTGTCAGCCGTGGGAACTCCTTGTTTTCGTAGAAGCGATCAGACTGGGTGGACGTTGCTTGCTTGCATGCCCTTTTGACCCTGGGTGATCTCGAACTCAACACGCTGACCTTCGGTGAGGTCGCGGTAGCCCTGCATCTGAATAGCTGAGTGATGCACGAACAGGTCCTCGCCACCGCCATCTGGGGTGATGAATCCGAAGCCCTTCTCAGCGTTAAACCACTTCACGGCACCAACCGTCATTTCTGTACTCCTTGCATTCCATGCACGTCAAAGCTTGGAATCCAAGGTGGAACCCATCTCCGTGCAAACTATCTGTCCTTGCAACCCTACCGGGTTTATGCCACGTGTATCTCCCACTCAAACATCGCGCCGGTTTTTCTTCGAGCACACAGCGCGCATCATGCAACATTTTTTTTATAACACCAGCGTGCGGCAAAGATCTCTTGGGAAGTTTCAGCGTGGCTCGCGGGTCAACTCGTCGGCTCATAGCGCTGCAACAGCTCGTCTCGCGAGCGCTCAAGCGCCGCGACGTGGCTCTCGGCTCGTTCGACCTCTAGGCGCATCACCTCTGCGTGCCGGCTGGCCTGATCAGCGACGTAGCGATCCTCGACCGCTTCGCTACCGAGCGAGCGCATCCGAGCGTCCTCGTCATCAGCGCGAAACGCCTCGTACTGCTCCTTCGCGACCGCGGCTCGATCGCGCGCTGCTGCGAGCTCGACGACCACCGAGCGCAGCTGGCGCTCGATCCGCTTCGCGGCGAATCGCTTGCCTGGCATGGGCTAAGTCTAGGAATTGCGCGGGCAGAAGTCCGACGCGCATCGAGGGTCTCGGATCTCGCGGAGTTGTCCGACTACGTCCCGCCGGTCCAGCCGACAACTGAGACCGTGAAGGGATGCGCGTAGACGAGAACCCGGTACGGGCCGATCACATAGGCGGTGCTCGGTCTGCCCCAGGTCGCGATCGCGCTCTTCTTCGAGACGCCTCCCCACGGGGCCAACGCGTTGTAGACGACGTAGTTGAACTGCGCCCCCGCGTACCAGCCGGAGTCAGAGTTCTTCGCGTAGCGAACGAGTTGCGTGCCGTGTTCGATGACGGGACGCACCCGAACCTGGCCGCGACTCTCGACAGTCGTGATGGCCGCGCTCCAGTACGCTCCAACGCCTTGTCGGAGATGGTTCGCCTCTAAGAAGTTGGCTAGCTGGGTGGCTGGTTGGACTGGTCGCGGGCCTCGCAGCTCGAACGCGAAGCCGACAGCGAAGAGGGACACGATCACCACAACCGCCGCCGACATCGAGCGCACGAACTTCTCAGATCGCTCAGCAGCTGCGATCGTGATGACCCTGCCACCGAGGAGCGCTCCAAAGATCATTGCGCCGTTCAGGTAGCGGGCGTACGCGGGCGTCGTGATGATCGGGAAGATGACGAAGGTGATCAAGCTGGCGATGAACGCGAAGCAGACAAGCGAGCTCAGCAGCTCGCTCCTGGTCGGATTCGTCGGCGTCTTGCGGGCGCTCCAGGCTCGCCCGCAGATCATCACGAATACGAAGAGCGGACCGCCGAGGACGAGCACGGCGCGAGCGATGTTCACGACCTCGAACGCGGCGGGGATGCCGCTGCTCCCGAACGCCCCGGTCATTCCGAAGAGGGCCTCGAGAAACTTAGGGATATTCACGAAGTTGTGAATCAGCTGGCTCCCAGACGCGAAGGGGTTCGCAGGAGCGATGGTGAAGGTCCCAAGGGCAACAACGATTCTTCGAACGACGTAGGCAAGGGCCGCTGAGGCGAGCGCCGCGGCAGCGAGCGGGAGGGCCGCACGCCACTTACGCGCGCACCAAGTGGCGACAAGCGCAGTCGCAAGTATCGGAGCCTCGCCGAGGACCACCATCTGAAAGTCACCAAGGAGGCCCGCCGCAAGCAGCACCACCGCCAGGAACCAACGCCAGTCGAAGCTGTTCCTCGCGAGAAGCGCGAAGGCCAACAAGCACCAGAGCGCCGTGCCGACGTGGAACGGGCCCTCGACGAAGTAGACGGCAAAGGCGCGACTCGGCAGTGCCAGCACCGAGATCGTCGCCAGCGCGCCCGCCCCAGCTGCGAGCGTGATCCGTCGGTCCATGGCCATCGTCCCAGCCACGAGGATCACCACTGCGCCGATAACGGCGGGCACGAGAAAGATCAGATCGCCCCGGACCCCGAAGAAGTGAACGGCGACGGCGTAAAAGATTGCATCGACGCTCCAAAACGAGTCGAGCGAGAGCGACCAGGCAGGGAGGAGAAGATGGCCGGCACTCATCGTCTGGCCCTCGAGCACCACCGTCGCTCCGTCGGAGTCGCCGATCGCGGCTGATCGAACCACTAAGTCGAGCAGCACGACACTGCCAACCGAGGCGGCGAGCAACGCTGCAACCGTCGCAGAGCGGATCGCCGCTTTGCGGCGCCTAGGCGCGGCGCTAGCCACGAGAGCGGTCCACGGCAATAACGCTACGAACTCGCGCCGGAAAAAACCGTCATGAACCGTGCCTGATCGCTCTCAAACGACGCGTAGCCAGCGTCAGTTAAGGAGTAAAGCTTCGAGCGCGAAAGCTCATGGGCGAGCGCGACCGAGTTCGCCGAAGGAACCACCGCGTCATCTGCTCCGAAGATGACCTGCACTGGAATCTTGACCGCACCGAGCTCGCTTCTCGCGTCCGGAGTCGTCGCCAACGCGGCTACCACCTGCGCCTCTTGTCTCACGGCAGCAGCGGTCTCGTCATCAGGGGCAAGCTGTCCGATCTGCTGGAGCCAGTCTGCGCGAGCCACACCCTGGTCGATCGGAAAGAGCAGCTCTGAGAGCCGCACCGTCGTATCCGTAGCGGAGGCAAACACAGCAGTCGCCTGCGCCGAGGCGCGGACGTTCGCGGGACCAACCGCGGGGGTGTCTACGAGGGAGAGACCGGTTATGAGCTCTGGATGCCGGATAGCAGCCAAGAGCGCGACGTCCCCACCGAGGCCCCAGCCAAGAACGCGGAGCGGGGTCGCGCCGAGACCGAGAGCGACGATCAATCCGGCGGTCTCATCGGCATACGTCGAAAGCGACGGCGGATCCGGGGTGGACTGTGAGTAGCCAACTCCGGGCAGATCGAAGATCGTGACGGAGAAGTGCGCGCTGAGCGCGGAGAGGAACTGCGGATCCCACCACGTCATGGTGCCACGCTGGCCCATCACGAGGAGCACGTGCGGGCCCGAGCCGAACTGGCGATAGGCGATCTGGACACTCGGCAGCACCGAGCCAGGTGTCGTCGGAGCCGGAGGCAACAGCGCGCTGCCAAGTATCGGCTGGACGACGGGCACCCGCTGAATCTGGCCGAGGAACGACATCGCGCCAGTCGGGCTGGTGCCGCCAACGCCGACCGAGCTCGGCAGCGTCGTCGTGGTGGTGGTCGCAGCGACCGTGGTGGTGGTCACGACCGTCGTCGTCGGTTGGCCGCCGCACCCGGCGAGAGCGACCGGAAGCAAGAGCGCACCCACGCCGAGCAACGATGCTCGCCCGATCGAACGCCCCAAGAGCCGGACCTATCGATCGCGATGCAGCGAAGCCAGCGCGAGTGTCTTCCCGAAGTCATAGATCATCGAAGAGCGATTGGCGTTGGCCAAGACGTCGTCAAGCGCTTCGGCGAAGTAGTCCACCTCTTCTTGGCCACAGATCAGTGGGGGCAAGAGCTTGACCACGTTCATCCGATCCGCCGCCACCTGGGTCAAGATCCTGTGGCGCTCAAAGAGCGGGCCGACGATGAGCTGTGAGAACAGACCCTTGTGCGCAGTCTCAAGGAGCCGAAATCGCGCTCTCGCCGCCTTTGCGACCGGCGCCCCGAAGACGAGGCCAATCATCAGTCCCTTGCCGCGAACCGCATGGAAGACCTCGTGCCGCTCGAGCAACGGGGCCAGCGCTTCCTCAAATGCTTCTCCGGTAACGCTCGCACGCTCGACCAACCCCTCGTCGTCGATGACCGACAACGTGGCGAGGCCTGCCACCATGGCCATCTGGTTGTTCTTAAACGTCGAGGAGTGCACGACCGCACGCTCCATCGAGGAGTAGACGGAGTCGGAGATCTCCGTCGAGGAGATCATCGCCCCAACCGGGATGTAGCCACCAGAGAGCGCCTTCGAAACCGTGATGATGTCGGGCGCGATCCCGTAGTGCTCGTGTGCCCACATCTTTCCCGTGCGGCCGAGCCCGGTCTGGACCTCGTCGCAGATCAACAGCGTGCCGTACTGACGGCAGAGCACTTCTACATCCCGCCAGTACTCCGGCGTTGCAAGGTGGACCCCTTTGCCCTGGATCGGCTCAACGAGATAGCACGCGACGTCGCGGTGTCGAAGCTCGGCTTCTAACAGGTCGATGTCACCGAAGGGGACCTTCGAGAATCCCGGCAGCAACGGCCCAAATCCACGCTGAAAATCACTGCCGCCGTTCGCCGAGAGCGCGCCGAGCGTTAGACCGTGAAACGCGTGGTCCGCATGCACGACGCGGTCGCGTTTGGTGGAGTACCGCGCGAACTTGATCGCTGCCTCGACCGCCTCCGCACCGGAGTTGGTAAAGACGACGCGACCCATCCCGGGATGGCAGCGTCGCAGAAGCTCCTTCGCGAGCACGCCAGGAAGCAGGGCTGCATCCATCTGCACGAGGTTCGGCAGGTCGCGGTCGATCGCGTCGTGGAGTGCCTGCTTGACCACCGGGTGCGACCGGCCGACGCCAAAGACGCCAAAACCCGCGAGAAAGTCCAGGTAACGGCGACCCTCGTCGTCGAAGAGATAGGCGCCTTCGCCTCGCTCGTAGAAGCGGTCGAAACCAATCGATCGCAACACGCGCACGAGCTGTGGGTTGATATTTCGCGCGTAGAGGCTGAAGTTCTCGCCTCGATTCGCCGCAAGAATCTGATCCAGATCGAACGCCATCAACCTCCTCCCGCCACGATCGTACCGGGGAGGCAGCCGAACACGCTGGGCATCGCGCCAAGCATCGTTAACGCCGCTCGAGCGCTCAGCGAACCGCGGCCGGAGCGTCGACGAAGCTCACAATCCGGGCAAGGTCGATCTTTCGACTCGGTCGAACGAGCACCACTCCTTCGGAGCCAATCACTGCGACACGAAAGGGAATGGCCGCCCGGGCCAGCAGCGCCTCAAAGATCGGTGCCGTCAGACAGCGAGCGCCCGGGAGCGCACAGCCTGGATCAAGCAGGGTCGAGCCGGTGATGCTGACAAGACGAAAGAACCCGGGAGTCTTTGGGTCAGCGAAGAGCCACGACGGATCTGCCGAGTTGCTCACCTCAGCAAGGATCGTCGGATTCCTTGAAAAAAGGATGTCGGACGCCGTCACCGAACCACCCGAGACGAACGTCAGTGGGAAGGCGAGCCAGTACCCGGCAAAGACATGCGACACCCCGACCCGGGTCAGATCGTCGGCAAGCGTGTCTTCGAAATCGTTCGGGTTCGACTGGAAGCTGGTCCAGGTGGCCGAAGGTGTCCCTCGTACCTTGTCGGGTCGAAAGGGCGTGAGCCGGTAGCAGGCGACAAGCGTCGTTGAGAGCGCCAAAGCAAGCACAACCGGCAAGACGATGAGCTCGTGTCGGAGCGTGATCCTCGTCGGCAGGTGGAGGTGAGCGAATAGCTCGCATGCCGCAGTGGACGCCACGATGGCGAGAATCGGGGGCAGGTAGAGCACGTAGCGGGCGTCGATCCAATACCAGGTGAACGGCCAGTAGGAGTACAACAGCGGGAACACGATACAAAATGCGACGAGGAAGCCAGCCCTTCGTTCGACAAGGCACCAGGCAAGGAAGATCACGACCGCGACAACCGACCCGAGTTCGACGGCATGACCGAGCCGCTCACCACCGATCCAGGCACCATCGCCATGGAGCTGAAGGCCGAGCGCGATAGGCAGCGCATGCATCGTGAACATCGAGTAGTGCTCGGAGAGCTTCGGATACGGCTGCGTCGCCGGATGAAACGAGGCGAAGTTGCTGCGAAGATTCGACCAGAGCCACGGCAGCGCCCCGGCAATCACCGCGGCCAGACCGGCTACGACGTCGACGAGCCCAAGCCGCAGGCGGCCGCGCAGGAGACGAAAACCGAGGACCGCTGCTATAGGGATCGCGAAATATGCCACCTCAGGGCTACACCAGAATCCGACACCGAACAGCAGCCCCATCGCGACGAGGTCAACGCGTCGCCTTCGTTGGTCCCTGCCGCTCGTTCCGCCCGCGCCTGTCGGATGACGGTCCCCGTTCGCCGCAATTCGGAGTCCGATCACCGCAAGACCAAGGCCACAGTCGAGCGTTGCAAATCGGAATCCATACTCGATCGTCGACTGCCAAAGCATCGACTCCGGCCAGATCCAAAACAGCAACGCCGCGCCGATCCCGACGGTCGGCGAAGACAGCCTTCGGCCAAGAGCGAAAACCAGTGAGGTGGCGATCGCGTCGAGGAGGATCGGCGTGATCCCGAGCGTGAAAGCGGACTGACCAAAGAGAGCAAAGACAGCAGCAACAACGTAGGGCTCGCCGCCGCCGTAGTTCTGACCCCAGTAGAACGCGGAGAAATGACCGTGCAGGATGCTCCGTGCCATCACGCCGACGACTGCCTCATCAGCGTTGAAGGGATGGCGGCCAAGCGCCCACAGGCGAAGCAAGAGGCCGAGCGCCGCGACGACGACCACGACGGCAATGAGGACGCCGCTGCTTACCCCTCGGGAGTGACGGACCCCGCCGGAAAGGTGTGTCTCGACGTCACTGTTCGTCGACAGCTTCGCTCCTCACTCCTCGATCCGGCCGCGAGCGCGAACTGGGACCACCAAAAGGCCGATGGTACGACAAAATGGCTTCTCAACCGGGATCAACGACGCTGATACAGCCCATCGATAACCTCGGGCCATGGCCACGACCAGCCCTTCGGAGTTCTGCTTCGTCCACGCCGCCGACCTCCACCTCGATACGCCGTTCCGAGGTGTCCAGCAGGTCTCCGGCGAGGTCGCGGCGGAGCTTCGCGAGGCCTCTTTGAATGCCTTCGATGCGATCATCGATCTAGCGCTGGAGCGCAACGCGGCGTTCCTATTAGTCGCAGGCGACGTCTATGACGGCGCGATCCGTGGACTTCGCGCCCAGATCCGCTTCCGCGGTGGACTGACTCGGCTCGCGGATGCGGGGATCCCAACCTTCGTGGTGCACGGCAACCACGACCCGGTGGTCAGCGGCTGGTCGGCCGTAGGTAGCTGGCCGGACGGAGTGACCATCTTCCCGAGCGACCGTGCACCCGTTGTCGAGGTCACCCGCGACGGGCGCCGCATCGCGACGGTCCAGGGAATCAGCTACGCCACGGCCGAGACTACCGAGAACCTCTCGCGTCATTTCTCCCGACCAGCAGGCGACGGCCTACACGTCGGCGTCTTGCACTGCAACGTCCAAGGTGTTGCGGAGGGATACGCGAACTACAGCCCCTGTACGATCGCTGACCTTCGAGCCACGGGCCTTGACTACCTCGCACTCGGACACATCCATCAGCGGCGGGTCCTCCACGGCGGTGTGAACGAGTCTCCTTGGATCGTCTATCCGGGCAACTCACAAGCGAGAAGTCCGCGACACTCCGAGCAAGAGGCCAAGGGTGCCTACGTAGTCCACGTGGAGGACTCGAGCGTGACCTCACTCGAGTTCGTCGCGTGCGACCAGATTCGCTACGTCGAGCTCACCGTCAGCATCGATGACTGTGACGACCTGGGCGAGCTCTCCGAGCTGCTCGAACATCACTCCAGGGAGGCACTGGCACGCGCGGACGGGAGATCCATCGTCGCCCGGGCACGACTGAGCGGGCGCGGTCGACTCCACAGTGACCTCCTCCGCGAAGACATCGTCGACCAACTCCTCACCTCGCTTCGTGAACGCTCACCCAAGCGTCCGTTCTGCTGGTGGGACTCCCTCCGCGATGACACGAGCCCGACGATCGACCTCGACGAAATCCGGCGCCGGGGCGATTTCGCGGCAGACCTGCTTAGCGTCGCCGACGAGGTGATGTCGGAAGACTCCGTCGCAAAGGAGCTCCTCGCACAACTTCGAGGCAACGTCCCCTCCCGATTTCTCGACGTCTTCGACGCGATCGTGGAAGACGACGAGCGACTCACCGCGCTTTTGGACCACGGTCGCCACATCGCCCTCGACTTAATCGAAGAGAGCGACGCGTGAGGATCGAAGCGATTCGCATCGACGGCTACGGCATCCACTCGGGCTTGGAGATCCAGGATCTCCCCCCAGGCCTCACGATCGTCGCGGGACCGAATGAGGCAGGTAAGACCACGATCCTCGACTTCATCCGCGGCGTGCTCTTCGACTTTCCCAATCGGGCCAAACGAACGCTCCCCTTCCACGAGCCGCTCCACGGCGGACGACACGGCGGCGCGGTGACCCTGATCGACTCGCTCGGCCGACGCTGGTACCTCGAGCGCCACGTCGGCGACAAAGAGCCGCGACTCACGGACGAGGAAGGTGAGGTGGCTTCCCCGGCAATGCTCTCGGCACTGCTCGGAGGAGCCAACGACGCGCTTTTCCGGAACGTATTCGCCTTCGGCCTCGGAGAGCTCGCCTCGTTCGGGTCGTTGAACTCCGAGGAGGTTCGAGAGCGCGTCTTCTCCGCCGGCGTGCTCGGTGCCGGCCGTTCGGCGAATCAAGCGATCAAACAGATCGAGGGACAGCAGGCCAAGCTCGTCAGGCATCGACAAGCTGCCTCGGTGGCGACAGATCTGCAGAAGCAACTGAGCGACCTTGACGACGAGCTCCGCGAGGCACGACGAGGCGCGGAACGATATCCCGCGCTCCTCGCCGATCAGCGCGAAGCCGAAGTGCGACTCGAGGAGGCAAGGGGCGAATCCGAACGGCATCGCGCCCGAATCGCCGAGCTGACGCACCTCGTGACCCTCGATCCGATCTCGCGTGACCGGATCGACGCCAGCGCGAGCCTCGACGCGATGGGACCGGTCAGTGAGCTCGAGCGTGTCGTCCTCGGGCGAAGCGATGCGATCCGGCGACTAGCACGCGACGAGTCGGGGCACAGCGAGCGAGTCGCAGTTCATCGGGGGCACCTCGACGCCATCGAGCTCGCCACCAAGGAGCTAGAAGGCGTGCGTCGGCGACTCGGCGGCGTGCGCATCGTCGACGTGCCGTTCGCGGTGGCCGGCGTGGTGGAGCACCTTCGAGCCGAACTACCAACCGCGATGGCCGAGATCCACAGCGCCGAGGATGCGCTCCGTTCCGCAGCGGGGTTGGAGGCAGCCGCATCATTTGCGCTCCACGAGATCGACACCGAAGGCTCCCCACGGACCCGGCCCGAAATCAGGGCAGATCTCGGGCTGGCGCAACAACTCGATGTGTCGATGAAACGAGCGGACGATCTCGAAAAGCAGCACCAAGATGGCAAGCTCCGCCTCGAGATCGAGCAGCTGCGGGCGCGGAGCGAACGCGGTCCCGCCGATCACCTAAGCGTCGCCGCGCTCTACGGCGTCTCAGCACTCCTTGCGGTATCCGGCGCCATCGTGGCCATCGTCGATCCCGGTCGCGCGACGCTCGGGCGCGCACTCGGCGTGATCGTGATCCTCGCCTCGGTCGTGGTCGCGATCCTAGGTTGGCATCTAGCAACCCGGCTTCGAGCGCCGATGACTGCGACCAAGCTCGACCTCGACCCCGAGATCGCTGAGGCGCGAGCTGCGATCGCGACGTACTCGAACTCGCTCGGACTCGGCAAGGACGCCCGAAGCCAGCTCCCAACGCACTTCGCGCGACTGCGAGCAGAGGAGGAGGCGCGTCGGAGTCTCGACGAACTGGAACATGATCACCTGCTAAAGAGCTCCGCATTGCGCGATGCCGAGCGCCGTCGCGATCGTGCGCGCTCGGCGCTTTCGAGCATCGATGAGCGGGCCGCGAAAGCCGCCCGCGATCTCGGACTGAGCGAAGAACTCGGGCTCGAAGGTCTTACGCGCGCGTTGGACGAACTTGGCCTCGGTCGCCGACTTGAGGAGCAGATCGCCGGGCACGAAAAGGCCGCAGCTAGCCAGCTCCAAGAGATCGAAAGCTTCGATAGCGCACTCTGCGAACTCGAAGCGGAACTCAGCCTCGACGGGCTCGGCGATGTCGCGTTCCGAACGGAACGTCTTGGTGACCTCCTCGAGTCTGCCTCGCACGCCGCACAGGAACGGAAGACACTCGGTGAGGCCGTCGCGCGCGCTGATCGTCAGCTGCGTTCTGCCTTCGGGGGCGACGAACACGGCGGACAACTGCAAGCGGAGCTCGCAATCGGCACGGTTGAGATCTGGCACGAGGAGCAACAGACACTGAGCCACACGCTCGCGGAGACCATCAAGCGAGGCGAACTCGAGCGAGACCAGGTACGCGACATCACCCAGAGCGTCGAAACCCTCCGGCTCTCGGCCGACGTTGCCGATCTCGCGACGAGCCGCGAATCGACCAACGCCGCACTACAGGGCGTGCTCGAGCAGTGGCTCGCGCTCGGCGTCGGCAAAGCGCTCCTCGAGGAGTGTCTGGCGCGCTATCGCCGAGATCGACAACCGAAAGTCGTGAACTACGCGTCGGAGCTATTTCGCGAGATCACCGATGGTCGCTACATCCGCCTCGCCGTCGTCGGCGACGACAAGGATGCCAGCATCGCTGCGCTAGATGTGACTGGGCAGGTCGTCGACGCGGCGAACCTCTCTACCGGCGCCAAAGAGCAGCTCTACTTGACGCTTCGACTGGCTTTCGCCGCCACCTTCGCCGAGGAGGCCGCGACCCTACCGATCGTTGTCGACGACGTGACCGCGAATGCCGACGACCGACGGGAGCTGACGGTCGCAACAATTTTGGGACGAGTGTCAGAGCACCACCAGGTCATCGCCTTCACCTGCCACCAGAGCCTCGTCGACGTGCTGGTCGAAAAAGCGCCAGGGGCGCGGGTCATCCAGCTCGGGTAAGTCTCGTCTTACTCGTCGTACCGGCTGACCTCGGGCCACCCGGAAACAACCAGGCAAAAGATGATGAACGTCAAGATGTGCACACTCGAACACCACAAACAGATCGCGTGGATGATGAAAAGCTCGCAGTAGAGGAGGTACAGCACGAATCCGATTCCGACGACGGAGGATGCCAGTCGAAGACGCGCGATGCTCAGCTCTGGGCGCTGGTAGACCCTCGGAAGCGCGAGCACGAGCATCGAGACGAAAAAGAGCAGTCCGAGCACCGCGACCGGGATTCCGAAGACAACGGACTGCGGTGAGGTCGTGACCTTCTCGCAGTTGATCGCCCCGTTGTTCGAGCAGACCAGAGCCACGACCTTCGTGTAATGCGTGAGCGTGAGGTAGATCGACACGCCAAGACCTGCGCCACAACAGCCAAGGAGTGCCCAATTGCGCGCCGAAGGTCGCGTCGGGGCTTCCGGTTCACCAACGTCAAGGCTCATCTCGCAGCGCGCCAGACGTCAGCGCGGCGCGACGACACCGTCTTAGCCAACGGGCTTTGCGGCTTTGATCTGAGCAAGGGCAGCCTTCACGCCACTTGAGCCGCACACGCTCGCGGGCTTGCTACCGTCGATCGTGCAGATGTCCGCAGAGAAGTAGTTCGCGAATGCGATCAGGTACTTCGCGCCGATGGCCGATGCCTCGGCCGTCGAAGGATTATGCATCGAGCTGGCGATGATCGCAGAAGCTGCCGCGGTCGTCGAGCCGGGGCCGCCACCTGCGAGCGCGGCCAGGACAGGGTCCAAAAAGCCCGGAGCACCCGAGGAGACGACCACGTTGCCGAAGTCAAGGAACGGGATACCGACTCCTGTGGGATTGAACGGCGCTGCGGCGACGCCAGTCTGCTGGTTGCCGTCGTACTTCGTATAGAGCGCGCCCACGTCGGCCGGGACGGTCTGGAGCGCATTCTGATTCCTGTCGAGGCTCTCATAGGGCGTAAAGACCAGGTACGGGGAGGAATAGGTGGAACGAAGGAAGCTGAAGGTCGGGATGTTGGGTCCCGCAGCGTCGGTTGAAGACGAGGAAGTCATCTTCAACTTCGAGAACGTCCCGAACCTGGAGAAGGCCGCGATGAGCGACCACCTCGTCATCGCGCAGTACGGGCAGTACTCTGCGCCGACGTAGACCGCTCTCGGCAGCGTCCCGCTCTTGAGTGGGGTCTGACCCTTGATCACGGTCTGGGGGAGCGTCTGGG
>Ga0075522_10002431_pt1 | contig 13809 bp, 13 predicted proteins | sample NGEPerA_FD_74796 | JGI IMG/M metagenome (GOLD analysis project Ga0075522, IMG submission 74796) | Arctic peat soil microbial communities from the Barrow Environmental Observatory site, Barrow, Alaska, USA - NGEE PermafrostL2-A | ecosystem: Environmental > Terrestrial > Soil > Wetlands > Peat ... | reverse complement strand
AGAGAGAGAGAGAGAGAGAGAGATGTGTCAGCGACGCTGACGCATCTAGCTAAGGGCAGCCCTCGGGCTACACCGATCCCCATCACATCTGTCCCCATTGGACTCACGCGAAAACAACCCCTCATCATGCGATCAATCCCTCTCCCAAGGGTCCCCTGCAATGCGCTCTAGATCGATCCAAAGGACCAACCCAAACCCGATCTATTTCACGCCCCCAACATCAGGGGCACTTGTCCATAGATCATAAGCACAAACGATGCGTAGTGTCAATAGTCAACCTCGACGGCACCGTGACGGCACTCTCCACACGACCACGCCACCCGGCGCAATCCCCTGATGAGCACAGGGGATCGTCACGCAAGCCGGGAAGCGTCAAACGTCCCCGCCGTCAGCCGGTCAGCCCCGCAAGGTCCTCCATGAACCCCGGGTATGACACCGCGGCGGCCTCCATCCCGACCACCTCGACACCCTCCCGCGAGGCGAGACCCGCCACGGCGCCGAGCATCGCCAGGCGGTGGTCGCCGTGGGCCTCGATCGTGCCGCCCCTCAGGCCGCCGGTGCCCCGCACCGCGAAGCCGTCCTCGCTCGCCTCGATCTCGGCGCCGAGGCCGCGCAGGCCCTCGACGACGCCCGCGATCCGGTCGGACTCCTTCACGCGCAGCTCCTGGGCGCCGTGGACGACCGTCTCACCCTCGGCGAAGCAGCCGAGCAGGGCAACCAGGGGCAGCTCGTCGATCGCCAGCGGCACCTCCTCGGCCTCAACGACCGTGCCCTCGAGCGCGCCGTGGGCGACGTCGAGGTCGCTCACCGGCTCCTCCGCGGAGAGCTCGCCCGACTCGTCCTCGAGGTCGCCGAGCGCGATCCCCTGCATCCGGCGGAGGATCCGTAGGAAGCCGGTGCGCGTCCAGTTGACCCCGACGTCCCTGATCAACAGGCGCGAGCCCGGGACGAGCACCCCGGCGGCCACCATGAACGCCGCCGAGCTCAGATCACCGGGCACCCGCACCCGCTCCAGCACCAGCTCGTCGGCGTTCACGACGGTCACGTGGCGGCCGTTACGGTGGATGTTCACCCCGGCACGCAGGAGCATCCGCTCGGTGTGGTCGCGGCTGCGCGCGGGCTCGCCGACTGTCGTGGCGCCGTCGGCGGCGAGCGCCGCCAGCAGCACGCACGACTTGACCTGGGCGCTCGCGACCGGCAGCTCGTGGGAGATGCAGCGCAACCTCGCGCCCTTCACCTGCAGCGGTGGGAAGCGCCCGTTCGTCGCCTTCAGCTCCGCGCCCATCAGGCGCAGCGGCTCGGCCACGCGGTCGACCGGGCGGCGGCGGATCGAGTCGTCGCCGTCGAGCGTGAACGAGCGTCCCTGCTGGGCCGCCAGCCAGCCCGGCAACAGGCGCATCAGCGTGCCCGCGTTGCCAACGTCGATCGGGCCGTCCGGCTCGCGCGCCTCGCGCAGACCCGTGCCGCGCACCACGACCTCCCCCTCGCGCACCTCCACGAGCGCGCCGAGCGCACGCACGGCCTCGAGCGTCGAGGTGGTGTCGGCGGCGTGCAGGTAGTTCTCGATCCGCACCGGCTCGCAGGACATCGCCCCGAGCAGCGCGGCGCGGTGGGAGAGCGACTTGTCCGCCGGAGCCCGCAGCTCACCGTGTAGCCCACTCGAGGGCTCGAAGCGCACGTTCATGCGCGAGCCACCGGGAAACCGAGGTCCGCGATCAGCTCCTCCGCACGGGCGGCGTGGGGCTCGCCGGTGAACCACAGCGCAACCACCCCTTGGCGGTTGTCCTCCGACGGGGAGAGCGCCATGTCGAGGATGTTCAGGCCCGCCTCCCCGAGGGCCAGCGCCAGCTCGGCGATCACGCCCGGCCGGTTGGGCACCGAGGCCCGCAGCTCGATCACCGACTCTCCCCCCACCCCGCCGGCCATCCCCGCGCCGAGCAGCGTCTCACGGTCGATCCGCGCGCGCTCGTTCCAATCCGACACCGCGGCCGCATCACCCGCCGCCAAGGCAGCGCGCACCTCGCCCAGTCGCTCCGTCACCCCATCGATGCCCGCGATCAGCGCGTCGCGGTTGGAGAGGTAGATGTCCGTCCAGATCGCCGTGTTCGCACCGGCCACGCGCGTGGCGTCGCGGAAGCTCGGCCCGACGGCCGGCAGACGTTGCCGATCGTCCCCGCCGAGGACGCTCGCGGCCTCGGCCACGAGCAGGTTCGCGAACACGTGCGGCAGGTGCGACACGGACGCCATCAGGCGGTCATGGGTGTCGGCGTCGATCGCCGCCGGCTGCGCGCCGAAGCTCGTCAGCAGGCGGTGCAGCCGCTCGTAGAGCACCCCCGCGGTGCTGCCGCGCGCGGGCGTCAGATACCAGGTGGCGCCGTCGAACAGGTCCGCGCGCGCGTGCTCCACGCCGGCCGTCTCGGCGCCGGCGAGGGGATGGCCGCCGATGAAGCGCTCGTCCGCGACACCGGCCGCGGCCACCTCGCGCTTGGTGGAGCCGACGTCGGTGACCACCGCGCCCGGGTCCGCACCGGCGAGGGCCGCGCGGACGGTCTCTCCAAGCGCCCCGACAGGCGCGGCCACGAACACGACGTCCGCACCACGGACGGCTCCCGCGATGTCGGCGGCCTGCTGGTCGATCGCACCCAGCTCGAGTGCCAGGGCGCGCACGCGCTCGTCGGGATCCCACCCGCACACCTCCGCGTCCGCCCGCCCACGGGCCGCCAGGCCGATCGAGCCGCCGATCAGCCCTAGCCCGAGAACCGCGACCCTCACGCTCGGGTCCGGGTGCCCATCAGACCGCGCTGAGCGCCTTGCCGGCGAGCGCGGCCGCACGCTCCACCGCGAGGGCGTACTCGGCGAAGTCCTCGGCGCGCAGCGCCTGCGGTCCGTCGCAGATCGCCTCGTCGGGGTTGGGATGGACCTCGACGATGATGCCGTCCGCGCCGACGGCCGCCGCCGCGAGCGACAGGGGCAGCACGAGCTCGCGCCGCCCGGCCGCGTGGCTGGGGTCGACGATCACCGGAAGGTGCGAGAGCTCCTTGAGCACCGGCACGGCCATCAGGTCGAGCGTGAAGCGGTAGGCGGTCTCGAACGTGCGGATGCCGCGCTCGCAGAGCATCACGTTGGGGTTGCCTTCCTTCAGGATGTACTCCGCCGCCATCAGCAGCTCGTCGAGCGTCGAGGAGAGCCCGCGCTTGAGCAGAGCGGGACACCCGGAGCGGCCGACCTCGGCGAGCAGCGGATAGTTCTGCATGTTGCGCGCGCCGATCTGCACGACGTCGGCCACCTCCAGCACGGGCTCGAGGTCGCGCATGTCCATCAGCTCGGTGACGACCGGCAGGCCGGTCTCGGCCTTCGCCTCGGCGAGCAGCCGCAGGCCCTCCTGCCCGAGTCCCTGGAAGGCGTAGGGGGAGGTGCGGGGCTTGTAGGCGCCGCCTCGCAACAGCGTGGCGCCCGCGTCACGCACGACGCGCGCGGTCGTCAGCGTCTGCTCGCGCGACTCGACCGTGCAGGGGCCCGCGATCAGCGCGAAGTTATCGCCGCCGACCTTCCGCCCGCCGATGTCCAGGACGGTGCGCTCGCCGTGGGTGATCTGCGCCGAGGCGAGCTTGTAGGGCTTCAGGATCGGCACCACCCGGTCGACGCCTGCCTGGCCTTCGAGCCCGAGGCCCTCCACACTGACGTCCTGCTCGACGTCGCCGATCGCGCCGATCACCGTCACCCGCGCGCCGCGGCTGCGGTGGGCGAGCGCGCCCGCGCGCTCGATCTTGGCTACGACCGCGTCGATCTCATCATCGGTCGCGGTCTCTTTCATTACGATCATCATCGATTCATCCTTTCACTGACGCCTGGAATCTTATGTGCTGGTGTCGCCCCCCGCCCCCGCCGGCCGTGACCGCGCCCGCAGGTGGAGGATCGCGAGGGTGGGCTTTGAGGTGCGAGCCCGCTTTGCAAGGCGCTCAGTCTCCGCCGAGGGAGACACGGTGCGGCCCGAGGAACCCGCTCGCGGACGGGTCGGGACCGAAGCGCCTAGCTAAATCGCCAGGCGCAGGCGTAGGAAGAGGACCACGTGGCACGCGCGGGAGTGTGAAGCGATGCGGGTACGGATGCGGTCATCTGGAACAGTTGTAGCACCTTCAGAGCACCTCGGCAAGCGCTTCCAGGAAGCGCTCGTTTTCCTCGGACGTCCCGTAGGTGACGCGCAGCGCGCCCGCGCTGCCGAGGGCGCCGCCGCCGCGCACGAGCACGCCGCGCTCCTGCAGGCCGCGCATCACCTCGGCCTCGTCGCGGTCCTCGCCGAGGTGAAACCAGCAGAAGTTGGTTTGGGAGATCGTCGGGTCGAGGCCGAGCGCGCGCAGCTGCTCGTCGACCGAGAGGCGCTCGGCGATCGTGCGCGTCACACGTTCGGTGACGGCGTCCTGGTGGGCGAGCGCCTCGACCGCCGCGGCCTGCGCGAGCGCGTTGCAGAAGAACGGCTGGCGAACCTGGTCGACCGCCCGCGGCAGGTCCTCCGAGCCGCACAGCGCGAAGCCGACGCGCAGCCCGCAGAGACCGTAGACCTTGGAGAAGGTGCGCAGCAGCACAAGATTTGGATGCCCACCCAGCAACTCGAGCGAGGAGTCGGGGTCGTCGAGCAGGTTGAACTCGCAGTAGGCCTCGTCGAGGATCACGCACACGTGTGGAGGGACCTCGGCGACGAACGCGGCGATCTCCGACAGCTCCAGCGCGGTGCTCGTGGGGTTGTTCGGGTTGCAGACGATCACCAGTCGCGTCGCGACGGTGATCTCGCGCAGCATCGCGTCGAGGTCGTGGCGCTCCTCGGAGTCCAGCGGGACGATCACCGCGCGCGCGCCGGACGCGGCCGAGAGGTGCGGGTAGATAGAGAACGACGGCCACGAGTACACGAGCTCGGCGCCCGGCTCGAGCAGCGCCTCGCCGGCGGCGAGCAGGATGTCGCAGGAGCCGTTCCCGATCGCGATCCGCGCCGCGGGCACCCCGTAGCGGTTGGAGAGGCGGGCGCGCAACAGCGAGTTGGTGGGATCGGGGTAGCGGTTGAGCGTGCTCAGCGCGTGTTCGATCGCCTCCTTCACCGCGGGCAGCGGCGGGTAGGGCGACTCGTTGCTCGCCAGGCGCACCAACGGCTCCTGCTGGGCATAGCCGCCGGCCGCGGGATAGACGGGGATGCGCGCGATGCGCTCTGCGAACTCGAGGGTCACCTGCCTATTGTGCCGCGCGCGGACCGACGATGCCGGGTGGTGGGCTAGGAGCCGGGGTGAGATCCGCCGGCGGGCGCGGCGGAACTATTGTGCCGCTTCGAGGTCGGCGCGCAGGGCGCTCGCGTCGCCGAGGTATACGTGCCGGGACTCGTGCTCGTCCTCGGCGTAGTAATGGATCAGCACCCTGATCACGCGCGGGAGCGCACGCGGCACGGGAATCTCCCGCGCGCACAGCAGCGGCACGCGGTCGAAGCCCAGCGCCCGGGCGGCGACCGCGGGGAACTCCGCGTTGAGGTCGTTCGTGGCGGTGAAGATGCAGCTCACGACGTGATCCGGCGCGAGCGCGTTGCGCTCCATGATCGCCTTCATCAGCTCGGTCGTGGCGTCGAGGATGTCCTGCGCGTCGTTGCGATTGACGCTGATGGCGCCGCGGAGGGCGAAGAGACGTTGCTGCATCGCGGCGATTGTGTCAGAGCGGGCCCCGCCGACCACCGGTGGCACGCCCGCCGGCGTCCCGCGACGGCCGACCGGCGGCGGCGGCGCGGAGGTCCTCGACCTCCCCATCGCTCAAGCGCCGGTACGCGCCCGGCGCGAGGCCGTCCAAGCGCAACGGCCCGAACGCGACGCGTTCCAACGCGCGGACGGGGTGGCCGACCGCCTCGCACATGCGCCGTACCTGGCGGTTGCGACCCTCGTGGATCGTCAGCTCGATCACGTCCGCCTTCACGCGGCGGGCACGTGCGGGCGCTGTGGGACCGTCCTCGAGCCCCACGCCGCGGCGCAGGGCGCGCAGGGCGCCGTCCCCCACCGGGCCGCCGCCGAGCTTCGCGCGGTAGGTCTTCGGCACCTCGAAGCTCGGGTGGGTCAGCCGGTTGGCGAGCTCGCCGTCGTTCGTGAGGAGGATCAGCCCGCTCGAGTCGGCGTCGAGGCGACCGACGGGATACAGGCGCGGGTGCTCGGAAGGGTTGGTCGGATCCTTATCCACCAATCCCACGACCGTCGGGCGGCCGTGGGTGTCCTTTGCGGTGGAGAGGACGCCGATCGGCTTGTGCACGGCGTAGGCGACGCGCTCCTCCGCCCCCTTCAGGGCGCGGCCGTCGACGCTCACGCGGCTCTCCTCGCCAACGTCACGGGCCGGGTCCCGCGCGATCTCCCCGTCGACGCTCACGCGCCCGGCGGCGATCACCGTCTCGGCGGCGCGGCGCGAGGCGACACCGGCGTGGGCGAGGTACTTGGCTAAACGCATCGGCTGCCACCATAGGGGCGATGGATCTCGCGTTACTCGACCAGACACTCGCCGCCAACGGCCAGCCGCGCTTCCGCGCCGGCCAGATCTGGGCGTGGGCGGCGAAGGGCGTGGAGGGCTACGAGCAGATGACGAACCTCCCGAGCGCGCTCCGCGAGACGCTCGCGCGCGAGCTGCCCTTCTCCAGCCTCACCCTCACCGACGAGTCCCACGCGAGCGACGGCACGATCAAGGCCCTCTTCCAGACCGTCGACAACCGCCCGCTGGAGGCCGTGCTGATGAGATATCGAAACCCTCCGGGAGGTGGCGGCGGGCGCCGCTCGATCTGCGTCTCCTCGCAGTCGGGCTGCCCGCTCACGTGCACCTTCTGCGCCACCGGTCAGATGAAATTCGCCCGCAACCTGACCGCCTCGGAGATCCTCGACCAGGCGCTTCACTTCCGCCGGATCGAGCCGCTCGATCACTGCGTGTTCATGGGTATGGGCGAGCCGATGTTGAACCTCGACAACGTGCTCGCCGCCTGCGAGCGGCTGCCCGAGATCGGCATCACCCACCGCCGCACCGCGATCTCCACGGTCGGCTGGATTCCCGGGATCGAACGGCTCGCCGAGCAGCCGATGCCGCTGCGCCTCGCCCTCTCGCTGCACGCCGCCGACGAGGCGCTGCGCTCGGAGCTGATGCCCGTCAACGACCGCTACCCGCTGAAGGACGTCCTCGAGGCCTGCCGCGCGTTCTACGCGCGCAAGCACCGCCGCGTGTTCGTCGAGTACGTGATGCTCGCCGGCGTCAACGACCACTACGCGCAGGCCCTCGCGCTCGCCAAGGCACTGTCCGGCCCGTCATCGAGCCCGCCCGCCCAGCCTCCGATATTTAAGGTCAACCTGATCCCCTACAACCCCACCGACGTGGGCGGGCGGGCTCCTTATCAAGGATCCTCCCGCGAGTCGATCGCCGCGTTCCGCTCAGCGCTCGAATCCCGCGACATCCCCGTGACGGTTCGTTTGACGCGTGGCCGCGACATCGACGCGGCCTGCGGCCAGTTGGCAGCCCGCACGAGCTGAACCTTTTTACTCGGCCGAGGCGCCGTTGCCGGCGCGGGCCTCGCCGGCCCGCAACAGCCGCTCGCGCAGCGTCGCCTGCTCCTCCGGTGTCGGGTCCCAGCGGGCGACGTCGGGCAGCTCGTCGAGCGTGCGCAGGCCGAACAGCTTCAGGAACTGCGTGCCCGTCCGGTACAGCACGGCGCCGAACTGCGAGCGGCCGCCTTCCTCGATCAGGCCGCGCTCGAGCAGCGTCGCGGAGGCCGAATCGGCGCTGACACCGCGGATGCGGGTGATCTCCGGGCGGGAGATCGGCTGCAGGTAGGCGACGATCGCCAGCGTCTCCGCCTGCGCCGGGGTGAGCGTCGCGACGCGCTTGCGGCTGAACAGGCGCCGGGCGGCGTCCTCGGCCGCCGGGTCGCTCGCCAGCGTCCAGCCACCCCCCAGCTCGCGCAGCGTGATCCCGCGCCGCCCTCTCGCGTACTGCTCGGCGAGCAGGCTCAGCGCAACCTGAACCTGCTCCGCGCCGGTCTCCGTCGCTTCGGCCAGCTCGCCCTCGCTCAGTGGGTCGGACGCGAGGAACAGCAGCGCCTCGATCGTGCGCTCCAGCGACGGCGTGTCCCGCGCTGCCTCGCGCGCGCCGCCCTCGCTCGGCGACCCACCCTGCTCCTCGACGGCGTCCATTACATCCATTGTCCCGCTCACCCGGCGATACCCTCGGCGTATCGCTCGACCGGCTCCGAGCGGGCGTGGACCGCGATCTCACCGAAGCTCTCCTCCTGCTCCCAGTCGGCCTCGCCGCGCTTGTAGAGCTCGAGCAGCGCGAACAACGTGATCGCGACCGTCATCCGGTCGGCTCCCCGCACCGCCTCGTCGAAGCTGAAGCGCCCGCGTCTGAGCAATCCGCGCAGGTGCGCCAGGCGCTCCGCGACCGTGATCCTCGGCACGCCGATGTGGCGCAGGCTGATCGCCGGCGGCATCTGCAGTAGCCGGCCGACCGCCTCGCCGAGGAGATCCGGGTTCTGCGAGCCATCCGTCGGCTGGGTGACGGTCCTCCGCAGGCTCGCCGGCAGCGGCGCTTCACGAAAACGCACCCCCTCCTCGGCCTGCAGCAGCTCGCCCAGGTGTCCCGCCGCCGCGCGGTAGCGCCGGGCGTCGAGCATCCGCGCCAGCAGCTCCTCCGCCGCCTGCGCCGGCTCGATGTCGAGCAGCTCGTCCTCCTCCTCGCCGCTCAGCATCAGCCGCGACTTCAGCTCCAACAGCGCGGCGATCAGCACGATGAACTCCGTCGCGGTCTCCAGATCCAGCTCGCCCTGCGCCTCGAGGTAGTCGAGGTAGGCCAGCACCACGTCGGCCAGCGCCAGCTCCAGCAGATCGACCTCTTCGCGCAGGATCAGCGTCAACAGCAGGTCAAACGGGCCACTGAAGACCTCCAGATCCAGCTCAAGCGAGGCAACGCTCATCCGCCCACCGTACCGGTCGGCCCCGACGGGCGACCCGCCCGCGCCGGCCCTGGGGCCTGTAGAGGGTCCCCTCACAGTCCGCCGCGAGGTCCCCTCACAGTCCGCCGCGCCGGGGAGCGCCGACGCCCATCCGCTCGCGCACGTCCGCCAGCGTCTCGCCCGCGATCTTCCTGGCCCGCTCGGCGCCGTCCGCGAGGATCGCCTCGAGTGCGCTCTCATCCTCTCGCAGGGCCGTATAGCGATCGCGCACGGGCTCCAGGTAGTCGATCACGGCGCTCGCCACGGCGGTCTTCAGTTCGCCGTAGCGCGCGTCCTTCAACTCCGCCTCGACCTCCCCAGGGGCTTGTCCGCGTACGGCCGCGAGGATCTCGATCAGGTTGCTCACCCCCGGCTTCTCCCGCGCGCGGCGAACCTCGCTGCCGGAGTCGGTCACGGCGCTCTTGAACTTCTTCTCGATCGCCTTCGCCTCGTCGAGCACGTACACCGTGCCCTGCGCGCTCCCGGCGGTAGTCGACATCTTGCTCGTCGGGTCCTGCAGGTCCATGATCCGCGCGCCGACCTCGGGGATCCGGTGCTCGGGCACGACCAGCACCTCCTCCCCATCGCCGAAGCGCGCGTTGAAGCGCCGCGCCACGTCGCGCATCAGCTCCAGATGCTCACGCTGGTCCTCTCCCACCGGCACCTCCTCGGCGCGATAGGCGAGCACGTCTGCCGCCTGCAGCACCGGGTACAGGAGCAGCCCGGCGGACACCAGCTCGCGCTGCGCCGTCGACTTGTCGCGGAACTGGTGCATCCGCTGCAACCTGCCGAGCTCGGTCACGCTGCACAACAGCCAGCACAGCTCCGTGTGCTCCATCACGTCGCCCTGCCTGAACAGGATGCAGCGCTGGGGGTCGAGCCCCGCGGCCAGCAGCAGGGCGGTCAGGTCATACATGTTCTCCCGCAACTGCTTCGGGTCATATGGAACGGTCGTCGCGTGCAGATCGACGATGCAGAACAGCGCCTCGCCGCGCTCCTGCGCGGCGACGTACTGCGTGATCGCCCCGATGTAGTTGCCAAGGTGCTTGCTCCCGGTGGGTTGGATGCCGGAGAAGATGCGCACTGGCTAGAGGGCTTGCCTGATGACCGGGTGCTTGGCCGCCGCCACCTCGTCGAGGCGGCGGACGGGGGTCGTGTAGGGGGCGTTCTGCGCGACCTCGGGTCCGTCCGTCTCGGCCTCCTTGAGGATCTCCGCGATCGCGTCGGCGAAGGCGTCGAGCGTCTCCTTCGTCTCGGTCTCTGTCGGCTCGATCATCAGGGCCTCCTCGACGAGCAACGGGAAGTAGACCGTCGGCGGGTGAAAGCCGAAGTCGAGCAGCCGCTTGGCGAGGTCGAGCGTCTTGATCTGAAGCTCGCGCTTCATCGGGCCGCCGGAGAGGACGAACTCGTGCATGCACAGCGAACCGCCCGCCCCCCGCGCCGGGGGGTAGGCCAGGGGCAGATACTCGGCGACGCTTTTCTCCTTGAGGCGGGCGAGGAGGTAGTTGGCGTTCAGCACGGCCGTCTCGGAGGCGTCCTTCAGACCGTCGCCGCCGAGCGAGCAGATGTAGGCGTAGGAGCGCACGAAGCAGCCGTAGTTGCCCTGGAAGCCGCGCAGGCGGCCGATCGACTTGGATTCGGACCCCGCCCGCCCGTAGTCGAGGTCGAAGGTCGGCGAGCCGCGCCGGCCGGGTCGCGGCCCGCTCGCGCCGTCGTCGCGCCGCACGACGAGCGGGCGCGGCAGGAACGGGGCGATGCGGTCGGATACCGCGATCGGGCCCGAGCCGGGGCCGCCGCCGCCGTGGGGCTGGGTGAAGGACTTGTGGAGGTTGAAGTGGACGATGTCGAAGCCCATGTCCCCGGGCCGCGAGAGGCCCATGACCGCGTTCAGGTTCGCGCCGTCGTAGTAGAGCGTCGCGCCGACCCCGTGCACGATCGCGGCGATCTCCTGGATGTTCTGATCGAACAGGCCGAGCGTGTTCGGATTGGTGAGCATCAGGCAGGCCACGTCGGCGTCGGCCTTCGCGCGCAGGTCGTCAAGATCGACGCCGCCGTCGGGGTTGGTAGCCAGCTTGACGACCTCGAGGCCCGCCATCGTGACCGTCGCTGGATTCGTCCCGTGGGAGGTGTCGGGCGTCAGCACCTTGTGCCGGTGCTCCCCCTTCGCCTCGTGGTAGGCGCGCGTCAGTAGCACCCCGGCGAGCTCGCCGTGGGAGCCCGCGGAGGGCTGCAGCGAGACGTGCGGCAGGCCCGAGATCTCCGCGAGCGCCTGCTGCAGGTTCCACATCAGCTCGAGCGCGCCCTGCGCGCGCTCGGGGTCCTGCAGCGGATGCAGCCGCGCGTGCCCCGGCAGCGCCGCGACGCGCTCGTGCAGGCGCGGGTTGTGCTTCATCGTGCACGACCCCAGCGGGTAGAAGCCGGAGTCGAGGTCGAAGTTCCGCTTCGAGAGCCCCACGTAGTGGCGCACGATCTCCGGCTCGGAGACCTCCGGCAGCCGCGGCGGCTCTCCGCGGCGGAAACGCTTCGGGAGGAGCTCCTCGGCGTCCACCTCCGGCACATCCAGCCGCGGAGAGATGAAGGCGCGGCGTCCCGTCGCCCCCTTCTCGAAGATCGTCCTCGCGCGCTCGCGTTGCAGCGGCAGCTCGAGCTCTGTCACCGGGGTCATGCCGCCACCATCTTGCTAGCCGATCTTTGATCGGTCGCGGCAATCGCCGCGCCGAGAACTTCCGTGAGGCGGTCGATGTCGGCACGGCTGCGCTGCTCGGTGATCGCCACGAGCAGCCCCCCGCGATCCTCCTCGCGCCCGGTGATCGCCTGCAGGTCGACGCCCGGGTTGACTCCCTCCGCCGCGCAGCGGCGCTTGACCGCGGCGACATCGGCGTCGATCCGCACCGCGAACTCGCGGATCACCGGTTGGGTGTGCAGCGGCTCGACGCCGTCCAGAGCGGAGAGCGTCTCGCGCGCGTAGTGCGTGCGCGCCAGCAGCAGCTCCCCCAGCTCGACGATCCCCTGGCGGCCGAGCCATGTCAGGTAGACGACGCACGCGAGCGCGTTGAGCGCCTGGGCGGTGCAGATGTTCGAGGTGGCCTTCTCGCGGCGGATGTGCTGCTCGCGGGTCTGGAGCGTCAACACGAACCCGCGCCGGCCGTCCACGTCCTTGGTTTCCCCCGCGATCCGCCCGGGCATCCGTCGCAGGTACTCCTCGCGCGCGGCGAAGAAGCCGAACGAGGGCCCGCCGAAGTCGAGGCGGTTGCCGAGCGGCTGGCCCTCGCCGACGGCCACGTCGACGCCGCACTCGCCGGGGGGCGCGAGGATGCCGAGCGTGATCGGGTCGACCTGGGCGATCACGACCGGCGCGTTGACCGTGCCGGCCCCAGCTGCGCCATCACGCGGAGCAGAGCCTGACTTCGCGGCCGCGCTCAGGGCCGCGGCGTCCTCGACGGCGCCGTAGAAGTTGGGCTGGGCGAAGATCGCGGCGCTCACCTGCCTGCCTGCGCCCTTCAGGGTGTGCCCCTCAGGGTATGCCCCAGAGGGTGTGTCGCCGTCGATCGCCCGTGTCCACGCGTCGAGGTCGGTGACGCCGTCGCGGAGCGGGACCTCGACGACCTCCATCCCGTAGCCGTGGGCGTAGGTGCGGAGCGTCTCGATCGAGTGCGGGTGCAGACCGGCGCTGAGCACGAAGCGCTTGCCGCCGTTGTGGAGCTTCGCCAGATAGCCGGCCGCGGCGACCGCGGAGGGCCCCTCGTAGACCGAGGCGTTGGCGACCGGGAGCGCCGTCAGCTCGGAGATCGCGGTCTGGTACTCGAACATCACCTGCAGCCCCCCCTGGGAGATCTCCGGCTGGTAGGGGGTGTAGGGCGTGAGGAACTCCGAGCGCTCCATCAGCATGTCGATCAGCGCCGGCACGTAGTGGTCATACATGCCTGCCCCGAGGAAGCTGAGCTCGTCTTCGGCGGAGACGTTCCGCGCGGCGAGCGCGCGGAGGTGCGCGAAGACGTCCTGCTCTCCCATCCCCGCCGGGAGCTCCAGGGGACGGCGCAGGCGCACGGCCTCGGGGATCTGGCGATCGAACAGCGCCTCGACCGAGGGCACGCCGATCGCGGCGAGCATCGCCTCGAGGTCCTGCGGGGTGATGGAGGTGTAGCGGCTCAAGTTCTCGCCGTCAGCTTAGGGCGTGCTGCAACCACTAGCCACCGAGGGTGGCGGAGTAGGCGGCGGCGTCCAGCAGAGCGTCGCGCTCCGGTGGATCGGTCAGCCTGATCTTCACCAGCCAGCCCTCGCCGTAGGGGTCCACGTTGATCGCACCGGGATCATCCGCGAGCGCCTCGTTGACCTCGACGATCTCCCCGGAGAGCGGCGCGAGCACGTCGGAGACCGCCTTCACCGACTCGACCTCGGCGTATGGCTCGTCCTTCGCCAACATCGTCCCGACGGCGGGCGGCTCGAAGAACACGACCTCCCCGAGGGCGTCCTGCGCGTACCAGGTGATACCGAGCGTGGCCAAGTCGTCTTCGACGCGCGCCCAGTCGTGCTCGGGGTGGTACAGCAGCTCAGCGGGATAGTTCGCCTCGGCCATTCACGCGCCCTTTCGGTAAAGCGGCTTCTGCTTGACAACGGCCGGGCGGATCTTGCCACGAACATCGACCTGGAGGCGTGTCCCAACGGCGGCCTGCGCTGCGGGGACGTAGGCCAGGCCGATGCCCACCTCGAGGCAGGGGGAGAGTGTGCCGCTGGTGACCTCACCGCCACCCACGACGGGGTTGCCCTGCCGCGCGATCCCCGGGCCCTCGATCGTGAACGCCACGAGCTTCTCTTCTGAGGACCCGCCC
>Ga0075522_10002430_pt1 | contig 13811 bp, 15 predicted proteins | sample NGEPerA_FD_74796 | JGI IMG/M metagenome (GOLD analysis project Ga0075522, IMG submission 74796) | Arctic peat soil microbial communities from the Barrow Environmental Observatory site, Barrow, Alaska, USA - NGEE PermafrostL2-A | ecosystem: Environmental > Terrestrial > Soil > Wetlands > Peat ... | reverse complement strand
AACATGATTCATACCGTGGGCGTGAACAGCTGGAAGCGGCTGACGCCGGAACAGCAGACGATTTTCCGGGAAGAGAGCAAAAATTCCGGTGAACTGATGCGCAAGCTGATCGCAGACGCCGAGACGGACCAGATTGGCAAGCTGGAAAAGGCAGGAATGCAGATCACGCGTCCCGATTTGGCGCCATTCCGTGCCAAGATGGATCCCGCCTATAAACGGATCGCGGAATACGCCGGCGAGGACAACGTCAAGAAATTCCGCGAAATCGTCGATAAATATCATAAGGGATAATCTGACAGCCTGTATCCTGACCAAACGACAGGGGATGCGCCAGGGAGCTGACGGATGAAACGCCGCAATTTCATGAAGTTGAGCCTTGGATTTGGAGCGGGCTTGGCGACCGGCGTCACCCTGCCAGCCCGGGCGCAGGTGAAGTCGGTGTTCAAGGCTTCCGACGTTCAGCCGCCCGGTTATCCCACCGTCGCGGCGACCGAGAGCCTCGGAAGGAAGCTTGTGACGGCTACAAACGGACGGCTCTCTGTCCGGATGTATCCATCCATGCAGCTTGGCGGGGAGAAAGAGACCATCGAGCAGACCCAGATCGGCGCCGTCCAGCTTCTGCGCGTCAGCGCAGGAGCCTTGGGGCCGATCGTCGACGATATCAACGTGGTCAACATGCCGTTCCTGTTCCGGAACATGGCGCATGCCGAACAGATGATGGATGGGCCGATCGGACAGGAATTACTGGACAAGATCACGGCCGATGCCAACGCCGGACTCGTCGCATTGTGCTGGATGAATGCGGGTGCGCGCAGCCTCTACAACACCAAAAGGCCGATCAAATCGATCGAGGACATCAAGGGGCTGAAATTCCGGGTGATCGGCAATCCCATTTTTATCGAGATGATGAATACGCTCGGCGGCAATGGCGTCGCCATGGGCTATGATCAGGTTTTCAGCGCGCTGCAGACCGGCGTAATCGACGGCGCAGAAAACAATCCACCGAGCTACGTCTTCAGTAACCATTATACGACCGCGAAATATTTCTCTCTCACGGAGCATCTCATCATTCCCGAGGTGCTGGTGTTTTCAAAGAAGGCATGGACCGCTGTTTCAGCCGAAGACCAGGCCTTGATCAGGAAGTTTGCCCGCGAAGCACAGCTGGAAGAGCGGACTCTCTGGAACAAATACGAGCAGGAGGCGATGGAGAAGGCAAAAGCGGCCGGATGCCAGATCGTCGAGATTGCCGACAAGGGACCATTCCAGCACGCGGTCAACCCGGTTTGGAAAAAATACGGTCCCAAATATCAGGACATGATCAACCGCATCCTGGCCATCACATAGACGTCCAGCAGGAGCCCGGGAATGGCCGGATTGTTTCGACGGACGATGGACTACCTCTATCTCTTGTGTGTCGTCGTCGGCTGCGTCGCGCTGGTGCTGATTTCAATAATCATCCCGTGGGCGGTGTTCACGCGTTACGTTCTGAACAGCGCGGCATCATGGCCTGAACCGATGGCAGTTCTGTTGACCATCGTGCTGACCTTCATCGGCGCCGCCGCGGGATATCGTTCCAACCTGCACATGAACGTCTCGTATTTTGCCGACAAGCTGCCTGGCAGATTTCGGACCATGCTCGAGATTGTCGTGCAATTGCTGATGGCGCTGATCGCCGCTTTCATGATCGTTTGGGGCACCAAGCTCGTCGAAGTGACCTGGCACAACACCATTGCCGATTTTCCATTCCTGTCGGTCGGTGTCACCTACCTGCCGATTCCGATCGGCGGCGTCTTTCTCCTGCTTTTCATCATCGAACGTATCTTCCTCGGCCTTCCACCGGAAGCAACGCCTCCGGAGCTGGAAGTCAGCTCGTTCGACTGATCGGGGAAGCCTTTATGGATATCTTTGTTCTGCTCGCGACGATGCTGGTGTGCTTCCTGATCGGCATGCCGATCGCCTATGCGCTGGCTCTTGCGGCCATTGCGGGCGCATGGTGGATCGGTATCCCGCTGGAAGCGGTCATGTTGAAGATTTCCGATGGTGTCAGCAAGGTTGCAATGCTGACCATCCCGTTCTTCGTGCTGGCGGGCGCGATCATGGCCGAAGGCGGCATGGCGCGCCGTCTGGTGGCATTCGCGGACGTTCTGGTCGGGCTTACCCGATTGCGCGGCGGCCTTTCGATCGTGAACGTGCTGGCAACGACCTTCCTGAGCGGGATCTCCGGCTCCGCGGTCGCCGACACCTCCGCGATCGGCTCGGTCATGATCCCGCAAATGGAAAAGGCCGGATACCCGCGCGTGTTCGCGACAAACCTTACCATTACATCCTCGGTTCAGGCACTGCTTGTTCCCCCCAGCCACAACGCGGTGCTGTATTCGCTGGCGACCGGCGGCACAATTTCGATCAGCGCCCTGTTCATGGCCGGCGTCTTCCCGGGGCTACTGCTCGGCTTCTCGCTGATCGTTCTCTGCGTTGTGATTGCCTACCGCGACAAGCACCCGCACGGCCAATCCGTGGCGCTGAAGGATGCGCTTGGGATCACGATCGACGCCGCCTGGGGACTGGTGACACTGGTCATCATTCTCGGCGGCATTCTCGGCGGCATTTTCACGGCGATCGAGGCCGGCGCGGTCGCCTGCATCTGGGCCTTCTTGGTGACGATGTTCGTCTATCGCGATTATCGCTGGCGCGATCTTCCCGTGCTGCTGCACCGAACCCTTCGCACCGTGGCGATGGTGCTGACCCTGATCGCATGCGCCTCGAGCGTCGGCTATATCATGGCGCTGACGCAGATGCCGGCGAAAATGACCGCTTTCTTCCTGTCCATTTCCAGCAACAAATACGTCATCCTGTTTCTGATCAACATCCTGCTGCTGGTACTTGGTACGCTCATCGATATGGCGCCCTCGATCTTGATCGCCACGCCGATCCTGCTGCCGGTCATGCAGAATTTCGGCGTTGATCCCGTTCACTTCGGCATGATCATGCTGCTGAACCTCGGCATTGGACTGTGTCACCCGCCGGTCGGATCGATCCTTTTTGTCGGCTGCGTTGTCGGCAAAGTCAGCATTGAACAGGTCATGCGCAAAATATGGCCTTTCTATACGGTGATGTTCCTGGTTCTGATGCTTGTCACCTATGTGCCGGAGATTTCGCTCTGGCTGCCGCGGCAGGTGCTGCGGTAAACGACCGGGCCAGCCTTGCGGTACGGCAGTTGCCTTGCAGAAAAGCTGGAAAAACGCCAGCATGGCTGCTCGACAAGCCATCGAGGCTGTCCGTGCCTGGAAGGTGCCAATTGTGAAGATTGTCGATCTCAGTCGTGAGCTCTACCACCGCACTCCGAGCTACCCGGGTCACCCTCCAACCATCCACGGCACCTGGAAGAACCACGAAGATTCATTTGCGGAATCCGGCCACGTGCACGGCCTCTCCTCCATGTTCATCTCGATGGTCGATCACGCCGGCACCCATATCGATGCGCCCAGGCATTTCGGCAAGAGCGGCATCCCGATCGATCAATACCCGCTGGAAAAGTGCATCGTACCGGGCATCTGCATCGATCTGCGTCACGTCGCGCCGCGGGCCGAGATCACCGCTGCCGATCTCGAGGCCGCGGTAAAGAAGGCCGGCGTGCCGGTGCCCAAGGGCGGCACTGTGTTACTCTGTACCGGCCATCACGAACGCACCTTCCCACGCAAGGAATATGCAACGGATAATTCCGGCGTCAACGTCGAGGCCACCGAATGGCTGGCCCGCCAAGGCGTGGTGCATTTCGGCATCGATTCGATGCGACCCGGACCCGACGGCAAAGTGAACTTGCTGGTTCACAAGGCGTGTCTCGACCTCGAGATCACCCACATCGAAAGCCTGTGCAACCTGGAAACTGTGCTCGGCAAGGGCCAATTCACCTTTATCGGCCTGCCGCTAAAATGGCGCGAGGGCACCGCTTCCCCGATCCGGGCGGTCGCCGTGTTCGATCTTTAGAGGCCTCAGATGTCCAGAGATGTAGAATCGAGAGTAAGGGAGACAACGCCATGGCGCGAAAGCTGATCGACATTTCCGTACCGCTGCAGAACGACGTCCCCGCCGATCCGCCAGGCATCCACCCCGTCATTCAATACAACGATCACCAGCAAAGCCTGCCGCGGATGCTGGGCTTCTTCGAGGGCTTGAAGGCGGAAGACCTGCCGGACGGTCAGGGGTGGGCGATGGAGACCGTGCAGCTTTCGACTCACAACGGCACGCATCTCGATGCGCCCTATCACTATCACCCGACCATGAACCGCGGGGAGCGGTCATGGACCATCGACGAAGTGCCGCTGGAATGGTGCCTGCAGCCCGCCGTGAAGCTGGATTTTCGTCATCTGCCCGACGGTTATGTCGCTACCGCCGGGGATGTCGAGGCCGAGCTCAAGCGTATTGGCCATACGCTCTCACCCCTGGAGATCGTGGTGGTCAACACCAGTGCCGGCGCCAAATACGGCCGACAGGACTATGTCAATTCCGGCTGCGGCATGGGCTACGAAGCGACGATGTATCTGCTGGAACGCGGCGTTCGTCTTACCGGCATCGATGGCTGGAGTTGGGACGCGCCCTTTGTCTACACTTCGAAAAAATTCGCCGAGACCAAGGACGCCAGCCTGATCTGGGAGGGCCACAAGGCGGGCCGCCACATCGGTTATTGCCATATCGAAAAGCTGCACAATCTGGAGCAGCTGCCATCGACGGGTTTTATGGTGTCCTGCTTTCCGGTGAAGATAGCGCGCGCGTCAGCCGGCTGGACGCGCGCGGTCGCCATCATCGACGGATGAAGTCACGACACGATGCCGCCGAAATAGCGGCATGCGCGTGTCGGCTGACCGGCCACTCTGGTCGCTCAGGCGAAACGGCCGAACCGCGTGTCAATCGGCTTTGACCGTTCGGATCTGCATCGCCGGTTGCGCCGGAACGATTTCAGGCGAATTCATTCCAACAAACTCGGCCTGTGCGGCTTCCGATATCCAGCTGGGCGCCGCGGGCTGGATGATCGCCAACGCGACCAGTGCGACCACGACAAGGACCGGCAGCGCAAAAAGAGTGACGTTCCAGTCCCGGTCAGTACGGTTGCGGTTTTCGCGGTTTTCCTGAGATCGATCGAACGAGCCATGCATGAAACATCTCCATGGAGAAAATCTCCACCCCATGGTCGATTAGCCCATGACGGCCAGAACAAATGTAACATGCTTCACATTCGCCGCGATTAAAAGGGCTGGAAGATGTGCCCGTGCCGGGCCGCAGAAGAGGCTTGCAGGCGTGCTAAGCGCCTTCGCTATCCGATCCCGCTTCGGCTAGCGCCTGAAGCGGAGCGGTATCGAGAACGACGATAGCGCCATGTTCGAGGCGGACCCAGCTGCGCGCAGCCCACACCCGCAACTGCTTGTTGATGCTTTCGCGGGTCATGCCGACCATTTCGCTGATTTCCTGCTGCGTAATGGAAATTGTCCGTCCGCCAGATACGAGCTTGCCCTTCTCGGTCAAACGAATCAGCGCGCCAGCGAGCCGGCCCGGTAGGTTTTGCAGGATCACCTGTTCGACCTGGTCGCTGGTCCATCGCAACCGTGTACACAACAGCTCGATGAACTTCATCGCGAGCTCGGGCTGGTTGCGCATAAAGGGAAGAAATTCACGGCGATCGATCGCGAAAATTTCGCAGCCGGTATTCGCCGTTGCGTCCGCCGACCTTGCCTGCCCGTCGAGCACCGACATCTCTCCGAAGATCTCACCGGCGCCGATCAGGTTCAGGATCGCATTGCGGCCATCGACGGAAGAAATGCTGATCTTGACCGTACCGCTGATCACCGCAAACAGACTGTTACCGGGATCGCCCTTGGAGAAGATCGTCGCTCCCCGTTTCAGGGTGGAATGCCTGGCATAGCGGCAGAGCTGGTCGAGCGCCTCGGGCGCGAGATCGCAAAAAATCGGGTGATTGCGCAGGACCGACAGCGTGCTGCGCGCCGCCGAGCGGGGCGCTGAACTTTTATCCTGGGGCACGCCGGTCACGACCATCTGATGATTTGCGTTGTCCGACATCCGAGGGATCACGCTGAAATGGCTGACGGATTGTCAATCGGCCGCCGGGGTTATACGCCCGCCTGACCCGCACGGCAAGAAATGGAGCTATCAAACGCGGCGGTTCGAAAGCGCGGTCGCTTAAATTTTCGACCTTCGGTTGACCTCGGGTTAATCACTAAACTGTTGGGAGACGGCAAATGGCATCACGACGAAAGCCGGCAACCGCCACTACAGCCCGTTCAGATCATTCACTCGATGACGATGCCCATTTGCTTGATCACGCGCGCATATTTGGCGAGCTGCGCGCGCGTCAGGGTGTCCAGTTCCTCGGGGGAGCTGCCGCGGACGGCAAAACCCAATTCCTCGAGCTTTTGACGAACCTGGGGATCAGCGAGCGCCTTCAGGACCTCCGCATTCAGCCGCGCAACGATCTCCTTGGGCGTGCCGGCCGGCGTCAGGATCGTGAACCAGGAGTTGAAAAAGAACCCCGGCAGGCCGGATTCCGAGACAGTCGGAACATCCGGAAATGATGGTAACCTCTTCTCGGTGGTGACGCCGAGCAACTTGACCTGACCGCTGCGCACCAGCGCCGCGACCGTCCCGAGCCCCTGAAAGGCGACCGGGATCTGACCGCCGGCGACATCCATCGCAGCCTGCGTTGCGCCCTTGTAGGGCACATGGGTCAGCGAAATGCCGGCGTCGGAGGCAAACATCGCCATCGCCAGATGCTGCGGGCTGCCAGGCCCTCCCGAACCATAATTGATCTTGCCCGGCGCAGCCTTGGCGGCGGCAATCAGGTCTGCCGCAGTCTTGTAGCTGGTCTGGTTGTTGGCGATCAGTCCCCACTCCACGGTCGCGACAAGCGACACCGGCTCGAAATCCTTCAGGATGTCCCAGCGCATGTTGGAATACAGATTGGGGACCATGGTCATGACGCTGTCGTTGAACCCGCCGATCGTGTAACCGTCCGGTGTGGCTCTTGCGACCTGCTCGGCGCCGATCAGACCCGAGGCGCCCGGCTGATTGATGATGACGATCTGCTGGCCCATGCTATCGGCCATCTTCTGCGTCACGATCCTCGCCGCGACATCGACCGCGCTGGCCGCCGCGAGTGGGACGATCATCCGGATCGGACGATCGGGATAGGCCGGCTGCGCCATCGCGCCGGAGCCGGCAAGCAGCGCGAGCGCCGGAACGAACCAATTCAGCAAACGCATATCCAGTTTCTCCCTGACAGGGACGGACTACCTTTACGGGAGACCTGCCGCAATACCTATCAAGTAGGATTGCTCTATCGCTTGCGCCTTGGCAATCTGAGAAAAGCAGGCCGGCGCTTCGATCGATCGGCCGCGAGGGAGCGACCAATGACCACCCGCAGAACTTTTCTGAAGGGCGCCGCTGCGACCGGAATCGGCTTTTGCAGTTGCGGCATGCTGGCCGCGGCCCGCGCCCGGGCTGGAGCCCCTCGCCTGCCCATCAAGGTCGGCGGCAAACATGTCAGGACCGTCGACGTTCACGCCCATTGCTTTTTTCACGAAGCCATCGCTCTGATGGGCGATGATGCCGCAAAGGTGATCCCACCGGTCAAAGGCGTACCCGAGCATTTTATCGTCATCGAGCAGCGTCTCAGGGAGATGGACGCGATGGCGATCGACATGGAGGTGCTGTCGATCAATCCTTTCTGGTACGGCAAGGATCGTGACACGGCGGCAGCGATCGTCAAACTGCAGAACGAAAAGCTGGCGGAATTATGCGCCTCGCGGCCGGATCGATTCGGCGCCTTTGCTTCGCTGGCTCTTCAATTTCCCGATCTTGCCGTGCAGCAGCTGGAAGCCGCGGTCAAGAAACAGGGGCTGCGCGGCGCCGCCATCGGCGGCAGCGTGCTGGGGACGGATTTTTCAGATGAGAAATTTCATCCGGTGTGGGCGAAGGCCGAAGAGCTTGGCGCGGTTCTCTTCATCCATCCGCAGAGCACGCCGCAGCTGGCGCAGCGCTTCAAGGGTAACGGCTGGCTGTCGAACACGATCGGAAATCCGCTCGACACCACCATCGCCTTGCAGCACCTGATTTTCGAGGGAACGCTGGATCGTTTCCCGGGCCTCAAGATTATTGCGGCCCATGGCGGCGGCTATCTCGGTTCCTATGCCGCTCGCGACGACCACGCCTGCTTTGTGTCGCCGCAGAACTGCAATCCGAATATCACGCTGAAAAAGAAGCCATCGGAGTATCTGAAACAGCTTCATTTCGACGCCATGGTGTTCACGCCGGAAGGACTCCGGCATCTGGTAGCGCAGGTCGGCGCCAGCCAGATCATGCTTGGGACTGACCATCCGATCCCCTGGGAGCAACATCCCGTTGATCATGTCTTCGCCACCACCACCCTGTCAGACAAGCAGAAGGTTGCCATTCTCGGCGGCAATGCGGCGCGGTTGTTCGGGTTGAAGGAAGCGTGAGGCACAAGCGCTTACAACAGCTTGCCGCCGGCTCCGAAGAACGGGTGCGGACCGTCGAACGTGCCGATCGGCACTTGATGCGTGACCACGCTGCCGAGACCTTCGTCCGGAAACCAACTATGAAGATGGAACGCCGGAGGTTCGACCTTGAACGAAGGCTCGCGCAAATGTTCCAGGTCGAGGTCGACCGCGTGGTTGGGAGCCGGACAGATCGTCGCCGGTACATCGGCGAACATTGTCAACGTCGCTCGATGAACATGCCCGCTGGCGATTAGCTGCACACGCGCATGACGCCGGATAATCGATGCGAGGTCGCCCGCGTTCATCAGATCCTGGCGATCCATGTGCCAGATACCGGTCTTGAACGGCGGATGGTGCAGGAACAAAAACGCGGGACGGTCGACGCAGGATGCCAGGGCCGCATCGAGCCATTGAAGCGTCGAAGCCTCGAGCTCGCCATGGGGTTTTCCTGGCACGCTGGAATCAAGCAGCACCAGATCAAGCCAGTCGAGTTCGACCTTTTGATTGAGCGACCCGGATGCCGAGGCGTAATTCGCCAGCGGAAATGCCGATCGCATCAATTCGCGGGAATCGTGATTGCCGGGAATGCCGGCAAACGGCACCCTGAGTGGCGCCAGCAAGCTCTTCAGGTGGTCGTATTCTGCCGCCAATGGCGTATCCACGAGATCGCCCGAGATCACCACGAAATCGGGCGCCGGCCTGAATTCGTTCAAGACCGCGACGCAGCGCTCGAGCGCCTTCGCAGTATCGACGCGGCCATAGGCCAGCGATCCCGGCGGCTTGATATGCAGGTCCGAAATCTGGGCTATGCGCACCGGTTTTGATGACATCCGACTTCTCTAGCTTTCGAGTGGTAACAAGCGAACCGAATGCGGTGCAATCAAAAGCCCGACCTTTTCGCCGATCTGGACCCTGATCGTGTTAGGCGCATCGACGTTAATAGGCTTGTCGGATACTCCACTGACGACCATACGTTGGCGATCGCCGATGAAACTGATGCTGTCGATCACGCCCGAAAGTGGCGCACCGCCCGCCTCGACGATCCCAATCGTTTCTGGACGAATCATCACGACGGCGGCAGTCGAGTTTCCATTTGCTTCAATCGGCAGCCGTCCGCCGGCTAACACCAGATAACCATTTTCGATCGGTGATTCGATGATGTTAGCGGCTCCGATGAATTCCGCAACGAAACGGCTGTTCGGCGTGAAATAGATCTCGCGCGGCGTACCGATTTGAGCGATTTCGCCCTTTTGCATGACGACGATCCGGTCGCCAAGCTCCATCGCCTCGGACTGATCATGCGTGACATAGATTGCGGTGATGCCAAGCGCGCGGAGCAATCGGTTCAGCTCCCCACGCAGGCGGTCGCGCAACGCCGCATCCAGCGCGGTCAGCGGCTCGTCGAGCAGCAGGACGCCCGGCTGGATAGCAACCGCGCGCGCCAGCGCGACCCGCTGCCGCTGGCCACCGGAAAGCTGGCCTATCCGGCGGTTCTCAAGCCCGGTGATATTGGTCAGCGCCACCAACTCAGCGACGCGGGCCGCCCGCTCTTCCCTGCCGACGCCGCGTATCTTCAAGCCATAGCCGATATTGTCCGCAACCGTCATGTTCGGGAACAGCGCGTAGGACTGGAAAACCATGCCGACATTGCGCCGCTCGATCGGCACAGATGTCATGTCGCGGCCATCGAACAACACCCGGCCGCCGGGATCGGGCAGCTCGAGGCCCGCGATGATGCGCAGCATGGTGGTTTTCCCGCAGCCGGAGGGGCCGAGCAGGACCAGTGTTTCGCCGCGTGCGATCTCGAGCGTGGCGGGCTCAAGCGCTCGCGTGCCGTCAGCAAATGTCTTGCCGCAGGTTTCGATACGCACTGAGGCGCCGTGTGTTGCGGCCGTGCTCATCTCCCCTGTTCTCGGTCTGCAAGCATCTGCATCGCAACGAGCAGCGGAATGATCATGATAAAGAAGATCAACGTGTAGGCGGAGGCGACTTCCAACCGCATCGAGGCATAGCTATCGGCAAGACCGATAGGCAACGTCTTGGTCAATGGTGTGTGCAGCATCCAGGTCAGGTTGAATTCGCCGAGCGACAGTGTCACCACCATCAAGGCACCGGCGAGAATGCCGGGCACTGCATTGGGAACGATCACATCAAGAAAGCGCCGCACCGGCGACGCTCCCAGCGATGCCGCACCTTCGTCCAGCGTCTTGATGTCAACGGTCGCGAATACCGCCATCACCGAACGCACCATGAAGGGCATCGTGAAGATGACGTGGCCCGTGAGAATGAAGAGCCACGAGCGTCGAAAGGCACCAAAGTCGCCGTAAGTCAGCAGCAACGCCAACGCGATCGCGAGGCCCGGAATCGCGAGTGGCAAGGTAATGATCTCTTCGATCGCGCGGGAGAAGCGACCGCCGTGCGTGTGCAAGGCATAGGCCGAGGGAACACCAACGACCAGAGTAACGGCGAGGGTCGCCGATGCGATAATGAACGACAACAGGATGGTGCCGGCGTAGAGATCCCAGACCTGGAACACCCATTGCAATGTCACACCGGAGCTGATTCCGCGAAAATAGTTTACGGTGACCCCGGCCAAAATCGACAGGATCGCGGGAACGACCAGAAATGCCGCCACGATCAACGTGAACAGCAGCTGGCCGGTGAAAATCAAACGATCGCGCATGATCTCATCCGGCCGCTGCGACCGTGCTTCCGCTCAGCGAACGAGCCAGCGCGAGGATGGCCCAGGTGATCATGCCCAGTCCGACCGATAACGCCGCGGAGGTCGCAAAGTTTGCCGCCAGCGTGAACTCGGTATAGATCAGCATCGGCAGCACATCGATGTTGGTCGCGAGCGTAAACGCCGTCCCGAACGCGCCCATCGCAGTGGCAAAGGCGATGGCGCCCGAGGCGACAAAAGCAGGCCCGAGTGCCGGCAGTACGACATCGCGTTGCACGACCCAAGGGCTTGCACCAAGCGAGCGCGCGGCTTCCTCCAGCCCGACATCCAGCTTTTGGACCGCGGCCATGATCGTGAGAATAACGCGCGGGATCGAAAAATAGAGATAGCCCAGGAACAGTCCGTAAATCGAATAGGCAAACACGATCTTCTCGCCGAACAGGCGGCTCGAGAGATCGCCGACCAGGCCCTGACGCCCGACCAGCAGAATCATCAGGAAGCCAACCACCACACCGGGAAATGCCAACGGAAAGGTCAGCATCGCGATCAGTATGGTGCGGCCAGGAAAGCGATGGCGTTGTAAAAACATTCCCGCGACCGTGGCAATGACGAGCGTCACGACAGTGGTTGCGGATGCCAGCAGAACGGTGTTGATCAGGGTCGTTCGGTACCGCGGCTCGGTCAGGATGGCGAGATAACCCGCCAACCCCTGCGGACCTTCGGCGCCGACTGCCACCAGGCGCGCCATCGGCAACAGGAAGAAAGCCGTCGTCACGACAGCGAGCGGCAGCAAACAAAGCCAGACGAACGATTTGTGCGACATGCGGCGATGCAGCTCTCAGTCAAGGGCTGCATAGTGCATCAGCGGACCTCGGCGAGATAGCGGTCGACGAAGCTTTTTTGCACATTTTCCATCTCACCCCAGTCGACGGCTTTGGCGCGGGCATAATCGCTATCGGGCAGGAATTTCGCCTTGACGGCTTCGGGCAGTTCAATGGGGCGCGCCGGCCGCAAATAGGCATTGGTCCAGATCGCCTGCCCCTTGTCCGACAACAGATAATCCAGCACCTTTTTGGCCTTGTCCCTGTCCGGCGCATTCTTGACGAGGCCGACGACATAGGGAAACACCACTGAGCCCTCGCACGGGATCACGAATTCAAAATTGCCTTTCTCCGAATATTTGGCGCGATAGGCGTTGAAATCGTAGTCCAGCAAGATAGGCACTTCCCCGGAAACCACCCGTGCATAAGAGGTCTGTTTGGGAACAATCGGGTCGTTCTTCTTTAGCTCCTTGAAGAAATCGATGGCGGGGCTAAAATTGGCGGCGGAGCCGCCGAGCGCGAGATTGATCGCCACCGCACCGACATATCCGACCGCGGCCGACGAAGGATCGAGATAACCGACCATGCCACGATAGTCAGGCTTCAGCAGATCCTTCCAGCAGGCGGGGACTGGCTTTCCGCCCAACGCATCCTTGTTCACGAACAGGCCGAGCGTGCCGGAATGAATCGTGGTCCAGTAGCCATCCGGGTCCTTCAAGCCGGCGGCAACCTCGTTCCAATGCGCGGGCTTATAGGGCTCCAGCGCATCCTGAGCCTTTGCTTTCATGCCGAAGGTAACCCCGAAATAGCCGATATCGCCGACCGGGTTATTTTTCTCTGCCAGGATTTGCGCGAGCGCCTGACCGGAATTCTTGTTGTCGTGCGGAATATCGTAGTTGAGATCGGTCTTGATCGCCTTCAGCATGGAGGCCCAATCCGCCCATTCCGGCGGACAATTGTAACAAATCACGTCGGCTGCCTTGGCCGACTGCAATGGCGCCAACAGCGATAGCCCAAGCAACGCCAGGATGAGACGGACAGCCTTCATGGAAATAGCTCCGATTTCAAAGAGGAAATTCCAGATCGGATTTCGGCACCGACGAAGGACCCAAGTATAGGCTGCGCATGAAGGATTTGCGACGCCCGCATTTTCTCGTACAACAAGGCCGGAGAGCAAGTTCCAGCGGTTACGGCCTCGAAAATTCCATCTGATCGACTGGGGGTGCGCTGGGGCGGAAATGACTATGCCGCCACCTTCCCGGGCGCGGCTAACCTGCCGCCAGTGCGGTCGCCCAGCTGAAATCGTAGTGCGAGCTCGCCGCCTTCATAATGAACGTTACGGCCAGCACAAAAATGATCTGCAGCAACGTCCTGGTCGTAAATATCCTGTTCAACAGCGACATGTGATGCTCCTGCGCCGCTGTATATGGCATTGGAATGCGAGACACAACGACACCACACATTCCGGGCCTGAAAAAGCAAAAAAAGCCCGGCGGCCACGAGGCCTCCGGGCGACAATTCCGCGAGCAAATTCTCGCCGCGAGACGGCGCATTTCAGACGTTTATGTCTGCAATCATTCTCTCATATAATCGCCCTCACGGAAGCGCTTCAAGTAGGGTCTGGCATTGGCGAAGTGAATTTTGATGGAAATCTGAATCAAGCATAAAAATTCAAAAAAGAAGATGAAGGAAAAATTGGTGCCGTCCGGAAAGCGGTTGGAATTCGGTATGACGTATCCCGGGTAACATGAAGGTATCGTTTCAGGCGGCAAGGTCAATTGGCTG
>Ga0075522_10002428_pt1 | contig 13824 bp, 11 predicted proteins | sample NGEPerA_FD_74796 | JGI IMG/M metagenome (GOLD analysis project Ga0075522, IMG submission 74796) | Arctic peat soil microbial communities from the Barrow Environmental Observatory site, Barrow, Alaska, USA - NGEE PermafrostL2-A | ecosystem: Environmental > Terrestrial > Soil > Wetlands > Peat ... | reverse complement strand
TTCCTCAACGCGCTGAATCCGCGCGCCGAGCTTCCGCAATTTCGCGTCCATCTTTTTCGCAGCCGCCGTCTTCACGCCTTCACTAGCGTTTTGACACAGTAGCTATTGAGGCTTTCACCGGCGGCAAGGGCTTTGGCCGCGAGGCGGCGGTGAAGGGCCGGTTCAACGCGCAGCACAAACTTGCCGCTGAAATCGCTCACGTTGCCGAGCGGCGCGGGCAGGGCGTGGCCGTCGCTTTCCAAAAGCTCGATCCATTCTTCCACAATCTCGCACAGCTCGGCATAGACTCTGGCTTCATCCTTGCCGTGGCAGCATTGCCCGATCAAGGGCGGCGCGCTGCCAACAAAGCAGCCGTCTTCATCGCTCCATTCCACAATTTTCGTGTAATGGGTAGCCTTGGCTTTTAATTCGTTCTTTTTCATTTTTGACTTTCTTCAATCTGCCGCCGCATCTGCCGTTCCTGATAGGGCTGTGCGTCATGGCCGGACTGTCCGCTGATCGTGACGCGCGCCCCGCTCGGATGAATGTAATTCCGATGGCTGCCCTTGCCGACCCGGTTCACAAATCCGGCTTTTTCCAAGTCGGAAATCAGTTGTCGCACTTTGCGCGGCATTTCAGTATCAATTTAGTATCACAATTGTTCAAGGCTGTCAAATGCGGAAAAGTCAGTCCCAATTGTTTTTCAGTCCGCAAAATTCATTTTTCCTCCACCCGCTGAATCCGCGCGCCGAGCTTCCGCAATTTCGCGTCCATTTTTTCGTAGCCGCGATCCAGATGATAAATGCGGTTCACCTGCGTCGTGCCGCGCGCCGCAAGTCCGGCAATCACCAGTGCCGCGCTCGCGCGCAAATCGCTCGCCATCACCGGCGCGCCGCTCAACGGTTTGCCGCCTTTGACAATCGCGCTCGGCCCTTCGATCTCAATCTCCGCGCCGAGCCGCGCCAGTTCGCTGACGTGCATGAAGCGCGATTCAAAAATCCGCTCCGTGATGATGCTGATGCCTGGCGCGAGCGCGAGCAGCGACATCATCTGCGCCTGCACGTCCGTCGGAAAACCGGAATACGGCAGCGTCGTCACGTCCGCCGCGCGCAATTTTTTCCTGCGACGAACAACCATGTTTCCACCGCGCTGCTGGATTGAAACACCGGCCTCGTTCAGCTTGTCAATCACCGCGCGCAAATGGTCGGCGCGACAATTTTTGATTGTGACCTCGCCGTCCGTCGCGGCTGCGGCAATCGCAAACGTCGCCGTTTCAATCCGGTCTGGAATCACTTCATGCTCCGCACCGTGCAATTTTTTGACGCCAGAAATCGTAATTGTCGGGCTGCCCGCGCCGGAAATCTTCGCGCCCATTACGTTCAAAAATTTTGCGAGGTCAACCACTTCCGGTTCGCACGCCGCGCTTTCGATGACCGTCACGCCATCGGCCAAAGCCGCCGCCATCATCACATTCGCCGTGCCGAGAACGGTTGAGCCGGCGCGCCCGCCTAGAAACATTGTTGAGCCGACAAGTTTTTTTGCCGTCGCGTCAATATAGCCGCCCTCGATTTTTATTTTCGCGCCGAGCGCCGCGAAACCTTTCAAATGCAGATTGATTGGCCGCGCGCCGATGATGCAGCCGCCGGGCAAGGAAATCCGCGCTTTTTTCAAACGCGCGAGCAACGGCCCGGCGATGCAAATCGAGCCGCGCATTTTGCGGACGAGATCATAGTCAGCGTAGCCTTTGATTTTTTTCGCATGAACGATCAGCGCGCCGTCTTCAAATTTCGCCGTCGTGCCGAGCGATTCCAAAATTTTCACCATGAACCGCGTGTCGCTCAAGTCCGGCACGCGGCGAATCACGCACGGTTCATCCGTGAGCAACGTCGCGGCCATGATGGGCAGCGCGGCGTTTTTGCTGCCGCTGATTTCCACTTCGCCGCGCAACGGCACGCCGCCTTTTATTAAAAAACTTTCCATGAAATTTGAAACTTTGTAACGGCGGTCTGTGACCGTCGAGGTTCTCGGCGCTCACGGGCGCCGCTACAACTTTGCGACTAGAACTCTAGCGCGCTGACTGTAATCTTCCTTCACGGCTTCGACAATCCACTTCTCATTTTCAAAAATCTTTTTTATCGCGTCCGCCTGTCCATCGCCGAATTCCATCATGATTTTTCCGTCCGGTTTCAAGAACGCCTTCGCCTCCTTCGCCAGCTTTCGATAAAAATCCAGTCCGTCCGCGCCGCCGTCCAAAGCCGCGCGCGGGTCAAAATCGCGGACTTCCGGATCCACCGTTTCAATTTCGGCGGACGGAATGTAAGGCGGATTGCTGATGATCAAATCGAATTGCAGGACAGGCGTCGCGCCGGTCTCTGATTTTTTAATTTCAAATGGAGACAGGCGCGACGCCTGTCCTACGCTTTGCAACGCTTCAAATCCGTCGCCCCCCAAAAAAATGATTTTTTCCGCGACATTATTTTTCTTCGCATTTTCTTTCGCAAGAACGAGCGCGCCCGCTGAAATGTCTATCGCGACAATTTTTACATTCGGACATTTCGTCGCCAGCGCAATCGCAATGCAGCCGGTTCCGGTTCCGAAATCAAGGGCAGTGACGGGTGGCGAGTGACGAGTGACGAGAAAATTCCAGCCTGATTCAGCGAGCAATTCCGTTTCCGGCCGCGGCACGAGCGCGTGGCGGTTCACGGCAATATCAAATCCGCAAAACGAAGTTGAACCAACAATGTGCTGGAGCGGCTCGCGCTGGCCGCGACGCTTGACGAGCTCGCGCAGCGCGTCCGTTTCCGAAGCGGTCAGCACGCGGTCGAAATTCAGATACAACTTCATGCGCGGCATTTTGAGCAGATGCGCGAGAAGCAGTTCCGTCTGCAGACGTGGCGACCCGACGTTTTTTTTGCCGAGAAACTCCGTGCTTTTCTGGATCGCTTCGAGAACGGTCATTGGGAAAATTCTTTTCCGGCCACGCCTTTGAGATAGGCAAAAATCAGTTCCGGCAAATCGCGGCTGTAACCGCCTTCGAGCAGGGTGAACAGCGGCACGTTCAGCGCGCGCAGCGTCTGGCCGAGCCAGTGAAAATCTTCCGCCAGCAGCGTGCCTTCCGCAAGCGGGTCGCGCAGGTAGGCGTCGAAGCCGGCGGAAACCGCGACAAGGTCAGGACGGAAACTGCGCAGATCGTCCAGCGCATGCGCAAGTTTGGCGCGATACGTCAGGCGCGGCGTGCCGGGGCCGACGGGATAGTTGAAACAATTGCGCCCGCGATTTTCCGCGCCGGTGTGGGGATACGCCGGATGCTGATGCACAGAAAAAAGTTCGATGCCGGGCCGGTTCAGCAAAATATCCTCCGTGCCATTGCCGTGATGAACGTCGAAATCGAAAACGGCAATTTTCTTTGTGCCAGCCGCCGCCGCTTCGAGCGCGGCGATGGCGATGTTGTTGAGATAGCAGAAGCCCATCGCCTTTTCGCGCGTGGCGTGATGGCCCGGCGGGCGCATGAGGCTGAAAACATTTTCGCCGGCGCGGGCCAGTTTCAGCGCGTCGAGCGCGGCGGCGACGGACGCGCGGGCGAGGCTGGAAATGTTTTCAAAAAACGGTGTGTCGGCGTCGAAATCTTCCGGCACGGCAAGGCGCGCGAGCATTTCGGGCGTGTGCGCCCGGAGAATTTGTTCGACGGTCACGCTGGTGGGCGCAACCCAGTTCAAGGTCAATTCCTGCTGACTTTTTAACCGCCCGACGGTGGCCGTGATGCGTTGCGGGCGTTCGGGATGGCCGGCGCGCGAATAGCTGGTGCAAGATTCATCGGTGATGATGGTCACGGAGAAATTTAATCACGAACCGGCGCGAAGGAACATGAATTTTGTTGCCGCCGGAAGTGTGGGCGGTCTGGGCAGGCTCACAGCACCGGCCGGGCGCGGTTGTTTTCCAGCCAGCCACGGAGCTGCCGGGCGGCGGCGCTGGCCTGTTCGTCCAAACCGGTGAGCGCATTTTTTAACCGCCCGGCGTCGGCGGCATCGGCGGCCTCCTCGATGGCAAGAAATTTTTCCGAGAGTTTCTGGAAGCCGAACAAGGCGGCCAGGCCCTTGAGCGAATGCACGGCGCGTTCGAGTTCCGGCCATTGGCCGGCAGCTTCCAGCCGGCGGATTTCCGCCAGCCGGTCGGGAAACTCTTTGAGAAAATCGCCGATCATGTCCGCGACGGCGGCGCGTTCCAGCTCGCTGCAAAGCTGTTCGAGCCGCGCGGGATTAAACGGCTCGACGCCGGGGGCGTCGCCGCCGCCAGGCGGCACGGCGGCGAGTAGCGCCTGATACAGTTGCTGCGTGGTGAACGGCTTGGCGATGTAATCATCCATGCCGGCGGCCAGGCAGCGCTCGCGTTCGCCAACAAGCGCATTGGCGGTGAGCGCGATGATGCGCACCCGGCGCGCGGGATTTTTTTCCGCCTCGATTTTGCGGATGGCGGCGGTGGCCTCAAAGCCGTCCAGTTCCGGCATGTTGCAGTCCATGAGAATCGCGTCGCAGTTGCCGGGCGAAAATTTTTCGACGGCTTCGCGGCCGTTGACGGCCCACTCGGCGCGCGCGCCAAAATTGTCCAGCATCAACTGGCAGAGCTTGCGGTTGAACGGATGGTCTTCAGCCACCAGGATGCGCAGATCGGAAATGGCCGTGCGCTTGGGGACGTCCGGTTCGCCCGAAACCGCCTCCGCGTGGCCGGCGATGGCATCCATCTGCTGGTTCAGCCCCGGTTTGACGCCGGCGACGACGGCGACGAGCGCGTCGAACAGCGGTTGTTCGCGCACCGGCTTGAGCAGCACGTTGACCAGACTGTCCGGGCCGGCCGCATCCGCCCCCAGCGAGCCGGCCGGGCTGGCGAGCAGGATGCACCGCACGCGCTCCTGGTTTTCCAGCAGCAGGCGGCGCAAATCCTCGCCGCCGAGCGCGAGCATCTCGTCATCGCAAATTACCAGCGGAATGACGGCGGCGCGGAAATCGTGCCGCAGCGCGCGGGCCAGTTCTTTCGCGTCGGCGACGGCGCGGCTGACCACGCCCCAGCCCTGCAACTGCTCGATGAGCGACTGGCGCTGGCTGGAATTGGGGACGGCGACGGCGGCCTGCAAAAAAACCAGGCCGGGAAAACAGCGTTCGCTGGCGGGCTGCGGCGGGACGGCAAACGGCAGTTCAAACCAGAAGGTTGAGCCGGTGCCGGGCGTGCTTTGAACGCCGATCCGGCCGCCCATCAGTTCGACAATTTTTCGCGAGATGGCGAGACCCAGCCCGGTGCCGCCAAATTTGCGCGAAGACGAGGTGTCCACCTGCACGAACGGCTGGAACAATTTTTTTATTTCGTCCGCCGTCAGCCCGATGCCGGTGTCGGCGACTTCAAAGCGCAAAACCATTTTGCCCGGCGTTTGAAACAGGGTGTGGACGCGGACGACGACTTCGCCGTGCCCGGTGAATTTGACGCCGTTGCCGACGAGGTTGAGCAGCACCTGGCGGAGGCGGATCGGGTCGCCGGTGAGCCGGCGGGGAATTTCGCGGTGGATCACGGCGGCGAGCGCGACTTTTTTCACCGTGGCCCGCGCGGCGGCGTTTTCCAAAACCGAATCCACAACCGCGCGGACGGAAAAATCCTCACGCGCCACGGTCATTTTGCCAGCTTCGATTTTGGAGAAATCGAGCACGTCGTTGATGACGTGGAGCAGGGCGTTGGCGCTTTCCACGGCGGCATCGGCGAATTCGCGCTGGCGCGGGTCCAGCCGCGTTTGCGCGAGCAGTTCGACCATGCCGAGAATGCCGCTCAACGGCGTGCGCAACTCATGGCTCATGTTCGCCAGAAATTCGCTCTTGGCGTTATTGGCGCGGTTGGCCTGCTCGGCGGCGGCCCGCGCCTCGGCGGCGGCGGTCTGCAACTGGCGGTTGATCTGTTCCATCGCGGCCCTGGCCTCCTGCGCGGCCAGTTCGGCGCGTTTGCGCGGGGTGATGTTCTGCATGACGGCCTGAATTTCATCCGGTGCCGCGCCGCCGCGCTCCAGCCGGCGGAGATTGCATTGCTGCCATTCCACGTGGCCGTCCGCCGCCTCGACGCGCCGGTCAAAACTCATGACGGGCTGGTCCAAAGGCAGCGCCGGGACGGCCTCGGCATCCGGACGCGAACCGCCCTTCGCCAGCAATTTGTAAAAATTTGCGCCGAGCAGTTCCGCCTCCGTCCTGCCGTGAAACGCGGCGTAGGCCGGATTGGCAAACGTGATCGTGCCGTCGGATTTGAAACGGCAGATCAAATCGGTCTGGTCGGCCATGACGTTGCGCAGGCGTTTTTCATTGGCCACCACGTCGGCCAGGGCGCGGCGGCGTTCCATGGCGGCGGAGGCCAGCAGCAAATTTGAAATTGCGACGATGGCGATGTAGCTGCCAACCAGCCGCAAACTGTCCGCTTCGCTGCCGGTCACAAACGGCCCGCGCTTTTGCAGCAGCGAATAAATCGCCAGCGTCGCCACGAGCAGCGTGCCGGTCGCCGCCCCGCGCGGGCCAAACCGCAGCGCGCCCCAGGCCAGAAACGGATACGGCAGATACGCGAGCGGATATTCCCGGATGCCATAGACAAACCAGGTGTCGAAGGAAATCAACGTGCCGCCGACCAGGCCGGCCGCACACAAAACCGCCTCGCCCGCCCGCCAGAAATTCAGCCTCACTGACGACGGCACGGCCCAGGTGATGATGACGGGCGTCACCACCAGCGCGGCCAGCGCGTTCGGCACCCACCATTCCAGCATGGTCGGAAACATTGCGTCCGGCAGCGTTTGCTTGTCATAGACCAGGCTGACCACGTTGAACAGGGCGTTGACGGTGGTGCCCAGGCCGCAGGCCAGCAGCACAAAGCCGGCGCCGTCGCGCGTGCGCTCTATCGCGTTGTCAAAATTCACAAACCGCTTCAGCAGGAACACGCAGACGATGGCGCCGATGGTGTTGCCCACCGCCGTCCCAAACGTGAAAAATCCAAACGGCACGCCGTAAGTGAAGGAAAACAAAACCGCGCCCAGCGCGATGCCCGGCCAGAAACGGTAGCCAAAGAGCAAAATCGCCGCCAGCGCGATGCCAGACGGCGGCCAGACCAGCGCCTGGCTGTGAGCGAGAAAGGAAATTTTTTTGCCGAGCAGACCACCCAGAAAATAGAGCGCCGTCAGCATCACCACACGGGTTGCGACGGCCAGTTGCGGAGTTTTTTGGAGGTTCACACCGGCGATTTTTTAGCACATTTCTGGGGGCGAGCCTAGGGATATGTTTTGCCGCTGGAGCGACGGTTCACCGCACGGAAAACGGAAAAAAATGTTGCCAAACCCCGTGCGCCGGGCATCGTAAGGGGAAAGGATTTGGTCCAGGACTGGAACAACATCGTATCGCATGAACAGCCAACTGCCCGCACATCTCATCGCGCACATCAACGTCAAGCTCGCGCTGATCGGCTGCTCGCCAGTGCCGCTCAAGGGCGACAAGGAATTCGTCGAAATCGCCGCCGCCATGGCCGCGCAGTCGCGCGAAAAGGACCGGCTGCTCGGCCAGCACCTCTGCCCCGCCGACCGGCGCATCCAGAATTTTCTCCATGATTATCTGCAGGAAATTCCCGCGCCCAAACTGCCCACGCGCACGTTCACGCTCGACCGCGCCGGCCTCGCCCGCGTGCTTTCGCTGCCGGTGGACCGCGATGATTTTTCCTCGGACATCATCAATTCCTACCGCGTCAAACAAGGAGTTTTGCACAATCCGCGCAGCGACCGCCGCACGACGGCGGGAATTTTCCACGTCGCGGAAGGCGGCCTGCCGATTCCGGACGACAAGCTGGGCGTGCCGAAAATCACGTTCGCCAAACTGATGCAGTTCGCGCTCACGCCGCCGCTCGAACTGTTGAAACTGCCGTTCACCTCCACGCAGCCGCAGCCGGCGGAATGTTTCGTCTCGCTGCTCATCCGGCCGCTCGTCTGCCCGGCGGTTCCCGGTTTCACTTCCAAAAAAACGATGGAGATCCGCTTCTTTGTGCCGGGAAATCTCGTGAGCAATTTGGATTTCGTCGAGGCCATTTTTGAAAACGGCGGCGACCCGCTCCTGCCCGAAAATGACGCCGCGCTCGACAGCGAGCATTGGACCGGCCACACCGGCTGCATCATCCTCGCGCCGCACCTGGCGAAGGTGACGAAAAAATCCGCCGGCCTGCCGCACTTCGACCAGGCGACCGAACGCCAGCGCCGCGACGGCATGTGCTGGAAAAAGGAGGATGAACTTTACAACAACGGCCACGCCTTCAAGCTCACCTGCCGCGACGAAACCGGCGTCATCGTCACGATCATCGCCGACAATTATTTTGGTTATTGCAAAAAAGAGGTGAAGACGCAGTTGAGCTACGCGGCAAATTTGTTTGGCCTCGCCGAGGAGGAACACGCCGGCGGCGCGCTGGTGTTTCAGAGCTACGATCTCGGCGAGGAGTTCAGCGGCGATATGCACGTCAAGCGCATGGGCCATTCGTTCGAGGAAATGATTTCAATTTTTGGCGAAATCATGGAGCTGAAGCCGGAAGGCTACGCCGTGGACAAAAAATTTCCGGAAATCGTCTATGTCCATGAAACCGCGCATTTCGATTTGCAGGCCCAAAAAATTTCCTGGTCCAACGGCACCGGCGATCACAACATCAAGCTCTCGCCGGAGAAAACCTATGTCCGCCCGTCCGGCTATAAAATCCGCATGGAAAAACCGGCGCAGAACCGATCCTGGCGGCTCGTCGGCGCCGTCGCCGAGGGCACCTTCTGCCACAAGCCCTGCACCGTTTCCGGCGGCGGCAAATCGGAAATTTCCAAGCCCATCACCGACGCGATTCTCACCGGCCCGGTGTTCATGTCGGATTTAAAAAAAGATTTCGACCACGTCGAGAAATTGATCAACCGCGATTACTCAAATCGTTTCATGGATCAAGCGCACATTGACAGGCGCATGGTTTTGTCGCCGGAACGCTCGCTTGGTTCGGTCATCAAACTCCTGACGCCAGACGAGCACGATTACACGCCGGAATACAGTGCCTGGCTCGCCGGCGTCCCGCAGCACGTCAAGGAACTCGTCTTCGTCGTGAAGCGCTACTACAAGCCGGAATGGGGCGCGGCCTGGCGCGACCACTTCAGCGTGGACATCATCAACGGCACGCCCGGCAACGAACTCAAGTGCGACAACCGCAAGCTCGTCACGACGTATTTGCGCGTCGGCTTCGACGCCGGCGGCGCCTGGCGCACGTTCGGCCTGCGCAAAGACTTTCATCCCGCCGTCAAAGTGCAGATGGAGGACGACATCACCGCGTCCACGGTGGTTCCTGCGGGCACGCTGGAAAATCTGCCGGAAGGCACGGATAAAAATCTTTCGCTGAAATTTGTGCAGAACTGCGAACAGCGCCTGTTCCAGCGCCCGGACGAGGCGATTCATCGCGGCTATGACAAGCAGACGGAACACGATTTCGTCCAGCCGGAAAATTTCTTTTCCAACTACGAGCCGCTCACGCCAAGGGATGCGCAGGAAATGGTCGAGGACGCGCTGGGCTTCATCCAGTTCACCGAGCCGATGCAGAAATTCGTCCGCGAAGTGGCCCAGGCCTCTTGCCTGTGTGATCCTTCGGAAGAAGGCAAAACCGAAACACACAGGCAAGATGCCGGTGCCACCACCTATTTCGTCTGCACCGCCAATCCGCGCCTCGTGGACGGCAGGCCGACGAAAAATCCGCGCTATCTCCAGAAACGTCCCGACCTCGTCCGCGCGGGTGAAACCTATCTGGCGGAAATTTCCGCGCGCCTGCGCCGCCGCGTGCCGCCTGGAAAACCGCTGCACACGCCCGTCACCGCCGTGCTGCCGGGCCGCCGCAACAACCCGCCGGACATCGGCCTCCGCGCGCTCGCGTGCTACAACCCGATTCATTTTTTCGAGCTGCCGGAACTGTTCATGGAAGTGATTTGCAGCATGACCGGCAAATCACCTTCGACCACCGGCGCGGGTTCCGAAGGCGCGCTCACCAAAGGCCCGTTCAACGCGCTGCCGCCGGTCATTGACCTGAACAACGCGCTGGTGTCGTTCATCCTCACCGGCCATCACGCGTTCGTCACCGCCGCCGGCTACGTCGGGCCGAATCTGCGCGTGGATCACGATGTCAGCTTGATCGTGCCGGAAGTTTGGTGCCGGCTGTCCGCCAAGGAGCGCGATCCGCAATTCCTCATCGCCAACCGTTTTCTGGAAAAATGCGCGGACTTCGAGCACGCCGGCAAAAAAGTGCTCGCCAGCCGGCTCGGCTGGCGCATCAACGCGCGGTTCGTCCACGCATTTTTTGGCCGCGTGTTCAACCACCCGCACGCCGTCTTCACCGAGGCGATGCTCAAGCCGGAATTGCAGGACAAGGACATTTTCGCCGACGGCATGGACAACATCGTCACCACCCAGAAGCGCGTTGCGAAAATGTATTTTGACGACGGCAGCATCGCGCAGGCGTGTCCGCCGCTCAAGGCGCTGCTGCACATCATGCTCAACGACGAATGGGAAGGCAAAGGACTGGAAAATCCCGGCGTGCGGAAATTGTTCACGCGCGAAACCCTGCTGGCGAGCTTGTGGTATGCCGCGCGGCTCGCAGCGAAACAGAAAGTGGACCGCGCGTTGTGGAAACGCCACGTCGAATGCCTGAACCAATTTCTGCGCCGGCCCAATTACACGGACGTCGCGGAAAAACTGAATATTGCCGAACGCCTGTCGGCCGCGCGGAAAACTTTGGCAGCCGTCGAGTCGCCGGATTATCCGCAGAAGCTGACCGGCACGCTTGGCGCGGAGCCGATTGAGAATTATACGGGCGCGACGTAGGACGGGCGTCGCGCCTGTCTCTGACTTTTTTGAATGGAGACAGGCTGGAAGCGCTGTCCTGCTTTAATTGATGCGCTCGGCGACCTTGTATTTGAACATCCGTTTTTTCATCCAGCGCACCGCGAGCAAGTCGTAAAACGACGCAAACAGCCGGTTCCACACGCCATAATTGCTCTGGCCGGCGAAGCGCGGATTGTTCGTCACTTCGATTTCCGTGACCGTGTGGCCCTCGATCTTGAACAGCGTCGGCAGGAAACGGTGCATGCCCTTGAAAAATTTCAAATTCTCGATGCACTCGCGCTTGAACGCGCGGTAAGTGCAGCCCGCGTCGGCAATTTGCTCGCCGGACAATTTATTCCGCACCGCATTGGCAATGCGCGATGACGCCACGCGGATGAAATGATCGCCTTCGCCGCGCGCCTTCACACGCGTGCCGCAGACGCAGTCGAAGTTTTTCAGCGCCGCCAGAAATTTCGGCAGATCCTGCGGGTCATTCTGCAGATCGGCGTCGAGCGTGAAGAGATATTTGCCGCGCGCGGCCTTGAGACCGGCGAAGCTCGCCGCGCTCTCGCCGCAGTTGAATGCAAATTTTTGCACGCGGACGCGCGGGTCTCCCGCCGCGAGTTCCTTGAGGATTTCCCAGGACTGGTCTTGGCTGCAATCGTCGGTGATGACGATCTCGTAGGAAATCTGCAACGGCTCGACCGCCGCTCGGATGGCCTTGACGAGTTCGCGCAAATTGCCTTCCTCGTTGTAACAAGGAATGACGAGGCTGATTTCAGGAGCATCAATGTTCATCGGAAAATAATTAAGCCGCAATTCTACAAATTCCCCCATTCATCGGAAGGAATTTTTCTGCCGGCAATCATTTCCGCCCGCCGCGCCAGCCAAAGCCAGATTTCAACAGCGCAGGAACGCGGACAGTGTCGCCTCAAGCGGACGCCTGAAACTCCACGGCGAGGAACTGTCCGCGCCCGAAGATTTCCGCAAACAGTGATGAATGACAAGTGACGAGTGACGTGCGAAAAACACGCCCGTCACTTTTCACTCATCACCCGTCACTTTGACCATTCGCGTTTTCATACGGCGAGCAGTTCGCGGCTGTCTGCGTGAATGCGCGCCTGCCGTTCGGCCTGGCGCACGGCCACCGTGATTTTTTCCTCGAACAGCGTCGGAAACACCAGCAGCGGGTAAAACGTCACCCATGCCAGCGCGGCGGCTTCATTGGCCGCGCGCCGCAGCGGAGCGTTCAGCTCCGGCGCGGCGGCGAGCAATTGCTCCGCGAGCAATTTGTATTTGAGCCGCTCGAAATCGGTTTCCCTCGTCGCGCGGAACGGAGCGGGCGGCGTGGGCCGCAGCTCGAAGCGCGTTTCCGGACCGAACTCGGCCGGCACGCGTGTTTTATTTGTGTTCATGTCTTTCCTTTGGTTTTGGGTCAAAAAGCAGAAAACCCGCGATTGACTGGCAATCGCGGGTTTTTGAAAAATCGTTCGTTCGTTTAGAATTTCAATCCCACGATGCCCAAAAGACGGGAGTCGCGCTGCCAAATGGCCATGGAGCCAGTGACCGGCGCGTGCGTCTTCATCAGTTGGGTGAACGTCGTGTTCATTTTTACGGGGACAATAAACCTGATTCGCGGCGGTTTGTCAAAACAGATTTTCGCTATTTTTTGTTTTAGATTGGTGCTAAATTCAGTTCACTGAACATGAGCGAAGCGAACAAACCCTTGAAGATGGTGACGTGTCCCGGCTGCGATGCCAAAACCTTCATCCCCGGTGATCTGCCGCCGCTGGCCACCGAGCCGTGCAAAAAATGCGGCCACTCGATCATGATGCCGATGCAGTTGCGGCAGTTTGAACTGCGCGCCAAGGTCGGCACCGGCGGCATGGCCACGGTTTATCGGGCGTGGGACACGATGCTGGAACGCTATGTGGCGGTGAAGCTGACGAAGAAGGAAATTCTCACGGAGCCGAATGCGCTGGAAAATTTCGTCCGCGAGGCCCGCGCCTGCGCGAAGCTGAACCACACCAACATCATTCACATCTACACGTTTGACGAGTGGGAAGGTGAAACCTATCTGGTGATGGAACTGGCCGACCGCGGCAGCCTCGACGCGCGCATTGAAAAATTCCGGCTGCTGCCGGAACTGGACGTGCTCGACATCGGCATTAAAATCGCCTCCGCGCTGGACATGGCGTTGAAATACGACCTGCTGCACTGCGACATCAAGCCGGGGAATATTTTGTTCAACGCCGACCACGAGCCGAAGCTGGTGGATTTCGGCCTGGCGCGCAAAACGGACGCGGAGCAGGAAACCGCCGAATTCACGCGCGGCACGCCGTATTATGTCGCGCCGGAAAAAATCAAGCGCGAGCCGGAAACCTTCCTTTCCGACATGTATAGCCTGGGCGCGACGTTGTATCACGCCGTCACCGGCCATGTGCCGTTTGACGCGCCGACGCCGGAAGAAGTGGTGCAGGCGCATGTCTATACGGCGCTGACGCCGCCGAACCAGGTGGTGCCGGAAATTTCGCAGCTCACGAGTGATGCGCTGTGCCGCGCGCTGGCCAAGGATCCCGCCGACCGTTACCGCAACTATGATGAATTCATCATGGCGCTCGAAGCCGCCCGCAGCCAGCTGCTTTTCCAGCAGTCACAGGCTCCCGACCCGTCCCAAGAGCCGAAACGGATGACAAGCTGGTGGAAGCGCCGGTAAAATAAAAAGGCGGACGTTGCCGTCCGCCTTGATGATCTGAAAACGGTTTGCTTACTGGGCGGCTTTTTTCTTCTTCTTTTCACCGATCCGAACCGACATGGCGTTCAGCTTGCCGGCATCATCTTTTTTGTAGGCCCCGCCAACGGTTTCCCCCGCCGTGATGTCGGCGAAGACGGCCGGCTGGCCGTCCTTGGTGATCTTGGTGGACGAGGTGACGGCAATTGTCATCTTGCCGACCATGAAGGTCAT
>Ga0075522_10002426_pt1 | contig 13830 bp, 7 predicted proteins | sample NGEPerA_FD_74796 | JGI IMG/M metagenome (GOLD analysis project Ga0075522, IMG submission 74796) | Arctic peat soil microbial communities from the Barrow Environmental Observatory site, Barrow, Alaska, USA - NGEE PermafrostL2-A | ecosystem: Environmental > Terrestrial > Soil > Wetlands > Peat ... | reverse complement strand
GCATCACATAGATGTCGATATTGCCGTCATAATTGCCGCTGAAGGCGAGTTGCGAGCCATCGGGCGAAAAGCGCGGAAACGTTTCCTCACCTTTGGGCGAACTCAGCCGCACCGCTTCGCCGCCCGCCTTGGGCGCCACCCAAATATCCCCGGCATAAGTGAAGGCAATTTGCGTCGCCGACACATCCGGGTAGCGAAGCATCCGCGCATCGATCCCGCCCGAGACCGTATCCGCCCGCGCCGACGCCAAACCAGCCGCAACAAGTCCCGCCGCCGCCCAACAAAGAATTTTATGCATCATCATACGATGGCAGAACTCTCAAACAGCCGTCCTTCTCTGTAAAGAATAATAGCAGTTTCGCCCTTCACTTGGAAAAATCGCCAGGAAAGCCACGGTCTCGAAGCTCACGCCAGGGCAAAGGGAGGCGCCTGTCCATATCCTCGCTTGTATCCCATGGCGCTCTGCGGATAATATTCCGGGCAAGAATTGAAAGCCTCAGCCTCAGATACGAACCCTTCAACGGATCGGTGGTCAGAGTGGATGCTCCGCGACAGGCACGGAGGCGACCCGCGCCATGAACCGGTGATCCGGGACCTGGTTCATCGAATCCGCGACCGAGTGCTGGATGGAGCCAGGCTATCGGCGGGAATGACTCTCGTTGATGTTGGTTCGGGCGATGGCCTGATCCCATTCGGAGCCTTTGAACGCGTCGGTCCGTCCCTGAAGGCTGTGCTGACCGATGTTTCGGCGCCTTTGCTGAGACATGCCGAGGAATGCGCTGTGGCGCGGGGAGTGCGAGACCAATGCACGTTCCTTCAAACCTGCGCCGAACAGTTGGAGGGGGTTGCCGACGCCTCAGCCGACGTTATCACGGCCCGGGCAGTTCTTGTCTATATCGCGGACAAGGCAGCCGCAGTGCGCCAGTTCCATCGGGTGCTCAAGCCGGGGGGCCGCGTCTCCATCGGTGAACCCGTTTATCGGCACGAGGCCTTGCAACTGGCCGCTCTGACCGATTTTCTGCGCGCACGGGCTCCAGACGCGGTCACCGCCCATGCGCGGCTTCTGCAACGCTGTCGCGCCGCCCAACTTCCATCCACCTTAGCGGAGATTCAAAACAGCCCTTTGACAGATTTTTCCGAGCGGGAATTGATTCTAATGTTTCAGAAGGCGGGCTTCCCCGAAATTCATCTCGAATTGCACATCGACGTGCGAAAATCAGCCCCGGTGCCTTGGGACACGTTCATTGACATGGCTCCCCGCCCGGGCGCGCCTGCCCTTCGCGAGATCATGGCATCCCGCTTCAACCAAGCGGAGCAACGCCAATTCGAGGAAGGTCTCCGTCCGCTGGTGGAATCCGGGCGGCACATGGAGCGCGACGCGATGGCTTACCTGACCGCTGTCAAACCGGAGGCGTAAAGTAAAAAAGTAAAAATTTTGGCATCGAACCAAATTGACAAATCGTTTCACTAAATAGGGACCATTTTGGAATCAGGGAAACCCACAGCCAGACCCATATTGCCAGACGCGGCCGCGGTGTCGGAAAATATCAAAGGATGGGCCGCGACCGAGTCCGGATTTGCGCGATTTCTGCGCGCCGGCATTCCCCCCGTTCAGGCGCTGACCCGTTGGGCGCTGGAGCTCTTGAGAACAAACCAAATCCCAGAGGCGGTTGCCGCGCTGAGTTCGGCGCTCGCTCTAACGCCCGCCGATCCGGTTCTTTGGGCCAATTACGGCGTCGCCTTGAGCCAGGGCAGTTCTTCAGAGGCGGCCGCGTGCCTGGAATACTCTTTGGCGCTGGCACGGCATCAACCGGACACCTGGCTAATACTGGGATTGACGAGGAAAAAGCAGGGAGATCCAGTGGCGGCAGAAATCGCATTCCGAGTGGCCTTGGAACAGGAACCCCATTCGACCGCTGGCTGGCAACTAATCGGGATTCTCAAAGAGGAACAACGAGATTTTCCCGGAGCTATCGAGTGCCTGGACGCCTGCGTCACAGCGGGCGGCGGAAATGCGGCCATCCTGGCAAATCTCGGTAAATTGAATTACCAGTTAGGCCGGATCGCGGAATCCTGTCAGGCTTACGGCGCAGCGGCCGAATTGGATCCTCTCAGCCCGCACTATCGCCAGATGGCTCGCAAAACCACCTTTCTACGCCAGGCGCTTGATGGGGAATCGGTCGCGGATGCGATTGCAACGTACCAAAAATCCTTCGCGACAACCGAGAATTGTTCGGAAACAGATCTGATGGAATTACTAAATTCAGCCTTTTCCATGTTAAGCGGCTTCGGTCACATTGACGCAGCCACCCGGGTGGGACGAAAGTCCATCGAACTTTGGCCGGCCAATCCGTCGCGGACGTATCTGCTGGGCGCCGTTACCGGCGATCATACCCTCGATTGCTCGCCTCCTGAGTACGTTGTCGAGCATTTCGACGCCTTTGCCGAGGGGTTCGAAGCGCAACTCGTGGGTGTGCTTGGATATGACATTCCGAAGAAAATCTGCTTGGCCGTCCGTGAGATAGTTGCGGAAGGCCGGCTCCACGATACACTTGATGCCGGGTGTGGCACCGGTTTGTGCGGACCGTTGCTGCGACCGATCAGCCGGACGCTGACCGGGGTCGATCTCTCCCCTAAAATGCTCGAACAAGCTGACCGCAAAAAAATCTATGACACGCTCGCCTGCGCAGAATTGACCGCCTTCCTGCTCCGCTCCGCCGGGCAATTTGACCTGATCGTGGCGGCGGATCTAATGATTTATTTCGGCGACCTGACCTCACTTTTTGCGGCCGCCGCGACAGCGCTGAAACCCGCGGGTCTTTTCGCGTTTAGCACTGAATTGTGGACCGGAGGCGGATATCGGCTCCTTCCATCCGGCCGTTTCGCCCATGAGCCTGGGTATGTGCAGTTGTTGGCAGCGGGGAAATTTACAGAAGTCTTCCAAGCCGCGACAACCATTCGACAGGAAGGGACAGGGCGGTTGTCCGGAAACCTTTTCATTTTCCGGCGGCAAATTCGGTAACCATGTCATTGAGGATGGTGGAGCCGAGGGGAGTCGAACCCCTGACCTTCTCATTGCGAACGAGACGCTCTACCAACTGAGCTACGACCCCATCCAGTCGTCCTGAATAGCTTACAGCAAAAATAACATTAGTTGATTTTCTGCTTCTATACCGCGCTTCTACACCGTCGCGTATTGGGCATGAAAAACGGCCCATTCACGCGTTGGGTGAATTCCGCAAAGTCGGTGAGAACATGTATCGCTATTCATCGAACGGCATTTACTATGCCCGCTTCAAAAACAAAGGCAAGTTGATTCATCGCACGCTCCACCCCCCGGAGCGTGTTCCCGCCAAAGGCCATTCTAACCTTTAATGCCGCTCCGGGAGAATTCTTGCATTTTATCGGTAAGAATTTCACCAGCGCCGAGGCTGGGGCAGCGCATTGAAAAATTTGTCTCGCACCCGAATAGGTCCATTACTGGAACCGTGCGCGGTAGTATCGGACTGAATAATTCGTCCATTTGGGATCGGCGAAATAGAAGGCGCCGCTGCCGGGTGTGTTGGTGGCCACCGGTGTCCAGACGGGAGCGGACAGATTGGTTGCAGCCTCAACGATGACGACAGAACTGGCGCCGGCTTTGATGTCGAATCCGAATTGATTCGAACGCACTCCAAAATCGCCGCCAATCGTCGCTATGGCGGGAAGGGATGTTACGTAGAATCCGCTGGCGGTGATGGCTCCGTTGGCGACCTCCATCGCTTTAGAGCCGCCGCCTATGATGAGTTGGAGTTGCTTCCATCCGGCGATGGATTGGCGGGCGACGGGCCTGTGGTTGTAGTAGGCGGTCACGGAACCACTCGAAGAGTCGCAGGTAAGGGTCAGAACGCCGCTTGTCGCTCCAATCGGCACATCCATGGGCGAAGCGTTGGTTCCAGCGGCCAGTGGCAGGATGACGCAGCTTCCACCAGCCTGGAGATTGGTGGCATAGGCGAAGGCATTTCCCAAAGGAGTGGGCGAATACGGCCCGCCCGGAACGCGGACGGCCGTTCCGTAGAACCCGGGGGGAAAGTCTGAGGAATCCCCGCCGTCCGTGTTGTTCATCCCCACCAGCGTGTTGAGGAAGTGAATTGAGTTGCTGTTCGAGTCGAGCGCGATGAGGCCGAGAAATATATTCACGTAGGGATCTTTACCGCCGTTACTCACCGGCAGTAATGTGGCAGCCAGGGTTGCGTCCAGGGAGGCAGTCCAATCGCTGGAAGTGGAAATCCAGGTCGCTTGCGTTCCACTCAAAGGAAGATAAGCCAGTGCCGTGCCGGTGTCAGGTAAGTTGGTGTATTGAAAGACGTTTTGCACCGGGTCATAGCTAATGTTACCGGGCGGCGAAGCTTGGACCTCCGGCCCGAAAACATAACTTGATCCAGGATTTGTGCCGGCCACAAGAACGCCGGGGCCAGAACCGTAAACAGTAAGGCCCGCGCCGTTGGTTGCCACGAGCGCGGGGGAAAAAGCGCCGGGGGTGGCATAGATATGCGACGGGTTTTGCAGAATGCTGGTGGCGCCATCGCCGAAATTCCAGTTCCAGTTGACGATATTGCTGCCATTGCTATCGACGGCCGGAGAAGTGAACTGGACGCTCAAAGGTTCCGTCCCATTTGTAGGACTGGCTGCAAACGGTAGCGTGGGATTAAGCCCCCCCCCGTTTGTGCCGGTCACAAGAACACCGGAGCCAGAAGCGTAAACAGTAACGCCGGCGCTATTGTCTGCCATGAGCGTAGGGGAAAAAGCGCCGGGAGTGGCATAGATGTGCGACGGGTTTTGCAAAAGGCTGGTGGCGCCATCGCCGAAATTCCAGTTCCAGTTGATAATATTGCTGCCATTGCTATCGGCGGCCGGAGAAGTGAACTGGACGCTCAAAGGTTCCGTCCCATTTGTAGGGCTGGCTGTAAATGATAGCGTGGGAATAGGCCCCGTCGCCCCGCTTATCCTAAACACCGACCCACGCCCCTCACTTCCTTTATCGGATGTAGTCCCGTAGAAGTTGCCGTCGCTGGCCTGAATCAGCCCGGCAACAGGATCCACTCCGAACGCTTCGTACACTCCGTGACCGAGGAGATCGCCTCCAGCAAATGAATAAAGAGTGGCGAATGATCCGCTGGCATTGATCTTGAATATTGTGCCGCCGTCATTTGGGCCAGCAAAGGAAGTGGCGCCATAGAAATTGCCATCGCTGGCCAGCGCCAGAGCAGCGTAGGGAAACGCTCCGTCATTGCCGAAGGTAAAGGAATAAAGAGTGGTGAACGATCCATTGGCGTCAATTTTGAATACTGTGCCAGCGTCATTCGCGCCACCGCGGAGCGTCGTGCCATAAAAATTGCCGTCGGCCCCTTGCACCAAAGCAGCATATGGGTAGCTGCCGCCATTGCTTCCAGTGCAGGAATAAAGACTAGTGAACGATCCGCTGGCATTGATTTTGAATATTGTGCCACAGTCGTTCGTGCCACCGCGGAGTGTCGTGCCATAAAAATTGCCGCCGGCCCCTTGCGCCAAGGCAGCGTATGGATAGCTGCCGTCATTGCTTCCGGTGAAGGAATAAAGACTGATGAACGATCCAGTGGCATTGATTTTGAATATGGTGCCAAAGCCATTCGTGCCGCCATGGGAAGCCGTGCCATAGAAATTGCCGTCGGCACTTTGCACTAAAGCAGCATATGGATTCGCTCCGTCATTGCTACCCGTGAAGGAATAAAGACTGGTGAACGATCCAGTGGCATTGATTTTGAATATGGTGCCTTCGTTGTTTGCGCCGTTCCCGGCAGTCGTGCCATAGAAATTGCCGTCGGCGCTTTGCGCTAAAGCAGCAAACGGATTCGCTCCGTCATTGCTTCCGGTGAAGGAATAAAGACTAGTGAACGTTCCGCTGGCATTGATTTTGAATATTGTTCCACAGGGAGTCGCGCCGCCGCCGCTGGAAGCCGTGCCATAGTAGTTGCCATCGCTGCCCAGTACTAAAGCGGCCCATGGCGCCGCCCCATCATTGCTGGGGGCGAAGGAATAAAGACTGGTGAACGATCCACTTCCATCGATTTTGAATATTGTGCCAGCGCCAGCAGTGCCGCCGAAGTAAGCCGTGCCATAGAAATCGCCGGCGGCGCTTTGCACCAAAGCAGCGAATGGATCCGAGCCGTCATTGCCGCCGGTGAAAGAATAAAGAGTGGTGAATGTTCCGCTGGCATTGATTTTGAATATTGTGCCAGAGTAAGAAGTGCCGCCGTTGCCAGTCGTGCCATAGAAATTGCCGTCGGCGCCTTGCACCAAAGCGCCGGGATTCCAGAAGCTCCCAGGGAAAGAATAAAGACTGGCGAACGATCCGCTGGCATTGATTTTGAATATCGTGCCAGAGCCATTCGTGCCGCCTTCGTCGGTCATGCCATAGAAATTGCCGTCGGCGCCTTGCACCAGAGCGCCGGGAATTCTTCCGTCATTGCCGCCCGTAAAGGAATAAAGAGTTGTGAATGATCCGCTGGCATTGATTTTGAATATTGTGCCAGGGTAAGTGGTGCCGCCGTCCCCGGACGTCGTGCCATAGAAATTGCCGTCGGCGCCTTGCACCAAAGCACTGGGATTCCATACCTCAGCGTTGAAGGAATGAAGACTGGTGAACATTCCGCTGGCATTAATTTTGAATATGGTGCCATAACCCCCATTCGTGCCGCCGAACCGAGCCGTGCCGTAGAAATTGCCGTCAGCGCCTAGCGCCAAAGCAGCGAATGGCTCCCCGCCATCATTGCCGCCGGTGAAGGAATAAAGACTGGTGAACGATCCAGTGGCATTGATTTTGAATATGGTGCCGCCGTTGTTTGTGCCGCCGTAGGCAGTTGTGCCATAGAAATTGCCGTCGGCACTTTGCACTAAACCAGCATATGGATTCGCTCCGTCATTGCCTCCGGTGAACGAATAGAGGCTGGTCAATGATCCGCTGGCATTGATTTTGAATACAGTGCCAAAGTCATTCATTCCACCGCCGGAAGTCGTGCCGTAGAAATTGCCATCGGCGCCTTGCACCAATCCCGCGCTCGGAGAAGCGCCACTAGTGAAAACTCCAAAATTATGCAAGTTCGTGAATACAACACCCGCCTGGACGTTGAGCGCTGCCGTCGCAAGGACCGCCAGGAACATTCGGATGGGCCAATCAGCCAACGCTTGTTTGCAATGAGGTTTATTCATAAAATAATGGCAGCGCTGGGCCGCCCGGTTTGGCGCTGAACCGCTTGTTCGAATTGGGCCTTCAGGCGCTTGGTTTCCTTCGTGATGGCGGCGCTTAAATCGCAAAGTCCCGCGCCAGCTTGCCATAAATGCGGTAAAACTCCTGCCAACTCGCCGTGTCATCGCCCGTCTTGGGCCGTTTGAGGAGGCCCGAACGCGTTTGAATCGAACTGGGTTCATCAATCGGCATCACACTCATCATACCACTTCAACGCCGGGCAAAGCGATTCCTTACAGATTCTTTGCAAGGATTGGCCAGCCGTGTCGTATGACCGTCAGGTCGAGGCAGTCGCTCCGTTATAAACGAAACTGCTCGGCAGGGTGGGTTCGGGTCATTCTATTCAGGAAATATCCCCGTCGAATATCGCGAGACCTTGGTGGAAATATATTGACTTGCTATGGGTCATTTGCTGTCAACCTTGGGATCGGTCAGTTCGGTTTTGGTTTCAAACGCTGGCCGGCTGGCAGCTTCTTCGAGTTGGGCCTCCAGGCTCTCGGCCTCTCTTTTGATGGCGGCGCCGATCCGATGACGTGTCACATACAAGCTCACGAGCGTCACGCCCACAAGTTTTGCAACGTCCGCCGGCCGCCACCCTTTGTTGACAACCAGATCGAAAATCTGAAACTGTCGGGCGCTGACTTTTCCTCTCACTCGCTCCAGGGCGGCGGCAAGCAGGTTCTTGCGCCATTCCTGTTCGAAGCGGCCCTCTAAGTCCAGGGATGCGGGGTCGGCAACGCGATTGATGGCGGAGGTCCGCGCGGTGTCATCCGCCGCCTGGGGAACAAGATGTCTGGCGTGACGAACCCGCTTCCTAATTTGGTCTTTGATGCGCCAGGAGGTTTGGTTGAGCAGCCAGGTCTTGAACCGGCATACTTTGGGGTCGTAATGAAATTCGGGCAGATGCCGCGCCACAGCAATGGCAGTTTCCTGGACGACTTCATCAGCTTCGGTCGCCGTCAACCCCGCCTGAATGGCAAAGCCTCGCAGCACCTTGCCGTAGATTTGATAAAACTCATTCCAAGCCTCAATGTCGTCCGTGCCGAGCTGCCGTAACAAGCTCGGTCTCGTCTCAATGGAACTTGGATCGTCGGTGGCCATGACAAGATTCTACCATTTAAACGCTCATTCCGCAGAAATCTTACAGATTTTTGTAAGAAATGCCCGATCCCTTCGTTAAAACCGCATGACTTCAAACCAAAACTCGAAAGCGGCTCCGACACTGGCGATTGGCGAAGCCCGGGATAGATCGCGCCGTCCGCAAATTTCGGTCATCGCGTTGACGGCGATCTTTATGTTTCATGCGGCTGGCGCAGAGGAATTGTTGCATAGTTTTCCCGGCGTTCAAGAGCCAGACGGTGCTTTGGCGCAGGGGATGGATGGCAATTATTATGGCACGACCCATCGCAGAGGCGGCGCGGATCTCGGGACGGTCTTCAAAATGACCTCCGCCGGCCTAGTGACGACAGTAGTTTCGTTTAACGGCGCAAATGGCGGGCATCCCTATGCGGGACTCACACCCGTGCTCGACGGCGCTCTTTATGGCACGACCTACGAGGGAGGCAGCCTCAACCGCGGCACGGTCTTCATGGTGACCTCCAACGGCGTTTTGACGTCCCTGATTTCCTTTGACGGCACCAACGGGGGATTTCCTTACGCCGGATTGACGCTCGGCGGCGACGGAAATTTTTATGGCACGACTTTCTTTGGCGGAAACCTGGCGCTCAATGGCGGCGGGGGTTACGGCTCCATCTTCAGGATGACCCCCGCTGGCTCACTGACCAAGCTGGTTTCATTTAGCGGCTCCAACGGCGGCAATCCGTATGCCGGGCTGACGTTGGGCAGTGATGGAAACTTCTATGGCGCGACATCCCAGGGTGGTGGCGCGGGTCTTGGGACGGTGTTTGCCATGACTCCCGCGGGGGTGTTAACCACGCTGGTGTCGTTCGCCGGCGCCAACGGCGGACATCCCTACGGTGGATTGGTCCAAGGGAGTGATGGCAATTTCTACGGCACGACGTATTCGGGCGGCGACCTCTCGTTAAATGGGGGTTATGGCTATGGATCGGTGTTCAAGATGACACCAGCCGGGGTGCTGACGAAATTAGTTTCGTTTAATGCCGCCAATGGGGGGCACCCGTTCGCCGGGCTGACCCAAGGCAGCGATGGAAATTTCTACGGAACCACTGTTTGGGGGGGCGATCTTTCGATTGACAATGGCAATGGCTTCGGCACCACCTTCAAAATAACGCCTGCGGGGGCGCTCACCACTCTCATGGCCTTCAATGGTGTCAATGGCGGCTTTCCTCAAGCGGGGTTGACACAAGGAAGTGACGGCCTCTTTTACGGCGCAACCTCCCGTGGCGGTTCCGATGCAGGGGGGGTTGTATTTCGACTCGACAGCTCCCAGCCCTTGAGTGTCACTCAGCAGCCGGATGATTTTTCCACAAGTCTGGGAGCCACGACAAAATTCCGCGTCATCGCGCTGGGCGCCGCTCCGCTGGCCTACCAATGGACCTTTAACGGCTCAGATCTCTTGAATGCCACAAATTCCACCCTGTCGGTAACGAACATTCAACTCACTAATGCGGGCTTCTACAGAGTCGTTGTGACAAATGTCTCGCTGTCCGTCACCAGCCGGATGGCAGCGTTGCAGGTTGATCCGACCTTCGCCAGAATCACGACGGGCGCAATCGTCACCAACGTTGGATCGGCGAGCTGCGCCGCCTGGGGTGATTATGACAATGATGGATACGTCGATCTGATCGTCACGAGCGCTTTTAACAGGAGCAACGGCGCCAGCCAGAAGAATCTGCTGTTTCACAATAACCAAGACGGCACTTTCACCCAGATGCTTAATTCCACTGTCGCTTCCGAGGCCCGAGACTGGCGCGGTTGCTCCTGGGTGGACTATGACAATGATGGAAACCTCGACCTTTTTGTCACCAGCACAGACGATAACGGTTTTGCTTCGGAGAACGAACTCTTCCACAACAACGGCAACGGAACGTTCACCAAAATGACCGCGGGCAGCGCCGGACCTATTGTCGCGCCCGCCGCCGGTGGATCGGAAGGACCCGTCTGGGCAGACTACGACCGAGACGGTTTTGTTGACGTTTATGTCGCGCGATACGGTCCGGATTGGCTCTATCACAACCAGGGTGACGGCACCTTCACCCAGGTCCCGGCTTCGGCGCTTGGCAGTCTCAATAGCGATCTGAATAGTTACAACGCGATGTGGTGCGATTATGACAATGATGGCTGGCCGGACCTATTCGTTGCCGTCACCACGGACGTCAACCTAACCCCGGACCAAACTAGTTTCCTCTACCACAATCAACAGCAAGGCGCCTTCGCCCCCGTCACCCAAGGAAGCATTGCAACAGACGCGCAGACTGCCGTCGGTTGTGCCTGGGGGGACTACAACAACGACGGTTACCCGGACTTGTTCGTCGCGAACGGATGGGAACAACCGGAACGCAATGCGCTCTACCGCAACAACGGCGACGGCACATTCACCAGGATGACAAGCGACCAGGTGGGCAGCATCGCCAGCGACGTAGGGGTCTTCGCCCAGTGCCTCTGGCTGGACTACGACAATGACGGCTATCTGGATTTATTAGCCACCGACCTTGATATGGCCGGCATCGTTCACCTTTACCATAACAACGGCGACGGCACATTTACCCGCATTACGACCGGCAGCCTGGTCAATGAGATTGGGCCGGCCATCGGAATCGCCTGCGACGATTACGATCATGATGGATTCCTTGACATCTTTGTCGCTTGCGGATCGGATGCCGTGCCAGCCCGCAACCTGTTGTGTCATAATAGCGGAAACAGCAATGCGTGGTTGCGGGTCAAATTAGTGGGCACAGTCTCCAATCGCTCCGCGATCGGCGCCAAGGTGCGCGTCCATGCGACTATTGGCGGCAAGACCTTTTGGCAAATGCGTGAAATCAACACTGGCGACGGCTATTCCGCCGGTCCCTTGGACGCCCACTTTGGCTTGGGCAACGCCACCAACGTTGACACGCTCCGCATCGAATGGCCCTCAGGAACGGTCCAACAGTTTACCAACGTGGCCCCAAAACAAATCCTCACAGTCGTCGAGCCTCCGCTTCTAATGGCCCGCATTTCAAATGGTGCGCCGCAGTTCTCAATCAAGGGCGGACGCGGATTCCAATACGACATTCAGGCGTCGGCCGATCTGGCGGCGTGGTCATCCGTCGGCACAGTGGCCATCACCAATCTCAGCGGCATGGCCCAAATCATTGCCACGAACCCGCCAGCATCAGACCAGCGGTTTTACCGCGCGATTTCGAGGTAAAATCAACTGGGAATGACAAATTATCCCGGCCGCTTCTATCGGCTCGGCTCGCCGTGAGGCTATGGTGGCCTTCTACAAATCATATTGTGACGTTTCATCGAACAGGGCCTGGAATTGGATGGAAGCCAACCTTCGTTAACAGCTCTTTAAACCTTGGATCGCTGCGGTATCCGTCCCAATGATCATCGACGAGAAGATTGATCATGCCGCGATTATGCTCTTTGCAAGCCTGATCCAGAAGTGAAAACACCTCATTGGTCTCCCCCAGGCGCGCATTGATTGTCGCCATCCAATAAGGATCAAAAATGAAGTGCTGCTTCTGCCAGTTCAATTCCGCTTGCCACAAGCCGCGAGGCCCTTTTTCGTGAAGGATCGATCGCATGGTGTGTTCCCACTCATTCATAAAATCCCGGGCAGTACTATTCAAAAGGGCGCCTTGCACATGCTCATCAATGGCTTTGTCATATTGCTGGTCTGCGTCGTAAGCCATGGAGAGGCGCTCGTGGATTTCTGCTGATTGCGGATTCAATCGAAGGGCTTTTTTTAACTGTTTGATGGCGAGGTCGAACTTGTGCTCCATCATAAATGGCTCGGACATGACCATTTGGATTATCGCATCACCGGGGTCAAGCTGTTCGGCAATCTTATATTCGCGCTTGGCGGCTTCAGTATCATCGTGTGCCAGTTCCAAATACCAGCCGTAGTAACCGTGAGCGCGCATAATCCTTGGATCAAGCTTGATCGCCAGCGCGGCTTCATTTATGGCCTCCTCGAATTTCCAGTCGTTAAACTTAGTCATTGAATCGGCCGTATGGTATTGCGCCGAGTCTGTTTTAAGCGGTGTCATCGCGCTCATCTGCCATCGTAAGAAGGCCGCAGATGCCGTCAGCACAACCACCACCGTCACCATCGCTAAAGCCTTCTTCTCCACGGCCCACCGTTGCTCTCGTGTTCTTCGTTGTTTGACCGATTTGCCCCGCCGGAGCAGTTCCAAGTCATCCTGCATCTCCTCGCAGGCCCGGTAGCGGCGGCGCCCGTCACTTTCACACCCTTTGAGGATGATCTCGTTGAGTTCAAACACCTGCCCGGCATCCGGCCAGCTCGGGAGATCAAATGGAAGCTCTGGAAACTTTCGCCGATCCAGACCGGTGGCGCTTTCGTAAAGCACTTTGCCCAAGGCGTAAATATCAGCTTGCGGTGTGCCTGGACCTTCCGGCGGCAGATAGCCTTCCGTGCCGACAATCGAACATTTGTCGCTGGCGTCAGTGACGAGGCCGATATCCGCCAGCTTAGGCCGGGCATTGACGAAGATTACGTTCGACGGTTTTACGTCCCGATGCACCAGCCCATTGCCATGCAGGTGCCGCAACGCTTCTGCAAGCGCCAGCCCGATTTCGAGAACCCGCTCCGCTGGCAAACGGCCATTTTCCAGATCCGCGCGCAGAGTGCGCGCCACATAATTGGCGTCTGTGCCGAGGTTGTCGGCCAATTCCATCACATAATAAAAAAGACCTTCGGCGTCATTTCGACCGATGTGAAAGAGCGCGAGCTGGCTGGAGTGCTCACGGGAAATGCGTTCAAAGCGCCGGATTCCCTCGAATTCCCGCTGGAAAGGCCGCTCGTCGGCAAATTTCTCGCGCCAGACAATCTTGGCGGCGCGGAGGACACCCGTAGCCTTGCTGCGCGCCAGCCAGACCTCGCCATAGGCTCCCGCGCCAATGCGCCGCAACAACTCGTAATCGGGAATAACCTGCCTGACCGTCAGAGCTGAACGGGACTCGATCATCGCCCGCTGAGATTAGAGTCAACAAAAGTCAATTCAAGAACAAACGGAACCTGCGGAAGAGTGTCGCAGCAAGAGTTCAAATCGGATCGAACTTACAGCACTTTTACCGCATCGCTTGGCAAGTCATTAACGATCAATGGAGCGGGTGAAGCGAATCGAACCCTCGTGACAGTTACCGTTTATGTTGCTGATTATAAATGCGTTGCAATGCGTGGTCAATGTTGGTGTAGAATAGTGCGAAATCTTCCCAATATTCCGCTCCTCAGGGAGGTCTCCGGGTCATTTTATTCAGGAAACAGCCCCGTCGAATATCGCCAGACCTCGGTGGAAACTATATTGACTTGTGATTGGTCATTTGCCGTCCATCTTGGGATCGGTCCGTCCGGTTTTGGTTTCAAACGCTGCTCGAGCGTCACGCCCACAAGTTTTGCAACGTCCGCCGGCCGCCAC
>Ga0075522_10002421_pt1 | contig 13847 bp, 8 predicted proteins | sample NGEPerA_FD_74796 | JGI IMG/M metagenome (GOLD analysis project Ga0075522, IMG submission 74796) | Arctic peat soil microbial communities from the Barrow Environmental Observatory site, Barrow, Alaska, USA - NGEE PermafrostL2-A | ecosystem: Environmental > Terrestrial > Soil > Wetlands > Peat ... | reverse complement strand
CCTCCCCGCGCCCCGAGCCCAAGCTCTCCCCGGCGATGCAGCAATATCAGCAGTTCAAGGCGCAGTATCCGGGGTACGCGCTGTTTTTCCGAATGGGCGATTTCTACGAGATGTTCTGGGATGACGCCAAGCTGGCGGCAAAGACGCTGGGCGTGGCGCTGACCAGCCGCAATAAGGGCGCGCCCGATGAGATTCCCATGGCCGGCGTTCCCTTTCATGCCGTCGAGGGATACCTGCGCAAGATGATCGCGGCGGGGCATAAGGTCGCCATCTGCGAGCAGATGGAGGACCCGGCCCTGGCCAAGGGCGTGATCCGGCGCGAAGTGGTCCGGCTCATGACGCCCGGCACGCTCACCGACGATCCGCTACTCGATGGCCGATCCGACAATTACCTGGCTGCCGTCGCGTTTCATGTGACCAAAGCCGACGGCTACCGCGCGGGGCTGGCGTGGGTCGAGCTTTCCACCGGCGCGTGCGTGGCGGCCAGCGGATCGGAGGGGCAAATGCTTGACGAGATCGCCCGCCTGCGCCCGGCAGAGGTGATCGTGCCGGAGATGGCGTCTGGCCGGCCGCACGAGATCGCCGATCGCATTAAGGCGCTGGGGATAAACGCGATCGCGGCGCGGCCCGGCTGGCAGTTCACGCTGCATCACGCCCGCGAGCAGATCGCCCGGCAGTGGAGCGTGAAGACCGCCGCCGGCTTTGGATTTGCCGACGATGATCCGGGCGTGTTTGCCGCCGCCGCGGTGCTCAGCTATTTGGAGGAGACGCAGAAAACCAGCCTCGCGCACCTGCGGCCCTTGCGCCGACATGTCGTCGAGGATCACCTGTCGATCGACCCGGCAAGCTGGCGCAGTCTCGAAATCGACCGCACCGTCCGCTCCAACGCCACCGAGGGATCGCTATTGTCTGCCGTCGATCGCACGCGCACCAGCATGGGTGGCCGGTTGCTGCGACAATGGCTCCGCTACCCGCTGTGCGATTTGGAGCACATCGCCGCCCGGCAGTCGGCGGTCGCCGCGCTGCTGGAATCGCCGGCGGTGCTCAAGGCGCTGATCGACCGGCTGGAAAACGTCTGCGACATCGAGCGGATCGTGGGCCGCGTGGCAGTGGGCCGGGCCGGACCGCGCGATCTGGCTTCGCTGGGCAGATGTTTGGCGTCGCTGCCGGGATTGCTCGATCAATTGGGGACGCTTTCCAACGCCAACGAAATCGCGCCCGAACTGGAGCGCCTGCGTCCGTTCTGTGCCCAGCAATCAACCTATTTGAATGCCGCCATCAAAAGCGAACCGGCGGCGCATCTGCGCGAGGGCGGCGTGATCGCCGACGGGTTTGACCCGGAGTTGGATCGACTGCGCGACATCGGCACCAATTCCAGTCAATGGCTCATCCGCTACCAATCCCGCCTGGCCGGCGAGTCGGGCATTTCCTCGCTGCGCGTGGGCTTCAACAAAGTGTTCGGCTACTACATCGAGGTCACCGAAACCCACCGCGCCAAGGCTCCGCAAGAGTGGACCCGCAAGCAGACGGTGAAGAACGCCGAGCGGTATATCACCGAGGAATTGAAGAAATTCGAGGAGGAAGCGCTGGGCGCGCAGGATAAGGCAATCGCGCTGGAGCAGTCGCTTTTCGAGCAGGTGCGCCAAGCGCTGCTGCCGGGGCTGGCATCGTTTCAGGATCTGGCTTATGGGCTGGCGCGGGTGGATGTATTGGCGGGCTTCGCGGCGCTGGCTGCCGAGCGGCGCTATTGCCGGCCCGCGGTGGTCGAGGAGCGCGTTCTGGAAATCGTGGATGGCCGGCATGTGGTCCTCGAACAGCAACTGGGCGCCGAGTTCGTCGCCAATGACACGCGCTTCGGCGCCGACGATTCGCTGGCGCTGATCACCGGCCCCAACATGGCCGGCAAAAGCACCTACATCCGCCAGGTCGCCCTCATCGCGCTGCTGGCGCAAATCGGCAGCTACGTTCCCGCCAGGAGCGCCACGATTGGGTTGGTCGATCGCCTCTTCACGCGTATCGGGGCCAGCGATGAACTGCACGCCGGGCAATCGACTTTCATGGTCGAGATGACCGAGACGGCCAACATCCTCAACAACGCCACCGACCGCAGCCTGGTGATCCTGGATGAAATTGGCCGGGGAACAAGCACCCTTGATGGCTTGAGCCTCGCGTGGGCGATCGCCGAGAACATCGCCTCGCAGGTGCGCTGCCGAACGCTGTTCGCCACGCATTATCACGAGCTGACGGACCTCGCCCAGCAATTTCGCGGCGTGAAGAACCTGAACGTGGCCGTGCGCGAGTGGGAGGACCAGGTGGTTTTCCTGCACCGCATCATCGAAGGCGGCACCGACCGCAGCTATGGCATCCACGTCGCCCGCCTGGCCGGCGTGCCCAAACCAGTGCTGGCGCGCGCCAAGGAATTGCTTTCGGAACTGGTCGTGCATCACGTCAGCCAAACCCGCCCCACGCGCAACCGCCGGGCGGATAACGACTCGCAATTGGACCTGTTCGCCGACCCGGCCAGAGAATTGCGCAAGGCGCTGATCGCCGTCCAAATCGACGAAATGACGCCGGTGCAGGCGTTCGATCTGCTGCGGGAATGGAAAGGGAAATGGGGCGGCGGTTGAGAGCGCCTGTCACGAAAAAACACGAGGAATTGCGCCAAGAACGCCAAGAGCGCCAAGGACGCCAAGAAGAGAAGAGCAAAAAAACAAAAAGTTAAAAAAACAAATCAAACGCTGGGGTGGAATGAGCCACACCCATTAGAATTGATCTTCTTGGCGGTCTTGGCGCTCTTGGAGTCTTGGCGCTTTCTTCTCCTCGTTCCCCGCGAAAGCGCGCAGCGACGTAATATGTGTCGGCGCTGGTGTTGTAAAGAAGTAGAACTGCCACGCATGAACGCCAATCGCCAAACCTATCTTCACGCGATCCGCACGGCGGTCATTAAACTGGGCACGCAACTGCTTTCCGATAAGGAAGGCCGGCTGGATTCGGCTTTCATCGGCACGATCGCCGACCAGGTGGCCGCGCTGCGGGCGCGGGGGATTCGGGTGGCGGTGGTCAGCTCCGGCGCGATCGGGGCGGGAGTGCGCGAGCTAAATCTGCCGCGCCGGCCCACCGATCTGGCCCGGCTGCAGGCGGTGGCCGCGGTGGGGCAGCGGCGGCTGATGGACACCTGGGCCGGCGCGTTTGCCGCACACAATCTGCCCGTGGCCCAGGTGCTTCTCACGCGCGAGGACGTGGATGATCGAACGCGGTTTTTGAATTTGCGCAACACCATGGCCGCCATTCATGAATTGGGCGCGGTGCCGATCGTCAACGAAAATGACACGGTGAGTACGGATGAGTTGGTGGAGATCAGCTTTGGCGACAACGATATTCTCGCCGCTCTTGTCGCCCACGCGCTGAGGGCTGATCTGCTGGTATTGTTGACGGTGGTGGATGGAATCCTGGACGCTTCGGGAAATCCCGTCCGGCTTGTGGAGCGCGTTGAAGCCGCGCGGGAGTTGGTCCGAACGGAGAAGAGCGCGCTGGGCAAGGGCGGCTTCGGCTCGAAACTGGAAGCGGCCCGGCAAGTGACGGAATTCGGCGAGGTGATGATCGTCGCCGACGGGCGCATGGAAAACATCCTGCCCCGTCTATTGGACGGCGAGGAACTGGGCACGCTTTTCGCGCCCGCGGGCAAAAAGGCCTCATCGCGCAGCCGATGGATCGGCAGCGCGCGGCCGGCGGGTGCGATCGTCGTGGATGAAGGCGCCGCCAGGGCGCTGATCGAGAAAAACCGCAGCCTGCTTCCCGCGGGCGTGCTGCGGGTGGAAGGCCAATTTCAGCGCGGCGATGTTATTGCGATTCAAACCGCGGATGGAACGGTCGTCGCCAGAGGCCTGTCGAATTATGCCGCCCCGGATGTCGATCGGATCCGGGGCAAGAAGTCCCAGGACGTGCGCGCCGCGCTCGCGAACGCGGCTTATGATGAAGTGGTGCATCGGGATAATCTGGTGCTGAGCTCGACAAAGTCGTAGTCTGAAGTCGGCGCCTTTCGATGGCCGCAAACGTGGGTGGCGTCGGTGAACTGCAACCAAGCGCGTCGCCACGCGTAGAAGCGGCGTCCCTGCCGCTTTTTTCGTCAGCAGGCGGCCGAAAAGAAAAGCGACGGGGACGTCGCTTCTACTTATTGGCCGCGGTAGTGACTGATGGCGATGGACAACAACCAAGCGCGTCGTCACGCGTAGAAGCGGCGTCCCCGCCGCTTTCTTCGTCAACAGGCGGCCGGAAGAAAAGCGACGGGGACGTCGCTTTTACTTACTCACGTAACGGAGACATCTCGATGGCCTTTTTCACAGTCGCAAGGGGCGTAATATCACTGAAGCATTCCGCGTTGCGAATGGCACTCGTTTGCTTGGCTGGCGTATTCGCCGTTAGTGGTTGCGAGCGCGCGACGGTTCAGCAGGCCCCGGCGCCAGCCGCGCCATCACTTACCAATCTTTCCACCGGCCGTGCCTTGGATCTCACAACGCCCGGCGCATCACAAAACGTAGGCAGCTTCCCGACGACCCTCATTGCCAGCCCCGATGGCAAATACGCGATTGTCAGTGACGCCGGCTTTCGCCAGTCGCTGTGGTCGATCCGCACGACCGATGGCAAAGGCGTATCGCACGTCGATTTCCGCCGAACCAGGGGCGAGCCGGCCAATGGCTTGTATTACGGCTTGGCCATCGCCCCCGACGGCGCCGTTTACGCGGCACAGGGCAATCATGATTCCATCGCCGTGCTGGCGTTGGGCGCGGACGGGTCGCTGGAATTGAAGCGAACCATCGCCACGCGAAAGGCGGATTTCCCGGCGGGGCTGGCGCTCGATGGGCGCGGGCTGCTTTATGTGACCAACAACGATCCGATCGAGCCCTCGGCAAAGGCAGGCGAGCCGCCTTCGAGTTTTCACCCCGAAGATCAGAAAGCCAAGGCCGCCGCCGTGGGGTTAAACGCGAGCGTTGCGATTTATGATGCGCAGCCCGGGAAGGAAGTGGGACGGGTGGAGTTGCCGGGCGCGGTGCCGGGCACGTCGGTTTTTCCGCTGTCAATCGCGGCATTGCGCGATGGCCGTCGCGTCTACGCGGCCAGCGAACGAGATGGCGGACTTTATGTGATCGATGCTTCGGACGCGGCACATCCCAAACAAGTCGGCTTCATCGCGACCGGCTCAAATCCCGACGCGGTGTTGCTGAACAAGGCCCAGGACCGCCTTTTCGTCGCCAATGCCGGCAGCGACACGGTTTCCATTGTGGACACCGCCGCCGACCGCGTCACGGCAACCGTGCTGCTGCGGCCCCAGATCGCCAAAAATCTGGCGGGCGCGACGCCGACCGGCCTGGCGCTTTCGCCGGATGAGAAGACGCTGTACGTTTCACTGGCCGACATGAATGCAATCGCGGTGATTGCGCTGGAACCAATAAACTCCCCATCGCTTCGGGGATATGTTCCGGCGGCGTGGTATCCAACGGCGGTCGCGGTCAGCCCCGATGGCAAGCAATTGCTTGTAGCGAATGCCAAGGGCACTCGAAGGCTTGTGCCGCACGATCAGCCCAAGGGCAAGGGACTGGGATCTCCGCTGGATTTGTTGGAAGGCATTGTCACGACGATTGCCGTCCCGTCGGCAAAGGAACTTCCCGGCCTCACGCAACGCGCCCTCGCGGCCGCCCGGCTGACTCCCGCCGACCTTCGGCAAGGCAATCCGCTGGCCGCGATCGGCCGGCAGGCGGGGAAGATTACGCACATCATCTATATCGTGAAGGAGAACCGCACATACGACCAGGTGTTGGGCGACGTGCCGGCCGGCAATGGCGACGCCAATCGGTGCATCTTTGGCCGCGACGTAACGCCCAATCAGCACGCCCTGGCCGAGCGGTTCGTCCTGTTCGACAACTTCTACGACAGCGGCGAAGTGTCCGGCGACGGGTGGACCTGGTCCACCCAGGCACAGGCCAACGAATACACCCAGCGCAACGTGCCGTACAATTATAGCAGTCGCGGACGGCGCTTCGATTTCGAGGGGCAGAACAACGATTACCTCACCGGCGGCTTCCCCGCCAAAGGCCCGGACGGTAAACCGCTGAGCCAGGATCCGCACTACGTCAACGGCGCCAAGGCGGTGCCGGATGTGGCCGAAGCGCCCGGCGGACATCTGTGGGACCTGGCCCGCAAGGCGGGTCTCACCTATCGCAACTACGGCTTCTTTACCAGCAACGGCGTGATCCGCGGCGGCAAAGTCATCCTCCCGGAAAACTACCCCTCCGCCGCCGGCCTTCAGCCCGGCGGTCACGATCTGGCGGGCGTTACGGACGTCGATTTTCGACGATTCGATCTGGACTATCCCGACAGCGACGGACGAAAAATGCTGGCCGAAAAGACCGGCGACAAGGGCTATCTCACGCCGCGTAAGAAGTTCGGCACACACGGCTCCCCCAGCCGGTTCTCAGAATGGAAGCACGAATTTGACGCGATGCTCTCGAAAGACTCGGCGGGCAGTGCGGTGCCGGCCCTGATGACCATTCGCTTCTGCACCGATCACACGGCGGGTTTGTCGGCCGGCAAGCACACGCCGCGCTCGATGGTCGCCGACAATGATTATGCCGTCGGGCAGTTGGTGGAGGCGGTGAGTCAATCGCCGATCTGGAAGAACACCGCGATCTTCATCATCGAAGACGACGCCCAGAACGGCCCGGATCATGTGGACATTCACCGCTCCACCTGCTTTGTGATTAGCCCGTGGATCAAGCAACACTCGATCGATCACGGCTTCCAGAACACGGTCAGCGTGATTCGCACGATGGAGTTACTGCTGGGCCTGCCGCCGATGTGCCAGTATGACGCGGCGGCAAAGCCGATCATGGATTGGGATTTTGCCCTCAAAAACGTCGAGCCCTATGCCGCGATCGCGCCAGATGCCAAGATCCTGCGTGAAGCCGTCCCCCGGCGCGGAACAGCCTCGGCCAACCCGAAACTCGATGCGTTTGTGAAACAGTCCCAGGGCCTGGACTTCACCCACGCCGACCGCGCCCCGGCGGAGGTTCTCAATCAGATCATCTGGGCCAGCGTTCGCGGAACAGAACAACCCATGCCTCCCACGCCGGCGGGGCCGATGGATGGCGTGAAGAAACAAAAGGACGATGACGACGATTGAGCGCCGCAGCCGGAATATTTGAAATTTTCATTTCCCATTGTGCCCCGGTGTGGTACAAAGTGTACTTGTGGCAGGCGAACTGCCTTGATGTACACGTCAGATTTTGACAGTCCATTGCGTGCCGTTGGATTCAGGCACGAGCGCGGACGGCGAAAAAGACCGCCCGCAAGGAGTAATCCGATGCGAAGACGTCATGGTTTCACGTTGGTGGAGTTGTTGGTTGTCATCGGGATCATCGCGCTGTTGGTCTCCATTCTGATGCCGGCGCTGAGCCGAGCGCGTGAGAGCGCCCAGCAGGTCAAGTGCCTGAGCAATCTTCACCAGCTTGCGTTGGCGGCGATCATGTACAGCAATGACAACCGGGGCCATTATCCCGCGCCCGCGGCGGGGAGCTTTCTTGACGACGATTGGATCGCCTGGGAGCCCGGGCGCCCACTGTCTGACAGCGCCCTGGCCCGGTTCATGGGCGGCGGCCCAAGCCACGCCGTGGCGGAGTTTTTCCGGTGTCCCTCCGACCATGATTTTGGCGAGCACGCGAACAGTTACATCTACAGCTATTCGGCCAATTGGATGATCCTCGAGCCCCGCGATCCGTCGAATACGGCTGGAGGATATGCCGTCAGTTGGTTCGATGCCTATCCCGGCGGCGATGCGCGGCAAAAGCCAACCCTGACATCGACGACGATCCGAAATTCAACCCACGTCATCATGTTCCTGGATGAAAGCAGCGCCACCATCGACGACGGCTGCTGGGCGCCCCAGCACTATTTCAGCGATGGGCACAACCTGCTGTCCAACCGGCACGATCGCCGCTCCGAAACCTCCAACGACCCGGATGCGGGGCGGGGAAACGCGGTTTTTTGCGATGGGCATGCGGAATTCATGCAGCGCATCGACAGCACCAAAATGGAATTCTGGGATCCCCAGAAGGACGGCGGGTGGTACACGGGGCCGTGAACACCATACGTGTGCCCCAGGTCGATATCCCATTAGGCCGTCGAGAAACCTTGTCGTATCACGGGCGTCCCGCCCGTGCGCGGCACTTTGAAAGTAACGATATCGCAATTTTTCGCCTTCCGCGCCATCCACACAACATATGCCTTGAAACATTGGTACATCCGTGAGAAGGGGGGATTTTATTTTGGAGGATCAATATTATGAAAATTCGCAAAATGTTTGCCGCCATCGTGGGGATGGGTCTTGTGAGCGCGGTATTCGGCGGGCCGCCGGCGCCTCTGAACGTGGTGAAGGAGCCGAGCAAGGAGCCTGCCGTGTCGAAGGATAATCAGGCCGCGGGCCCCTTGGATTTTAAGGTCAAGGACATCCACGGACAGGATGCGGACCTGAGCCAGTACAGGGGCAAGGTGGTGATGATCGTCAACGTCGCCAGCAAGTGCGGCTTCACGCCGCAATACAAGGGACTTGAGGCGCTGTACAAAAAGTACGCCGACAAGGGCTTCGTCATTCTCGGATTCCCCGCCAACAACTTCGGCCATCAGGAGCCCGGCAGCGATCAGCAGATCGAAAAGTTCTGCACGAGCAAATACGACGTGACGTTCCCGATGATGTCCAAGATCAGCGTGCTGGGAGAGGACAAGGCGCCGCTCTATCAATACCTGACGGAGAAAAAGACGTCCGGCGATTTTGCCGGCGAGATCGGGTGGAACTTCAACAAGTTCCTGGTGGACCGCAACGGCAACGTCTTCGCGCGCTTCGCCAGCCAGACCAAGCCCCAGGATGGCATCGTCACGCAGGAAATCGAAAAAGCCCTGGCGCACAAGCCGGCTAATGGTGGAAAGTAAAATTGAACGGACCGCGAGCAATCAAGGCGAAGATTCACCACTGAGGCACGGAGACACTGAGGCGGCCTTTAACTACGTTGGCAGGTTCGCCATACACAATAAACAGGTTTGCTCGCGAGGCGGCATGTCGCGTCGAGCGCGCCTCCGTGCTTCGGTGTCTCTGTGGTTTTCTTTTCTTTGGTGGATTTGAATCCTTTTTGGAGACGCAATGACGATCGGCCGACTTGTTTTAGTTGGGGCGTTCGGGATTTTTCTGACGGGATTTGGGGCGCGGGCGGCCCAGGTCGGCGGCGACGGCGCCTCCGCTCCGCCGGCCGCGGCCGCGGCACCGGAAACGCCCAACGCGGGCGTTGAAACCCTCGAAGCCGGCGACGGCAAATATCAGATCACCCTCAATACCACCGACGCCCCCGATCTGACCGAATGGGCCAAAACCAAGCTGGCGCCGGTCGTGGTGGCGTGGTATCCCAGGATCGTGAAGATGTTGCCCAGCGACGGCTTCGAGGCCCCCACGAAATTCAGCATCACCTTCAGTCCCAGATATCATGGCGTGGCCGCGACCGGCGGAACACGCATCATGTGCGCCCCCGACTGGTTCCGACATAACCTCGACGGCGAAGCGCGCGGCGCGGTCGTGCACGAGATGGTGCACGTCGTGCAGCAATATGGCCGCGCCCGTCGCAATAACCCCAACGCCACCCGCCCGCCCGGCTGGCTGGTCGAGGGAATCCCCGATTACATCCGCTGGTATTTATACGAGCCCCAATCCCACGGCGCCGACATTTCGCCCCGCCGGGCCGCCCGTGCGAAATATGACGGCAGCTACCGCGTATCCGCCAATTTCCTCAATTGGGTTGTCAACAAGTACGACAAGAAAATCGTCGCGGAACTGAACGACGTGTTGCGCGCCGGCAAATACGATGAGAACATCTGGAAGGAACGCACCGGCAAGACCGTTCAGGAATTGGGGGATGAATGGCACGCGGGCTTGCCGAAACCCGCGGCCCTGGCCGCCACGGTTGATCCAGCATCTACCGTTGCCAAGGCCAGCACGGATGCCAAAGTTACGGCCAGTGCACAACTCGCGGCCGATGCCCAGTCAGGCGCCGACTCCGCCCCCAACACGCTCAGCGACGCTCAGAAACAGGCCGGCTGGAAACTGCTCTTTGACGGGAAGGACACCAAGGGCTGGCATACCTTCCGCCGCAAGGACGTGCGGCCAGGGTGGGTGGTGAAAGGCGGCACGCTCGCCTGCGTCGATCCCCACAACGCCGGCGACATCTGCACCGACGACAAGTTCGGCTGGTTTGAGCTGCAACTCGACTACAACATCTCCCACGCCGGCAACAGCGGCATCATGTACCACGTTGCCGACGTCGGCCGTGCGGTCTGGGAAACCGGCCCCGAATTCCAGCTTGAGGACAATACCGCGGCGGCCGACAAGATTCGTTGCGGCTGGCTTTACGCCCTCTATCAGCCGCCGGTGGATCCGAAGACCGGCAAGATTTTGGACGCCACCAAGCCTGTCGGCCAGTGGAACCATGTTCGCCTCCTCCTCACGCCCGAAAAGTGCGTGCATGAAATCAATGGCATCAAATACTTCGAATACGTTTTGAACAGCCCCGATTTCAAGGCCCGTGTGGCCCAGTGCAAATTCGCATCCATGAAGAACTTCGCGAAATTCCCTACCGGCTATATCGCCCTCCAGGGCGACCATGGGCAGGTGGCATTTCGGAATATCATGGTGAAGCCGATTGAGGAGAAGTAGTAAGTTTTCGGAGCGGTGAAGACCTGGGGGGTATTGCTTGATCAACTGCAAAAAGAGAGCGGGCGCCTGGGGCGCCCGCTCTCTTTTTTGTGTCGTTGTTGGATGCGTCCGCGTTTGTTCGGTTAACGCAGGGGCCGGTGAATTCCACGCGTGTTTGCATGGTCAGTGAAGTGACCACGCCCGGCGAAGCGTTTCGGTAATTCTGCGCTCTCGCGGACTATCACGTTTCTATTGGATTATCGCGTTTTCTTGCGCGAGTCGTCCATCAGCAACTCTCCGCCCCGCGCCAGTGCGCTGGCCCGCGTGTCCGGGGGAATGGTCTCCCCAGCCTGGGCGAGCATCCGCACCGCCTGCCGGCGCACCAGCGCGACATTCATGTATCGCCCCGGACAATCCGTGCTCTTGGTGTCGCGGTGGCCCAGCACATGGTCCGCCGGGATGTGGTATGTGTACATCAGGTAGGATACGAGCTTGGTCAGGGATTTGATCTGTGCCGACGTGGGATGGGTGACGTCGAAATTCCCGACCAGGCAGATGCCGATGCCGTCCCGGTTGAATTGCTCGCTGGGCGTCTTGGCATGCGCGCCCCATTTCTGCTTGGGCCACCGTGAACCGACTTCGACCCGGCCATCGTGGGTATCGGTGCCGTTGCCGATCACGAAGTGATATCCCAGTTCGTCCCAGCCTTTGGCGCGGTGCATCCGATCGAAGGCGACCGCTCCGCCGGTGGGCGTGGCGCTATGGTGGATGACGATCCATTTCCAATGATGTGGCGCCGCATACGGCACCCAGGCGGAAGGAACATCCGCCCGGGCAGTCGAGCGAGGCGCCGGAACGACCGCCCGCGCCGGTGGCGCCGGAGTCGGCGCCACCGGTGGAAGCGTCGCCTGCGCCCGCGGGCCATACCCCGGCTCCTGGAGGTTTGGGCCGCTGAAATTGGGCGCGGGCAGGTTTTGGGCAACCGAAGCCTGCTGCGCGGGCGACTGACATCCAACCAGCGCAAGCAAGCCGGCCAGAACGAGGGGAGTGTACAGCTTAGCCATCCTTGGCACCTGTTGAAGAGGAATGGGCGACCGCCAGGCAATCCGTTGCCGCTCCGTCGGCCCACTATGGGCTTACGTGGCGATCTGGCCTGGGTTCCTGTTGTATCGGACGCAGACCGGGAAATCCAGTAGGAGAAGAGAATGGCGACGCTTAGGGGTTTATAGTCGAACGAAAAACCCCGAACCCGGATTATTAACCACGAAGTCACGAAGGCACGAAGAAATACATTCTGAGTCAGCACTCACATTCGAAAACCCTTTCAATCGAAAGTCGCACAGCTTGCCCGCTCGGAGTGTCTTCTTGATTTCGTGATTAATCATGCATTTCCCGGGCTATGTTCGCGCATTAAGTTTTCGCAGCGATTGGATCCCCGCCGAGTCGCTCACGGCCTCGATCGCATATTCATAAAGCTTGCGGCCCCCCGCCTCAATCACATCCATTCGCCCGTTGGCGCGATCGTCCCAGCGTCCATTGACGGTGCCGTTCATCGGCTCCAGGGCGGTCACATACTCGTTGGGGCCAAAATGCTGCCAGTTGCCGCAGCGAGGGAATTGGCGCGTGTTGTAATGAATGGCGGCGCCGAGGCGCAGCTTTGGGTTCACGATGCCGACCGTGACGCGGCCCGTGCGATCGATTGGCCTGGGATACAAATGCGCGACGGCAGACGCGGGCCCGCGATGGTCTTCGCGCGGATTGGGGATGCGCTTGTAATCGACGCCTTGCTTGAATCGGGCGATGGATTGGGGCGCATCGGTCGGCTCCATTTTTGGCGAATCGAAGCACAACTCCGCGCCGCCATCCACCAACGGATAGCCGAAGTTGATGTGCAGCAGCCAGGCGTGGGGCACGGCTTGATTCCCGGCGTTGAAAAAGGCGTCGCGGATTTCGATCTTGTTGCCGGCCAATTCGGAGGTGATGGTTCGGCGAAGCTCGATGCACGGGCCGTACAGCGATCCATATCGCACCAGCCCCGTGATGCTCATTCGCATCCGCCCGGCAGCGGGATCGGGATTGATCACGGATTCAAGCGTGGCAGCCGAGTTGGAGTGCGGACCATGCAATCCCAACTCCTCCCCGCCATCCATGCCCGGCGGCCCGACATTGGTTGGCCCGCAACTGGTCAGCAGTCCGCCGGCAAATCCCTTGAGCCAATCCAGCCCCCGATCCATTCCCCGGCTCGGAGCAGCGGGGCCTTTATGCGTCAGGAAGGCGAGGCTGTGCTGATGGAAGAAGGCCTGATCGATATCCAGTCCCCGGTCCACCAGCACGCGATAACGGAGTCCGCCCCCGGTGTTGACGCACAGCGCCCGAACGCCGCGCCCGGCTCCGTCATCAAGGGTGTATGCCTCGATCCCGCCGATTTGCGCTGCGTTGATGAATTTGGAAAGGTCCAAACCCTGGATTGCCGCCGCCGGGCCCCGGCCGCCGGGCCGCTTTTTGTCAGCCATATCGCTCCCACTGGCACGAGCCCCAATCGCTACCTCTATGAATGAAACCACGATTCCCTATGCGGCAGGCGATTTTGGGCGCTAGAATACCGGCGTCGCACCATCAAACAAGGAGTTGCCGTGCCCGTTTACGAATACACCTGTCAATCCTGCAATAAGAAGTTCGATCAACTCGTCCGCACCATGAGCGCGGCGCCCGCGTCCAAATGCCCCGAATGCGGCTCGGCAAAGACCGTGCGTGCCCTGAGCGTATTTGCCGTCGGCGGCGAATCGCCCAAGTCGTCGGCCTCCAGCGAGCCTCCCATGTGCGGCCGTTGCGGCGAGGCCGAGGGCTCGTGCGGGATGTGACGGCCAGACGTTGGAAACCGCACCGCCTCAGCCGTTTACAACGTCGCGGATGTCCGGAATCAAGCCCATCAACGTATCACGGGCGTCCCGCCCGTGCAGGGTGCTTTGGGGTTGGCAAAATCGCAATTCCTCGACCAACCCGCCATCCGCACGGGCGAGACGCCACAGGCGTCCGGGATATGGCAAGTTTACGCGAATGGGTTCCAATGAGCCAAGGGAGAGCGTGGACAATAGGCAGGGGATCGCAGCGACGGCGGTTC
>Ga0075522_10002420_pt1 | contig 13854 bp, 11 predicted proteins | sample NGEPerA_FD_74796 | JGI IMG/M metagenome (GOLD analysis project Ga0075522, IMG submission 74796) | Arctic peat soil microbial communities from the Barrow Environmental Observatory site, Barrow, Alaska, USA - NGEE PermafrostL2-A | ecosystem: Environmental > Terrestrial > Soil > Wetlands > Peat ... | reverse complement strand
CCTTCCACGCAGCCCAAGCTGCGCAGATTCGGCAGCGATGCATTTCTTATTGGCACGGGGAATGCAAACGAACTTCCTCTGGATTTGCCTGCCGGACCCGATTATGTGCTCGGATCTGGCGATACTCTCATGTTGAACCTATGGGGTAGCAGAACTGACAGGATCAGCCGAACTATCGATCGTCAGGGTCAGGTCCAACTGCCCGAAGTGGGCGCACTCATGATCAGTGGAATGACGATTGGCGAAGCTCAATCCGCAATGGAGAAGGTTCTCAACACGCAGTTTCAAAAAGAGCATGTTGAGATATCGCTGGGCCGGGTTCGGACGGTACGCGTTTACGTTGTCGGCGACGTCCAGCGGCCCGGTGCCTACGATGTGAGTTCATTGTCAACTCCCTTGAGCGCACTGTATGAAGCTGGAGGCCCAACCAATCGTGGGTCGTTGAGAATCCTCCGCCACTACAGGGGCAAGGAACTCGTCAGAGAAGTAGATCTCTATGATTTCCTGCTACGGGGAGTACGTTCTGACGATGACAGGATTTTGCCTGGCGACACCATCCTTGTTCCTCCGGCAGGGCCGCAGGTTTCAATTGAAGGCATGGTCCATCGCCCCGCAATTTACGAGTTGAACGGCGAGCAGGGACTGGATCAAGTTCTGGATCTCGCCGGCGGCGTTCTTGTCTCCGCCAATCTGAAACAGTTGAAAGTCGAGCGAATTGACGCCCATCAAAGCCGCTCCATGTTCGATCTCCAACTTCCTGATGATCAAGCCGAGTTGCACGCCAAACTCGCCGGCTTCAAAGTGAAAGACGGAGATGACGTCGTCATTTCACAAATTCTCCCTTACAACTCCCAGGCTGTCTACCTCCTGGGGCATGTATTTCGGCCAGGCAAATTCCCATACCGTGAAGGTATGACCGTGGCCGATCTACTGCATTCGTATCAAGATGTACTTCCGGAACCATCTGACTATGCAGAACTGATTCGTCTTCAAGCACCTGACTACAGACCCACGACCATCAGCTTCAATCTACGCGATGTGCTCGTAGGAAACGACTCGATTCCGCTGCGGCCCCTTGATGTAATCCATGTTTATGGACGGTATGAGACGGACTCGCCGACGGTCTCTATCCAGGGTGAAGTACTTCGTCCCGGAAGCTATCCGATGTCGCAGGGCATGACCGTTGCCGGGTTGGTGAAATTGGCCGGCGGTTTCCGGCGCAGCGCCTTCCGCCAGGAAGCAGACCTCTCGAGTTACACCATCCAGGATGGGCGGAAAGTGGTAATCGATCACAGTAGCATCGCCATAGAAAAGGCGCTTGATGGAGACAAGACCGCGGACGCCCCATTGAAATCAGGCGATGTGGTTAGCGTTCGCCGGTTGGCAGGATGGCAAGACATCGGAGCGTCGATCACGCTAACCGGAGAGGTAATGCACCCGGGCAGTTACGGAATTGTCGAAGGCGAACGACTTAGCACCGTCATAAAGCGAGCTGGCGGCTTTAGCAGCGATGCCTACCCGTTTGCTGCCATCCTGGAACGCGTGAGGGTTCGCGAATTGGGCGAGCAGGCACGTCAACAGATGATTCAGCGAATTGAGGAAACACCACTCAACGTCAAAGGAGCTGGCCTTTCCACCAACACAGGCCAGTCCACAGCGCAAGATTCACTGACGGCTCAGCGCACGGAAATTTTAAGAAACCTCCGCGCCCGTCCAGCCAGCGGCCGACTCGTCATTCGGATTTCTTCTGACATTAGTAGCTGGGAAAATACTTCCGCTGATATTGAATTGCGAGCTAATGACACTCTGGTCATTCCAAAACGTCCTAACTTTGTATCAGTGAATGGCCAGGTCTACAACCCCGTGGCCATCAGCTATACTCCTGGGAAAAAACTAAGCTGGTATCTGAAAAGGTCCGGCGGCGCTACGTCTGGAGCAAATAAGAAAGAGATCTACGTGCTTCGCGCCGATGGATCGGTCGTTCCGCGAGGGACTGGATTATTCAGCAGTGGCCTCATGGGTGTTCGAATGCGACCAGGAGACACAATCTTTGTTCCGGAAAAGATCGTAGGCGGATCCATGGTATGGCAGAACATTCTAAGTACTGCACAGATTATGTCGGCAGCAGCCTTGCCTTTAGCGGTATCTGGGGTGATTTAGCAGTCCAAATCTGCTATCTGCAATCGAGTGCACGCCAACTCAAATGGAATTCTTCCCTGATTGAGAGACTTTCAAATGGATGAATCAAAAAAGTCAGACGTCGAAACTTCGGTCTGGACCGAGGCAATCGACGATGAGCCTGCGGAAAGCAGCGAGCCAACATCCGAGCAAATAGTCGAACAGATTCTCCACTTCCTCCAGTTGTACTGGAAGAGGCGTGTTCTAGCTCTGGCTATCATCGGGACCGGCATCATACTTTCTGTCGCGTTCGCACTTTCCCTTCGGAATTACTACACTTCGACAACGAGCCTAATGCCGCCGGACAACTCATCTCCGTATTCGTCAATGCTGAGTATGCTCTCCGGTTCCGGTGCTGCTGAGAGTATCGGCGGCGAAGCGCTGGGACTTTCCACTCCTGGCGAGTTGCTTACCAGCATCCTTGCGAGCAGAACCGTTCGCAATGCGATGGTCGCGCAATACGATCTCGTTCATTACTACAAGGTCCGAACTATGGAAGATGCCGCCAGGGCGCTTGCGAGAAGTACTACGATCAATCAAGATCGGAAAAGCGGAATTATTACCATCTCAGTTGTCGATATAAACCCTGATTTTGCGTGCAAATTGGCAAATGGTTACGCCGCTGAGCTAAACCGTGTCATGACGGAAAATTCCACTTCCGCCGCGCATCGAGAACGAATCTTCCTTGAAGAACGCCTGAAGGATATCAAACATGACCTCGATGAATCCTCGATTGAACTCAGCCAGTTCTCGACAAAAAACAAGGCCATCGACATACCGTCTCAGGCAAAATCGATGATGGAAGCGAGCCTCAGAATCCAGGGTTCGCTCGCAGAAGGGCAAAGTCAGCTAGCTGCACTGAAGCAGACATACTCTGAAGATAATTATCGAGTGAAAGAGGTAGAAGCGCGCAACGCCGAGTTAGAGCGCCAGTTCCATGCGCTCGGCGGAGTATCGAAAGTATCAACTGCCACCGACAAACCAGGCGGCTTTTCCTATCCTTCAGTCGGCGACTTACCCGCCCTCGGACTTACTTACTACGACCTGGATCGTAAAGTCCGCGTAGATGAAGCGTTATGGGAGACACTCTCCAAACAATACGAATTGGCCAGAGTCCAGGAAGCCAAAGAAATTCCAACCATTCACGTTTTGGATACCGCTGACGTGCCCCTTCGGAAATCCGGGCCAAAGCGGTCGATGTTTGTATTAACTGTCACGTTCCTCTCGTTCCTCCTGTCTTGCCTGATAGTCGTCGGTGGGGCGTTCTGGAAGGAAATGGACGAGCAACGTGCACTCAAAAGGCTCATTTACGGAGTGGTCGCAACCTTTAGGCGGCGTTCTTCTGCAGCTTGAATGACTCTGGGGCAAGCTAGGCGACTGAGCGGAGGAATTAGTGGTATCTGAACCGGGCATGAGTGCAGCGGCGAGCTTATTACGTCCCTTCTCGCGGGCGCTCGTCGTGCTTCGGTCGCGGTCATTCGATTCAACCACTGAAAATGGACGTTCAAAAGAAAGACTTCGTCGAGCCGCGCTTACTACGATTGGCTCCGGTGCTTCGAAAGCAATCTCGCTTTTGACGTCCTTGGTTTCAGTGCCTTTGACCTACCGCTACCTAGGGGCCGAGCGCTATGGCATCTGGATGGTCCTGATTTCGATCATTGGCGCCATGAGTTTCGCTGACCTTGGGATCGGAAATGGCCTCATGAACGCGATATCCGAGGCCTACGGCAAGGACGACCGTCGCATGGCTCGAGAGCATATCTCGAGCGGCCTTGCTCTGATGTTGGCGATCGCTCTGCTGCTCTCAGCCATAGGAGTTCTGGCGTACCCATTCCTGCCCTGGGATAGATTGTTCAACGTAAAATCACAAACCGCAGCGGCAGAGGGAGCACGGGCGTTCGTGGTCTTGTATGCCTCATTCGAAATCAACATTCCGCTCGGCGTGATCACGCGGATCCAATCGGGTATACAGAAGGCTTACATCGCACAGGTTGTAAACGGATTGGGTGGCGTCGTTGCCCTAGTTCTACTCATCTTGGTAATTAAGCTACACGGAAGTCTCCCTTTGCTTGTACTCGCTACTGTCAGTACAAGCGTGGTTGCCACTTTGGTAAATGGTTGAATACTGTTTTACGAGTGCCCGTGGCTTCTGCCTTCGCGCCACGCAGTGAGAGGTACCTCGGCGAAAAAACTATTGAACCTGGGGCTATTGTTTTTCGTGTTGCAATGCTCCTTCACGCTCGCTTACACGTCTGACAATATCGTTATTGCACAAATTCTTGGCGCTGCGGCCGTCGCTGCCTACGCAGTTCCCCAAAAGCTATTCAGCTCTGTGACCGCGATAGTAACCATGGCTCTAGGGCCACTCTGGCCCGCATATGGTGAGGCTATTGCGCGAGATGATGTGCGATGGGTACGTCGGGTCTTCATGGGGTCATTGTGGTTTGTTTTAGCCTTTTCCATCCTATTGTGCGCACTTCTGGGCGTAGCAGGTCCATGGATTTTAAATGTCGCGGTTGGTAGATCATTACATGCCCCCATTGCGCTGATTGCGGCACTCGCAATATGGGGCGTTGTGAATTCTATTTCGGTGGTGGTATCGGTTCTACTGAACGGCGCAAGTATTCTGGGACAACAGACGTGGCTGGCAGTAATTGTCGGCGTTAGCAATCTCGCAATCTTCATATTTCTCACGAGACATTTCAGAGTAATCGGGGTTTGTCTTGGATCAATCTTGACTCAGCTATTAATTACATTTCCAAAGTATGTGGTTTTGATTCGGAGACTCTTCGCTAGACTCTCTGCCATGAATCCAACCTCGAACGTCGCAAAGGGCGTTTCTCCCCAACTTGAAACGATTTAGCGGTACCCGAACCTAGTCTCTTCAGTTCAATTAAGTCGAAATGCGACAGATTGGAGTCGAATCATTGAACCTAGCTCGAAAGATACTGAGCCCAATGCATGTGGCAAGATCAATATCACGCCGCTTCAAGAGACTACGGTCTAAGTATGCCAACATTGGCCCGTATCGGATTCATTTTCCTGCGAAACACGAGATTCTTGAGTATAAGAAAACCTACCATTTATATGACACCGCACTTGCAAAAATCGCGGGTGTCTTGAAGGAAAAATATCCAGACCTTCATGCGATTGACATTGGTGCAAACATCGGTGACACTGCCGCGTTGATCCGCGAGTCTGCAGAAATACCAGTTCTTTGCATTGAAGGAGATCCTTTAGTTCTTCTGTACTTGAGAGAAAACGCAATCAACCTAGGTGGGGGAATCGAGATAGAGCCGAGCTTTGTAGGTCAGGACGGGATGCCTGTTGACTTGGACTCCGCCAGCAATCTAGGGTTCAACGCCAGCCTCGTTGCTGGAAGAGACAAGCAAGGGGCAGTGAAACTTCGTCCGTTATCTACGATACTTGCGGCTCATTCCCGATTCAGACGCTCGAAGCTGCTCAAGACCGATACCGAAGGATTTGATTTTGACATCCTCCGGCTTTCCAAAGGCTTTATTCAAGAAGTAAAGCCTGTCATATTCTTTGAGTATGGGCCGCACTTTCGCCCAAATGAACCCCTCGCAGGCCTTGACACAATCAAACTGCTCATCAGTATCGGATATTCCGATTTCATCTACTATGACAATTTTGGGAACTTCCTGCTCCACGTAGAGGCAAAACAGGAGAATATTTTGGCCGATCTAGACGCCTACTTGGCCTCGAATAGAAGGCACGGAGTTGCGGTTCATTATTTCGACATTTGTGCGCTTCATCGCGAAGATGCTGACACCTTTCCCAAAATCAAGGCGCAGACGCAACGGTGAAGGCGTATGTCCCCCGAGCTTTACCCTGTCCAATTCGGTCAATCGTTGAAAACAAACTTCAAACAGTTTGCTTGCAGCGCCTATCTCAAAGCATTTTCATAGACTGCGTATGTTTCTTTCGCGCACTTTTCCCACGAAAATTTCGAGGCCTGGACCAGTCCCTGCGCGATCATGTTTTCGCGTACGGTACTATCACTTGCAATGCTTTGCATCAATTCAGCAATAGCCTCCGGCTCTCGCGGGTCAAAATATCGAATTGCGTCTCCGCCTACTTCAGGAAGGCTACTCTTGTTACTGGCGATAACGGGACAACTGCATTGCATTGCTTCTACGACGGGGATGCCGAATCCTTCGTATAAGGAAGGCACGACCAGGGCGGTTGCTCCGGCATAATACGATGCAAGCTTTGCATCATCGCCACGAACTTGTCGAATGCGCTTTCGAGGGACTTCCGCGTAGTTAATTGCTTTGAGTTCTTCGAGAGTTAGTTCCGTCTCTGAAAAAGTAATCAGTTGGTGCGTCTTCCACAATTTGGAAATCCCGAACGCCGTGATGAGCGCAGCGAAATTTTTGTAGCTATAGCGTGCACCGACGTGAAGAAAATACGGCTCCACTTCGTCGCTAGGCTTTACGTTGACTGGAGTAAGAGAAGATGCCAGCGGTATGACGGCCACACGCGCGGGGTTAGTTTGGTAGAGTTCGAGCAGATCGCGACGTGTCGATTCAGATACGCAGATGATCATGTCGGCACGTTCGAGCGCGGCGCGGATCCGGAACCGATGGGCTTCAAGAAAAGCGAAAAATTCCGGGAAACGTTCTGGGATCATGTCGTGAATTGTGGTAATCGTCTTCGCTCTGCGGAAGGTGAATTGCGGTTTGTCGTATTGGGTCTCGTGCACGATATCGGGCTTCGCTGCGGCAGCCATAAGTGGGAAGAGCGCGCGATTCACTGCGCGAACGATGCGCGTTGGCAGTTTACTGACTCCAGAAACGTCGACGCCGGTCACTGCCACCTTATCGCGCTGCTCCACGAGGAGTTTACTCGCGAGCAGCGGGACAATAACTTGAACATCTGCATGGTCCAAACGTCCCAGAGCGACCGCCAATTCGGTGAAGTAGCGTGATATGCCACGTGCCTGGCGAATAGAAAACGTCTGATAATCGAAAATGATGCGCATACATTCTCAATCCTATTCGACAAATGGTGTTAGTCAACTGGCCGTATCTGCGAATTCACGGCGAAGCCGACCGGCAAATTTGGATGGGGGGGACATACTCGCCTTTTTAATTTCGGCATCTCAGTTCATTCGAATCAACGTTGGCGGAATATTGACTGGTACGGATGTTTTGATAATTATCACGTTCGTCGCCCTGACTTTGTCTGGCAAGATCGAGATAAAAACCAAAATAGGCTGGAGACTAATTGTCCTAGGTTCGTTTTGGCTAATTTCGCAGATCGTTACTGACGTCGTGAGACACACAGTTTTCGCGGATTACGCGCGCGGTTGGAGCAATATAGGACTGACTCTAGTAAGCTTCTGCGTATTGTGTACACTCCTTTACGGGCGTCCTCGACGCTTTGTTATTGTCGGGTGGGGGCTGGTTCTAGCGGATCTGATCAGTTTCTTTTTCCTGCCCGATGATCTAGCAATTGACTATCCCTGGAAATTTGGACTCAGTGGACCTGTGACATTGGCCGTGGCCCTCTTAGCTTCCCGTCAGGGAATAGGCCCGCGCCAGCAGACAATGATGATGGGGACCCTGGGGATATTGAACATTCTGCTTGGCGCTCGAAGTATTGGCGGCATCAGTCTGACAGTGGCTCTGTACCTTGGTTTGACGCAGTTTATGCGCAAGAAAACTGTGGGCAGAACGAAGATGAAAACGAGCTTGAAAGTCGCCGTAGCCATATCGATAGCAATCGGCACCTTCGGCATCTTCTGGGTCTATCAGTATGCAGCCCTCTCTGGCATACTCGGGACCGACGCAAGAGATAAGTACGAAGAACAATCGAGCGGGAGATACGGCGTGCTGCTTGGCGGTCGTACAGAACTATTGTCGACAATCCCTGCCATCATCGACTCGCCCATCCTTGGGCACGGTTCTTGGGCAAAAGATCCGGTATACCTGATAGCTGAGCAGCAAGCGCTCGCACTTCTGGGCTACAGAGGGGCTGGCAAGTTGTCGCCTGAAGATCTCAAGGAAGGCCTAATCCCAGCGCATTCTTATCTACTTGGTGCATGGGTTAACGCCGGAATCATCGGAGCGGTCTTCTGGGGTTGGGTTTGGCTCTTGACCGTGAAAGCGCTTGTTAGGATCTACCCGGGGGCTGCAAGACTTTTACCCTTGATGGCCTATTTCGGCTTTTCACTCCTATGGGATATTTTGTTTTCCCCTTTCGGTCTCGATAGACGGAGTCAAGTACCGTACTGCTTGTTGCTCATCATCACTTATTATGAAATGTCCATGCGAAGTGCGGTGCAGGCAAAAGCAGATAGCATTAGGAGAATGCTCAGGCCCGCGCTGTCTCATGGAGAGTAACTCCCACTTACAAGGTTGTGGGCAGAGAGACTACCCACTCTGGTTCTTGAGGTATTAACGCGGGTCATAACATCCATATGAAGATAAGTATCGTAACTGTGTCGTTCAACCAGTGCGCTTTTCTTAAGGAAGCGATGGATTCCGTGCTGGACCAGAGTTATAGCGACTTGGAATACATAGTCGTCGATCCAGGTTCGACGGATGGCAGTCGTGAATTGATCGAGAGCTACGCCGGTCGTATTGCCCACGTCATTCTTGAGCCGGACCGGGGTGCAGCCGATGGATTGAATAATGGATTTGCAGTCGCGACCGGGGAAATTTTTGGCTTTCTCAATTCCGACGATTTGTTAATGCTGGGTTCACTTCAGAAAGTGGCAGATTTCTTTCAGCAACACCCAGAATGTGGTCTTGCGATGGGTAACGGCCACAAGATCGATGGAGAAGGCAAGCGTCTTGCCGAAATCAGGGCGCGAGATTTCACTGTCCTACGCTATCTGTATGGAGGAACTCGCTGGTTGCAGCAGTCCACGTTTTTCCGTCGCGAGGCATTCCTTCGCTCTCCAAAATTCAATCATGAGAACCGCACCTGTTGGGATGGAGAACTATTCGTGCAAATGATCAATCAGGGCGCAAAGGTCGGTTATATTGATTCTGACCTATCCGCATTCCGGATCCATAGTGCTTCGATCTCCGGCACGGGCCGGCTGGAATGGGCATATCAGAGAGACTGCAAGCGTATTTTCAAAGAAATCCAAGGGTATGAATGGATGCTCACAGATGAAATTCGGAAGTGGGGTTACCGCCTTGAAGGTCTTTTGCTTCGGGTTGGTGCGTTGTCCCTAACTAGGTCTGGAAGGGGATAAAGATGAGGGTAGCGTTTCTTTGGAATATATTTTCCGGTTATTACAATGCTTGCCTGAAAGAACTTGCCAGCCGCGGTGGTACGGAGCTTTTTGTCTGCCATGAAGCATTTACGGAGAGTTCGCCTTTTGAGGAGCGTCAATTCGCGTGGATCAAGACGCGCATTGCTTGGCGCAATGGCAGCGATCTGAGCAGTCTGCAAGAGCGGTTGCACGAGTTTAATCCGGACATTCTGATTTTTGCCTCCTGGAACAAGCCCGTGTATCGCGCGGTAGCTAAGAGTTTTGCCGGAAAGGCTTTTCGCATCATGGGCATGGATAACTGCTGGCGCGGCACGTTAAAGCAGCATTTCGGCACGTTGATTGCTCCATACTATGTACGCCCCTTGGCTGACGCAGTATGGCTGCCGGGCGAAAGGCAGGCTGTATTCGCCAAGAAGCTTGGATTTCAGCCTGAGGTCATCATGCGCGGGAGTCTCTCCTGCGATCAACGGCCCATCGCCGAAATCTATCAGCAGCGTGTCAAAGAAGGCCGCCCGCTTCCGCATGCCTTTCTTTACGTGGGGCGGTTTGTTCGCGAAAAGGGTCTGGACACGTTAGTCAAAGGCTACGAGATTTATCGGAAGAAGAGCAGCGATCCGTGGCCGCTCGTGTGCTGTGGCGCCGGGCCGTTGCAGCCGCTCCTAGACGGCAGGGTAGGAATCCGTGTAGAAGGATTCGTGCAACCGGAGCGCATGCCGGCAACACTGGCTGCAGCCGGGTGCTTCGTTTTATCCAGTGACTTTGAACAGTGGTCAATTGTCGTACACGAAGCCGCTTCCGCCGGATTGCCAATCATTGCTTCAGAGAGCGTTGGCGCTGCAGTACACCTGGTCCAGCCTAATTACAACGGGTTTATCTTTGGGAGCGGCGATGCGGAGAGCCTTGCCAGTTTAATGCTGCGCGTAAGCAACATGAGCGATGCGCGGCTCGATGCGATGTCGCGAGCGAGTTTCCAGATGTCGCAGCAGTTCTCGCCAGGCCGGTGGGCCGATACACTATTGGAGTCATACGATGCCCTATTCAAAAAGAGAGGCGGAGACTGATCTCCATGCGCATAGCCTTCGTGGAAATAGAAGATCCGGAGGACGTCAAAACCTGGTCAGGAATTCCGTATTTCATTTTGCAAGAACTGCGACGGCAAGGTGCGGAAGTCGAAGTAATTGCTCCCCTCGCGCGACCGTTCAAGTACCTGTACTCGGTGGACAAGATAGTTTCGAAGCTTACTGGTCGCAACATTCAGGTCAACCGCCGTCCCGTCGCGTTGCGAAGCTTTGCGTCGCAAGTCGACCGTCGGATGCGTGGGAAGCAGTTTGATGTCATCTTCTCAACGTCCTCCATACCTATTTCGCGCCTTAAGCCAGGGATCCCAGTACTGTTTTGGGCAGATGCTGTAACCGAGGCCATGGTGGATTATTATGGCGGCGCGTTTGCAAATATCGGTTACCGGGAGCTTTGTGTCGCGCACGCACAGGAGCAGGCCGCTCTCGATCGAGCGTCGTTTGCGATCTATAGCTCCAATTGGGCAGCTGAAATTGTCAAGGGCCTATACAGAAGTTCTGACGACAAGGTAAGAGTCATCGCGTTTGGAGCGAATCTTCCCATCGACCATGACCTGAACGACATTATCGCCTTTAACGAGCAGCGGCTGCGTTCGCAATGCAATTTGCTTTTTATCGGAGTCGACTGGGACCGCAAAGGTGGTGCCACTGCTTTCGAGGCTGCAAAAATTCTCAACGAGCGCGGGATCAAGACAGTATTGAAGGTAGTTGGCGGCAGAGGGCCAGATTCCCCGTTCGTTGAGAGCTTAGGGTTTATCAACAAGAACACGCCAGAGGGTCTGCGCCAGATCAAGAGCCTACTCTCTACTTCAACATTCTTTATCTTGCCCACTCGCGCTGAAGCGGCAGGGGTCGTGTTCTGCGAAGCAGGTGCATTTGGACTGCCTACCCTCGCCACCAGGACGGGTGGCGTAGGTGATTACGTAATTGATTCCCAGACCGGTTTTTGCTTGCCGTCCGCGGCGGACGGAGGTGCCTACGCTAATTTGATCGCAGAAACGTTGGCTTCTCCCGAGACCTATCGTCAACTCTCGATCGGCGCTTTTCAAGGATACAAGCAGACTCTTAACTGGGATGTCGGGGTGTCTTCTCTACTCAGCCTGGTAGAACGTGCAGTCAAAAGTTGAACACATTGCAAACTATAGCTAGGAAATTTCAGGACCTTTCCACCGCGCGGATGCCGGATGGATTTCGAGGACGCCCAGCATGGTTCGTTCAATTCTGGTGGATCGTCCAGTCGCTCTTCTTTCACACTTCTCCGCAGTTCATGTATAGCTGGCGAAGGTTTCTGCTGCGTGCCTTCGGCGCAAAGATAGGCAAGGGAGTTCTTATCAGGCCGTCGGTGAGTGTAACGTATCCATGGAAACTCACTATCGGCGATTTCAGCTGGATTGGCGACCAAGTCACGCTCTACACCCTCGGGGAAATCACGATAGGTGATCATGCGGTTGTCTCGCAACTTTCGTACTTATGTACGGGCTCGCATGACTACACCCAAACCACCTTCGATCTCTACGCAGTGCCCATTCGTGTGGAGTCGGAGTCGTGGGTGGCGGCATGTGTATTCGTTGGCCCCGGCGTCACCATTGGGCGTGGCGCGATCATTGGCTCGGCAAGTGTCGTTTTAAAAGACGTTCCCGCTGAAATGATTTGTGCTGGAAATCCCCTTAAAATCATTCGAGTCCGTCCCGCTTCAAAGGAACCTCATTGAGGATTCTGCACGTCATTCATTCCATTGATCCGGCCTCTGGTGGTCCTGCGGAAGGTCTCAGACAACTCTCTCATATTTATCGCTCCGGCGGTCACGAAGTTGATGTAGCTACGCTCGATCTGCCGGAAGCCGTTGAGCAATACAATTTCCCGGCGAAGGTCTTCGGTCTTGGGCCCAGCAACGGAGTTTACGGATATTGTCCAAGTGCTGCGCCCTGGCTCAAAGAGCATGTGGGCGCCTACGATTTGATCTTGCTCAACTGCATTTGGCAATACGGAGTTCTGGCCGCCTATCGCGCTCTCAAGAAAGTCAATAGGCCTTATGCCGTTTTTACGCATGGAATGTTGGATCCGTATTTCAAAACTGCTTTTCCCCTCAAGCACGTAAAAAAAGCGTTCTACTGGCATTTGTTTCTGAAAGACATTGTGAACAATGCCAATGCCGTCTTGTTCACATGCGAAGAAGAAAAACTTCTGGCCCGTCAATCCTTCAGTGGCTATCGCGTGCGCGAGCAGGTGATTAGTTTTGGCATCTTCGGTCCGGATATTGAATTAGCTTCCACGTCTGAAGAGTTTATCAACAGGTGGCCTCATCTTCGCGGAAAACGGGTCGCCATCTCGATGGGTAGACTACACCCGAAGAAGGGGCTCGACATCCTGATTGATGCGTTCGCGAATAGTCTTGCGAGCTATCCTGATTGGGAGCTTGTCATCGCCGGGCCTGACCAGGTGGGACAGCAGGCGGTACTTCAGGCATTGGCCGAACGGCTCGGTGTTGCAAATCGAATCACCTGGACCGGGATGATCAGCGGCTCGCTGAAGTGGGGGGCGCTCGCCGCTTCAGAAGTGTTTGTCCTCCCTTCGCATCAGGAGAACTTTGGGATTGTTATCGCCGAAGCACTGGCCTGCAAACTTCCAGTAATTATTTCAAACAAAGTAAATATCTGGCGCGAAATTGAGAGCTATCAGGCGGGATTGGTCTGTGACGATTCGATTGAAAGTACCCGTTCCGCCCTGGACCAATGGTTATTATTGACTGAATCAGACCGTGCAGAGCTTCGCGACCGAAGTCTGAAATGTTTTGATGCCTGTTTCAACTACCATGTGATTGCAGGAAGAGTTCTCGAAGTCACCGAGTCGATTGCCCGCGAGAAACCGCGTCGATAGGCTCATCAAGATACTTAGCGGAGGAACTATCCAAAAATGAAGAAAGCCCTCATTACCGGTTGCACTGGCCAGGATGGCTCGTATCTCACGGAACTTCTGCTCGAGAAGGGCTATGAAGTTCATGGCCTCAAACGGCGTGCATCCAGCTTTAACACTGACCGCGTCGATCACATATTCCATGATTTTCACGAGACTGGCAACAGGTTCTTTCTTCATTACGCCGATCTCACGGACGGTAGCTCGCTGTCCTCGCTTCTGCATGATCTGGAGCCGGACGAAGTCTACAATCTAGGTGCGCAAAGCCACGTCAAGGTGAGTTTCGACGTACCGGAATTTACAACCGACGTAGTGGCGACGGGCACGCTGAGACTGCTTCAAGCCATGAGGCTCACCGGCGTAAAGAGCCGTTTTTATCAGGCATCGTCAAGCGAGATGTTCGGCAGCGCGCCGCCGCCGCAAAATGAGCAGACG
>Ga0075522_10002418_pt1 | contig 13868 bp, 9 predicted proteins | sample NGEPerA_FD_74796 | JGI IMG/M metagenome (GOLD analysis project Ga0075522, IMG submission 74796) | Arctic peat soil microbial communities from the Barrow Environmental Observatory site, Barrow, Alaska, USA - NGEE PermafrostL2-A | ecosystem: Environmental > Terrestrial > Soil > Wetlands > Peat ... | reverse complement strand
GTTCAATAACTGTAAGTATTGACGGATGCGGCACCTTTGGCCCTGCCGCGATTGACGCGCAGGGAAAACACCAGCCAGACTTAGAAGGGGCTGGCCGCGAACCGACGCTTTCACCGCATTTTCGCCGTGAACGAGCAGATAACCCTGAAGGTTGCGGCAGCATAGAACAACGTATGAGTACTTATCCACCTCCAGGACCCGGCGGTGTAGGCCGGCGCATTGAAGAAGCAGTGGAATTGATCGAAATGGAACTCCGTCACGCAGTGGCCTACGTCAATGACGCCGTGGTGCCGCAGGTGCGCAAGGAATCGATCTCAGCCATGCGATCTCTGGCGGAGACTCTGCAAAAGCTTGCCGACCGTGTCGAGAATCGAAGCTCCGCCTCCCAGCAGCCCAAGGACCCGCGCCCTTGATCTCGACCTCCGGAGCATGGAAGAGCAGCTTCCGCCTGGCGGGATTGCTTGTACCCGTTCTTACGCTGTTTGGATGCGGTCACCGCCGCACAACTTCCGTCGCTCCAACACCCTCGGAACTCGCGCCAGTTCGATCGGCTCCCACAGCTTCGTCGCCAACCTACGCGTCAGGATCACGGCAGACCTCACGCATTCCGATTACCCCCGCGCCTCCCGGCGGAGTCAACGCTGAAGACATGGAATACGTTGCGACGCATACGCCCATACTCACCCAAGAGGGCTTGGCCACCTGGTATACCGCTCCTTACAAAGGCAGAAAAAGCGCGAATGGCCAGGTGTTTGATGATGATGCGATGACTGCGGCGCATCGCACCTTGCCAATGGGTTCACTGGTAGTTGTAACGAATTTGAAGACCGGGCAATCGACGGTGTTGCGCATAACCGACCGCGGACCCTTTGTTGAAGACCGCATGCTGGACCTGACAACGGCAGCAGCAAAAGCCATCGGCCTCTATCGCATCGGCATGACCCAGGTAAGAATGGACGTCTACCTGACACCCAAACCAATCGATACCGGCGGCCGTTGGTGTGTGCAGGTAGGCGCATTCCACAACGAGAACGATGCCCTCAAACTAAAGTCCGAACTCATGCGCAAGTATGCAGACGCTAATGTGATTGAGTTTCCCGGAACGGATAGTTACTGGGTGCGCATCAGGCCTGAAGGCGACGACCGCAAAGTGGCGGAGCAAATCGCGCGCCATCTGCAGCCAAGCGAAGGCGAAGCATACCTGACTCGCCTCGATTAAGAAAGACGACAAGTTGGCCGCACTTCAATCGTGATAGCAGTCGGCAAGATAGCGGCTCTGGAAATGCTGTTTTCAAATCAAAGCTTGATTTACCGCAACAGAGCTGAGGCCGCCCATAGGACCGGGGCCTGGCCGTGGAAATCGCCGGTGCGGCGTTTGCGCTCGTAATAATATTCCAGATCGTTTTTCTTGCCGGTGCCTTCGCAAACGCTGGTGATGTCGTTGTTCTGATCGATGTATCCGGTCACGGCGATCCATGCTTTTCGTGCCGCGGGGCCGTAACTCGGGGCATCCAGCCATCCATTCTTGACCCCGGTAATCATGGCGAAACTGAACATTGCGGAGCTGGAGCTCTCAGGCCATGCGTCGTCTCGGTCAATGAGCTCGCGCCACATACCATCCTTGCCCTGATATTTAAGCAGTGCCGACATCATCAAGCGATAGCCATTCAAAATGCGCGCGCGCTGAGGATGATTCTCAGGAAGTGTGCGGAGCACTTCTGCCATGCCCGCCGCAACCCAGCCATCTCCGCGCCCCCAGTAGAACGGCACATCGGGAGCATGGAAGAAGAGGCCATTCGGTTGTTGCAGCTTGTCAAGATACGACACCATTTCGTTGGCGTCGCGGTCGAGATATTTCTTATCGCCGGTAGCGCGGTATGCCTCAAGCTGCAGGATCGTCAACATGTACATGTCGTCAATCCAATAGCGCGTTTCACCTGAAAGGCCGTCGGGCTGCGGGTTTTCCCATTGACGATCGGCCCAGCCTTTGCCGATTTCAAGTTGTTTAGCGTCCTTGGTCTGGATGGCGATTTCAAGCGAGATGATACCGAAGATGGAGTCATCGACGTGGTGGCGCTGAGGAATACGATTGGCCTCAGTGCCTCCGGGCATCAGCGGCTGATATTTCTTGATCAGCGCATCGCGCAGAGCATCGTCATGCGTGAGCTGTGCATACGTAAGTGCGCCGTACCAAGCGCACACTTCGGAGTAATGAATTGTCGCCGTGTATTGATGCGGGCTGGTGACGAAGTGTTCAGCCAGGCGCTTGCCAACTTCTTGCGGAGAACGGCCCTCAGGCCAGTTGCTGAAATAGTCCTGCTGTGCCGGTGCAATCATCCTTGCCAGCGAAAAGAAGATGCTGAGTGCGGCGATTTTCATAGCAGTTTTCATTCGGTTCTCCTTTGACGCCGAGATCGTGTCGAAGCAATTGAATTGCGCTTGACGGGATCTTTTTAAGGCGAGGCCAGCGTGAGAATACCAAAGCACTCAGGCGTGTGAAAGCTGGGGCGATGGACCGGCTGCCATGCAATGTATTTGCGATCGGGATCAGCGCCTTGACACCGATAGAAGTTGATGCGCATCTGATTCCCCGCGGACGGGGAGCGGGGGGTGATGGAGAGCCAGGGAATTCGCATGAAGGCAAACCAGGTGTTGCTTAATGTATCGATTCTCGCAGCTACCTGCATGCCCGATTGCCACACCCAGCCGGTCTCGTGCGGCGGATTGTCGAGGTTTACATCGAGGTCTACCCACTCACCTTGCGGGGACACTTCAAATTCCTTGTACCGGCGAATATTGTTGAAGTCGTCGCCAATGAAGACTTCAGCAACATCCCAATTCCAGAGCTCGTAGGTTTCGGAAGTAAGGTTTGGATTTGGTTTCAAATGAAGTTGGCGATAGGGGCAGGCGAAGAGGATGTAGAGGTTCTGGGCTGTCCACTGGAGCAAAATTTCAGTGCGATGATCAGGGACTGGATTCCCGTAGAAGTCACCCACAGCGATGATGCGCGATGCCCCTGACCAGAACGCGGAGTGAGGATCAGTGTCCGGCCCGGAGTCGGATGTCGCGAAGCTGGCGATCGCCTCGGTGGCAGTTGCGGTGTGGGAGTCGTGGTCCATCAAAGCTTCCCGAACATCCTAAACGCAGCAGGCGGCCAGAGGAAATGGGCGGCACAGTTTTATCTGAATGCGCAACAGGCAATGTAGCATGAGTGATTCGTGTGATCACTTCACCCGAATTGAGAGATGGGGAACTCCAAGCCACATGCCAAACTCGCACCTGAAACTCGAAACAATACGAGCGCTTCGAGTGGTGATTGAGGTGTGGTTATAACTACACCTGAAGGCCAAAAAAGCGGGTACAACGTCTTTTTGCATGGCCCGTTTTCAATGGCAACATCGAGGTCACTAACCGACACTCGCAATAGAGACAAATGACAGTGCTGAAAAATTTGGGCGGCGCCGAAGCACCGCCCAAGTGTTTGCAACATGCTTCCAGCTTACGCGGTAACGGGTTCAGTCGCCTGCACGTTAACCGGCGTCAGCCAGCCAAAGCGGTCTGGCTTCAGGCCGTTGGCGATGGCGAAGAACTCTTCGCCGAGCTTGCGCGTAATTTCGCCCGGCTTGCCGTCGGCCACCAGGATCTTGTCGATCGAGCGGATCGGCTGTACTTCGGCGGCTGTGCCGGTAAAGAACACTTCGTCGGCTATGTAAAGCATTTCGCGCGGAATCGGCTGCTCGGTTACGGTAAAGCCCAGGTGCCGGGCGATGGTCAGCACCGAATCGCGCGTAATGCCGCTCAGCGCCGAGTTGGCCAGGGGCGGCGTGTAGATGACGCCGTTGCGGACCAGAAACACGTTCTCGCCCGAGCCCTCGCTTACCAGCCCGCCCACATCGAGCGCGATTCCCTCCTGGTAGCCGTTGACTTCCGCTTCCATGCGGATCAGCTGCGAGTTCATGTAGTTGGCGCCGGCCTTGGCCAGTGCCGGCATGGTGTTCGGAGCAAGCCGGTTCCAGCTGGAGATGCAGACATCTGCGCCGCCCGTGCCGGTAATGTACTTGCCCCACGGAAAGTTGGCCATGTAGACCTCAACCGGGGAGCCCTTGGGGCTGACGCCGATTTCGCCGTAACCGCGCAGCGCGATGGGCCGGATGTAGCAGGGCGCAATGCCGTTGGCCTCGATCAGCTCGACTACGCCGGCGCAAAGCTCTTCAAGCGTGAAGGGCAGATTCATGCGGTAGATGCGCGCCGAGTCGAGCAGGCGCTGCATATGCTCGGGCAGCCTGAAGACGGCCGAGCCTTGCGGCTGCGCGTAGCAGCGAATGCCTTCAAACACGCTGCTGCCGTAGTGGACCACGTGACTCATCACATGGATGGTGGCCTGTTCCCAGGGAATCAGCTGGCCGTTATGCCAGATTTTCGACGTTGACTGAATGGGCATGGCGGGGGTGCGACGCTCCTTAAATCGCGGTTAGCGCGTATCCATAAGGGTAGCGCGAATCCGCTGCGCATGTCACGGAGGCTCGCGTCAGGCGAGAAAGAGCTAGCGGCCAGGAACTAGTACTAGTAGTTGTCCGAGGCCAACGGATGTGCTGACCTCGGTCTTAATTAAAGCGACAGCGTTAGAACCGAATACGAGTGCGCCGGTAGCCGCACAGACATGCGCGAACCCACCTTCGGGTTTTCTAGCTTCTGCGGCACTACCTTGTTTGGCTGCTCAAAGGTATTGAGCGCCTTCAGATCGGGTCCGGTGATGGTCTCGAACGTTGTAACTGATGTCGGTGTCAGGTCGTGCCACGAGATTTCGACATCCTGCGGTTTTTCGATGTCACGGTTCAACATCAGAATCGTGGCGGTCTTCTTATCCGCATCGAGGGTGGCAGAAATGTCGACGTACGCGACTTGCCCAAATCCCGGAATCGGCAACCCGCCATCTTCGAGGGGCATACCGAGTTTGTCGACGCGGTAGCCCGGACCCTGAGGCGCGATGCTGAGAGCCGCTCCGCGTGCATGTTGAAGGGCCCACGAGTAGGGATAGTAGATGCTCTGACGCAGAATGCCGTTCGAGTTCGTCATGATCGGCGCGATCACGTTGACGAGTTGCGCCAGGCAAGCGAGCTTTACGCGGTCGGAGTGACGGATGAGCGAATTGATCAGCCCGCCAACCAGCAACGCGTCTTCGAGATTGTATGGCTCTTCAAGCAGGTGTGGAGCAGGCTTGCCGTGCCCATCCACCGCATCGCCGGTGCGCGCGCGATACCACACGTTCCACTCGTCAAACGAAAGGAAAAGCTGTTTGCCCGAGCGCTTCTGAGCTTTCACCGTGTCGCAGACCGAAATGATCTCCTCGATCTGGCGATCCATGGCCAGGTTCATAGCGAGGTAAGTCTGGCTGTCATGATTTGTCTCTTCAGTGTTTCCCCAATAGCGATGCAGCGAGATGCCATCGACAACGTCGTAGCACTGTTCGAGCACGGTGCGATCCCACTCAATGTAGGTAGGCATGAACGGACCGCTTGATCCGCAAGCGACCAGCTTGATGTTGGGATCGATGGCGCGCATCTGGCGTGCGGCGTCGGTGGCTTTCAGGCCGTACTCGCGCGCCGGGATGTGGCCAATCTGCCATGGGCCATCCATCTCATTGCCAACACACCAGTACTTCACGTTGTGCGGCTGGTCGTAGCCGTGTGAACGGCGAAGCTCGCTCCACTTGGTTCCCTTGGGCACGTTACAGTATTCGAGCAACGCCGCTGCGTCCTCGGCGGTTCCCGTGCCGAAGTTGAGTCCGAACAGGGGCTCGGTGCCAACCTGGCGAGCCCAGGTGATGAACTCGTTGGTGCCGAACTGGTTGGTCTCAAGCGTGTTCCATGCACGGTCCAAAACAGCGGGTCGCTTGTCCTTCGGGCCTACTCCATCCAGCCAGTGATAGCCGGAGACGAAGTTGCCGCCGGGATAGCGGACGATGGGCACGCCGAGATCACGAATTTCCTTCATCACATCGGTGCGGAATCCGTTGGCATCAGCAAACTTTGAGCCGGGATCGTAGATGCCTTCGTAGATGGCGCGCCCGAGCTGCTCAAGAAACGAACCGAAAAGATGGCGGTCGATGGGCGCGATCTGGCGGCCAGAATCGATGACGACCCGCGTCACGCGCTCCGTCTGGCTGATTCCGAACCTGCCACCCGCCGATGCAACGGCCACGGCCGCGCTAGCTTGACTTGCTTTCTTAATGAATTGCCGTCTTGAGACATTCTTCATGCGACATCTCCTTCTTACTTGTGGGGCCCGCAAGGCATGTTAAAGCCGCCAGGCGTAATCAGCAAAACTCCCTCTGGATATGTTGAGAATTACGAGCTTTCGGTAAACGTTTCCTGAAAAGGATAAGGGGCAACACCGGGGTTGTCAAAGAATCTGTGCCGCGAGAGAACTACTTCCACACACCGCCCAGCTTCCAGTACTCCAGTGCCGGGCCGTGCAGGCCACCGATGGCTGACGTATAGGTAAGCTGCTCAACCTGGGACATCTCCTCTGGCGTATACGGCTTGAAGTTCTGCGCGATACGCACGTTCTCATTCAGCTGGCTCTCAGTGTTGCTGCCGAGCGCAGCGCATGAAATCGGCAGACTGAGCGCGTAGCGCAGGCACTCTTCCACGCTCAACATGCGGAGCAGAAACGCATTTGCAAAAACCTTGATGGCCTGGATGCCGATGCCGCGCTCAACCGCGTGAGGCAGCGTGTTTTTCTCAAAGCTCATGTAGGCATTGTCAGCGGCATGAAGAGGCATCAATGTCGAATCCCACTTGTCATAGTGGCGCAACATCTCGTTGTGAATCTCCGGATCGTGGTGCCCGGTGAAGCCAATGAAGCGGCACTTGCCGGCCTTCTTCGCCGCTTCAAATGCCTCAATGCATCCGCCGGGTGCAAAGATGGCTTCGATATCATCTTTGGTTCGGACATCGTGAATCTGCCACAAATCGAGATAATCGGTCCTCAATGCGGTGAGCGATGCGTGCAGATCGCTCTCAGCGGTCGCACGGGTGCGCTGCGTTGACTTGGTAGTCAAGAAAATATTTTTGCGGAAATCAGGAATGACGTCGCCATAGGCTTCTTCAGAGTGGCCGTTCCAATAAGCGTGCGCGCAGTCAAAGTAATTGATGCCGAGGTCGTATGCCTGGCGAACAACTTTGCCTGCAGCCTCTCGACTTCTGCACATGTTCAAGCGCGCACCGGCTTGGCCAATGATGGTGAGCTTGACTCCTGTCTTGCCGAACTCGCGCATGGGAATCGATCCCGACGGGGGCTTGGGTGTTTCGGCATTCAAACTAAGCGCTGTGAGACCGGCAAAAGCGCCGCCAACAAAAGTCCTGCGATCGATAGAAATTTTATTCTTACCTGGCATTCTTTCCTCTCGGCCCGGACGGCACGTTTCCAGCCTTACGTAAGCCGCAGGTTGCCAGAAACCCCGAAAATGTCCATCCAGGAAGTCGGGCGAATTATACAACTTGTTTGACTTTGCGATCTGATGCAATGCCGGACGCCAATTATGTTCAACACGCAGCGTCCTCCACCTTGTTGATGCACAAGCCTTTTATGCTAAGGTTCAACCGTGAAGAAAGTCGTTCGGACACAGGCCAAAATTCGCACTCCAAACCGGCGCGCACTGCCGGGAATGTCGGTGAAAGATGGCTTCACCTGGCACCCTTTTGACATTGAATTTGGCGTCAAGACCAGCGGGCTGATTGCTGGACGTAATCTGAAGTGCGGCAGCCAGGCCGACCGCCATAATACGGCCTACTTCGGAGTGGCGCCTTCGGTGTTCCACGAGCTCGTGGCGCAGTGGAGAAGATCAAAACCGGTGGGCACGATTGATGAGTTCACTTTCATCGATCTGGGAGCAGGCATGGGCCGAGCTCTTCTGTTGGCGTCCGAGTTCCCTTTCCGCAAAGTAATTGGGGTAGAGTTGAACCCAAAGCTGGCGCGGATTGCCCGAAGAAATGTTGCTAGCTGGAAGGCACGCGGATTGGCTGTTACGCCAATTCGAGTTATATGCGGGGATGCAGTGGAATTCAAAATTCCGACTGGCCCGTGCGTTGCTTTCATGTTCAATCCGTTTGGCGCGCCGGTGATGCGACGACTTTTGAGCGCTTGGGGCAAGAGCATGGCGGGACGAGAGGGCCAACTCGATATTCTGTACGTTAACCATGAGCAGGAACTTGTACTTCGCAGGCATCCTGATCTCGTGAGGATGTTTGCAGGCAAGGTAATGCGGTCTCCTACGGACGCAATTGCCGATCACAAGATTCTTGCCAATCAGCCGGACGGCGAATACGCCGTGACAAACTGGGAAGATTGCTCAATCTATCGCTGGATGGGGAAAGCAAGATCTCAAGAGTAGTTTGCGGCGAAAGCATATTTTTTGGAGTGGACGGTGAAACAACAGCATCTGATCCTTGGCGTAGGTGAACTGCTGTGGGACATTCTGCCCGCCGGGCAGCGAACAGGCGGCATCTCAATCGAAAGCTCATCGATAGGAGACAACTCCCTTACGGGGGACAGCCCCGCTTCGGAATCCTTGACCAGATTTCTTGGCGGCGCTCCGGCAAACTTTACCGTCATGGCCGGTCGATTGGGAAATCACGCTGCCATTCTCAGCCGCATTGGACGCGACCAGCTCGGTCGCCAGGCCATCGATCTGCTTGATCCCATGCCAATCGACGCTGGCGCCGTGCAGATTGATCACCAACATCCGACCGGCCGCGTGACCGTGGAGTTTTCTGAAGGCGAACCGCATTACCGAATCCAGGAGCACGCGGCATGGGACTACCTCGAAATGACCGACGAGTGGGTACGGCTTGCCGAACGGGCGGACGCCATTTGCTTTGGCTCGCTGGCGCAACGAAGCCGCGATTCGCGCCAGACCATTCAAACACTCGCGGCGGAATCTTCAGCGAGCTGCATCCGCGTGTTCGATGTCAATCTTCGGGCCCCGTACTACTCCGCCGAAGTTGTGCAGGAGTCGATCGAACTGGCGTCCGTGCTCAAACTGAATGAAAACGAACTGCCGCTGGTGTTGAACATGCTCGGCCTTTCGTCAAGCGAAGATCCTGAAAGCGAGCAACTGCGTCCCGGAGCAGATCGTCTGCTGGATGAGTTCCCATCGCTCGATATGATTGCCGTGACGCGCGGGGATCGAGGAAGTCTGCTCGTACGCCGTGGTGAGTGGAACGAGCACCCTGGAATTAGCGTGAATGTGGCTGATCCTATAGGCTGTGGGGATGCGTTTACTGCGGCCATGACCCACTACATGCTGCGCGGGGCAGATTTGAGAACTCTCAATGAGGCAGGCAATCGCTGGGGGGCTTGGGTGGCTTCGCAGTCAGGCGCCATGCCTGTTTTGCCTGAAGATATGCGTTCTGCCATGGCCACTGCCATCGAAGACTGAGCGCACTTGCACTGTGGCTTCCTTCCTTCAGAAAATATCCGTCTTTGGCTCTCAACTAAGGGTTTGCGAAAACGCTATCTTGTCATACAGCAGCAGCGCCGATTACTATGACGAGGTTATGAAAATCAAAGTTTTTGCCCCTGCAATCGTCGCAGTTCTCATGCTGCCATTGGGCCTGACGGCCCAGGCGCCCTCGCTGTCAATTCAAGTCGATCATCCGACTGCAAAAGTCAGCCCGATGCTTTACGGATTGATGACCGAAGAAATCAACTACTCCTACGACGGCGGCGTTTACGCGGAACTGGTTCGCGATCGCGTGCCCGGGCGCGGCTTTGGCGGTCTGACCCGGTGGCAGATGGTGGCTCCTGGAAGCTCGTTTGCGCACATCTCTCTGGATGAAGCGACGGGCCCCAGCAAAGAGCTCCCCCGCAGCATCAAGGTGGAAGTAACGGCAGCCACTGAAGCAGCGCCGGCCGGCGTAGAGAACGAAGGCTATTGGGGGATCCCGGTTCGCCCCAACTCCACTTACTCCGGCTCGTTCTGGGCTAAGACGAGCATCGACGGTGTTCCCCTTACCGTCAGCCTGGTGAACGATATCACCGGCGTAACGGCAGCAAAGGCTACGGTGACGGGGCTCTCCGGAGAATGGAAGGAATACTCCTACTCTCTGAAGACCGGAGCGGTTCCAGTAACCGTGAACAATCATTTGCTGCTGACGATTCCCAAGCCGGCGACCGTGTGGTTCGATCTGGTTTCGCTGTTCCCGCCCACCTACAAGAACCGCGTACACGGCAATCGCGCCGACATTATGGAAAAGCTGGCGGCGATGGATCCCAAGTTCCTGCGCCTGCCGGGCGGCAACTACCTTGAAGGCCAGACGATTCCCGATCGGTTTGACTGGAAGAAGACGATCGGACCGTGGGTGGATCGCCCGACGCACAACAGTCCCTGGCGCTATCGTTCGTCCGATGGCATGGGACTGCTGGAGTTTCTGGAGTGGTGCGAAGACTTGAAGATGGAGCCAGTGCTGGCGGTTTACGCCGGCTACTCGCTCGCCCAGCAGCACGTTGATCCAGGACCGGCGCTTGAGCCTTACGTTCAGGACGCGCTCGATGAAATAGAATACGTGACCGGCGGAGCCGACACGAAATGGGGCGCGGAGCGCATCAAGAACGGACACCCTGCGCCGTTCCCATTGCACTACGTTGAAGTAGGCAACGAAGACGAGTTCGATCGTTCCGGCTCCTATGATGGCCGCTACACTCAGTTCTACCGTGCCATCAAGCAGAAGTATCCCAATCTTGAAATCATTGCCACGGCGCCCATCAAGAGCATCAAGCCCGATGTGCTTGACGAGCACTTCTACATGTCTGCGGAAAAGTCTTATTCCGATACGCACCACTATGACACCTACGATCGCAGCGGACCGAAGATCTTCGTCGGTGAGTGGGCAACGCGTGAAGGCGATCCAACTCCGAACCTGCAGGCGGCTCTTGCAGACGCCGCTTGGCTCACAGGCCTGGAGCGGAACAGCGACCTGGTTATCATGTCCTGCTACGCACCGCTTTTCGTCAACGTGAACCCAGGCGGCATGCAGTGGTCCACCGATTTGATCGGCTATAACGCGCTATCGAGCTACGGATCGCCCAGCTATTATGCGCAGGTAATGTTTGGAACGCACGTAGGTACCGAGGTTGTTGCCAGCACGCTTTCAAATGCAGGCGAGCGCGTGTACTCCTCAGTGACGCGCGACGATAAGGCACACAAGCTAATCATCAAGGTCGTCAACGGCACGTCAATCGCCAAGCCGCTTTCAATCAATATCGACGGAGCAAAGTTGAAACCACAGGGCAAGCTGATCACCATCAGTGGCAAGACGCCGAACGCCACCAACAGCATCGCGGAGCCCAAAGCAATCGTTCCGGTCGAACATGCCGTAACGGTTACGGGATCAAAATTCCAGCAGACGTTCGCGCCCTATTCCGTAAACGTTCTGGAACTCAGCTACTAGAGAACCTCCGACGCATGCAATTCCGCCACTTCGCCTTCGGGTTGAAGTGGCGGAAGCTTTTTGTGCGACAATTTCGGCTGCGAGGTTCGCTCATGTTTCCAAATCTGCGTAAATTCATACAACATATCAGGAACGCCAGGACGCGATTCGCAATCGGCGCAACTTTTTTCTTCTGCGCCTGGTCCGTGATGTTTGCGCAGGCGCCTTCCAGCGATCTCAATTGGAAATTCCTCGATCCGCCGCCCGACGCGCGGCCGATGATGCGCTGGTGGTGGTTTGGTCCAGCGGTGACGAAGCCTGAACTGAAGCAAGAACTCGAATTCATGCGCGGAGCCGGCATTGGCGGCGTTGAGATTCAGCCTGTTTATCCGCTCATGCTTGACGACCCGGCCAAAGGCATCAAGAACTATAAGTATCTTTTGCCTGAATTCCTAGATTCTGTGAACTTTACGAATCACATCGCACGAGCACTCGGTTTGCGCGTCGATATTACGTTGGGCAGCGGCTGGCCCTACGGCGGCCCCAAGACAACCCTCGCGCTTTCTGCAGGCAAGCTCAAGGTGCTCTCCCTTCCGCTGGAGGGTTCTCAGCCGCAGCCGCCCACGCTTGCGGATGGTGATGCGTTGGTCGCTACGTTCATCGTGAATGGAACCGCAAAGTCGTTTGACGCAACAACAGCGGTGAAATTTAATTCTTCCGGCAGTGTACCGACCCTCGGTCCCGGGCCTCATACTGTGTTCTACTTTATCTCCAGCCATACGGGACAGCAGGTAAAACGGGCGGCGTTCGGTGCAGAGGGCTACGTACTTGACCACTTTTCGCGCGCCGCAATCAATGAGCATTTGGACGACGTTGCCACGCCCATATTGAATGCATTTGGAAACCAGCCTCCATATTCAGTGTTCTCTGACTCACTGGAGGTCTACGAATCTGACTGGACGCCGCAACTGCCCGCCGAGTTTCAAAAGCGTCGAGGATACGATCTGATCCCGCACCTGCCGGAGCTTGTTGCAGGCGGCACTCCGCAGGCTGAAGCCGTGCGCCACGATTGGGGACAGACACTCTCTGAACTGGTTCGCGAAAACTACCTCGAACCCATCACGCAGTTCGCGGAGCAGCACCACAGCCTGTTCCGGTCGCAGACCTATGGCGAGCCCGCGGTAACACTTGCCGACGAAGCTGTGCCGAATCTCCCCGAGGGCGAAGGCCCGCAGTGGCGCGCGTTTTCATTTACACGCTGGGCGACATCAGCCAGTCACCTCTACAACCGGAACGTTACATCTGCTGAAACGTGGACGTGGTTGCACTCTCCTGCCTTTCGCGCCACACCTTTGGACATCAAGGCCGAAGCAGACAAGATGTTTCTGCTCGGCGTGAACCAGATTGTTGGACACGGATGGCCGTATTCGCCTCCTGGGGCGGGCGAGCCTGGCTGGTCGCTCTATGCGGCCGCGGTATTCAATGCGCACAACCCGTGGTTCCCTGTGATGCCTGACATTACGAAGTATTTGCAGCGCATAAGTTGGCTGCTGCGCCAGGGAAAGCCCGCGAACGACATCGCAATCCTGTTACCCGAAGATGACGCGCAGGCAGCCTTCACACCTGGCCACGTTTCCGTAACCGATGAGATGAAGAAGCGCATTACGCCGGAGCTGATGTCCGCCATACTCGACGCGGGCTACAACATCGACTACATCGACGCAGCAACAATCGACAAGCTGGGAACCATTCCCTACCCTGTGCTCGTGATCCCACCGACAGATCGTATTCCGCTCACAACGTACCGCATGATCGCGAGCTATGCGGCGACCGGCAAGGTGATCGCGATCGGCAAGCTTCCAACTCTAGGTCCAGGGCTAAACGATCAGGCGAACTCGACGGAAATCGCATTGCTCTCGCAATCGCTTTTCAATGGACCCCATGCTAAGGGCGTGTTCGTAGACTCGGATGCGCAATTGGCGGCGGCGCTGCACTCGGTGTTGCGCCCAGACATCGACGCCAGCGGCCGGACGACTGGCTTGGGCTTTATTCATCGCGAGCTTGCTGACAGCGATATCTACTTTTTGGTGAATACCAGCAATGCGCCGATCGCCGACATGGTCCGGTTTCGCGCACATCGGCCTTCTATTGAATCTTGGAATCCTGACTCCGGCAAGGTTCTTTCTGCCACCAGGCACACTGACATGGATCGAATCCCGCTGACTCTCGCGCCGTATGAGTCGCGAATCTTTATCCTTTCCAATCGACCATCCCTGCAATTGGAAGCTCCCACGCTGACAACTTCGCCAACTGTAGCTCCGAATAAGCAGCAGGCCACCGACCTGAGCAAAGGCTGGCAAATCCATTTCGCCGATTCAACGTCGAGCCCGGCGCCTACCGGTCTGACTTCATGGACGGAAATCGCAGACAGGCAGT
>Ga0075522_10002415_pt1 | contig 13885 bp, 14 predicted proteins | sample NGEPerA_FD_74796 | JGI IMG/M metagenome (GOLD analysis project Ga0075522, IMG submission 74796) | Arctic peat soil microbial communities from the Barrow Environmental Observatory site, Barrow, Alaska, USA - NGEE PermafrostL2-A | ecosystem: Environmental > Terrestrial > Soil > Wetlands > Peat ... | reverse complement strand
GGATAGCGTCAACGAGTTGGTCAAGTTGGTCGTTTGATAGGTTGGCTTTGACCGCATAACCCTTGATATCAAAGTCGCGCAAGCCGGCCGGGGCATCGACTTCGTTGAGGTTAGAGATGATGAAGACCGGGATGCTTTTGCCCCAATCGCTGGAGCGCATTCTCTCAAGGATCTGGTCGCCGGCGACTTTTGGCACCATCAGGTCTAGCAGCACTAAGTCAGGTAGTTCTTTTTCGATGATGGCAAGAGCCGTTTGACCATCATAGGCCGTGAAACAGGTATAACCGAGCAGTTCCAGGCGCGTCTTATAGATCTCGGCCAAGCTGACGTTATCTTCGACGATTACTATTTTTGACGACGGTTTGGTTTCTTCCATGTTGCTAATGATTTTAGACTATGATGCCTGTTTTGGCTATCTGCCATCTGTAGCAGTAGGTGGGGCAAATAGTTCATCTTCTTGGATGCAACAATTTCAACGATTATTCTGCTTGAATTCGGGTGATCCTAATCATAAGCGTGCTACTGTATTCATGCTATGTTTGCTGAATGGTTGGGGGTGAAAAGATGATTGGGCCGCGCGAAATGCTGGACCCGGAGGCTTTAGTTATCCTACTTATAGGGGCTTCGGCCGTCGGCAAGTCGTCTTTGGCCGTCAAGTTATATGAAGCCGGTATCGTTGAGCCACAGCCTACCTGGGCCACGCGCAAACCCAGGCCTGGCGAAACCGATACTTATTACGATCATCTTTTTGTTACTGATGAGGCGTTTGATACCCAGAGCCGCGTCGGCGGTTTCTTAGCTGAAGAGACTCTTTACAACGCGCGTTACGGTGTGCCTTTTTTACACAAGCCGGCCGATGGCCTGGAAGCTTTGATGGTCCTGAAACCGGTGTTCATACCGCGGTTCAAAGCCTATTACCGTAACACGCGCGTCTACCAAATCGATGCTTCACCGGAAGTTCTACCGGAACGGATGAGAGCTCGCGGCCAGTCAGAAGCGGAAATCGCCACCCGCATGAGAGAATATGAGCATGAAGTAGCCGCGGCCCACCACTTCGCCGATGTTACTTTTGACAATAACGGCCTTTTGAGCGACACCTGCAAACAGCTTGAAACACGGATATACTTAGACAGGGAAGCGCATATTGTTGAACGGATGATATGAGCAAGGAGTTCTATGCCGTTGCCAATCAGTAAAATCGACCTGAACGGTTCGGCCGCCGAAACCGCGCCGCGCCTGCTGGGCTGCCTGCTGGAGCGGACAATCAACGGCCGGTTATTGAGGGCACGGATAGTGGAGACCGAAGCCTACGACCAAACCGATGTCGCCAGCCATAGCTACAACGGCCAGACACCACGCACGAAGGTTATGTTTGGGGAGGCCGGACACCTATATGTTTATTTCACTTATGGGATGCACTATTGCTGCAATATCGTGGTTGGGCCGGCCGGTTATGGCGCGGCCGTGTTGATCCGAGCGGTCGAGCCGTTGGCCGGTGAAGATATTATGGCTTTGAGGCGTAACGGCAGAGACGGTATTGAGCTGACTAACGGTCCGGCCAAATTCTGCCAGGCCTTGGGCATCGATAAAACTCTTAACGGACATGATCTAAGCCAGCCACCGCTTAAGCTGATTGCCTCTGAGCAGTTACCGTTCAGCCAGATTAAACAGGCCACCCGTATAGGCATTAGCCGTGGCAAAGACGTACCTTGGCGTTTCTATATTACGAATAATCCTTACGTGTCAAAGACTTAGATTCGTAGTCGTTTGACGGGATTCCGGCAGCGGTCGGCGAGGCCATAGGAAGGCAACCACCAGGCCAGCGAATAAAACAGTGTCCGCAATAGCTGAACCGCGAGTCAAAACCTCGCCAGTCAGAAGCTCCAAACCACCGGTCGAAATACCGATGCCGACATAGAGCACGCCAAGCGCCAAAGAGTTGAGCTTGGCTTTGAGTAACACCTGCCCGGCAACCGATCGCAAGAAATAAATACCGACCGGCACGAACAAACCGATAAGCATTACGCCGACAACCAAGGTTGAAAATAACGGGTCGTGGTAGTTAATGAAGCGCTTGTCCAGATGGACGCTGGCATAAGGTATGGAATACAGCCAGGCAAGCGTCCCGAGCACGGCTATCGGAATAATCACGAAGTAGATCGACAGGCGGGATCTCAACATCAGGCACCAGAGGATAGCCGCCTGCGCCACGGCACTGATATAAACGAAAAGCTCGACCAATATATAAACAATTCTCAACGTGCCGAGGTCAAGCGTGAATAACGGTGGAATCGCGAACAACCCCTGGGCAATACCCATAATCAATCCGAACCAAGCAATGTATTTAGATAGTTCGTTAGCCGAACGGCGGTAGCTGGCGAAGCTCCGGTAGCTCAAAACCAGACATGCCACAGTTCCGACCGACCAGGTAAGCGAATTAAGCGGAATATCCGACAGCGCGACCATGGTCACGTTATACTAGTACCGCCATATAAAAGACGCCGCTTGCCTCACGTGGCCCCCATTCTCGAAAAACGGCCAATTATTATACAATTAAGGCAGTGAACGAAACATCGAAGGAAATTTCCTAGTGGCCGAAAATTCTGAACCCCGAGCTGATATTGCAGTGATGGGCCTGGCAGTGATGGGCCAGAACCTTATTTTGAACATGAATGACCATGGCTTTATCGTGGCGGCCTTCAACCGGACGGTCAGCAAGGTTGACGACTTCCTGGCTAACGAAGCTAAGGGCACCGATGTTATCGGCACGCACTCCATAGAAGAAATGGTGGCCCAACTCAAGTCTCCGCGGCGCGTCATGCTGATGGTCAAAGCCGGTGAGGCCGTCGACCAGACGATCGAACATTTACTGCCGTACCTGGAGTCTGGGGATATTATTATTGACGGCGGTAATTCGTTGTTTACCGATACTATCCGCCGTGTTGAATACGTCGAGTCGAAAGGCCTGTTGTACGTAGGCGCCGGCGTGTCCGGCGGCGAAGACGGTGCCCGCCATGGCCCATCGATTATGCCCGGCGGTTCAGCCGCAGCCTGGCCGCACGTCAAAGAAATCTTCCAGACCATCGCCGCCAAAGTCGAAGACGGTTCACCCTGTTGCGAGTGGGTCGGCGAAGGCGGTGCCGGACATTACGTTAAGATGGTACACAACGGTATAGAGTACGGCGACATGCAGCTGATAGGTGAAGCTTACCAGTTAATGAAAGATTACCTTGGTCTTAGCGTTGATGAAATGGCCACCGTTTTTGCAGACTGGAACAAGGGCGAACTTGACAGTTTCCTGATCCAGATTACAGCCGAAATATTGGCCTTTAAGGATACGGACGGACAACCGTTAGTCAATAAAATCCTCGATTCCGCGGGCCAGAAGGGCACCGGTAAGTGGACCGTCATCAGTTCGGCCGAACTCGGGCAGCCGGTTAGTTTGATCAGTGAAGCGGTATACGCGCGTTGTATTTCGGCGCTCAAAGACCAGCGGGTTGCCGCATCTAAGGTTTTAGCTGGACCGACACCGATAGCTCCGGCAGATACCAAAGCTGCAGCCGAGCAAATCCGCCAAGCCCTTTATGCCTCCAAGATTATCAGCTATACCCAGGGCTATATGTTGATGCGGGCCGCGGCCGCCGAATACGGTTGGAACCTAAACTACGGCGGCATAGCCCTGATGTGGCGCGGCGGCTGTATTATTCGCAGCCGTTTCCTCGGCGACATCAAGACCGCCTTTGATAAGGATCCGGCCCTCGCCAACCTGTTGATAGACCCGTTTTTCACTAAAGCCGTCGAGACTAACCAAGCTTCATGGCGAGCTACGGTAGCCAATGCCGTCCAAGCGGGCATACCGGTCCCGGCCATGAGCACGGCGCTGGCCTTTTATGATGCTTACCGGAGTGAAAGTTTGCCAGCTAATCTGTTACAGGCCCAACGCGACTACTTCGGCGCTCATACGTACGAACGGGTTGATAAGCCTCGCGGCGAGTTCTTCCACACCAACTGGACGGGCCACGGCGGCACGACCAGTTCCAGCAGCTATAACGCTTAAATCAGCCAAGGCTGCGGCGCAAGACGGCCGCTTTAGTAATCACTTCACCCAGCATGGCCGGGTCATCCTTGAGCGCCAAGGCCGCGGTAGTTAGCTTGCGGTGGGCTTTCTCGTCGTCTGTTTGCGGGCCAAGGTCAATTTCTAGGACCGTTTGGACAGACTGCACGTCTTCTTGAATCCGCTGCCAGGCCGGGTTTGCTTTGGCCAGGGCTTCCAAATTGTCGGCGTTAAAGTAGCGTCCGGCGGCTTCGAGGTCACTGGCGATATTGGGGTAAACCGTTTTAAGCAATTCCAGGTCAGCCGGACTCAGGTTACCCAAACTGCGGCCGAATGCGATAAACTCCGGCGGCACCCCAATCGAATAGAACGCGGCCGTAAAAGTGATAGCCCGCGGCAAAGTTTGTTCGCCCATCGAACGGGCATAAGCCACCAAGCCGATATGTTGGCGGCGATCGCGGCGCTTCGGCACCGCCTTGAAATAAACCTGCATGTCATCGGCGATCTGTTTGATGGTGCTCCTATACAGTTTGGCCGATTGTTCGCTGATGGCGACCAGACGAGCCTGCTTATCGGCTGATAGTGTCGGTATAGGTGTTTTGGGCAATTCGGTTTCCAGCTTGGCGATGGCGGCTTTGACATCCTCGATTGGGTTGTCGTAACGAAACGCCGACTGCACTGTCACTGTTCGAACGCCGCTATACTCCTGTAAAAACCGGTCGATCGTGTACGGCGACAGGCCGCCGCGGAAACGCAGGCTGCCGGGGCCGGCAAACGGAAAAATCTTGATGCCGGTACGCTTCTGGAACTCATACAGCCTGATAACTAGCAGCTTGTTCGCCAGAATACCGGCCAGCAGGCCCGAAGTTAGAGACGAGTCGGAGCAGGCGAAGAACACCCGGATATATTCCAGTTTACGCTTAAAATGCTTCTGGTGCATCGCGACGTACTCGGTCAGCAAGTCAGCCACCGCCAATTGGCTTTCCACGCTCTCCACCAAGGGAATCATTTCCAGGTAGTCATTGTTGGCCGGCTGGTCGGCCGTAAACTGCTCGGACTTGAAGTGCGCCAGCTTTTGGAACAGCTCCTGCATGTGCTCCAGTTGGTCGGCCCGTTCGGTCATGGGCAGGATCATTTCGAACAGCGGCCGCTGTTGGAATTTCAGGTCGCGCGCGAAGTCCTCGCCGCTCAAGACGACAGTCATGGCTTGCAGCAAGTTATAGCCCTTTTCCTCCCAGATGTTGGGAATACGGAAAGTCAGGAACTTGTCACGGCCCAGCTGAACCTTCGAAAAATAGTCATAATATTCACTGAATAAACGGTCGATGACGGCCGCGTCAGCATGTTTACCTTCCCAGTCCCACATGTATTCGCTAACGCCCAGTTCCTGGAAACAACTGACGGCCTCAGCCATCTCGCTATAGGCACCAATGAAAGCTTGCTTGGCCTTATCCCAGTAGGGCGGCAAGGCATTATCGGGATGTTGGCTGGCGATGGTTGGCGGGATGCGTCTCATGCTTTGGCCTCTTGCTTGACGAACCTAGCGATTAGATCAAGTGCCGCCCGGAGGGTAGATTCGTCGGTCACGAAGCTCAAACGGGCATAGCCAGGACCGCTAAAGGCCTCGCCAGGCACTAGTGCCACCCCTGTTTGCACCAATAAATCTTCGCACCACTGGGCACTGGTCTTGGCCAGCTTATGCACGTCGAGGAAGAAGAAAAAAGCGCCCGCCGGCTCTTGGAAGTCCAGGCCCGGTAGACCAGATAGAGCGTCAACCACCATCTGGCGCTGCTTCTTAAGCAAGGCAATCGTTTCTGCCGGCGGCTGGTCGCCTTGGTCAGCGGCCGCCAAACCGGCCTGCTGGCTGGGAACGGCAGCATTAGTCATGGTATGGCTAAGGATGCTGACTATGGCGTCAGCCGCGTTTTTGGGAGCGATCAAATAACCAATCCGCCAGCCCGTCAAGGCCTGACTCTTGGAAAAGCCATTCAGAATGATTACGTGTTCAAAGCCGCAGCTGGGTGTCGGTACGAAACCTTCCTGGTAAACGAGCTTGGAGTAGATATCATCTGATAGGATGGTGATTCCGCTGCCTTTCAGCTTGTCGGCCAGCTCACGCAAGGCTTTCTCTGAATATATCGCGCCCGTCGGGTTTTGCGGCGAGTTAATCAAAATCGCTTTGGTTTTAGGCGTTATAGCCGCCATCACCGCGGCCACATCAAGGTCAAAGTCGCTGGTCAGCGGTACTTTGACCGCCCGGCCATCGCAAAGCTCGATTGAATTAGCGAAGCTACCCCAGGTCGGTATTGGTAAAATCACTTCATCACCGGGGTTAATAAGCGCCATAAGCGCGACGTACAGCGCCGGCTTGACTCCGGCCGTGACGACTACGTTCTCGGCTTGAATCCAGTCAAGGCCGTAAAAATCGCGGGCACCAGCGGCGATGGCCTCGCGTAACTCCGGTAAGCCGGCGACCGCCGTATATTTGTTTTCGTGCAGTGTACTAGCTACATGCTTTTGAATATAGTCAGGAGTGGTTGATGCCAGCTCACCGGCTGTGAGGTTATATATAGTCTTACCGTCGGCGGCAAGTTGTTTGGCGCGGGCGTTCAAGGCCATCGTGGCACTCTGACTTACGCCGGCCATACGTTCGGCTAGCAGAATTTGATCCATTACATTTAATTATACCCTACGACAGGCCTGATAGGATAGCCATAGGATTAACTCCGCTAAGCTGATACTTGAGAGTTACGCAAGCTCTAAATTCACCACTAAAGGCAAGTGGTCGGAAATGTCAACATCCGGACAGCCGGCCGATAAAACCTTTAGGCTGGGACTGACATAGATAACGTCTACGACTGACGTGGCATAGCCCGGATTCTTTTTGCGCCGCATGTTAAAGGTCGTTTTCAGTTCCTGGCCGAAGGCATTCCTGAAAGGCTTCTCCAACTCGCGCATAAGCTGGTTACCGGTCGTGGCATTGCTGTCGCCGCCTAGAATCACGTTTCGCTTACCTCGAGTTTCCTCAAGGATAGTTTCACCCATCCGCTGCCTCTCCGGACTATAATTGTCGCCCGCCAAATCCCAGATGCCATGCATGTTAAATACATTAATTTCTCCGGCCGGTGAATCCAGCTCGACATGCTGCAAAACACGGGGTTCTATCGGCCATTCTTCCGGCAGGTCCTTATATGATTCTTTGATCGGTTCGGTAATGAAACTGTACGCGCGAGCCGAGATTGGAAACCTGGAAAGCACGGCGTTACCCTGGGGCACCATCCCGACCGGACTGTCATGAATGAAGGCTTGGACAAAGTCCGAGTAAGCATAGCCTAAACTGTCGTTTAAAACCTGCATCGACCGGTACCTATCTTCGAATTCCGGTTTCGTACCGTTGTACACCTCTTGCAACATGACAATGTCGGGGGACTCAGTTCGAAGGAAATCCAGAATCGCCGGAAATAGGTTGCCGCCCCACCACATATTCAAACTTATAACCTTGATTTTCATAGCCCTATTATAAACGCTTCTGGTCAGGCCGGGCTAAAAACAGTTATAATTCGAAGTATGAAAAGAATCGGTGTGATTGGCACGGGAATTATGGGCAGCGGCATAGTCGCTAACTACCTCAAAGCCGGATATGAAGTTACCATCTGGAACCGGTCCGCCAAAAAAACTGAAGTCTTGCGGCAGGCTGGTGCCGTTCTGGCTGCCACTCCAAGAGAAGTGACACAGCAGGCCGATATAATCTTCGAGGTCACGGCCAATGACGAGTCATCGCAAGCTGTCTGGCAAGGCGCCGATGGCATTCTGGCCGGCGCCGACAAAGATAAAGTCCTGATTGCCAGCGCCACGCTTTCGGTCGACTGGACGATCAGTTTGGGCGAATTGTGCCCCAAACAGGGTTTTACTTTCTTTGATATGCCCCTGACCGGCGGCCGGGTCGCGGCAGAGAGCGGCGCGCTTAGTCTGCTGGCAGGCGGCAATGAGAAGAAGCTGGAGTCGCTTAAGCCTGATCTGGCAGCTATAAGCTCAAAGGTTTTTTACTTCGGGCCGGCCGGGTCGGGCATGAAATACAAACTGGTACTGAACGGCCTGCAGGCTGCCCATATAGCCGCCTTCGGCGAAGCCATGCGCCTAGCCAAAGCTGAAGGCCTCGACTTATCCAAAGTCGGGCCAGCTCTCTGCGACCGGCCGGGCGGGGCAGTCACCAACCTGGCCTGGACAGCTTATCAGCAGGATCAAATACCACTGACCTTTTCAGTCGATTGGATTACCAAGGACTTGGAGTATGCCCGGCAAATGGACACCGGAACAGAATTGCCGATTCTGGACGACGTGCTGGCCGCTTATCAAAAAGTCCGGGCCGCCGGCCATGGCAACGAAGACTGGGCTTCAATCAATAAGACCTGACACGGTATACAAAATATAGCCTCGTCTGTATAATTATAAGTAACATATGGTCAAATCGATTATAGGCGCGAAAAGCGTTACGAAACGTTTCGGTGACATAGTGGCCGTCGACAATATTGATTTTGAAATCCGGGAAGGTGAGATCTTCGGTTTCCTCGGTCCTAACGGCGCCGGCAAAAGCACGACGATCAAGATGCTGACAACCATGCTTAGGCCGACCAGCGGCCGGCTGACTCTGGACGGCCACGACGTCGCCAAAGAACGCGACTCGGCCCGCAAAGCTTTCGGAATAGTCTTTCAGGACCCCAGCCTTGACGAGGAACTGTCAGCTTACGAAAACATGGACCTACATGGTGCCCTGTACAGCGTACCTAAGGCTCTGCGTCGGATTCGTATCAAGGAGTTGCTTGAATTGGTTGAGCTGGACGGCCGACAGGATTACATGGTCAAGACTTTTTCCGGCGGCATGCGGCGGCGGTTGGAAATCGCCCGCGGGCTGCTCCACGAACCGCGCGTCCTCTTCTTGGACGAGCCGACACTGGGACTCGATACCCAAACCCGTAACCTCATGTGGGATTATGTCAAAAAGCTCAGCCACGAGAAGGGTATGACGATTTTCTTCACCACCCATTATCTCGACGAAGCCGAGGCTGTCGCCGAACGGATAGCCATCATCGACCATGGCAAAATAGTAGCCCTGGGCACCACTCCCGAACTATGCAAACAGACCAAGACCAAAACCCTTGAAGAAGCCTACCTACAACTAACCGGCAAGACGCTGCGCGACGAAGCCAGCAGCGGCAATGACGGCCTAAACTTCAAAACGGCTTTACGTAACCAGAGGCTTAGGTAGCAGGTTTATGGATATTATTTACGTACTATGGTTGAGACAGGTCAGGCGTTATTGGCGCAGCGGTTCACGCTTGCTCGGTACGCTAGGCCAGCCGATCCTGTTGCTGCTGGCGCTTGGCTACGGCATAGGCGCCATTTACCGCCGGGCAGGCGAAGGCAATTACCTACAGTTCCTGGTACCGGGCATCATTACTCAGACGGTTCTCCTATCCGGCATATTCTGGGGCATGATTATCCTTCAAGACAAACGCTTCGGCTTCCTAGCTGAAATGCTGGTGGCGCCCGTATCACGTGTTAAGATCCTGCTCGGAAGCGCGCTTGGCGGGGCCACTATTTCGATCTTCCAAGGCATTTTGGTGTTTACTATCTCGATGCTGCTCGGGTTCCGGCCGCATAGCTGGGCCTTGGTCGGGCCGGCTTTCCTAGTATTAGTGCTGATGTGCGTGGCCCTGACGAGCTTCGGTGCCGGTATCGCCTCTATGGTTGATGACTTCCAGGGCTTCCAGGGCATTAACAACCTGATCGTCATGCCGATGTTCTTCCTGTCCAGCGCCCTTTATCCGTTGACCAATGTACCGGTCGGCCTGAAGATTGTCAGCAGCATAAACCCCGTGACTTATATGGTTGATGCCTTACGCTATCTGTTGGCGAACCAGACCCACTTCGGGCTGGGCAAGGATTTGATTGTTATGGCCATCACTTTCGTGGCCTGCTTGTTTTTTGCCGTCAGCCGCTTCAACCGCATACAAATGTAGATTTTCCGTTTTACGAGGTATGATTTACAATACCTTGAGATGATTACCTTTTTGCGTAATAAGAACCGGCAGCATGAACCGGTTTGGCACGTCCAGGTAACTATGTTGGTGGCTATCTGTTTACAGTTATTGTTGCCCGACCGCTATGTCTTCGGCTCGCGCTATATCCTTATAGGTATTGAAGCCCTCTTACTGGTAGCCATGTCATTCACGACGCCGAAAGAGCGGATTTTTAAATCGTTGAGTCGGCGGATCAATGTTTTCGCGCTGATTTTCCTGATCAGCGTCGCTAACGGTTACGGACTGGTCGAAGTAACCCGCCGATTGCTGCAGTCCGGCCGGGTTAACAATGGCCGTGACTTGATCCTTACGGCCGTCAACATCTACATCACAAATATAATTATTTTTGGCTTGTGGTACTGGGAAATGGATGGCGGCGGCCCGGGCCAACGTTTGCTGGCCGCCAAACATGAGCAGGACTTCCTGTTTCCGCAAAACCAACACGAAGATTATAAGCACCCTCATTGGCAGCCAACCTTTGTCGATTACCTGTACGTATCGTCGACTAATGGCATGGCTTTCAGCCCGACCGACACCATGCCGCTGAGCCGGCGAGCCAAGATATTAATGTTGGCTCAGGCGACTTTGTCCCTGATATCAGTCGCGCTGGTAGCGGCCCGGGCCGTTAATATTCTTCACTAGCTGATCCAGATCGATCAGAACCAGTGTTGACGGCGGCACACAGCAAACGCCGGTGCCCCAAAGACTATTGGCAGCCAGTAACTGATCAAGCGATAGAGCAAGGCAACTGCCAATGCTGCCGGGCTAGCCACATGGTAAGCGATAAAACCAGCTGCCAGGCCGGCTTCAAAGCCTCCCAAGCCGCCCGGTGTCGGCGTGGCGGCGCCCGCGCCTACCCCAAACGACAAGATCAGCAAAATAACGACAAACGGCAGATGAATACCCAACGCCGCCGCGCAAGCCCACAAGCAAAAAACATTCCCCAGAGTGAGCAGAATGGAACTTATCAGTGCCGACGGCAGGCGCCAAGCCTGGCACTGATAGGCTCTTAGTTGAATGCGAAGTTCAGCCACTTGGCGTTTGAATCTTTGTCGGCTAAGGACTAAGGCCACGCCGCCAACCAGTATTAATGCCAGGGCTACCTTGAGCCATAAACCAGTAGCCCGGTCATAATCTGGTGCCACTGCTACCTGATTGGATAAGAAAGCTAAACTAAAGGCCACTAACAAACCATTGGCCGCAGCTCCTAACAGATTGTTGAGTCCGACTACGCTAGCCGCTTGCGCGCTAGTATGGTTCTGGCGGTGTAAGTAGGCATAATTAGCGCCTAGAGCGCCAATACCGCCGGGCAGCAGCCGGTTGATGAACATCGCGGCTAATTGCACCACTACCGTTTGGCCATATCTTAAGGGCCGCAAAGCCAGAAACCGGTAATTCAAGGCCGCACTCAGGTAGGTCGTCATCGTCAAAGCAGCCGCCGCGATTGTCCAAGCCGGTGCCGGATGACGCAAAAAATGCCAGCTGGAACGGAAGTCACCGACCTGCGGCACCAGGACATAAATAGCTAGCACCAGCAGTAATAACACGAGAATATACCGCCGGTTAAAAGCTAGTCTGGTAGTTTCCAACCTCATATCAAGCTATTATTACCGACCTCGGCGGCCAGCACAAGTTGACAGCCGATAATCGGTGTGTTGAAAATCTTACCAAGTAACAGTTCATACTATGCTTTAATAGTATGGAATGCGAGGCGGAACACCGCCTGCTAACTATCGAATTGGCGGACTACCATGGCAAGTAAACAACAGACTGCTCAACTGACTGTTCAAGCTCTGCAACGCGCCTGCGGTCTGGCCCTCGTTTACGCGGTACTCATTCTCGTGCTGCCTGTCAGTCAAGCCACCATACAGACTTATTATCTGTCGCCGTTGGAATACAGGGCTATCCTGTTCATTGTCAGCTTGCCCTCCATAGTAGCTTGGATAGCGGCATTTATAGGTTATGCCAAGTTGCGTGAGTATGTCAGCCTAGTGCGCAAAACGCCCGAGGGAACCCATCTGGACAAGTTGGCTACCGGCTGCGCCTGGTTGGCTTGGAGCTTGCCGGCAACGACAATTTTATCCCTGTTATTGAACGCTATCGCCAACCAGCATCCGGCTTTTTATTCGACTTCGATTATCAGCGTGAATTATCTGGGCTTGCTGCTGCCGCTGGTAGCTTTTAGCATCATTGGCGTCGCGTCAAGGGGCCTGGTTAACCTGGCCAAACTTAGGCTAAGCCGGGCCAGCATACGCGTTATCATGCTTTTTTTCCTGGCGGCCGGCATATTGTATTGTTACCTGATTTTCCAGCGTTTCGACATGACAAGCCTGTCTTCGACCCAAAACCCTTATTTCCTGCCAATCTGGCTTATGGTCTTGAGCGTTATTGTCCCGTACCTATACGTCTGGTTCATCGGCTTGCTGGCGGCCTATGAAATTACTCTTTTCAGCCAACAGACCGATGGCGTGCTTTACCGCCAGGCGTTACGTTTACTGGTACTGGGTTTGGTCGTTATTATTATCAGCTCTATTGTCCTGCAGTATATTAACGGTATCCAGCCGCGCGTCGGGCGTTTGATGTTCGGTTACCATCTGGTGCTGGTATCGATTTTCCGCCTAATCGGCGGCAGCGGTTTTATAGCCCTGGCTATCGGCGCCAACCGGCTTAAAAAGATCGAGGAGATTTAATTTATGGCTGCCTCCTCCAAGTCTTCGATCTACGACCAGGTGGTGAAGGTCACGCACGTCTACCTGGGTCCGGCCGCCGACCGCTTTATAGCCCGACAGGTGGAAAACCATCTCCACAAATCACCTGACGAATTATCACAAGCCGACCTGCTAAGCCTGATTGACTGGATCAAAGTAGTCGTCTCCTTGCTGACAGAAGATAATGACCTGATCGAGGAGTATACTAATGAACTACAGAAACTGGCGGGCAAACGCACCAAGCTCAAACGCTCCTAGGATGATAAACTTATGCCCCAATTTGACGACCCCTCACCGCAATCCAAACTAACCGCTCACGAGCAACGGGCCGAAGCCGAAGCCCTGTTTACCAGTATCGGCGACGGTGCCATTTCGACCGACGAATTCGGCCGCATCACCCGCGTAAACCCGGCCGCCCAGGAGTTGCTTGGCTACAGTGAAGAGGAGCTGATAGGAGCCTGGTTTCCCAAGAAAATCGTTGCCGTCACGGCTGAAGACAAACCTATAACCCTGATCGACAGGCCGATTACCAAAGCCTTTTTGACAGGCAAACCGATCGCCGAAAAGACTTATTACCGCCGTAAGAACGGCCAGAAAATCGCCCTGGCCATCAACGCTTCGCCAATTCTCCTGAACGGCAAGCCGCTCGGTGCCATAGAAGTTTTCCGCGACATCACCCTCGAGCAGGAAATCGATCGCATGAAAAGCGAATTCATCTCCTTAGCCTCGCACCAGTTGCGCACGCCCTTATCGGCCATCAAGACTTACACGCACATGTTATATGACGGCTATTCCGGCAAGCTCAATGCCTCCCAGAAGAAATCGCTCAGTACCATCATCGGCGCCTCCGACCGGATGAACGAGCTAATCAGTACGCTATTGAACATTACTCGCATGGAAAGCGGCACAATAGGCGTGACACCGAAATTGCTAAATATCGATAAGCTGGCCGACGAAGTCGTCAAGGAGCTAAGCTTGGCCGCCGACAGTAAATCAATCAAGCTGTCGGTTGCCATCAAAGGCAAGGGCAGTACCGTCATTAA
>Ga0075522_10002413_pt1 | contig 13894 bp, 8 predicted proteins | sample NGEPerA_FD_74796 | JGI IMG/M metagenome (GOLD analysis project Ga0075522, IMG submission 74796) | Arctic peat soil microbial communities from the Barrow Environmental Observatory site, Barrow, Alaska, USA - NGEE PermafrostL2-A | ecosystem: Environmental > Terrestrial > Soil > Wetlands > Peat ... | reverse complement strand
CCCCTACGCGGCTGCGCCGCAGAACCCCTACGCGGCTGCGCCGCAGAACCCCTACGCGGCTGCGCCGCAGAACCCCTACGCGGCTGCGCCGCAGAACCCCTACGCGGCTGCGCCGCAGAATCCCTACGCCGCTCCGACCTACGGCTACCCGCCCCACACTTACGCGTCCCCGTCTCCGTCCCCTTATTCGTATGCGCCGCCACCGCCTGCGCATCGCGCCCGCAACCTCATCGTCGTGGGGATTGTCCTGGCGCTATTGGTGGCCGCTGTGGCCGTCGAGGCTGTCGGGGCTGGGCACCCGCGGTCGTCGACGGCAGCGGCGCAGCCGACTGCGCCGGCGCGGACCAATCAAGCGAACCAGCCCAATCCGACGAACCAGCCCAATCCGACGACTCAGCCCAATCCGACGACTCAGCCCAGCCCGGGCCCGACGTCCGACGGGGTGACCGCGTCGTCGCCGCTGAGCCCGATGAGCGGCATCGAGGTGTACTCCGATGACTTCACTGATTCGACGTCGGGGTGGTCGACCGGTTCGGATCCAAAGGGCGCTGTGTTTGCGTATGCGGCAGCCGGCTACACCGTCACCAGCACGGTCGCGGCGCATTGGCTTGCTTACGCGCCGTACGACGACCCGGCCCAACAGGTCAACCTGAACATGACGGCGCACGAATCGGCGAACCCTCCCACCGGGGCTGGGTTCGGTTTGGTGTGTACGCGTGGACCGGATTCAACATCGATGGTGCGCTATGAGTTCGTCGTGAATGAAACCAATCGATGGTTCATCGAACGCAATCAAGGGACAGTAACGATGTCGTCGACGCCGACGATTCTCGATGAGGGCTCTTTGCCGTCGAAGCTCGGCACCCAAGAGCTCGAGATCTCCGGGATCTGCGCGACGCTCGCCGACGGCCAGACGACACGACTCGCGCTTTTCGTCGGCTCCCAAAAGGTCGCGGATATCACCGACGTGTCGAGTCTGGACGGCGGTGGGTGGCTCGGCGGTCTGATCAGCAGCGGAGACGACGTGAAATCGACCACCACGGTCGCGGGATACACCGAGTCGGATCTTGGCAACGACGGGATTCTCGCGGCGAACACGTAGGGACGCTCGGCGCAGCCTTCGTTTAGTGCGCAGCCTCCGTTTAGTGCGCAGCCTCTGTTTAGTGCGCAGCCTCGGTCTAGAGTTGCGGCATGAGCATGATGATGGCGGTCAGCTTCACCCGCTACGGCCGCCTCTACTACCTCGATCCCGGACCGCATGCGCCGAAGGTCGGCGACAAGGTGCTGTTCCCGACGACAGCCGGTGACGAGGTAGCTGAATGCATCTGGGCTCCGACCTACGTGCCAGAGGAGGTCGGCGGCCTCCCCATGTGCGCCGGCTTCGCGACGTCCGACCATCTTGCTCGTGACGAGCGCAATCGCGCACGCAAAGCTGAAGCGCGGGTCACCACGAAGCGGCTTGTCCGCCAGCACGAGTTGCCGATGAAGGTCGTCGGCGTCGACTATCTGGATTCTGACAACAGCTTCGTCATCTACTTCAGTGCACCTCAACGTGTCGACTTTCGTGCGCTGGTGCGCGACCTCGCTCGCACGTTGAATGCGCGCATCGAGTTGCGTCAACTTGGTGCGCGTGACGAAGCACGCGTGCAAGGTGGCATCGGCCCTTGCGGTCGTGACACCTGCTGCTCAACGTTCTTGAAAGACTTCGAACCGGTCAGTGTGCGAATGGCGAAGGATCAAGATCTGCCGCCGAATCCGTTGAAGATTTCTGGCGCGTGCGGGCGGTTGATGTGTTGCCTGAAGTACGAGCACCCGCTGTACACCGACTTCAAGTCCGATCTGCCGAAGATGGGCACGGCGGTGTCGTCGCCCGAGGGTGATGGCACGTTGGTCGGTTACAACGTGCCGAGTGAGACCGTCATCGTGAAGGTCGCAGAAACGGGTAAGCGCTGCGCGTGCCCGAAGGCCAGTGTCTGCGGATCGCGGATCGAATACGACGCGGCGTACGGCGGCGACCCCGCCACTCCGCCTTCGTGATCGCGTCAACCCGCTGGGCTATCCCGCTTGTGGTGGGGGCGGTGCTGTGCTTGAGCGCCTGCACCTCTACGTCCCCCCATGTCGAGAGTCCGACTGCCTCGGCGAGGTCCCTGCCGAGCGCTCCGGTGACCTCGTCCTCGGCCGTCGCCACTAGCTCACTGCCGCCGATCAGTTCGTCCGCGCCTGCGCCGTCGTCGTCCCTTCTCGGTTCGCCTGCTACGGCGCCGACTCCCTCTTCGGACACGTCGCTGCAGGGATCGCCGCCTGTTCCGACCGCGCTACCACACATCGACCCGGCAACTCTGACGGCCTTCTACACACAGCACCTCGCGTGGAAACCGTGCGTCGGCTTGTACTGCGCAATGCTGACCGTGCCGATCGACTATGCGCATCCGTCCGCGGGAGCAATCCAGCTGGCCGTCTCGCGCGAGCTGACCACACGCAAACCCAACCTTGGCGAGGTCGTGGTGAATCCCGGCGGCCCCGGTGCATCCGGCATTCAATTTCTCGACTCCGCTGCCGGCTTTGTCCGGACCCAACTCGGCAACGAGTTCGATGTCGTGTCGTTTGATCCGCGCGGCGTCGGCTCGAGCGTGCCGATCCGTTGCCTGAGTTCAGTGCAGCTCGACCAGTGGGTCGCGTTCGAGGCAGATCCGCAGTCGCCGTCGGCGGTTGCCGAACAGGACCAACTGGCTAAAGGCTTTGCTGCCGGCTGCCAAGCCAAAGCCGGCGCGTTGCTCGCACACGTGAGCACCGTCGATACTGCGCGCGATCTCGACGTACTGCGCGCTGTTCTCGGCGAAACCAAGCTCACTTACATGGGCTTTTCTTACGGCACATTTCTTGGCGCGATCTATGCGCAGATGTTCCCGCAGAACGTTCGGGCACTCGTCTTGGACGGCGCAGTCGATCCAGCGGCGTCCGCGGTGGAACTGGATCAAGTACAGGCCCAGGGTTTTGAGGTTGCACTTAAATCGTGGATCGCTAACTGCGTGACGTCAGCGAAGTGCCCGGTCGGTACGTCCGCGGCCACCGCAGAACAACACCTCGATGCATGGCTGGCGACATTGCGATCTGCGCCGATTGCTGCATCGAACGGCCGCACGTTGACATGGTCACTCGCCGTCCAGGGCATCGCTGCGGCGCTGTACACCCCACAGGATTGGCAGCCGCTGACGCTCTCCCTCACCGCCGCGATGAACGGCAACCCGGCGGGCGTGCTGACTTTGTCCGACCAGATCGACGGCCGGCAATCCAACGGCAACTACGACAACCTGATCGAATCCAACACGGCGATCAATTGCGTCGACCGCCCCAGCATTGGGCCTATCGCGGCATACGCCGCTGCGGCTGTCGCTGGCGAGAAGGACGGCCCGACGTTCGGGCAGTACATCGGCTGGGGCAACGTTGCGTGCGCCGACTGGCCTGTCGCACCTGAGCTCGCACCGGGCCCGATCAGTCCTGCAGGATCGCCGCCGATCATGGTGATCGGGACGCTGCGCGATCCCGCGACGCCTTACCGATGGGCGCAGGCCCTCGCGAAGGAGGCGAAGGGTCCGTTGCTCACCTACGACGGCGACGGCCACACGGCGTTCCTGCAGTCAAGCTGCGTGGACGCCGTAGTGAAGACGTTCCTGGTTTCGCTGGTGACCCCGACCGTCGGCACGACCTGCCACTAGAGCCGGGACTACCCCGCCTAGGCGCCGCGGTCTCTGTTTTGCAAAACTTATCCATTTATAGATGCAAAGATCGCTCGAACCGCTGTCAAGCGCATGACGTGATCACAAACATCGTTTCGACACCTTAGGGATGAAACGAGCCCTCCCGATGTGCTGCGTCCCGGGGTGGAGCGTGCTTGAATGGAGCTGTGACCGACAACGTCATCGCCTCCGTGCGTGTTACCTGCGCACGCTGCGGCACTGTCGAAGCGCCGATCGATGCGGTTCGCATGGTTCTCGCGCGTCCCGAGTTCGACGGCGACCGCCGTAATCTGGTCGAATTCTCCTGTCCTAACTGCGGAATTACGTGCTCCGCGCGATCTGACGAGCGGACCACGCGGCTGATCGCCGCGGCTGGCGTAACCGTCGTCGTGGCGCCCACTCACACCACAGAACGAACTCGCTCTCGTGGTGCGCCCGACGCTCGCTAGCACGATCTATTTGTCCGGACAGTGCGGATTGTGCTCGCACTCACGATGTGCCGTGAATAATTCACAGCCAGGCGGCTTCCCGTTCACCCCAAGTTTGATTAGAGTCTGCCCCGAGCACACCGGGGTGGAGTGTTCGGGGTGGTGCTGAGCCGGGGGCGGCAGCAGTGCAAAGTTCTTTGGTCCATGGGTCGTTAACCGTCATCGTGCCCACACGCAACGAAGTCGGCAACGTGGAGACGCTGGTGTCGCGTCTCGATCGAGCGTTGGGCAGCATCGATGCGGAGATTCTGTTCGTAGACGACAGCTCCGACGCGACACCAGATCAGATCCGATTGATGAGTGCCACCGCCACTCGTCCCATTCGCCTGCTCCATCGCGCGCCGTCAGAACGTGTCGGCGGGCTCGGCGGTGCCGTACTCGCAGGGTTGCGGTCGGCGCACGGCGATTGGGCTGTTGTCATGGACGGCGACCTCCAGCATCCGCCGGAGGTTGTTCCTGACCTGTTGCTCGCCGGTGAGCGGTCGGGCGCGGATCTGGTTGTCGCAAGCCGTTATGCCGACTCGGGCGGCGCAGGCGGTCTGTCGACCGCGGTTCGTCAGCGCGTATCTCGCGGCGCCAACAGACTCACCCGTGCGCTCTTTCCGCGCCGGCTCGTAGGGTGCACCGATCCGATGAGCGGGTTCTTCGCGATACGCAAGGGATCAGTGGATCTAGACCGTTTGCAGCCGCGCGGTTTCAAGATCTTGCTCGAGACCGTATGTCGCTCGCCACGCCTGAAGGTGGCTGAGGTCCCGTTCGTGTTCGACGAGCGTGGCAGCGGCGAGAGCAAGGCGTCCCTCGCCGAGGGTTGGTTGTTCGTTCGCAAGCTGATCACCTTGCGAGTGGCGTCGGTATTCGGCCGTCATTCATCTCTTGTTGCGCGTGCGGCCGGTTTCGGTGCAGTCGGCACGACCGGCATCATCGTGAACAGCCTGGCGCTATGGATGTTCGTGAGTGCGCTCGGTACCAGCGTGCTGCTCGGCGCGGCGCTTGCCACCGAGTGCTCGACGGTCTGGAACTACATCCTGACCGACTCGCTGATTTTCCGAGGCCCAAAGAAGCGCTCCGGCTGGCTGCGCTTCCTTGGGTTCGCCGTGGTCAACAACGCCGTGCTCCTGGTTCGGCTGCCCGTTCTGTCCTGGCTCTTCCACTCCGTCGGTGTGGGCTATCTGACGGCCAACGTGCTCACCCTTATCGCCGCCTTTGCAGTGCGGTTCCTGATCGCCGATCGCTACCTCTTCCGTCCTGGAGTTCAGATGTCACTCGATTCCGCAAAATTGCCACCGCCCGCCGAAACGGCCACCGCGCCGAGTTCGACGTCGTCCCCCGATCCCTCCGCCGACGCGAGCAATGGCCGGCCTGTTGAGCTCGTCATCGACCTACGCGGTCTCGACTCGTCTGCTCGCCGCCACGCGGTCCGACCTCTGCTGCCGTTCCGCTACGACGTGCACGGCATCGTGACGATCGGTTCGGCGGTGATGCTTAAAGAGCTTGAGGCGTTCCGCACTCAGCGCGTTCACGGGCCGCTCGACATCGAGATCCGGCCCGGCAAGGTGGGCGATGGGCACTTCCGCCGCCGCACCCGTGTCACGCAGTACATGTCCCCCGCAGCGACGAAGTACGAGGAGCACCTTGGGCGCTACGGGGCCGATTTCTCGATCGAGATGGGTGCGACCATCGACGTCGTCATCGGACCGATGCTCGTTCGGTCTCCTCACGTGCTGTACACGAACATCATCGAGGCGCTGCTTCGCTTCGTGATGGTGTCGCGTGGTTACATGCTCCTGCACTCGGCCTGCCTCGAACTCGAGGGCCGCGGCGTGATGATGTCAGCGCTCACCGACACAGGGAAAACCGGCACGATCCTTCGGTTGCTGAGGGAGAACGACAGCAAGTTCCTCTCCGACGACATGACGATCATGAGTCCGGACGGCGTGGCGTTGACGTATCCGAAGCCGCTCACGATCAGCCAGCACACGCTGCGGGCGGTGAACGCGGGCGATCTGACCAAGAAGGAATGGCGTCGGTTGCGGGTGCAGAGTCGCCTGCACTCGAAGGAAGGCCGCGGTATTGGGACCAGGCTCGGCGATATGAATGTCCCGATCATGAGCCTGAACGCGCTTACCCAGTACATCGTGCCGCCGCCGAAGTACGACGTCGATCGGTTGGTGCCGTGCGGCAAGGCACGCAGCATTCGGGTCGAAGAGCTCTTCATTATCGAGCGGAACGAGTACTCGCTGACCGAGCTTGACAGCGCGAATCTGGTCGACGAACTCATCGCGAACACCGATGACGCCTACGGGTTCCCGCCCTACCGTTACTTCGCACCCGCGCTCGTCGTTAACGGGCTGGGCTACGAGGAGTTGCGCGCAGCAGAGCGCAACATCTTGGCGCAGGCTTTGTCCGGCATCCGCACCCGCAGGCTCGCAACGCCCGACTACTCGTGGGCGGACCGCATTCCGGCTCTCGCCCGAGAAACGACGGTCCTCGATCTTGGGCCGTTCCGCGACGCTCGACAGATGTCGGATGACGGGCCGACAACGTGGTCGGCAACAGCCGAGCGCACTGAGTGATGCAACACAAACGAAGGTCGACCATACCTTGCTTGCGCTTCATCCCACTGCTCGGCGCATTAGTTCTTGTCGCAGTGGCGTCGCCAGTTCTTGTCGTCGCAGTGGCGTCGCCGGCCAGCGCGGCTACGGTCGACACCATCGTGGATTCTGGGCCGGCCAATCCGACATCGAGCACGACCGCGTCGTTCACCTTCCACTCGACCGGCTCGGGGCCGACGTACTCCTGCACGATCGACGCCGGTACGGCCGCGAAATGCACCAGCCCGAAGGCTTACACGGCCCTTGCGGCCGGATCGCACACTTTCGCCGTCGCCTCGACGTCGAAGGGCGTCAAAGACTCGTCACCTGCGACTTACACGTGGACCGTCGATACCCCGCCAACAGTGCCTACACAGCTGACAGCGATTGCGACGCCGACTTCCGTCGCGCTCGGTTGGACCGCAAGCACCGACAACACCGGAGTCGCGGGGTATGACGTCTTCCGTGGGGGGGCGCTGCTTGCCTCCGTAGGCGCCGTGACCACCTACGTAGACACATCCGTAACGCTCGGCACCATTTACACGTACGCGGTCCGTGCCCAAGACACTGCGGGTAACTTGTCGGCGTTCGGGAACACCGTTTCAGTCAAGGCACTGGCGCCGTACAGCTCGCACCTGACCCGCGCGCCGTACCTCACCGATCTGGTGGGGCAACATGTCGCCATCAACTTCGCCACCGACGAGACAGCTACCACCGGAAGCGTCACGTACGGTGCGGTCGATGGCTCAGGCAACTGTTCGCCAGCGACCACGGTTGCAGCGAGCCGGATCACGATCCAGGTCAACACGACGTCTGAATACCAATGGACCGCTCAGGTAAATCTGGCCGCGAGCGGCACTTACTGCTACCGGGCGTACCTCGGCGCCACGGACCTGCTTGCTGGCAACCTTTCTCCGCAGTTCACCACGCAGGTCCCGGTCGGCTCGACGGCTCCATTCAGCTTCGACGTGCTGGGCGACTGGGGCGAGGTTGACGCGAACGGCAGTCCCAACGACGAAGCCAACCTTTTCGCGCAGATCGCGACGAGCGGCGCACTATTCGCAGTGACCGTCGGCGACAACGGCTACGTCAGCGGAAACGAAGCAGACTACGGCGACCTGCAGCACCTGTCGACCAGTGCGATCTTCGGCGCTCCTTACTGGACGATTCCCGGCGCCAGCGTGCCGCTCTTCGCCGCCACCGGAAATCACGGGCTTGCCGACACGCATCACACCGACATCACGACGTGGACACAGGCCTCCACCGTGCTCACCTCCAACGGTCGTGACACCAACGACGTCTACTGCTGCGTGGGCGGCAGCTCGTCGGCGAACTACGGAAGCGTGTGGTACGCATTCAACGCAGGCAATGCCCGCTTCTACGTTCTTGACTCCGCTTGGGGCGACACGAACGGCGGCACCGCTGGTGTGTACGCCGACGATGCACTGGCCCACTTTGCGCCCGGTACGCCCGAGTACCAATGGCTGCTCAATGATCTGCAGACTCACCCGGCGCAACTGAAGTTTGCGTTCTCTCACTATCCGTTGTATTCCGACAATAAGTCGCAACCCTCCGACACCGCCTTGCAAGGGGCCGCCAATCTCGAAGGCATGCTCGGACAGAACGGTGTTCAGATCGCCTTCAACGGACACGCACACATCTACGAACGGAATACGCCAAGCGCGAGCGGCATGCCCATCACTTATGTGACTGGCGGCGGCGGGGGTTTGCTCGAGCCGGTCGGACCGTGTGTGACCGCGAACGACGCCTACGCGATCGGTTGGTCACCGACCAAGCACGTCGGTTCCGCGTGCGCTGGCGGCAAGGCGCCAGCATCGGCCGCCAACACGTTCCATTTCCTCAAGGTCACCGTGTCGGGCCAGTCGGTCACCGTCGCCCCGACCGACTCGCTGGGTAACACCTTCGACGTCCAGACGTACACGTTCACCGGGCCGCCCGACACTTACGTCGACAGCACGCCGCCGTCTGGCACGGCGACTGCGAGCGCCACATTTACGTTTCACGCGAGCGACAGCTCGGCGACGTTCTCGTGCACGCTCGACGCAGGCCCGCAGACACCGTGCGTCAGCCCGGCGTCCTACGCCGGGCTGTCCGACGGAACCCACACCTTCACGGTGGCCGCGACGGTCAATAACTCAACGGATCCATCTCCGGCGGCCTACACCTGGGTGGTCGACTCCACGCCGCCGACCACTCCGGGTGGCTTCACGGCGACCGCTCAGTCTCCAATCGAGGTTGACCTCGGCTGGAGCGCGTCGACCGATAACACGGGCGTCACCGGCTACGACGTGTTCCGCGATGGCGCGCTGTATCAGTCGCTCGGGCCGGTGACGTCTTACGCAGACACGAGCGTGCTCGCATCGTCGACCCATCAGTACGCGGTGCGTGCACGCGATGCGGCGGGAAACGTGTCGGCCGACACATCGACGATCTCTGTTACGACGCCGCCAGCGACCGGCTCCCTGTTCTCTGACGGTTTCGAATCCGGGACTTTGCACGCATGGACGGCCACCTCAGGGTTGACGGTCGAGTCGTCGACTGTTCACGGCGGTGTCGACGCGGCAGAGGGCAGCACCCAAAACGGCAATACGTACGCCAAGGTCACGCTGCCAGGCGCTTACAGCAACGGCTTCGCTCGGGTGTGGTTCGACGTGGTTTCCCAAAGCAGCCAGGTAAATCTGCTGAGGTTGCGCGACACTGCGTCCACGTCGATTGGGTATGTTTTCGTCAGTTCGGTTGGCCAACTCGGCTTCTATGCCGACGCGACGGCGAAGAGCACGATAAGCAGCACAGTCGTAACGCCAGGCTGGCATTCACTCGAGCTCAATATTCAGGTTGGTGCAACAGCCGGGGCTCTCGGCGTCGTGCAGATCTGGCTCGACAACACCCTGGTCACCGCGCTGTCCAGCTCCGCGATCAACGTTGGTTCAACCCCGATCGGGGGGCTGCAGATCGGTGATGTCCAGACCGCGAGAATCTACGACGTCGCCTACGACGATGTCGGATTCGGTACCAGTCGGATCGGGTCAGGTAGCGACACGACGCCGCCTTCGGTGCCGGCCAATGTCACCGCGTCCGCGACGTCGCCGTTCTCGATTCAGGTTGGTTGGTCCGCTTCGACCGACGACGTTGGGGTCACGGGCTACGACCTTTACCGCGACGGCTCGTTGTTCCGGAGCCTGGGTACGGTCACATCCTTCACCGACAACACGGTGCTGGGCGCGACCACGCACACCTACGCGGTCCTAGCTCGAGACCAGGCGTCGAACGTGTCTGCCCTCAGTGCGCCGGCGTCGGCTACGACCCCGGCCGCAGCCACGCCACTGTTCTCCGACGGCTTTGAGTCCGGCACCTTCGGAGCCTGGACGTCAAATGGAGGACTCGCACTCGAGTCGACCGATGCGCACAGCGGCACCGTTGCAGCAGAAGGCGTTGCAACGAACGGCGCCGTCTATGCGAAGAAGACGTTGCCGGTCGGACCCTACTCAGACGCTTACGCACGTGTCTGGGTCGAGATGAAGACCCTTCCCAATGGCACGATCGGCTTGCTACGTCTGCGCGACACGTCGGCGGGCTCGGTAGCCGATGTCTTCCTGACCTCCGCCGGAAAGCTCGGATTCTCGGGCGGAGCCTTCAGCAGTTCCAGCACGGTGAGTCTCGGTACCGGCTGGCACATGATCGAAGTGCATGTGTTGGTCAGCGGGACGTCGAGCAGCTATCAGGTGTGGCTCGACGGCCAACCCGTTACCGGTCTATCGGGCGCCTTCGATCTCACGGGTTCCGGGGCCGTAACAATCCTGCAGGTCGGAGACTCGTCCGCTGTCACGGGCCGCACCTATGACGCCGTCTACGACGACGCCGCTTTCTCAACCAGTCGCATCGGCTTCTAGATGCGGTACGGGGGCGCGTCAGGCCGCGCATCTGCGTCGGCGTTGACCGGCCGAAGGATGTCTCCCCGAGTCGGCACGCGGCCTGGGCCGAAGGAATAAGAATGTCGCTGTTGGTTCGGGTAGGAGAATCGTTGCGGACGCCGCGCGAGCAATCCGCAGACGGTCTGCTGGTTGAACGTGACCGTGCTCGCGCGCTCGACCGTGGGATCCTCGCGTTCGCCGTGATGATTGGCATCGTGCTGCGTGTCATTGAGCTCGGCAAGGTTGGGTTCAACAGCGACGAGGCCGTGTACGCGGGCCAGGCTGCATCGCTCGCGGGCAACCCGCATTACGTCGGCATGTTCCCGATCGTTCGGGCACACCCATTGCTGTTCCAGATGCTCGCGTCGCCGCTCTATCGCTCGGGTGTCCACGATGTGCCAGGTCGATATTTGAGTGCTGCTTTCGGAGTTGCCACGATCGTGCTGGTGTTCCAGCTCGGCAAGCTCCTCTACGGGCGCCGCGCGGGTGCACTTGCATCGTTGCTCCTGGCAGTGATGCCGTACCACGTCGTCATCACCCGGCAGGTGCTCCTCGATGGGCCAATGACGTTCTTCGGGACTGCCGCGTTTGTGTGCCTGGCAGCACTGGGCCGTACCGAGCAGCGGCGTTGGTTGATTGCGGCGGGAGCATGCCTCGGCCTTGCCGCGTTGACAAAGGAGACCGCCGTCGTCCTGATCGGGTCGGTCTTCGTGTTCCTGTCGCTTTCTTCCGTGTTTTGGCGGCCGGTGCGTTACGTGGTCGGCGCGACCGTAGCGGCAGTGGCGTTGACGCTCACGTACCCCCTCGTCACAGCGGTCTCCGGAGCCGGGCATAGCGGTCAGTCCTACCTGGTATGGCAGCTGAGCCGCCGACCCAATCACGACCTTCTTTTCTACCTGACGGCTGTGCCCGCGGCGATGGGCGTGCTGCTGATCGCCGCGGCTGCGGTCGGGTTCTTGGTGTTGAGGCATCGTGTGTCGTGGCCACAGGTGCTGCTGGTCTCGTGGATTGTTGTGCCATTGGTCTTCTTCGAGGTATGGCCGGTCAAAGGTTTCCCGTATCTCGTCCTGATCGCGCCCGCCGTTGCCGTCCTAGCCGCAAGGACCCTCGGGTGGCTTGTCGATCGTCACCCAGGTAGCTGGGTCGCCGTTGGCGGTGGCGTCGCGGCAACTGCGGCGGTCGTAGCGTCACTCCTGGTGCCGTCGATGCTTGACGTCCTGAAGCCAGCGACGGCTGGTCTGGCTGGCACAGGCGGGACTCCCGGCGGTCGTGAGGCGGGCCTGTGGATCGACAAGCACCTGCCCGCCGGCACCCGGCTGCTCACCCTCGGCCCGTCGATGAGCAACATCATCGAGTACTACAGCGGGCACCGTGCCGACGGATTGTCGGTGAGTGCCAATCCTTTGCACCGCAACCCGTCGTATGTACCGGTCCCCAACGCCGATGTGGCGCTGCGATCGGGCCAATACCTGTACATCGTGTGGGACGCATACTCGGCAAAACGGTCCCCGAACTTCGCTGCGAAAGAACTCACTCTCGTCCGGAAGTACAGCGGCCGGGCCATTCACACCGAACTCGCAACGTTCGGCGGCAAAGCCGAGCAGCCCGTCGTCGTCATCTATGAGGTGCAGCCGTGAGCCGCCGGATGGCTCGTTCAGCGGCCGCAGGCGCGTCGGTGCTCGTTCTGGTCGCACTGAGCGCACCGAGTGCGCACGCTGCGACCGGCGTCGCTGCGAAAACTCCGATAAGCCACCTCGTGGTGATGACACAAGACGATCACAGTTTCGACAACTACTTCGGCACCCGCGCAGGAGTTGACGGCATTCCAAAGGGGGTTTGTGCGCCTGCCGTGCCCAGCAGTGCTCCGTGCGTGCCCCCGTTCCCGCTCGCTGCGTCCGGGTTGGAACCGACTTTGTTCGCAACACCCGCGGCCCAGCAGGCGTCGGTTGCGAACGGACTCATGAACGGGTTCGTTCAGGCTCAGACAACGCCGCATCAGAAGGGCAAAGGTGCGATGGGTTACTACCTCCCCTCCGACGTACCGGTGCTTACTCAACTCGCAGATGAGGGCGTGCTCTTCGACCATTGGTTCAGCGCTGTGCCGGGAGGAAGCATTGCGAACAGAGTGTTCGCGATGTCTGGGACCGTCGTACCCGACACGACGCAGGTGCCTGCTGGTGGGTGGCCTGACCTGCAGGTGATCTTCGACCGGCTGCAAGCGGCGGGGGTTTCGTGGAAGATCTACGTAGAGCACTATCAACCGGGGCTCACTGTCGCGAACGCATCGGTCAAGGCACGCCACGGGGGGCAGGTCGCCCGAGTCCCACTGCTCGCGATGGGCCGTTACGAAAGCAATCCTGCGCTGATGTCGCACGTTGTCGACCTCGAACATTACTTTTCCGACTTGGCGAGCGGGTCGCTCCCCGCGGTTTCTTGGATCGTGACGACGTCATCTACCGAGCGGCCGCCGGCCAACCCGCAAGCGGGTCAGCGTGAGGTGAGCACTGTCGTCAATGCGCTTGGCGGAAGCTCGGCCTGGTCGAAGTCGGCGTTTGTCCTGAGCTACGACTCTTCCGGTGGTTGGTATGATCACGTCGCGCCCCCGGTTGAGGACGGTGCGATCGTCGGCCTGCGGGTACCGGCTCTCCTTATCAGCCCTTACGCCACCCCCGGCCGCGTCGACAGTGCCCAGCTCGACAGTGGGTCCGTGCTGCGATTCATCGAGACCAACTGGTCACTTCCATCGCTCACACCACGCGACGCCGACGCAACCGACCTGAGCACCGCGATGTCGTTCAATGCACCCCCGCACCCGGCAACGATCATCGACACGGCAGCAAGTACTCCGCTACCCGTCGTGCCCGATCGGCGGGTCATCTACAGCGTGTATGCGGTTGCTGCGTTGCTCGTTGCGGGGATCGTCGCGTGGGCTGCCTATGGTGGCCGCCGGCGCGGTGGCGACGTCATGGCGGAGTTGACGTGAACGTCCGCGGCGTTGGTTACGCCTTGGCTGGATTGGTTGTCCTACCGACCCTGCTCGCGAGTACGCCCGTAGCCGCTGCGGCCGCGGGCCCCGTCCCAGGGACGGTCTTCATCCAGACTGTCCCTGCGTTGGCTGGGGTACACCTGCTCGTCGGCTCGTCGCC